>Ga0208244_100124_pt1 | contig 105429 bp, 101 predicted proteins | sample SubbioCR12Aug_5A_FD_184828 | JGI IMG/M metagenome (GOLD analysis project Ga0208244, IMG submission 184828) | Serpentinite rock and fluid subsurface biosphere microbial communities from McLaughlin Reserve, California, USA - CR12Aug_5A (SPAdes) | ecosystem: Environmental > Terrestrial > Deep... | reverse complement strand
TGTGGGACCTGGGCCGCCGCGCGGTCAAGAACCGCCTGCTTGCCGCGCTGGCTGCCGGGGTGTTTGGGTTGTATTTTCTGGGGGTGAATGAAATCCTGCTGCTTTTCCTGGCCGGGATTTTGTTCATGCTGGCCCAAAATTACAAGCGGATGCGCGGCGCGCCAGCGGCACTGCTTCCGCTTGGCGGCCTGGGTTTGCCCGCCCTGCTGGCCCAGCCGTTCAGCCTGTCAACCCTGTTCTGGACATTTTTCAAAATTGGTTCGGTTTTGTACGGTAGCGGCTATGTATTGCTGGCTTTCCTGCGCGCCGATTTTGTCCTGCGCCTGGGCTGGCTGACCGACCAACAGTTGCTGGACGCAATTGCGGTAGGCCAGGTGACGCCCGGCCCGTTGTTTACCTCGGCCACTTTCATCGGTTATCTCGTCGGCGGGCTGGCCGGCGCGTGGATCGCTACGCTTGGCATCTTCCTGCCGGCTTATTTCTTCGTCATTCTCAGCATCCCCATTATTCCCAAATTGCGCAACTCCCCCTGGACAGCCAGCCTGCTGGACGGGGTCAATGCCGCCTCGCTGGCCCTGATGGCCGCGGTGACGCTGACCCTGACCGCCAACTCGCTGACCGACCTGTTCACGATTCTGCTGGCGGCTGCGGCGCTGGCGCTGCTGCTGCGCACAAAAATCAACAGCACATGGCTGGTGTTGGCCGGGGCGGCGCTTGGCTGGCTGGCGGAAATGCTTTTATAAAGGGGAAATTTAACGCGTGTATTTGCCACTCTGGTGATGCCGGTCTTTGCGGTTGTACATGGCGTCGTCGGCCATGCGGATGACCTCTTGAATCGTGAGTCCCGGCTGGCTGGTGGCTGTCCCTGTGGAGATGCTTAACAACGGCTCTCTGTAATACTTGTTGTTCAACTCGACCAATGCATCGATTTGTTTGACGATATCCTGCGCCCTGGCCTCGTCGTACCCGGGCAGGAAGGCGGCAAACTCGTCCCCGCCAATGCGGGCGGCGACCAGGTTCTCGTCCAGCGCGGCCTTGAGCACCTCGGCGGCCCTGCGGATAAGGCTGTCGCCCGCCTGGTGGCCCAGGCTGTCGTTGACGGTTTTCAACCCGTCCACATCCGCAATCAACACGCTGAGTGGCTCGGCCCGCTGTTTTTCCAGTTTCAACAGGGTTTCCTCGAAATAGGCGCGGTTGTACAGGCCGGTCATCACATCGTGGGTGCCGAGGTAGCGCAGGTAGTCCTCGGCCTTTTTGCGGGCGGTAATGTCTTCGATGGCTACCAGCACCCAGCCGAAATCGTGCTCGTGGCCAGGCATGACCCGGAAGTTCAGGTGGATATCGATGGGGTCGCCGTTGAGGGCGTAGTTGATTCCGTCGCACTCGTAGGCCAGCTTGCCGTTCCACAGGTCAACCAGTTCGCGGGCAAAATGGACTCCCATTTCATCGCGGAAAACCCGCTCGAGGTTGGCGAGCAATTGCTCCTTCGATTCTGCACCGAACAGGTCGAGGGTGCGCTGGTTGACATCCAGCACGCGGATAAGCCTCATGCAATGCCCGACCGCTTCGGGGTGCTGTTCCAGATAGGTTTGCAAATCGTCCACCCCGGCGCGGCGCAGCGATTCGAAATATTCCCTGACGGCGCTGTAGTCCTCCTCCCAGAGCGAAATGGGCGAAGCCTCGAAGAGTTCTTGCAGCCGCCGCTCGGCTTTTTTGCGGGCGGTGATGTTTTCAATCGTCACCAGCACCCGCTCCCAGGTCTGCTCGAACCCCGGCAGGATGCGCCAGTGCAGCAGGATGTCCACCGCTTCACCGTCGAGGGCGTAGTTGACGCCTTCCCCGGCCCACTCCAGGTCGCCGTCCCAGAGCGCCAGCAGTTCGCTATGGAAGTGATGCCGCATCCCGTCTCGAAAGACCTTATCCAGGCTGGCGAGTAACTCATCCTGCGAAGCGGCTTTGAGCAGTTGCAGGGTCTGCCGGTTGACGCGCAGGACGACCATCTCGCGCATACAGGCATCGAGAAATTCGGGATTTTGTTCCAGGTAGGCTTCCAGCGACTCGACCCCCTGCGCGCGCAGCGAATCGAAGCGGCGTTTGATGCCGCTATAATCTTCTTCCCAGAGTGAGATTGGCGCGTATTCGAACAAGGTTTTGAAATGCTCCTGCGCATCGAGTGTCTTCATGACCCATCCTTTGGTTGGAAAAGAACCGGGTTTGATTTGATTATACATCGGGGAAAGGCCGCCTGTTCCCTGATAAAATCATTCCAGTTTTTGTGCTTTTGTGTTTGAAGAGAAATCATATTTGCATTGTCAGGTACGGATAAAACATTATGAGGTTAACTTTCCTTAACACACCAGTAAATAGACACCTGCTGCTCATCCTCACTCTCCTGCCGATAATTATTGTGGCGGTTTATATCTTCTTTATGGGGGTCAACCTGCCTTTATTTGACCAGTGGGAAAATGTGCCGCTTTTAATGAAGCAGCAACAAAGCCAGATAACCTTTGGCGATTTGTTTGCCCAGCACAACGAACACCGACCCTTTTTCCCGCGTCTGATATGGCTGGCCCTGGCCGGGATGTCGCGCTATAACATCACTTATGAACTATGGTTCAACTTTCTGCTGGCGTTGGGGACTTTTGCCTTTTTCATGAATCGCTCACTGGGCTTGTGGTCTAAACTTGAGGTGTCCATCCCTGCCTGGTTATTGCCGATTTTCTCCCTGCTTGTCTTTAATCTTGGCCAGCGCGAGAGCTGGTTGCAGGGATTCCAGACGGTGATGTTTTTGGGGATGGCCTGTGTCATCGTTGGGCTGTTTTTGCTTGCTGAAGACAAAAACTGGCTCACTTATATGACAGCCATTTTGTTGGGTATTGTCGCCAGTTATTCGATGGTTAATGGCGCATACTACTGGCCGATTGGTTTTATTGTTTTGGCTCTCAGCGCGTTAAAAACGGGTAAAACGCTCAAAATTGCCTTGTGGATTTTGGCAAGCCTGCTGAGTACAGGATTCTTCTTGAACGGCTGGCAACCTGCCACATCGCCAGATTTTGCTTATATCCTTGCACACATACCGGAATGGATAATTTGGGTCTTGAATTTTCTTGGCGCGCCATTGATGACGTTTTGGTATGTTGCCTGGTTTTTTGGCATTGTTAGCCTTGTTTTATTTACAGTCATTATTCACCATCTCTACCAGACCGGCCAGTGGAGACCCCTGATACCCTATTTCGCAATCATCCTGTTTGTCCTGCTGACAACTCTCACAGTCTCATTCGGGCGGATAGGGTTTGGCCTGCGCCAGTCCACCGCTTCACGTTATCTGACGATTTCGGTCTGGTATTGGGCCTGCCTTTTAGCCTTGCTGCCCCTGCTTAATCTTCGCAGGCTATACCAATATACTGTTTTTGCCCTGCTCACGGTTTCATTATCTGCCCTCATGGTTTCAGGCGGATGGGTGGGATATGTCAGGAGTTACCAGCGGCTTTTACCGGCTTATCAGGCGGTTACATCTGGGCAAATGCCCAGTGATGAAATGCTGCTCCTGATTTATCCATCTCCAGATATCGTGCGAGACAGGCTCGAGTTTTTGTGCGAAAACCGGCTTTCAGCTTGTGAAAACCGCCCGTGAATAAGAAGCGCTGCCCAAACAACTGGTAAAATCATTCCCACTTATTCAACCACCCAACTGGAAACCCCATGACCACAGACACCAAACAAGTAATCTACTCCATGATGCGCGTCGGGCGCATCCACCCCCCCAACAAACAAGTCCTGCGCGATATTTCGCTCGGCTTTTACTACGGCGCAAAAATTGGCGTGCTCGGCCTGAACGGCGCGGGAAAATCGACACTCTTGCGCATCATGGCTGGCGTTGACCAGGACTACGTTGGCGAGATTGCCATGAGCAAGGGCTACACCGTCGGCTTCCTGTCGCAGGAGCCGCAACTGGACGAATCCAAGACCGTTATCGAAGTCATCCGCGAGGCCGTCCAGCCGATAGTGGACATGCTCGCCAAATACGACCAGGTCAACGCCAAATTCGCCGAACCGGACGCCGATTTCGACGCCCTGATTGCCGAACAGTCCAAATTGCAGGATGCCCTCGACAAGGTCGACGCCTGGAATCTCGACTCTCATCTGGATGTCGCCATGGACGCCCTGCGCTGCCCCCCGGCGGATTCCGCTATCAAGAACCTCTCCGGCGGTGAAAAGCGACGGGTCGCGCTGACCCGTCTCCTGCTGACCGAACCGGACATTTTGCTGCTCGACGAGCCGACCAACCATCTCGACGCCGAATCGGTGGCCTGGCTGGAGCATCACCTGCAGCAATACAAGGGGACGGTCATCGCCGTAACCCACGACCGTTACTTCCTCGACAACGTCGCCGGTTGGATTCTGGAACTTGACCGCGGCTATGGCATCCCGTGGAAGGGCAACTACTCCTCGTGGCTGGAGCAGAAACAGGAAGCTCTGCGCCAGGAGGAGAAATCAGAATCGAAGCGCCAGAAGACCCTCGAGCGCGAGTTGGAATGGATTCGCATGTCGCCCAAAGCGCGCCAGTCCAAAGGTCAGGCGCGTGTCACGGCTTATGAAAAACTGCTCTCGCAGGAAGTCGAGCAATATCGCGGCGAACAGGAAATCTACGTCCCACCCGGCCCGCGTTTGGGCGATGTGGTCATCCAGTTAAACGGGATCAGCAAAAGTTTCGGCGACCGCCTGATTTTGGATAACTTCTCAGCAAACATCGAACCCGGCTCGATTGTGGGAATCGTCGGCCCCAACGGCGCGGGCAAAACCACCCTGCTGAAAATGATTGTCGGGCAGGAAAAACCTGACAGCGGCAACATCCGCATCGGTGAAACCGTGAAGTTGGGCTACGCCGACCAGAGCCGCACGCTCGACCCCGAGAAGACGGTTTACGAGGAAATTACCGGCGGCGCGGAACAGTTGGAGTTGGGCAGCCGCAAGGTTAACGCGCGCGGGTATTGCTCGTCGTTCAACTTTCAGGGCGCCGACCAGCAGAAGAAGGTCGGGGTGCTGTCGGGTGGGGAGCGCAACCGTGTCCATCTCGCCAAGACGCTAAAGGAAGGCCACAACGTATTGATGCTCGACGAGCCGACCAACGACCTGGACGTGAACACCCTGCGCGCGCTCGAAGACGCGCTGGAAGAGTTTGCTGGTTGCGCCGTCGTCGTCAGCCACGACCGCTGGTTCCTGGACCGCATCTGCACCCATATTCTGGCTTTCGAGGGCGACAGCCAGGCGCGCCTGTTCCTGGGTAACTGGAGCGATTACGAGGAAGATTACAAAGCCCGCTACGGCAAGGACGTCAAGCCGACGCGGGTCAAGTATCGCACGTTAAAACGTTAAAGTTTGCTGCAAAATTAAAAACGAATCTCCCGCCCAAGCTTTCGGCGGGAGATTTTTATATGCTATCTACTCAGGTGTTCTTACCCCAGAATTTCCATTCCATATTTCTGCACAAGAGGCATTAATTGAGCCATTTCTTCGTCGCTGGGCGGCGCGTCGGGGCGCGGGGGCAGGGTGAGCGATTCGGCAGGTTCGCTGGTCTCAAGGATAAAATTTTCAAACCCTGATGGCGAAAGGATGAAGAGCATTCGTGAAGGTCCTTTATTTACGCGGTAGCGGTGGGATACGCCTTTGGGACCAAACAGGAACGAGCCGGGTCCTGCCTGAATGCTTGCACCGCCGACTTCAAAAGTAAGTTCACCTTCCAGAACCCAAAAGGCTTCATCCTCGTTATGATGAACGTGTAAAGGCGTCTCTTCGCCTTCGTGGTCCACCACTTCCACCACCGTGAAATGCCCGCCGGTGTCCTTGCCTGAAGCCTTGATGATTGCCAACCCGCCCATCCACCAGCGGGCTTCACCTTCATTGGCTTTGTAACTGTAAATACGCTCCAACTGAGTTGTGTTCATGGTTTCTCCTTTTCATTAAAGTGAATCAATCTGACGGGTTGCTAACCCAACATAACAATAAAGAATTCATAATCTTCTCGATTTCGGCCCTGGACATCCCTTTGCGGCGAAACGACAGGTAGACGGGGACATCCAACAATGCGCTGATGGTCTCTAGGGTGCGTTCACCCGGCTCGACAGGGTTTAAGGCCAAGCGCGTCAAGCCTTCGATAAGCGACTTGAGATAGGCTTCCCACTCCTGAACCGGTTGCAGTGTGCGCTCCTGGTGGTCTATTTCGAGATATGGTTCACCGCGTTCGTAAAAATCGAACATGGTTTTTATCAGACAGGCGGCGCGTTCTTCAAGGGTTGTGGCATTGGCAAAAATCACATCCGCATCATCGAGCGATGGCGGCTGGGCAATCGCATACATCAAATCGCCGCAGGCGGGCACGAGTTCATCGAGAGATGGGAAGTAGTTGTAGACCGTTGCCAGCGAAACATCGGCGTGTTCGGCAATATCTTTCCATGATGTGCCGAAAATTCCCTTCTGGCTATGAAGTGCCAGCGTAGATTCAAGGATTCGTTGACGGATGCTTTCAGAGGCTGCTTCGCGCCTGGTTTTGTTGTATTTTCGAGGTGTCATATGTTTTTTTAATTTAGAAATAATTTCTATATAAATATATCGGGTTTATGATTGTTTGTCAAGGCTATAAGAAATACCAGTTGGGGTTTCTTAATGTTCGTTGGGTGTCACGCTGAAGCAGTTTCCTGTTGGATGGGCAAATGTGTGTATTTCTCACGCCTGCCATTTCCCCGATTCAAAGTCTGATAAAATTCACAGGATTGGGTGCATAGTTATCAACGCTGGCTTTCTGATGATAAATTATTCCAAGAGAACAATCTCATGACCCTTGAACAAATGGCCATCTTTGCCACCCTGGGGCTGACGCTGGTTTTGTTCGTGACCGGGCGCTGGCGGTACGATGTGGTCGCCCTGATTGCGCTGCTGATTGTCACGCTGACCGGCCTGATTCCCTTCGACCGGGCCTTTAGCGGCTTCAGCAACCCTGCTGTGGTCACGGTGGCGGCGGTGCTGGTTCTCAGCAGGGGGCTGCAAAACTCTGGCATTGTCGATTTGATAGGCCAGCAGTTGGAGCGGGTCAAAGGGGGCGTTACCGTTCAACTGGCGGTGCTGACCGTCATCATTGCCGTTCTTTCTGCATTTATGAACAATGTCGGGGCGCTGGCGCTTTTACTGCCGGTGGTCTTGCAACTGGCGCACAAAAAAGGACTTTCGCCGTCGGTTTTGCTCATGCCGCTGGCCTTTGCTTCGCTGCTGGGGGGCATGACCACCTTAATCGGCACCCCGCCCAACATCATTGCCGCCTCCTTTCGCCAGCAAACCGGTGCCGAACCGTTTGGCATGTTCGACTTCTCGCCGGTGGGAGTCGGCGTGGCGATGGTCGGGCTGTTGTTCATTGTCCTGATTGGCTGGCGTTTAATCCCCATTCGCAAAGGAAAGTCGCAGTCGGGCAGCCTGTTCGAGATAGAAAACTACATCACCGAAGTGCGCATTCCCGAAGAGTCGAAACTGAATGGCAAGCGCCTGCGCGAGGTCAATATTTTCTCCAAGGCCGAGATCAATGTCGTCGGACTGGTGCGCAACGGCGAGCGGCGCATGGAACCTTCCGCGCTAATTAAGTTGCGTTCGCAGGATATCCTGATTGTCAGCGCCGATACCGAGAATCTTAAGAAACTGGTCGAAACCGCAGAACTGGAATTGGTTGGCAGCGAAAAACTTGACAAGGTCGAACTCGAGTCTGAAGAAGTGACGCTTATCGAGGCTGTTATCATGCCCAATTCGCTGATGCTGGGCGGAACAGCCCGCAGCCTGAACCTGCGCGCGAATTACGGCATCAACCTCCTGGCGGTTTCGCGCCAGGGACAAATTTTCCGCACCCGCCTCGACCGCATCCGCTTTCGCAACGGCGATGTACTGCTCCTGCAAAGTCACATCGAGACGCTCAAGGAGGTGGCTGAAAAACTGGGCTGCCTGCCGCTGGCCGGGCGCGGGCTGCAAATCGGGCATGCCCGCCAGATTTTACCGGCCCTGAGTATTTTTATGGCTGCCTTGCTGGTTGCTGCGTCGGGGCTGGTTCCCGTCCAGGTGTCTTTTGTTGCTGCTGTGGTGGCAATGGTGGTCATGAAGATTGTCCCGCTGCGCGACGCTTACGAAAGCGTGGACTGGCCGATTCTCATCTTGCTCGGGGCCATGATTCCCGTCGGCGAGGCCCTGGAGCGGACGGGCGGCGCGCAACTCATCGCCAACCTGTTGCTGGATGTTTCCGATCAGATGCCCCCCGCAGCCATGCTGGTGTTGATTATGGTCAGCACCATGTTTCTGTCAGATGTCATCAACAATGCCGCCTCGGTGGTTTTAATGGCACCCATTGGAATCAACGTGGCGCAGGGGATGGGCGTTTCGATAGACCCCTTTTTGATGGCCCTGACCATCGGTGCTTCCTGCGCTTTCCTGACGCCTATCGGCCACCAGTCCAATACGCTGGTGATGGGGCCGGGGGGCTACAGATTTGGCGACTACTGGCGCATGGGCCTGGTTTTGGAAATTATTGTCCTGGCAGTTGGCATCCCCCTGATATTGATATTCTGGCCGCTTTAATCGCGAAAACGCAATTGCCCCGCCGTTATCGGCGGGGCAATTGCGTGGTTTGATATTTGGCGTTTAGGGCGTGCCACACCCGGGTACGTGGTTTACCTACGCCCAAAAACCTGGCGAAAGTATTGCAACCTTTCGGTTTTCTACAGGACGATGAGACGGACTTTTAGGTAACGGTTTATCTGGGTACAGCCAAGAGTACAGCAAATGCCTTTTTTGCCTGATTTTTTCCGGTTTGGGGCATGGGTTTTTGCACTTTGCGCTCACCTTGTTTATTGTTATTGCAGACTCCAGAACAAAAGATGGAAGTTGCAGGGTTGGTGTTTTTCATTGTTTTGTGCTGTACAATAAAGATAATACTGGAACTTTATAATGATGCAGGATGAAAACGGCTAAAATCCACCGTTTCCTTCTCATAAATCAGAAAATTCCAGCACGAGAGTTCATCATGAATACCAACCTTTCTGAAATTGAGCAGACCTATCGGAATATCTTTGAAGCCGCCAGCGATGGGATAATCATCACAGAGCTGGAGACAGGCAAAATCCTGGCTGCCAACCCGGCTATTGCGGAAATACACGGGTATACCCGTGAGGCTTTAACTGGGTTGAGGATGCAAAGATTGATTCATGCCAAAAGCCTGCCTTTTTTCGCGGCCTTTGCCAATGTCATTCAACAAGGCGGACTGTTCGAGATGTTGGCGCAGCATGTCAAATGGGATGATTCTATTATCAGCGTTGAATGGCACGCATCCGCTTTTCGTTACCAGGATCGTCCCTGCGCGCTGGCAATTCTTCGCGATGTCAGCAAACGCGTTCAGGCAGAACATCAACTTCAACAAAGGGTGGGGATTCGCGCAAAAGAACAGTCCATCCTGCTCGATATTTCCCAAACCCTGGCATCCACCCTTGAATTAGAACCGGGGTTGATACTCAACCAGATAAAAGTGCTCATCCCGTATACCCGTGCCTGCCTATTCAGCTTGGAAGAATCTTCGCTTGTAACACTGGCGGTTCACGACAACGAACAAATCGAGCAGGTTGCTCCGTTCCGCATCCAGCTCAACGGGGATAAAACACGAAATATCCTGTTCAATGAGCACAAATCGATTCGGATTGCGAATATCAAGAGCAACGAGCCCTCCGCGCTATTTTTGCGCTCACTGCTGCAAGGCGACTCTGCTGCCCTGCTGGAAGGAATCCTGTCCTGGATGTGGGTGCCGCTGGCGGTCAAAGACAGGGTCGTTGGCGGCATTGGCATCGCCCACACTGAACAAAATGTCTTTACGGCGCATCACGCCAACCTGGCAATGACGATTGCCAACCAGGCGGCAGTAACCCTGGCCAATGCAGAATTATACGAACATGCGCAGGCGCTCGCCGCGCTGCAAGAACGACAGCGCCTGGCGCAAAACCTGCATGACGCGGTCAACCAATCGCTTTTTTCCGCCGGGCTGATTGCGGAGGTGTTGCCGCGCCTGTGGGAACGTGACCCGGCCAAGGCACGGCAATCCCTTGAGGACCTGCGGCGACTGACGCGCGGCGCACAGGCCGAAATGCGCGCACTGCTGGCTGAATTGCTGCCAACCACACTGACTGATACTGAGTTGGGCGATTTGCTGATCCTGTTGGGGAACGCCTTTACCGGGCGAACGAATATCCCGGTAGACGTGACAGCCGTTGATGAAGGCAGCCTGCCTGCTGAAACGCAAGTGGCGCTTTATCGCATCTGCCAGGAAGCCCTCAACAACATTGCCAAACACGCCAAAGCCAGCCGGGTGGAAATCGACCTGCACCATGCATCTGGCGAATTGAAACTGCTTATTCGCGACAATGGCCGCGGTTTTGGCACATCCACATTAACGCCTTCGGGACATTACGGACTGGCGATGATGCGCGAACGCGCCGAAGCAGTGGGCGCCGAACTGACAATTACCAGCCCACCAGGCAAAGGTGTCGAAGTAAAAGTTGGCTGGGCAAAAAAGGAGTCGTAATGGCCGAGAATTCATCATCCAATCCAATTCGTGTGTTACTGGTTGATGACCATACAATGGTGCGCCGCGGACTGGCAACTTTCCTGGACATCTTTGACGATTTAATCCTGGCGGGCGAGGCCGAAAGCGGCAAAGAAGCCATCCAACGCTGCGCTGAACTCCAGCCAGATGTGGTGCTGATGGATATGGTCATGCCTGACATGGATGGCGTCAGCGCGACGCGAGCCATTCGCCAGGGATTTCCGCAGGTTCAGGTGCTTGCACTGACCAGTTTTAAGGAAGGCAACCTGATTCAGAAGGCGCTCGAAGCCGGGGCGATTGGTTATTTGCTCAAAAATGTCTCATCGGACGACCTGGCGCGAGCCATTCGCGCTGCCCACGCCAGACAGGCAACGCTCTCGCCTGACGTCGCCCAGGTCATTGTCCATGCCGCCGGGCATCCGCATGTGCCAGGTTTCGAGCTGACAGAGCGCGAGCGGGTTGTTTTAACGCTCATGGCTGAGGGCATGACAAATACCCAGATTGCAGGAAGGCTGACAGTCAGCCCATCCACAATAAAGTCACACGTCAGCAACATTCTATCCAAGCTGGGGGTTGCCAGCCGTACCGAAGCCGTCACCCTGGCAGTACGCGAGGGACTGGTGACCTGGACCCCCGCCCCACCCTCCCCCGAATTGCGGAGACGGAAACTCCCCGGTCGATGGAAGTGACCGGGGAGGCTTTCATGTATGCTCTATACATACTATTAAGGAGTCGCCCATGCGCCAATCCGTGCTCACAGAGCAGCAAGCCCAATTTCTGCGCGATGAAAAAGAAGCCCTGGCCGGCTTCCAACTAGCCTTGGCCGAATTCGACCTGCCGCACGAAGCCCTGGACAGCCTGCAAAAAGCCATTCTGCAACTGGACGAACTTTTCCTGATTGTTGTCGCCGGTGAGTTCAACGCTGGCAAAAGCGCCCTGATTAACGCCCTGCTCGGACAAAAAGTCCTGATAGAAGGCACCACCCCCACCACCTCGCGCGTCACCCTGGTCAAGTGGGGCGAAGCCGCTGCCGAACGAATCGTCGACGAAAGTTTTGCCGTCTACACCTACCCCCTGCCGCTCCTGAAAGAACTCAACATCGTTGATACGCCGGGGACGAACGCCATCATCCGCCATCACGAGCAATTGACGGACGAGTTCGTGCCGCGCAGCGACCTGGTTCTGTTCATCACCTCCGCCGACCATCCCCTGACCGAAAGCGAGCGCCAGTTCCTCGAACGCATTCTGACCTGGGGCAAAAAAGTCGTCTTTGTGCTGAATAAGGTGGACATCTTCGAAGATGACTCTGCCCTCCAGGAAGTCCGCGACTTCATCTTGAAACACAGCACCAGCATACTCGGCGGCCAACCCGAACTTTACCCTGTCTCTGCCAAATTAGCCCAACAAGCCCTCTCTGAAGCCGACCCCGAAAAACGCGCCCGCCTGCGCAGTGCCAGCCGTTTGGACGACCTGGAGCAGTACATCAGCGCGACCCTAGACGACACGACACGCCTGCAACTCAAGTTCAATAACCCGCTGGGAGTGGCCGAACACCTGGCAGAGCAGGCCGGGCAGAGTCTGTCCATCCAGTCCGAAGCCTTGGGTGAAGATAAAGTGACCGCGGCTGCATTGGAAGCAGTCATCACCGATTACGAGCGTGAATTGCACAGTGAACTGCCGCCGCGTCTGGCCGAAATCGAAAATATCCTGCATCGCCTCGAACAACGCGGGCTGGATTTCTTCGACAGCACCATGCGACTGACCAACATCAAAAACCTGATGCGCGGCGACAAAATAAGAGCCCAGTTCGAAAAACAGGTTTTGACCGATGTTCCGCAACAGATAGAAGAGCAGGTTCAGCGACTCATTGATTGGCTGGTACAGAAAGACCTGCGCGAATGGCAGCAAGTCATGGGCTACCTGCAACGCCGCCGGGCGCAGAACCTGGAGCAGGTGGTCGGCGAAAGTTACGGGCCGCGTGAGACCCGCCGGCGCGAACTGGTCGATAGCGTCGGCAAAACCGTTCAAACCATTGTAGAAAGTTATGACCGAAATAAAGAAGCCAGTGAACTGGCCGCCAGCGTTGAAACCGCCGTCGCCCAGACTGCCCTGCTGGAAGTTGGCGCTGTCGGACTGGGAACGCTGGTCGCCGTCGCTGTCGCGTCTTCCAGCCTCGATATCACCGGTATCCTGGCTGCCAGCAGCCTGGCCATTCTGGGATTTTTCGTGATACCCTTCAAGCGCAAACAGGCCAAGGACAATTTCAAAGAGAAAATGCTCACCCTGCGCACCAAACTGCTCAGCGCCCTAACGACACAGTTCAATCATGAGAGCGAAAATGCCATCGCCCGCCTGAAAGATGGCGTCGTCCCGTACACCCGCTACGTCCGCACGGAGCGTGAACGCATCGAACAGGCCGAAATCACGCTGGCAAGCCTGAAGAAGAAACTCTCGGAACTCCGCGCCCGCAGCCATGCGGTGACAATAAAATAGCATCTTTTTTTGCAGGCTCTCCCCCAAGTGGCGGAGACGGAAATTCCCCGGTTGATGGATGTGGCCGGGGAATTTCCGTTGTAAGATAAATTTAGCGGAAACTGTGCCAGATGGTTTCGCCTCAATCGATACCGAAAAGCAGATTAAGTTTGGAGATGAAAAATGAAGAAAATACTGTTCGTCTTAATAGTCTTTATTCTTGCGCTGGCAGCGGGCTGCACTCCCGGTGAAGTCACACAGGTTGAAATTCCCAGCGCAAGCCTGGAACTCTCAGTGCCCGGGCTAAACCCGGCGCTCAATACAACCGATGCAAACGGGCGTGTCGCCGGTATTTTGTTGGGCATCTGGCATGGTTTCATTTCCCCTGTGACGATGGTGCTATCCTTTGTAAACCCAGACTTGCAGATGTATGAAGTCCATAATGACGGCAGCCAGTACAATTTTGGATTCTTGTTAGGAGCGGCTATCGTTTTTGTCTTTTTAGGCGTATTTGGCGCCAGGCGACGGTAATTCATCCCCCAAGTGGCGGGGACGGCGCCCCCCGGTCAGCGGATGTGGCCGGGAAGCTTCCATAGTAGTATGAATGTACGGCCAGTTGAATCGCTTTCTATATTCTGGCGCACAAAATTGGGATAGTTTTCACATGATCTGGAGGATCAAGCATGAACAAAGATGTTTTCGAAGGCAAGTGGAAACAAATCCGAGGCAAGGCCAAAGGCTGGTGGGGCAAACTCACCGATGATGACCTTGATCGGGCTGCAGGCAAGTACGATGTCTTCACCGGCTTGCTTCAAGAAAAGTATGGCTATACCCGCGAGGCCGCCGCCGATGAAATCGACAAGCGCGTAACGGAGTACGAAGCCAATATGAAAGAAGACACTGCCCCTGCCCACCGCTAAACTACCGGGGCATCATCCCCTCCACCCTACCTCTCTTCCCGTGTAAAAAAGGGCGGGATCAACCACCAACCATGGACCTGGAACACAAAAAAGGAAAACCAAAATGAACCTGATTATTTATCTTATTGTTGGAGCGATTGTCGGTTATGTTGCAAGCCGGATCATGAACACGAATTCACAACAAGGCGTGCTGCTCGACATCGTCGTCGGTATCGCTGGCGCGTTCCTGGCCGGTTTCTTCATCAGCCCCCTGCTGGGCGTTGGGACAATCAACGAGGCAATCAACCTCCCGACCATCCTCGTCTCGCTGCTGGGAGCAGTCATCCTGCTCGCGATCGTCAAACTCTTCACTGGAGCAGGACGTCGCACACTCTAATCGTTTCATCGAATAACGAATAAACAGGCCGGCTGTTTACAACAACTCCAGACAGGATTGTTGCAAGCAACCGGCTTGCATGTTTTGCCAAGCGGAACAAGCTATCGATCAATACAAAGCTGGTTTCGTTGTCCTGTTAAATTTATCCGCGACTTTACAGAAAGCGCAAGGAAGAAGTGACACTCCAACCAGCCTCACAACCCTATGATTGGACCTTCCGGCGGGTGATGTGGGCAACTCTCGTCCTGGTTTTTGTCGCCCTGAGCTTCTGGCTTCTTTACCGGTTTAACCAGGTCATTTTTATGCTGTTTGTCGCCATTGTCCTGGGCACGGTTATCAGGCCCGTCGTGGGCTGGCTGCACCGGCGCGGACTGCCCCGCATAGCGGGGGTTACCCTTGTTTACATCCTGCTGCTGGCCCTACTGGTTGGCTTTTTGCTGTTGTTATTCCCAATGATTATCGAACAAGGCACAACGATTGCCACCACCCTGCCAGACTACTACCAAACCCTGCGCGAATGGGTGGGCAGTTCTCCAAATCGACTGGTTATGCGTTTAAGTGAATTTATTCCGCCCATGCTGCCCGACCTGGAGCCTGAAGAGCAAACCGGAGAAGAGATGCTGGCTTCAGCAGGGCAGGCATTTGGGTACCTGGCTTCGGCATCCAGGGGCATCTTTTTGGCCACAGCCATTTTGCTCCTGGCCTTTCATTGGACACTTGATGGGCGGCGAACCGTGCAATCGCTGGTATCGCTACTTCCAAATGCCCAGCGCGAAAGTATTAGCGAACTGATCTCGGCCATGGAAGCCAAGATTGGTTTCTATCTGGCGGGGCAAGCTGTTCTTTGCCTTGCAATTGGCATTCTGGCGCTGGTTGCCTACATGCTGATCGGTTTGCCCAATGCCCTCGTGCTGGCGCTCATCGCGGGTGTGCTGGAGGCTGTCCCGATGGTCGGGCCGTTGCTTGGCGCCATTCCGGCAGCGTTGATGGCATTTTCCATAGCGCCTTCCAAGCTAATCTGGGTAATCGTTGCTACGCTCATTATCCAGCAGGTAGAAAACAGCCTGCTGGTGCCGCGCGTCATGCGCAAGGCAGTCGGGGTTAATCCGTTCGTTTCCTTGCTGGCGATTTTTGCCTTTGGCTCTTTGTTCGGTATCGCCGGGGCGCTCATGGCAATCCCGATAGCGGCCATAATTCAGCTTTTGCTTAATCAATTCGTCTTTCATCCCAGGGTGACGGAAGCAGAAGGTTCAGCCGGCCGCGATTATGCCAGTCGTCTGCGGTATGATGCGCAAAGCCTGGCCCAGGACCTGCGCAAACAGGCGCGCCTCCACAAGGGCGGCTCAGATTCAAGGGTCAGGCAGATCGACCAGGTGATGGATGAGATCGAAGCCATCACAACCGACCTGGATGAATTGCTGGCCCAAGTCCCTACTACCACACGTGCGCCATGACAAATCAATTGGTAAAGTTTGGTACGGCGGTGATGACCACGCTTCTGGCGCTGGTGGTGCTGTGGCAATTTCGAGTCGTCGTCGGCTACGTGCTCATCTCGCTAACCCTTGCAGCAGCTCTGCGCCCGCTGGTAAACCGTTTGCTTGAGCCAGGCCTGGCAAAACGCGCGGCCTGGCTGTCCCTATACCTGCTGGTAGTGGGTGGGTTTGGTTTCTTGCTCGCTATCACTGTTGAGGCCGCGGTTCATGATATCCAGCAGTTGGCCGATGCAGTTTCGGCGCAGGACGGATGGGTTTTGCCGATCTGGCTGGAGGGCAGTTCGTTTCAACAGTCGCTCATTGCGCAATTGCCAGCACCAAGCAAGCTCTTTGAAGCATTTACCGGCGACGAGGGACAGTTCGTGCTGCCCGCCATCCTCGGCTTAACACAGGGCATGGGCGGGGTCATCAGCGGTGTGCTCATCATCCTGTTCCTGAGCATTTATTGGAGCACCAACCAGGTTCATTTTGAACGACTGTGGCTTTCGCTGCTTCCATCGGACCAGCGCAAACAGGCGCGCAGTATTTGGAAAACGGTCGAACCAGACGTCGGCGCTTACATACGCGGCGAAGTAGTCCAAAGTGTTCTGGCCGGGCTGCTGCTGGGGCTCGGCTACTGGCTGCTCGGCTCCCCATACCCGGGACTCCTGGCTCTGGTTGGCGCATTGACATGCCTGATCCCCGTAATTGGGACAGCCCTGGCCGTCATCGCAGTGCTTTTGGTTGGATTATTGACCAGCGTCCAGCTTAGCCTGCTCACGGTTCTCTATACCCTGGTTGCTCTGACAGGTCTGGGCATCTGGGTCATGCCGCGCATCTTCAAGCGCAGATGGGATAACCCCATCCTGACCGTTATCCTGCTGATCGCCATGGCAGACGCTTTTGGCTTTTTCGGCATCATCCTGGCTCCACCTTTATCGGCCGTATGCCAGATTCTGTGGAAACAACTGGTCAGCCACCGCACAGCTTCAGGAGCCGGGGCCCAGGTTTCGGATCTCAAAGACCGCCAGGCGCGGGTTTGGGAAGCCATCAACGAAATGGATGAAGCGCCCCTGCCCTTGTTGACCAGCAGCATGGAAAGCCTGACCCGCCTGATCGAAAAAGCCGAACCGGTTCTGCAAGCCGGCCTGGTGGTTGAACCTTCAGGGCCGTTTGCTTCACTCCAGACCGCCAGCCCGAATGCTGAACCACCAACACCCACAAAGCCATGAAAAGATTCCCCAAAATGTCTGAAAGGATGGCCCATTTTCGGCAGCAGGGATTCCATCGCGCGCACGGGCTAGACCAGCGATTCCACGGCTGGTTGGGGATGCTGGCAAGCGCAGCCAGCAATGCCATCAGCCCCGACTCATCGATTACTGCGGCCGCGATAGCCTATTTCGCCCTGTTCTCGCTCTTCCCCATCACCCTCTTGAGTGTTGCGATTGCCAGCTACACGCTTGGCCCGTTAATGGACCAGCAGTTCATCGTGCAAAAGCTGGAGTTTATTGCGCCAGCCCTGGGCCAGTTGTTGGGCCGAAATATAGATGAAATCATTCGAACGCGCGGGCCAGTCACCGGTGTCGCCCTGATCGGTCTGCTCTGGTCGGCCTCGACAGTTTTTTACACGCTGACCCAAACCCTGAATACGATTTGGAGCAATAAACGCAGACGCCCTGTTTGGAAGCGGCGCGGTCTGGCAATCTTGTTTGTTCTGGCCTTTGCTGGCCCTGCGCTCTTCCTGGCCGCCCTGGCAAGCAGCCTGCTCGCTAATTTGCGCGTCTGGATGCCGGGCCTAATCATACCAATCATGGGCAGTGTCAGCTTTATCGTGGCTATCTTGCTCGATATTACCCTGTTCATGCTGCTTTACATGCTGCTCCCACACGGAAATGCCACCTGGCGTGAAATTCTACCTGGCGCAATTGCGGCTGGCCTGCTCTGGGAATTTGCAAAAAAGGCCTTTCTGTTCATTGTTACTACCTACATCTCGATTTCAAATCTTGTCTATGGTTCAATCTCAGCGATCATAGCATTCCTGGTTTGGGCTTATCTGAGCGGAATCATCTTGCTCTTCGGCGCATTTTTGAGTGTTGCTTATTCACAATTCAAGCAACAACAAAAAGAAGAAAGCGAAATGCTCCAGCAAGATTCCGTTGTGTAGCGTTGCCGGCTCCCCAGAATCTCCCCCAAGTGACGGATGCAAAAACTCCCCGGTCGATGGATGTGATTGGGGGGAAATAGTTATAGAATAAATCGCAGGATGTTTATCACATATTCATCGTCCATAATTTTTAGCGTCAGCGAAAGGCCAACGCCAGACGAGAGAAGGATTTGCCCATGTTGAAAACCGAGGCCGTAAAAAAAGATGTGGCTTCTGTAAAAAAACTAAAAACTTCCGAGCTACGTTATCGCCGCTTGTTTGAAGCCGCGCAGGATGGGATCTTGATTCTGGATGCCGAAACTGGAATGATTGCCGACGTAAACCCGTTTTTGATCAATATGTTGGGATACTCGCGCGATGAATTTGTAGAAAGAAATCTCTGGGAAGTCGGCGCGTTTAAAGATATTGAAGCCAGCCAGGATGCCTTCGAAGCATTACAGAAGAATGAATATATTCGCTACGAAGATTTGCCGCTCAGGGCAAAAGATGGGCGTTTGATTGAAGTTGAATTCGTCAGCAACGTTTACCTGGTGGAAGCCGAAAAAGTCATCCAGTGCAATATCCGCGACATCACTGACCGTAAGCAAGCCCGGGATGCCTTACTGGAAAGTCATGCTTTGCTGAACGAGTTTTGTATCCGCGATCATTTGACAGGATTGTTCAACCGGCGTTACCTGGAAGAAACCCTGGAACGTGAACTGCTGCGAGCATCGCGCCAACAGGGATCATTGGGCGTAATTATGTTGGATGTGGATGATTTCAAGCAGATTAACGATACCTATGGCCACGATGCCGGCGATACAGTTTTACGTAAACTGGGTAAGTTGCTGCGCGAGCATGTCCGCGGAGAAGACATGCCTTCCCGTTATGGCGGAGATGAGTTTATCCTGGTGCTGCCGGGCGCATCGCCTGAAGTAACACGAGAACGCGCGCGGCTTATTTGTGAAGCAACCAAAGCGTTCCAACTCGATGTCGATGGAAAAAACCTTGATTCTGTCACATTTTCACTCGGCATCGCGGTTTTCCCCCAAGACGGCGCTACCGTTGCAGCCGTCTTGAAGGCCGCCGATGTTGCTCTTTATCTCGCAAAACAAGAAGGAAAAGACAGGGTCGCTGCGCCAGGCCAAAATCCGGAACTGAATTTTGATTAAATCCTCCCCCAAGTGGCGGAGGCAGAAACTCCCCGCTGGTTGGATGCGGCCAGGGGGTTTTTGTTATAGGATGAATCAGATGTATGTTTATTAAGCCGCCAAGAATCAGTTTAATCCATTCTCGAAAAGCATCAAACAGGTTTCAGTGAGAATGGGGTAGAGAAACGAGCCGTTATCATGCTATCGCTGGAAAATTCTGAGATTCGTTACCGCCGCCTGTTTGAAGCAGCCCAGGACGGAATTTTGATTTTAGATGCCAAAACAGGCATGATCGAAGATGTCAATCCGTTCCTGGTTAAAATGCTGGGCTATTCACGCGAGGAGTTTGTCGAAAAAAAACTTTGGGAAGTGGGCGCATTCAAGGACATAAAAGCCAGCAAGGAGGCCTTCGAAGCATTGCAGGATAGTGAATACATTCGCTATGACCACTTGCCGCTCAAAACGAAAGACGGGCATTTGGTTCAGGTTGAATTTATCAGCAATGTCTATTTGGCGGGCAAGAAAAGAGTGATTCAATGCAATATTCGTGACAATACTGAATACAAGCGCATTGTGACTGCGCTGCAAGAAAATGAGAAGAAATATCACGACTTGCTCAATCAAAGCCCGGATGGTTACTTCATCATCGAATTGGCAGGCAATATCCTGGTTGTCAACAAAGCCATGTGCAAAGAACTTGAATTCAGCCAGGAAGAACTCCTTTCCATGAGCATTTGGGATATTATCCCAGAAGAATATTTACATCAATACCGGGAAAGGCTGACAAAAGCGCTCAAAGGGGAAAGTTTGGAAGAATCGACAGAATATGAGGTCATTGGTAAAAGTGGAGGCAAGCATTATGTAGAGGTTCTATCCGCGCCTCGCTACAGCGGCGACAATCTTATCGGCTTTCAAGGGATTGCTCGCGACATCACTGCTCGCAAACGGGCCGAGGAAGCCCTGCGCGTGAGCGAGGAGCGCTTCAGCCAGGTCTGGGAGGTAACTTCAGACGCAATGGCATTGTCAGATTCAGAAGGAATTGTGATTGCCGCAAACCCGGCTTACTTTACGCTTTATGGTTACGAGCCAGAGCAGGTGATTGGCAAGAGTTTTGCTGTCATTTTTCCGGCAGAGTTTCAGGAGCAGGCTCTCGAACAATATAAGACCGCCTTTACCAGCGAGGCCATTCCCGCGCCCTTTGAATCCACAATTCAACGAGCGGATGGACTCAAACGCATTGTCACATCTACCGTGACTTTTTTGTCCAGGGAGGGGCGGCGCACCGCGATGCTCTCCACCATCCGCGATATTACCGAACGCAGCCAGGCGCAGGAAAGAATACAACTCCAATTTGAGCATCTGACTGCCCTGAGCGCCATCGATCGAATAATCGCATCCAATTTTGACTTGCAAATCTGCCTGTCAGAAATTCTCAATCACGTAACAAAAGAACTTGGCACCGACGCAGCTGATATTTTGATACTTAATTCCAATTCGCAAATACTGGAATTTGGCGCAGAACGCGGCTTCCGCACCCAGGCTGTCAGGCAGGCACAGGTACGCCTGGGCGAAAACTACGCCGGCCGCGCTGCCCTGGAACGCGAAATTGTCCAAATCCCCGACCTAAAAAACGAACCCGATAATTTACTCTTAACGAATTTTTTGAGCGGCGAAGATTTTGTCTCTTACTACGGTGTTCCTTTAATTACCAAGGGACAGGTGAAAGGTGTGCTCGAAGTATTCCATCGGACTGGATTGGACCCTGATCAAGAATGGTTCGACTTCCTGAATGCCCTGTCTCGGCAGGCAGCCATAGCGATTGAAAATGTGACACTATTTGATGGCTTGCAACGCTCCAACTCAGAACTTGCCCTGGCTTATGATGCCACCATAGAAGGCTGGTCGCGCGCCCTCGACTTGCGCGATAAAGAAACGGAGTGGCATACCCAGCGAGTGACCGAGATGACCCTCAAGCTTGCGCGTGCTTTTGGAATAAATGATGCCGATTTGGTACAGGTTCGCTGGGGCGCGCTCTTGCATGATATCGGCAAGATGGGAGTCCCCGACAGCATTTTGCACAAACCCGGCCCATTGAGTGACGAAGAGTGGGTAATCATGAAAAAGCACCCACTCCTTGCCCACGAGCTGCTTGCTCCCATTCGCTACCTGAGGCTGGCGCTCGATATTCCGTATTGTCATCATGAAAAATGGGATGGCAGCGGTTATCCAAAGGGCACAGAAGGAAACCAGATTCCGTTAATTGCGCGTATCTTTGCCGTGGCAGATGTCTGGGATGCGCTGACTTCAGACCGCCCTTATCGTGTGGCCTGGCCAGAGGATAAAGTGCGCAAACATATCCAAACATCATCAGGGACACATTTTGACCCTCAGGTGGTGGAAGTTTTCATGCAGATTGTCCAATAAGCTGCAAGGTATCCCCCAAGTGGCGGAGACAAACACTCCCCGGTCGATGGATGCGGCCGGAGAGTGTTTGTTGTAGGATGAATTTAGGCCTCGTGGAGACCGGTCGGTTCAAACGTTTGCAACCGATGTTCAATTTCTCAAAAGGAGAATCTTATGTTGTGGACAATCATTGTAATCCTCATCGTTCTGTGGCTGCTTGGCTTTCTCGGGGGGAATATCAGCCCAAGTTTTCCAAAAACCGGCAGTTGGATCCATGCCCTGCTCGTAATTGCGATCATTCTGTTCTTTTTACAGACGCTCGGCATCGTCAACCTGTAGGTTCGCATCACGGTGTATAAAGGGGCGGCCTGTTTGTTGGCCGCCCCTTTATACACCGTTCGAAAGACCGAACTTAAAGATTGTATTCAAGGAGAATTCTTATGAAAAAATGCAGCGATGTCATGACCAAAGAACCCGTCTGCTGTTTGCCTGAGGATACGGCAGCCAAAGTAGCCCAATTGATGCAAAGGGACAATATTGGTTCGATTCCTGTCATCGAGGATGAAAAGACTCAAAAGCTGGCCGGCATTGTTACCGATCGTGACCTGGTTTTGAAAGTGATTGCCAAAGGGCAAGATGCCAAAACCACAAAAGTGGAAACGGTTATGACCCGCCAAATGGTGACCTGCCTGGCCGAGGACGACCTGCAGAAAGCGCTGGATGCGATGGCCGAACACCAATTACGCCGCATTCCAATCGTCGACTCCAACAATAAAATTGTCGGCATCATTGCCCAGGCCGATGTAGCCACGCGCGTCAACCAACCCGAAAAAACTGCCGAAATGGTTAAGGAAATTTCGCAGTCCAACACCAGGTAAGCAAACATCCTGGAATGATTGTTGAAATGAAGCCGATCTTGCAGCATACGCGGATGATGGTGGCTATCGCAGTCTTATTGGTGTCGGCCTTGATTCTGGCATTCGCCCCGGCCCACGCCAGCGCCAATTTCGCTACGCCCCTGTCACCTGTGGCTGCGCCACACGCGCAGGAACAGGTGTGCGGCAACGGTTCCGCTCCAGATTACGGATTCACCTACAGTAAGCAGCAGGCCCACTGGACGGTGGGTTGGCAAAATTACGTCTCGCGGCAAGCCGTGGCCGAGGTGGATGTGATTCTGGACCAGTTGAATGAAGATTTCATCGTGCAAACGATGATTCTCATCCAGCCGCAAGAGCAGGTCGGCAACCGGGTCAACTGCGCCGTGCACTTCTTGCGTTATATGCAGCTTGGCCAGGCAACGGGCGAACGCAAGGATAATGGTTTTGTCTTTTTGATTGTGGTCGAGCCAGACCAGATCGACGTGCACTACGGCGTTGGGCTGGGATTGCCCGCGCTGACCGCTCCCGAACTGACAGCCCTCAACCGCGCCGCCGAGGAAACCTACCAATCAACCCGCAGCCTGGATCAGGCGCTTTTGACTCTGATACAAGGCTTCGACACGGTTGCGCGCAACAAATACGCCCCGCTATTTTTGCCCACCTCCACCCCCGAGACGATCGACCTGCCAGAGCTGCCCTCCGGGCCGTTCGGCCTTCTGACGGTTTGTTGCCTGCTCTGCCTGGGCGGCCTCTTTCTGATGTTTATGGTATGGATGCTGCCCAAAATGGCCCGTAGCGGAAGCGGTTTCAACCCATCAGGCTCGAGGTTCAGGGGAATCGGGAATCCTTTTGGCGGGGGCCGAAGCGGCCCATCGATGCGCGGCGGCAGCGGCAGTGGGCGTTCCGGGCGCGGCAATTAAAGTAAATCAGGAGATAAAACCATGAAACGTTCCAGGCAACATATCCTTTCCATTTTTATGCTGGCAATCCTGCTCGTCGGGCTGACCAGTTGCGGTGTCGTCAAATCGGCCACAACAGAATACAACGAACTGGTGGCCCTGGTACAGGGCGTGCAGTCGGCTGCGGCCAACTTCCAACTGGTGACCGATACCCAGTACGCCAAAATTCAGGCCAAAACACAGATTACCAAAGACTATTACGATGCGGTCAGCGACAGCGGCGAAGTCTGGACCGGGAACTTCCGTTCAGAAGCGGATGCGCTAACCAACCTGCTCAGCAATTACCGCGATGAGAACGGCCAACCGCTGGACCCAGCCAAGCTAAACCTGGACGACCTGGAAGCCAAGGGCGCGCTCCCCAGCGGTTTGGGACAAGGCTTTTCTCTCTATGTCAACGCTATCACCCAGGCTCCGCCGCCCGTTCCGGATGCCAGCGTCACCCTGGCGATGGGCGACACCGTAGACGAGGCCATGAATACCATTCAACTGGCTGGCACCGATTGGAATGACGCCGTCAGAGCCTATAACACCCGCCGGGCGCAGATCACAGGCGAGGTCGTGGCGCGCGTCTCGGCTTACTTCGGTTTTGACCTGCCGGTGACCTTTCCTTATTATCAGGGCGCCAACGCCGGTCAACCCGTTCAAAATCCGCTGGCATCTCCCCAGCCGTAAGCCTGAGACTCCCTGGATGCATCTGTGAGAGAAAAAGAGCTTCCGCGGAATCGGGTCGTGCTATTTCAGGCAGCGCTGGTTTTGGTCGCGAGCGCTTTTGCTCTTCTGACTTTTTTGGTCAAAACCAGGTCTTCCTTTGCGCTCGATCTCGAAATTTCGAGAGCGAGCCAATCGCTTGATGCTCCGCTCTTTGCCTGGCTGATGAGCCTGGTAAGCTGGCCGGGTTTTAGTCCACAGGCAATGATACTCACAGGGCTGGTGGTTTTATTGATTTATGGCTTCGGCCTGCGCTGGGAAGCGCTAACCACCCTGACCGCAGTACTCTCCTCAGCGGCGCTTAATCTTTTGGTCAAGAACCTCATTCAGCGCCCACGGCCTCTGCCAGATATGGTGACTGTGCTCGCAACGCTCAATAGTTACAGCTTTCCGAGCGGGCACGTTATGTTCTATGTGAGTTTTTTGGGTTTTATTGGTTTACTGGCCTATAGTTTGCTGAAACCGTCATTCCAACGCAGCCTGTTGCTGATTTTCTCTGGCGGTCTGGTGGCCCTCATCGGCATATCGCGGATATACCTGGGCCATCACTGGGCCAGCGATGTGCTGGGCGCTTATTTGCTCGGCTGCCTGACCCTGGTGGCAAACATACAGTTGTATCGCTGGGGCAAACCCCGCTTTTTCGTTCAGCAACCCATTGCAGTAGGAAAGACGGCTTCGCAAAAGGAGAACGTATGATACGCAAAATTATCGCTGGAATTTTAATCGTCATCAGTTCAGTCCTGCTCGGCCTGAGTATCGCCGGAATTGTGCTGATACAAACCTACAAGGAACCGTTGGCGCAGTTTTCCGCGGCCAGGTTGCAGACCATCGACACTGAACTCGGGCTGGCACAAAGCGCGCTTCAAAGTGCATCACTCGAACTGGAACGCACCCTGCGCACGGTTGAAGCTGCCGAGATAAGCCTCACAACGCTCAAGGCGGATTTTACCCAGGCAAAAACGCTCTTCGGAGATGTCAACGGAACACTCGATAAGCAGTTGCTGCCTGGCCTGAAAGCCTCCCGCGAAAAACTTGACCAGGCCAAAGCCAGCCTGTTGGAACTACAGGCCGATCTGGCGAAAGTCAACGCGCCGTCTTTTGCAAGCCCAAACCTGTCCGGCGAAAAATTACTGAATGATTTAATTGCCAGCGCCGATTCAATGGACACTTTAATCATACAAGTCGAAAGCATGGTAAAAAAGGCACCCGGATTTCTGGAGGATGCATCCACCTTGATGGAGGCCGACCTTACCGAGACAAGAGATAACCTGCAGGATTTTTTGACTGTTACGCAGAATTACGATCAAAAGTTTTCCGTCTGGCGCGAACAGATTGCCATAATGGCCGAATCCCTGCCCGGCTGGATTCAAACCGCCGCCATCAGCCTGACAATTTTCCTACTCTGGTTCGGTTTTTCCCAGTTCCTCGTGATTCGCTACGGACTGGCTCTCTGGCGCGACGTCGAGCCGTGGGCAACACTGCGCCCACAGGTTGTTGACAAATTTCAGAATAGCAAAGAACAACCCGGCACAGCCAAGAAAGGAGCAACGCCATGACGCTCTTTGATGACATGCTTGACCTATTTCCATCCGATGTTCAAGCGACAGTACGCAAGGTCTGGGACGCGCTGGGTCCAAACGAACAAGCCAGCTTCCTGTCGCTCCTGGTTGGTTTTCCGGCAGACGCAAACCTGATAAAAATCCTGGTCAAATTGTCCACCGCCCACATCCGGCAGGCTTTTGGAAACAAGCATCGCGTCGTTATCGTCGGCCCGGCCAACGTTGGCAAATCCACACTGTACAACCAGTTGGTGCAGAACAAAATCGACCAGGCAGTTGTGGGTCCCCTGCCGGGCACGACGACCGAAAATCAACAGGCAGATGCGTCCCTGTTCACCGTGGTCGATACTCCCGGCGCGGATGCAGTCGGCAGCATCGGCGAACGCGAGAAAGACCTGGCCCTCTCGGCTTCCGCGGAAGCCGATTTCATCGTATTGGTTTTCGACGCTGTTCAGGGGATTAAAAAGACCGAGCAGGAACTGTTCAACGAAATCTCTGCGCTAAAAAAGCCTTTTGTCGTGGTGCTGAACAAGATTGACCTGATGCCACGCAAAGACCTACGGTCTGTGATTGCGAGCGCTACCCTGAACCTGGGGTTGGAACCGGATCAAATCATCCCCATCGCTGCCAAAGACGGTAAAAATCTCGGTAAAGTGTTGCTGGCTATCGCCGCCACCGAACCGGGCATGGTCGCCGCCCTGGGACAGGCCCTGCCAGAATATCGCTGGCAGCTTGCCTGGCAAAGCATCGTCCGGGCAGCCTCGATTTCGGCTGCGATTGCATTGGTTCCGCTTCCGGTCATAGATTTTGTCCCGCTGGTGCTTACGCAGTCAGTCATGGTGGTCAGTATCGCGCGCATCTATAACTACCAAATTACCCCAAAGCGCGCCGCCGAACTGGTGGCCACTTTCGGTATGGGCGTCCTCGGACGGACTCTCTTTCAGCAGTTTAGCAAGTTTGGCGGGCTGCCGGGCTGGCTGCTGAGCGCGGCAATCGCTTCATCGACGACAGTCGTTCTGGGTTATGCGGCCGTGCGCTGGTTCGAAAAAGGCGAGAAGCTTTCGTCAGAAACGCTAAAAAAACTCACAAAGGGAGTGACCACAGCCCTGCTCGACACCTTCAAAGGTTTCGGAAAACGCAAACCGGGCCAGAAAGCACTCCGTGAGCGAATCACCCAGGCTCTGGAAGACTTACCGATGGCTGAAAGCCGTTCGACGCTCGATGACGCGGCGGGTGAATAAAATACCGCCCCAGCTTGTCATTTCGACGAGCGCCAGCGAGTAGAAATCTGCACCATTGCAAGGCAAGATTTCTACTCTACACCCTACGGGTACTTCGCGGGCACGATGTCGCCGCAAAGCGGCTCGAAATGACATACAGTTGGCGCATTTTCAGAGATGCACCCAGACAACATAGAACTGTGAATTCAGGAGAATATAAAATGTTCAACTTTCGCCGCTTACCGATACTATTCGTTCTAACCGCGTTCATTCTGGCGGCCTGCGCGCCCGCCAGCCAAACGCGAACCAATTCGGATGGCGGCAGGGCCGAATCCGGTGGCGAAGTCGCCACAGGCGATTCCTCCGCCCCGGCGGTCAAGGCCAAAAAACCGCCCCAAACCAATGCCGCCGGAATCATCCCGCCCGAACGCCGCGAGGAACTGACCCGGCTCTCAAGCCTGCTCAAATTCAAACTCACCGGCCTGGATGGGGCCGCGCTGGGAGAAATTTCCGACTTCATTATCAACACCTGCGAAACCTACATCATCTACTTTACGGTTGACCCGGCCAGGAACCTGCAAGTGGCGGGCGGACAGCAATTAATCATCCCCTTTGAAGTGGTCACCATCAACAGCGGCGCGTTGGATGCGGAGACGCAAACCATTTCGATCTACATGACCTCCGACCTGGTGGCCGCCGCGCCGGCCTTCGCTGACGACCTGGCCCTGTTCCCCAACACCTGGGAAGAAACCGTGCGCGCCTACTGGCTGCAAGTGGCGCGGGTCAGCCCGCTGACCAGTGAGTGCAAGGCCGGCGGAAGCGATTCGGCCAATGCCGTTCACAAAATTGCCTACGCCTCGCAATTGCTGGGCGCCGAACTGAAGGATGGCAACCAGGTTTTGCTCGGGACAGTTTTGGAAGCGGTACTGGAGCCGGAAAGCGGCAAACTGGGTTTCTACGTGGTCAAGCTGCTGGATGACACCCTGGTCATGGTTCCGCTCGGCCAGACCAACATTCCCAAGGAAGCCCTGGTGCCGGGCCAGACAATCGAACTGGTGCTGCTCTCAGAAACCAGTTTGCTCCTGGACGCGCCGCGCATCGCATCCATCGAAAAAGCCATGAACGCCCAAACCCAAAGCGAAGCACGTGGATACTGGAACAAATAACCCACAGACATCCCCCAAGTGGCCTAGACCAATACTCCCCAGTTGCAGGACGCAACTGGGGAGTATCCAATGTATGATGAAATCATCACCTTGCTTAGCCTTGCCAGGCAACCAGTTATAAACCAAACAGGCTGCGGATGGTCTCGCTTGGAGAGCGTCCCAGCGAAAGGAACACTCATGAAACCAGAACGACAATTTTCAAAAATGTTTGGCGCGCTTTCCGTGTTGCTTGTGGCAGCATTAACCATTGCCGCTTGTAGCAGCAGTGCCGGGGTTGCCGCTCAATTAAACGATGGAACCCTGACCATCTGTCACGCCACAGGCGACGCGACCGTCCCCTACGAGGAAATCACGCTTGGCTTTGATGAGTTAATCACGCACGTTGATCACGAGGGCGATATTGTCCCGGCTCCGGCTGAAGGCTGTCCCACAACAGTTGAAATGGGCGATAACGATGGGCAACTGACCATCTGTCACGCAACCGGCAGCGCAACCAACCCCTACAATGAAATCACGATCGATTTCAACGGGCTGCGCGGCCACAGCAATCATGCGGGCGATATTATCCCGGCCCCCGAAGAAGGCTGCCCGCTCATTGTGCCAACGCCCGGGCCGACCCCCACCTTGACCGCAGACAAAGTCACCATCTGCCATGCCACCGGCAGTTCCAAAAACCCCTATGTCATGATCACGGTCAGTGTCAACGGTCTGAATGGGCATGATAAACACTCAGGCGATATTATTCCCGCTCCTGCCGGGGGCTGTCCTTAATAAAACTCGAAACAGAAGCAGTTCTTTCATAAGGAGAAATAATAATGAACGCAGAAGACAATCAGGAAATGGGCAGGCTTGAATCAGATTCGGAGAATCCGGCGCAAAATACCCCGGTGCTGGCGACCCTCATCTACGAAACCCCGAGGGGCGGGACGATTCCTCCGGCTGAACCAGGCGACGAGGCCATTATCAAGGAGGTTCCGGTGAGTCAGGCCATCATTCACGACAAGGACTCGATGGGCGAAACGCTCGTTCAGGAGCCCCCGAACGACTCGAATACAGACTCGGCAACTACCCTGTTTGACCGCGAAGATGCGGAACATTTTCGCACACGCTGGAATGAAATTCAGGGCAGCTTTGTGGATGAACCGCGCCTGGCCGTCGAGCAAGCGGATGCGCTGGTGCGCGAGGCAACCGGGAAAATTACCCAACTGTTTGCCAGCGAACACGACTTGCTGGAGAACCAGTGGAAGCAAGGCAACGACGTATCCACGGAAGACCTCCGTAAAACCTTGCAACACTACCACGCCTTTTTCAATCGCCTGGTCGTGCAGATTCACGACCAAACTTGAGCCATCCTCCCCCGAGTGGCGGAGAGAAACACTCCCCGGCAGATGGATGTAGCCGGAGAGTGTTTTGTTATAAGATAAAGATATGATTCGGAGAACCCATGAATAACGACCTGTTCGAAAGCAAATGGAATCAAATTCGCAGCCAAACTTCGGCCTGGTGGAGTCTGATAAGCAGCCAAGACCTGGAAAAAGTGGATAAAGCCGAAGTGAAAATGACCAAATACACAACTCTGCTGCAAGTCAAGTACGGTTACACGCGTGAAGAAGCAAAGAAGGAGGTTATTAAGCGATTGAAAGAATACGAGTTGGAACAAAAGGATGCATCAGATGAATAATTTAAGTAACTCAACTGGCGCAAGCTGGCTTATTACCGGACTGCTCATCGGTGGACTGGCCGGCTTTTGCACGGCAATCCTGCTTGCGCCGCGCCCAGGGAAAATTACCCGCAGCCAAATCGAACAAAAAAGCATCCAGGTTCAAAAGCAGGCTGTCGATATCTATGGTGAACTACGGTTTTTGTCCCAGTTTGACGAACGCAAAATCCTGTCTGGAACGCGCAGGGACATTCGAAGCCAATAGGCTACTCGTAAAATGCACCTGCCCGCCAAACTCAAAACCGCGTTGCATCGTCCAATCCGGGCGAAACTTATCTTTAACCCCGGCTCAGGCCAAACGCTAGAATCGCCGCAACGATTGGTCAGCATTCTCTCAGAAATGCAAAAACAGGATATTTTGCCGGAAGTCTTTATTGTGCAGCCAAACTGTTCACTGGAGAGTGTGGTACAACGCGCGCTTAAGTTGGGCATCAAGTTGATTGTTGTCGCAGGCGGTGACGGCACGATTGACAGCGTTGCCGGGGCCATGGTTGCGAAAGATGCCACCCTCGGCATCATCCCGACCGGTACGCGCAACAATGTCGCTTTTAACCTGGGAATTACCGGCGATATTGCCGACTGTGTCGCACGCCTTCGCAATGGACGTCACCTGAAAATAGACGTGGGCCGGGTTCATAGCGGACGTTCCCGCCATTGGTTTCTCGAAGGTGTTGCCCTGGGACTCATCTCTGACCTGTACCCAATGGCAGACGACTTCCAGCATGGAAACGTGGCGCAGATTGGGGGCTTGCTCTCAACCCTGGTCTCTGCCAGCCCGGCAAACCTGGAGATAAATTTGGACGGAAAACAGCACCTGACGACAACAGCCCACATGCTGCTGGTCGCCAACATGTCTTATATCGGACCGAATTTTCAAATCTCGCCCTATGTTTCTTTCAAAGATGGCCGCCTGGACGTGTTCACCTTTTCAGATATGAGCAAACTAAACATGCTTTCGTATGCGTTATTATCTCGCGGGGGACTTTTGGAAGATGAGGGCATCCAGCATTATCGCGCCAAAACCATCAAAATTATTTCCGACCCGCCCATGCCGGTACTTGCCGATGGCACCCTTTTACCCCAGGGGTTGTTATCCATTCACGTTCATCCGCGCGCCCTGAGGGTCATGGCCGGCACAGCCCTGACCGGGCAGCCCACCCCAGAAATCGCGGACGAAACCAAAGGGGAAGAAAAGCAACCGGTCACAACAGATGGAGTCTGACATCCTTGAGCCTGTACGCCCGTCTTCAAAAACCCGGCGTGCCCTGCGCTGGGCTGCTCACCGGCGGCGGCCAGCATTTCTGTTGCTACTGGTCGCCGGGTTATTTGGTACGCTGGTCTGGCTTCCAGACGAAACGCGCTCATCACTCTGGGCCGCAATCATCGCCCAGCGCAACCTGGCCGGGTTGCTCTTCCTGTTCGCCCTGCTGACAATGTCATTGGTTTGGTCTGTTGGCGAACGCTGGGATTCGAAAATTTTCCTGCTCCTCAACCGGCGCAAATACCCAAAATGGCTTGACTATGGCATGTGGCTGTTTACCCAACTGGGCCATATGCTGACGGCTTTTGCCGCGGCGCTGTTGTTTTTCCTGCTTTCCGGCCGCCAGCTGGCTGTTGAAATTGTTCTTGGCACGCTCACGCTGTGGCTGCTGGTCGAGACCATCAAAGCCCTGGCAGAACGCGACCGACCATTCCTGACCCTTGAAGAAACGCGTGTTGTCGGCTGGCGCGAAAAAGGAACATCCTTCCCCAGCGGACACACCACCCAGATATTTTTCATGGCAACGCTGCTCATTCTACGCTTCAATTTGGGGATGCAAGCCACCCTCGGGCTGTATGTCCTGGCCGCCCTGGTTGGGTTTACCCGCATCTATGTCGGGGCGCACTACCCGCGGGATGTCGTTGGGGGCGCTACTCTCGGCATTATTTGGGGCACACTGACCCTGCTGGTCAACCCAGCCTGATTTGAAACGCAATCTTGCGCGCTTCTCCCCCAAGTGGCGGAGACATATACTCCCCGGTCGATGGATGTAACCGGGCAGTATATGTTGTACGCTGATAGTATGACCCGCGTATATTTAGCCGACTCCAAGCCCGAAGAGCGCTCTGCCCTGCGCATGCTGCTTCTTGATATGAAAATGGAAGTGGTCGGAGAGGCAGAAGATTGGGCCACAACCCTGGCCCAAGCGCCCGTAACCCACCTGGACATGCTTCTGGTGGACTGGGACTTGCTTCCCATTAATTTGGGGATCGAATCCCTGGCAGAACTGCGCCTGGCCTGCCCGGCCGCGATTGTTGTTGTGCTCATCAGTCACATGGGCGCCCGTCAGCAGGCCGCGATTTCGGCAGGCGCGGATATGTTCATCAGCAAAAGCGAAACACCCTCGCGCGTGACCGAACGCCTGCGCCTTGCAGCGGCAAGCGTCCGCGCCTGAAAAAGCCCACCCACCCATCCTGCATCGCAGATACACGCAGGTTGCAGCCCAAATTGGGTCAGTTTCTCAAACCATTCTGGAGGTTAAAACAATGAACAAAGATATTTTCGAAGGCAAATGGAAACAAATCCGGGGCGAGGCCAAATCCTGGTGGGGCAAACTCACCGATGATGACCTGGACCGGGCCGCAGGCAAGTTCGATGTTTTCACCGGCTTGCTTCAAGAAAAGTATGGCTATACCCGCGAGGCCGCTGCCGATGAAATCGACAAACGCCTGGCGGAATATGAATCCAAAATCAAAAAGGAGAACAAATCATGAACATTATCATCTATCTCATCGCCGGAGCCATCGTTGGTTATGTTGCGAGCAGAATCATGCGCACCAGCGGACAACAGGGCTTGCTGCTCGACATCGTCGTCGGTATTATCGGCGCCTTCCTGGCCGGGTATTTCATCAGCCCGCTGCTGGGTGTTGGCACAATCAATGATGCAATTACCATCCCAACCATGTTGGTAACGTTGCTTGGTTCGGTCGTCCTGCTGGCAATTGTCAAACTCTTCCGTGGTCGTCGGCGCTAGCAGATTCAGAACCCACAATTAAAAAGACCGGGTGTTGTCTCCCGCAAGGCAACACCCGGCCGAAAAAAGGAGTTCACAATGTCAAACGAAAATCGAATATCAGCAGTAAGAACATCACAAAGCGAACCAGAACGAGAACAGCGCATCTTCACATTCAAGGCCACCCAGTTGATTTGGCTCTTGCTCGGCTTCTTAGAAGGGCTGATTGCACTTCGAATCGGCCTGATGCTCATCGGGGCCAACCCCAACAGCCCAATCGTTGCCTTGATATACGGAGTCACCGGCTTGTTCCTGTTCCCCTTTACCGGGCTGATTGCTTCACCCACAGCAGGTAACATGGTGTTGGAACTTTCGTCGCTGTTTGCGATGCTGATTTACGCCCTGCTTGCATGGGCTGCCGAAAGAATAGTCTGGCTGGTGTTTTACCGTCCGCGCGGCCCGGTAGTTGCCGTCACCGAGACAACAACCAGCGAGCAACATACCAACCAGTAAACCACAAGAGAAAGGTGCGCGTTGCACACACTCGAAACCAAGAAGGTATAAGGAAAAATATCATGAATCACGAACAAGAATATCAAGAATTTAGTCACCGCAAAAACTCAGTTTCAGGTGTTTTGATTGGGCTGCTGGTCGGCGGACTGGCTGGCGCAGTGACAATGCTGCTTATGGCGCCGCAATCCGGCCGACAGACCAGGAAACAAATCGAAGATAAGAGCATCGAACTGCGCGACCTGGCTACCGGAATGGTCGAAGATACCACTGCACAGATACGCTCAAAGGCAAGCGAGTTTATGACCAGTGGCCGCAAGAATTTCAAAGAACTAAAGCACCAGGGACAGGAACTCGCCTTGGAGCAGTTAGCCCATGTTACCGACGCCGTCAAGGCTGGCAAAAAAGCAGTCGAAAACGCTTAGGTTTGCACCAATCAAGAAAGGATTAAAACATGAAACTGAGTGCGCCAAAAGTTGTCACATTTTGGATTTCTGTAGGCTTGGTGGTGGTTGGGTTGTTGGCCTTTCAGGGCGCGTTCGCCGGACTTGCGGCCTATGCTCTTTGGCTGATAGTCGCAGGCTTCGTCCTGCTGGCCCTCGGATGTTTAATGAAGGACCTGTAAACCCAATGAACCGCCGCCTGGGTGTTATCGCTTTCCTCGTGTTGACTGTCTCCCTGCTAATGCTGACTGCATGTGATGCTGCGGCAGGGACACCGTCAGCATCTGACAATCTCTTTCTGGCCTCCATGGATGAGCAGAGTATGTCTACGCCGCTTGCCACCCCTTGCGATTCCTGCGCCTATGCAACCCTGTCGGCCCTGCAAACCCAGGAGAAGTATTACAGCGATGCCCAGGCGGCGGCTACAGCCGCAATTATGCAAGTGAATGCGCAGGCCACCCTGAATGCTTCCAGGGCGACCCTGAGTGCAGCACAGACCCAGGAACAAAACAATGCCAACATTATTGCCGCCGAGGTGGCGGCAACAGCGGCCATCGTGCGCGCTAATGCCCAGGCCACCTTGCTGGCGTCCGGTGCAACCCAAAGCGCCGCACAAACCCAGGATGCAATCCGGCAAACCCAGGCGGTAGAACAGGCAACAGCCGCGGGAGAAGCCGCAATCATCCAAGGAATCAAGGATGACCTGGCCGCCAGCACTCAAACGGCAGTCGCCAACCATATCGCCACGCAAACCCAATCGGCGCGGTCTACATCCCAATGGTACGTAGATCAGGAGCGCCAACGCGAAGAAGAAAGGCAGCAGCCGCTCACGTTTTTATGGTTGTACTGCCCGCCAATTTTCATTATTGTCATGGCTCTCATATTCCTTGCATTTTTCTGGCGGTGGATGAGGATTCGCGAAACACAACGGCTTGAAGAAATGCAAGCAGACGTGGTTGTCGTCGTCAAACCAAATCCCCGCCCGGCAAACCCTCTGCCCATGCAACAGTATTATCCGCTTGCAAAAACCAAAGACCACATTAGCCGATGGCTGGATGAAGTTAGGCACAAGTTGATAGTCGCAGCCGCTAAAAAAAAGGACGACGATGACACCCCAGGCCGTTGACCCACGTCATTTTGTACGAAGGATGCGCCAAATCAGGGCCAACCTCCCCGACATCCTATCGCGATGGGGTTTGCTGCCTAAATTTAAACGCTGGCGGCTGGCGCAAGACCCTGATACAGGAACGGTAGTACTGTTTGGCGTGCTTGATAATCATTACATTGCCACACACACTACAACACCATTTAGCAATTACTTTGAACCGCGTTTATTGCATGACCTGGCAACAGAACTCGGCGCACAAGTCATCCCATCCGCGAGCGACGGCCTGCGCTATGCTTTCATTCTCGATAAGGGCCAGGTTGAGATTCAACCATCTGTCAACAACCGCCCAATCAGTCAGTCACTTTCTCATGTTCAAAAAATCGTTGTCGACAATGAGCCGCCCCCTCCCAAAGCCTTTGTGCTGGCCGAAGAACACCGGCTCGAGCACGAAAAACTCGACCGCTTTGTGAAAATTGCTGACGCCCTTGAAGCAGAAAAAAACGACGGCGCCCAGCCCGTGCCAGAAATTTTGTTGATGAACGAGACAGAATTCAAACAACTGATGGCAAAGTACGAGGATGAGCGCAACAAAAAGAAAGAGTAATCTAATGGGAAAAAGAGTTGGCTTGTGGTTCAACCAGGATAAGGCAGTTATTGTCAGCATCACTGACGATGGCGAGGAACGCATCATCATTACTGCGAATATGGAACATTATCTCCGTTATTCCAGCGCAACCCCCGGGGATGGCTCACCACAGGAGTCGCGCGACAAACGCTATTGGGATCACGTTGACGAATACTACGACAAAGTCATCGCGTACATTCGCGATGCCGAGGTAGTGCAAATTTTTGGGCCGGACGAGTCTAAGGCTGAACTCAAAAAACGTCTTGAAAACCTGGGCCTGGGAGAATACAGCATCACGCTGGAAACAACCGATAAGCTGACAGACCATCAAGTTGCCGAAAAAGTTCGGGCGCGATTCCCTGTCCGTTCGCAATACGATATTTTCTAAATGGTGTACAGGCTTATGAACTTACAGTGGCAAACGTTTTACGGCAGCATTCAAAAGTGGGTTGCCCAACGCCGCCAGTCCCAGCTCATTGAAGCCGGTGATAAGCATGAGCGGTATGTGAGCATTCTCCAGAAACGGTATGGATACACCCGGGAAAAAGCGGTTTATGAACTGGAAAAACGTTACTCAAAAGTTAGGTTTTTTTTAAAACACAGCAACAATCAGAAACAAAGGAGAAGAACATGGGATGCAAAGGTGTAAGTAAACACAAAGCCAAAAAGATAAAACCTGTTTCCAGTGAAAACCCCACAGGACGGATTAATTCACCCGTGCAATCGCTGGTAAATAAAAAGACCACGCCGCACATCAGTAATGTCGTCGCCGACATGCCTGCAAAAATAAAAGGTAAAGGCAAAAAGGGCCAATAAATACCAGCTCCTGGCGCTTCTCAAATTTACTCGCAGAAAAGCAGTAAATGATGGACAATTATGTTACTTGCCCCCGGTGTAACAAGACAATCACAAACGACCCTATCATCGCTTCGGTCGCAAGAGGCGAATTTCACGGCTCTGAGTACATCACCTGCAAATTGTGTATGGGTTGAGCTGATTTTTTCATCAAAACAACAGAGTTGATAATATGTCAGACAAACAGAAAATTAAACGACCATCCAAAGGACAGCGCATCTATAACCGCAGGCTAAAACAAACCGCCCGCAAAGATGGCAGCCAGTATCGCTCCCCAAATGCGCACCGCGCCCCGAAAAAACCCGCCGGGGAATAGGCAGGCCTTTTCGGGGGTTAGTTTACGTCCACGCCCCTGGTCGAGGTGGTTGTGCCAACAAAAAGCCGCTGGATTTGCGCCTGCCGGCAAGGTAAAGAGAACCACAAGATTACCTTATAGAGGACAACCATGAACACAAAGGTTCAAAATCATCGCGCCATTTTACGGGACATTGCCCGTCGTGCCATGCTCGAGCGAGGGCTGCTTCCCGATTTTTCCCGCGCAGCGCTCGACGAATCAAAACGGCCGGGGCATTCTAAAGCAAACGACGACATAACCGTTCGCGATAAACGCAACCTGCCCTGGGCCTCCCTTGACAACGATGACTCGCTTGACCTGGACCAACTCACCTTTGCCAAAACGATGCCTGCTGGCAGGATAAAAATCTACGTTGCTATTGCCGACGTGGACTCGTTCGTTAAAAATGGTTCTGCGCTTGACGAACATGCCCGCCACAACACCACCTCGGTTTATACCGCCGCCGAGATTTTTCCGATGCTCCCGGAAGTAATTTCAACTGACATCACATCCCTGAATTTGAACCAGGACCGGCTTGCCATCATCGTTGAAATGATGATTGACGAGTATGGCGCGCTGGAAGATTCGAAAATCTACCGCGCCTGGGTGCGTAACCATGCCAAACTGGCCTATAACAGAGTCGCCGTCTGGTTGGACGGGGAAGGCGAGATGCCCGAAAAACTGGCTGAGGTGCCCGGGTTGGCTGAGAGTCTGCAACTGCAAGACCAGGCCGCCCAAAGGCTGAAAAAGTTACGCCATACCAACGGCGCGCTCAGCCTGGAAACCATCGAAGCCAAATTGGTTTTCGATGGCGACCAACTCTACGCGCTCGAATCTGAAAAGAAGAACCGCGCCAAACAGATTATTGAAGATTTCATGATTGCGGCAAACGGTGTCACGGCGCGTTTCCTATTAGCCCACAACTTCCCATCGATTCGGCGCGTGGTGCGAACGCCAAAAAGGTGGGAGCGCATCGTGGAAGTTGCCCGCGAGAACCAATACAAACTTCCAGCCGAACCGGATTCAAAAGCCCTGGACGAATTTCTCGTCCGGCAAAAAGCCTCAGACCCGCTGCGCTTTCCCGACCTTTCGTTGGCCGTGATTAAGCTATTGGGCGCTGGCGAATACGTGTCCGAGATGCCCGGAGGAGGTTTTCCTGGGCATTTTGGCCTGGCTGTCAAAGACTATGCCCACTCGACCGCCCCCAATCGCCGCTACCCCGACCTGTTGACCCAGCGTTTATTGAAAGCAGCTCTGGAAGGGAAACCTGCGCCCTATCGCCAGGATGAATTGGGGGACCTGGCCGCCCACTGCACGGCTGCCGAAAATGCGGCCAACAAAGTCGAGCGCCAGGTGGAAAAATCTGCGGCCGCGCTGCTGCTTGAATCAAGGATTGGCGAACAGTTCGATGCGATTGTCACCGGCGCCTCCGAAAAAGGCACCTGGGTGCGGTTATTCAGTGTGCCGGTCGAGGGCAAGGTTGTCCAGGGTTTTGATGGCATGGATGTCGGCGAACGGGTGCGCGTCCAGTTAATCGACACCAATGTTGAACGTGGGTTTATTGATTTCAAGAAAGCCGGTGTATCCAAAACTTGATTCGGTACAGCACGCATTCGTATTCAAAAAAGAAAAGTACCTTTCGTTCCAGATGAAAACCAAAAGGAGACTGTTATGAGCATCCTAAACCCAAGCAATAACTCGACCGTACCAGAAACTGCCACGCTCCACATCTTACCCCCTCTTCCGTATGCCGAAAACGCACTCGAACCGGTCATCACGGCCAAAACGCTGAATTTTCACTATGGAAAACATCACAAAGGCTATGTCGACAACCTGAACAAGTTGGTTGCAGGTACAGAATATGCGGCCCTAACCCTGGAAAAGATTATCACCAGCACCGCTGAAAAGCCGGAGAAAACCGCAATATTCAACAACGCAGCCCAAGCCTGGAACCACAGCTTCTACTGGAACAGCCTGACCCCAGGGGGAGGCGGCGACCCACCCGCTGCACTCAAACAAAAAATCGAAGCCTCCTTCGGTAGCGTCGAAGCCTGCAAAAAAGAGTTTGCCAGCGCAGCCGTAGCACAATTCGGGAGCGGCTGGGCCTGGCTCGTCCTCGATGGCGAATTGCTCAAAGTGGTCAAGACCGCAAACGCCAATATCCCGATGACGATGGGCTTCACTCCCCTGCTGACGATTGATGTCTGGGAACATGCTTATTACCTCGATTACCAGAACCAGCGTGTCGATTATGCCAATGCCGTACTCGACACGCTAATCAACTGGGAATTTGCCCTGCAGAACGCCAGCGAATAGCAGCCTCGTGACGGTGATGGCTTACCTATTGAGCTTGTTGGCCAGGAAAGATTTGCAATGGGTACACTGGTAAGGCGCACATTCACTCAGGCGCTCGTGCCTGAACCGATTTAAATCGCAGCAGGGTAAACCCGGCAGATTTCAACCAGATTTACCCTGCTGTTTTATGGAGTTTCAGTGCTGGGATTAACGCAACCCAACAGACTCAAACTGCTCAAGCGCACCCAGTGCTTCAGAACCATAAATTGCTGAAGGCCCGCCGCCCATTAATATGGCGACGCCAATAGATTCAACGATTTCAGGCCGGGTAGCGCCAGCCAGGATGGCATCATGAACGTGGTAGGCAATACAACCATCACAACGTACCGTGATGGCAATCGCCAGGGCAATAAGTTCTTTGGTTTTCGCACTCAAAGCCCCTTCGGTCATGGCCTGCTTGTGGAGTTGACCGAATCCAGCCATTGTGTCGGGAATTTCCTTTCCTAAAGTTTTCATCAACTCATTCAGTTGGTCGTAGTAGGCAGGGTATTGCTTGTTCATTTGTATCTCCTTTTAAGTTATGGTATTGAGTCACGACCTAATCCTACACTTAATACTCCCTTATCACATCCATCGACTGGGGAATGTTCACCTCCCCCAAATGGTGGAGACGAAGCCCCCCGGTCGATGGATGTAGCCGGGATGCTAAAAGCATACACTTATGAAGTAAGGAAAAACATCTGAAAATATTTATATTTTGCACACCAATCAAACAAGTCTTACCATGTCTGTCGTTAAAGTAATCGAAATCATCGCCTCTTCCACAAAGAGTTTTGATGATGCAATCTTGACAGGCGTCAGCAACGCACCTGGCATGATACAAGGAGAAAAATACCATGTTCCCAATCGGTGATGACAATAGCGCGCGTAGAACAGTTCCAATAGTTACCTACGCTTTGATTATCCTGAACCTTCTGTTCTTCTTCGTCGAACTAAGCGCTGGTGACGCATTTATCATGCAGTGGGCCTTTGTTCCTAGCCGCTTCCTTGCCAACCCCGCCGGTGATTTCCTGACGCTCTTCACCGCCATGTTCATGCACGCCGGATGGGTCCATCTGGGAGGCAACATGCTCTACCTGTGGATTTTCGGCGACAATGTCGAAGACCGTTTTGGACATATCCCCTTCGCCATCTTCTACCTGGTCTGTGGACTGGCGGCAACCTTTGCCCAGTTGGCTTTTAATATGGATTCAAACGTGCCGAATCTGGGAGCCTCAGGGGCTGTGGCCGGCGTGCTGGGCGCTTACATCCTGATGTTCCCGAAGCAACAGGTCAGGGTACTGATTGGCAGGGTTGTTACCCCGGTCTCGGCCGTCATCGTTATCGGGCTTTGGATTGTCCTGCAGTTTTTCAGCGGTATCGGTTCGATTCTCGACACAACAGCAGCAGATACGGGCGGTGTCGCTTACATGGCGCACATCGGTGGGTTTATTGCCGGGTTTGTGCTGACCTTCTTCTTGAGAGGCAATTCAACGCGCCAGCTGACCGGAAGTTAAAGCGCCATTTCATTGATTTTCACATCTTTCGCCTCCCCCAAATGGCGGAGATGAAGCCCCCCGGTTGATGGATGTAGCCGGGACGCTAAAAGCATACACTTATTAAGTAAGGGAAAGCATCTGAAATATTTATATTTCGCCAACCAATCTAAGGAGTCATACCATGTCCGTTGCTAAAGTAACCGAAATCATCGCCTCTTCCACAAAGAGTTTTGATGATGCAATCTTGACAGGCGTTGCACGCGCCCATAAGACACTCAAAAATCTCAAGTCCGCATGGATTCAGAGCCAGCAAATCGAACTGGGTAACGAAGGCCAGGTTATGGAATACCGGGTTCAGTTGAAAATCACTTTCGTTATTGACGATTGACATTTGTAAGCAAAGGAGTTTTTGATGGATACCACATATGTTATTACCATTGCCGTAGTTTTAGTAATTTTAATCGTCGGCGTTATCCTGGCGCCAAGGTTTATTCGGAGCAACCGCTCAAAAGAAATTCAGGAAAAGTTTGGACCTGAGTATGACCATACAGTAGAGGCCCTGGGCGATAAGAATAAAGCACTAACAGAACTGGAAGAACGACAAAAGCATGTCAACTCCCTCAATATTCATCCACTTTCAGACATCGAACACGAGCGCTACACGGCAGACTGGGCCGCGGTCCAATCCAAATTTGTCGATGAGCCGGGGCAGGCCATAGAAGCTGCCGACCGCCTGATTATGGAAGTCATGCAGGTGCGCGCCTATCCGGTCTCTGATTTTGAACAACGCGCGGCTGATATTTCGGTCAGCTATCCAAACTTGGTGAGTAATTACCGTGCCGCGCGGGCTATCGCGCTCAAAAACGAGCAAGGCCAGGCAAATACCGAAGAATTAAGGCAGGCGATGATTTATTATCGTTCACTGTTCGATGAACTTCTCGAAACAGAATCAGTGATGGCATAAGGAGCAACAGCGATGAACGAACTAAATTTCACAGAAAACGTGAACACCCCAAATATTGTCGAACAAACTAACCCGGACACAAGGCTGGCAGAAAATTTAGACTCTTATGACCGGAGTATTCCGGCAGATGAGAATCTTATCAGCCTGGCTCCCGGTGAATCAGGCACGAGCGATTCTGCAAGCCTGTTTAACGGCGAGGAAGCAGAGCAGCTTCGTACACGCTGGCAGCAGATTCAAGGAAAGTTTGTCGACGAACCGCGCGTTGCGGTCGAACAGGCCGATGCGTTGGTATCAGAGATTGTCGAAAAAATTACCGGGATGTTTGCAGAACAACAAGACTTACTGGAAGACCAGTGGAAACAAGGCAAAGAAGTTTCGACTGAAGAAATGCGCAAGACTTTGCAAAATTACCGCTCTTTCTTCAACATCCTGGTGACCTGAGTATAAAATTTTGGTAATGGCTTTGTGTAAATGACGTAGAGCGAGATATTATCTCGCTCTACGAGTACCATCATTTATTTCAACTCATCGCCAAAATTTCTAAACTGTTGAGAGCGCGGTCAAACATACCCGCCGGTTACATATTGCACTTTTTATAAGAGGGGAAATGCGCAATTTGCGGCCACGAGCAATACCCATACTGACCAAATTTCTGTCGATTGAGCGCTTTTATGCTCAATTCGACGAATTTGATAATAGGAAAGATTGATTCCTGCGCTTGCATGGGAATCGAAGGGATGAACCATGCTCGACCCGATTCTTGTTCCATTGGACGGCTCACAACTCGCTGAGTGCGTTCTGCCACATGCGATAGCCATCGCCCGGTCTTTTGATGCACAAATCAACCTCCTGTGCATTCTCGAAAAGCACCAGGTTAGCGCGTCCGCGCAATTGTTTGATTTGGTCAACTGGCAGATAAAAAAAACAAAAACAAGTTTATATCTTGAAAAAACAAAAATGCGCTTTCAAGAAGCAGGGTTGCGGACACAAGTCACCGTGCAGGAGGGGCTGGTGGCAGAAGGAATTACCGAATTCGCCCAAAGCCAGAGGGTTAAATTGATTGTTTTGAGTAGTCATGGGCGAAATGGATTGACTCCGTGGGGAATCAGCAGTACCTCGCAAAAAATTATCCTGAGCGCGCCAACCTCGGTCTTTATCGTGCGAGCAAACCAACCCCAAGCCAGTGGATTGTCAGAAACCCCACTCTATCAACGCATCCTGGTTCCGCTGGATGGCTCCCAACGAGCAGAGAACGTCTTGCCGGTCATCACACAACTGGCGCGGTCTCAGCAGGCTCAAGTCCATCTTGTGCAAGTTGTCCAGGCGCCAGAGCTGGCGCGCCAGATGCCATTGACAGGAGAAGACATCGACCTGTCCAATCGTCTGGTTGCCCGCAACCAACACGAAGCCAGACATTATCTCGAGCAGGTCAAATCGCGTTCATACCTGGAAGGTGTTTCTGTCCAAACACACCTAATTACGAGTCATAACGCCGCCGCCGAATTGCATCAGCTGGTAGACCTGGAACAGATTAATCTGGTCGCGCTAAGTGCGCACGGTTACTCTGGAAATCACCAATGGCCTTATGGCAGTATCACTAACAATTTTATGATGTATGGCAAATCGCACCTGATGATCGTTCAGGACCTGCCCGCCAAACTCGATATAACTTTCAGGGAACGCACAGAGCATTAACGAATGCAAATCGCCCCGCAAATCACTCCCCCAGCATCAGCCAACCCCGCTACAGACAAACGTCTACATGATTTTACACGCTGGCTGGCGCAAACGCAGACACTTTCAAAAGCCCGCAAACACAAGCCGAACTTGTTAAACCGTCTGGAAAATTGGGAACTGGCGCTGCAGAATGCTTATGCCATCTTCAAATCTGTCCCGGCCAAAGATGCGCCGTCTTCACGCGCCAGGGAATGGATGTTGGATAACTTTTACGTTATCAAACAGACCTTGCGCCAGATCGAAGAAGACCTGCCAGACGATTTTCTCGGCCAATTGCCAATACTGGATTCGGGCCTGCCGCGTATCTTTGCATTGGCCCGCGAATGGATTGGATACAGCCAAAGCCAACTTGCCATCCCACAATTCGAATCCTTTGTCCGCGACTATCAACAGATCGCGCCCCTGACCATTGGAGAACTGTGGGCATTGCCAATCATGCTGCGCATCGGGATTTTGGAAAGGCTTGCTTACGCCACCGCTGAACTGACCGGGACAGACATGCCCGAAGGAATGGTGGAAATCCCGATTCGGACCCCTATTGACTGCCCAAACGAAACAATCGTTGCCAACTGCTTTGGCAGCCTGCGTCTACTGGCAGCCACAGACTGGCGAGATTTTTTCGAGCAGACCAGCCGGGTAGAGCAAATCTTGCGTGGCGACCCTGCCAGGGTCTATGCAAGTATGGATTTTAAAACCCGCGACAGTTACCGTAGCGTGGTCGAGGAACTGGCGCGCCATTCAACGCTCAGCGAGGAACAAGTCGCGCTCACCGCAGTCGAATTGGCGCGCAACGTACCAGGTGACAAGGCCCAGGGCAGGCAAGGCCACATCGGCTTTTATCTGCGGGATGCGGGGCGGACACGACTCGAAGCCAGCATCCGCTACCAGCCCGGACTAATCATCCGCTTCAACCGCACGCTGCTCGCCGCGCCTACTTCCACCTATCTCGGCAGCATCGCCACACTTTCGATGCTGCTTACGCTGGGCCTGCTCGCTTATACCAGCCTTGCGGGCGGTTCTCTTGCCCAGATGATTGTCGTTGGCCTGCTTGGGTTTGGACTTGCCCTGGAATCTGCCATCATGATCGTGAACTGGCAAGTCACCCACCGTATCAAGCCCCTCAGCCTGCCGCGCATGGATTTTTCAGATGGCATTCCGCCCGGCAACCGCACCATGGTGGTTGTGCCGACCCTGCTGGAAAGCGCTGATGAGCTCAACCATCTCTTGCAAGAGTTGGAACTTTATTATTTAGCCAACCCCGACCCGCAACTGACCTATGCCCTGCTGACCGATTTCGGCGACGCTCCGACAGAGCACGCGCCAGGCGATGATCAACTGCTCGCGTTGGCGATAGCTGGCGTTGAAAACCTGAATACAAAGCGAAATAGCCCCAGCCCCAGCACGGGATACAGAAACACGCCGCCCTTCTACTTATTCCACCGCAACCGTCAGTGGAATCCGTCTGAAGGAGTTTGGATGGGCTGGGAACGCAAACGCGGCAAACTGGCCGATTTCAACCGCCTGCTGCTCGACCTCGGAGAAACGGCCTACACCACCCAGGTCGGGGATATCAGCATCCTGGCATCCATCAAATATGTCATTACGCTGGATGCCGACACCTCTCTGACACAGGGCAGCGCCAACCGGCTAATCGCCACCCTGGCCCACCCGCTCAACCAGGCCGAATTTTCAGAAGACGGGCGTTTGGTGGTCGCCGGTTACACCGTGCTTCAGCCGCGTGTGGCCATCAAACCGACCAGCGCCAACCGTTCGCTCTTTTCGCAAATATTTGCCGGGAACGCCGGGTTCGACCTGTACTCCTTCGCCGTTTCTGATGTGTATCAGGACCTTTTTGGTGAGGGCAGTTACGTTGGCAAAGGCATCTATGATGTTGCGGCATTCGAACGCAGCCTGGCGGGACAGGTACGCCAGAACACCCTGCTCAGCCACGACCTGTTCGAAGGGATTTCTGGACGCGCAGCGCTGGTGACTGACGTTATGCTCTACGAAGAGTACCCGTCGCGTTATCTGGCCTATGCCCGCCGCCTGCGCCGCTGGGTTCGAGGCGATTGGCAGTTGCTGCCCTGGATGTTCCCGGTCGTTCGCACCCAAACCGGTATGTCACTCAACCGCCTGTCCACCATCGATCTCTGGAAAGTGTTCGACAACCTGCGCCGCAGCCTGCTCCCGCCGACCCTGCTGGCGCTGCTTGCGGCGGGATGGTTGTTCCTGCCCGGTTCGCCATTGGTCTGGACGCTGCTGGTGCTGTTACCGGCGGCCCTGCCCATCGCGGTGCAAACCGTCCAGGACGGGCAGCACAATCTCGGGCGGCTGTCGCTCAAGCAGATTCTCAAACCGGCCCAACTCCCGCTGACCCGCTGGGCGCTGGCCGTTCTTTTCCTGCCCTACGAAGCGCTGCTGATGCTGGGCGCAATCAGCACCACGCTTGGGCGTCTGTTAATTGCCCGCAAGAGATTACTGCAATGGACCACAGCGGCGCATGCTTCACGAGCGGAAAGTACAAACCCGCAGGCTGAACTCTGGCGCGAGATGGCAATATCGCTGGTATTCACCGTCCTGTTGGGGATTTCGATTGCTATCTTCAATCCTACCGCGTTTTGGGTGGCTGCGCCCCTGCTTGCCGCCTGGTTAATCGCGCCGCAAGTTGCAATCATCATCAGCCGACCGGCGACGCACACCCGGGCGCCGTTGACAGAGACGCAACGCCGGCAAGTGTTGCGCCTGGCAAGACGAACCTGGGCATTTTTCGAGAAGTTCGCCGGCCCCGATGACCACTGGCTGTCCCCGGACCATTTTCAAGAATCGCCGCGTGGCAACGTGGCCCACTACACCACCCCGACCAATATCGGCCTGTTCCTTACATCGACCCTGTCGGCTTACGACCTGGGCTACATAGGCCTGTCCGAACTCGCAATGCGCCTGCGATTAACTTTCGAGAGTATGGAAAAGCTGGAGCATTACCGCGGCCACCTGCTGAACTGGTACGACTCGCAGTCCATGACCGCCCTTCCGCCGCGCTACGTTTCAACCGTGGACAGCGGCAACCTGGCTGCCAGCCTGATTACGCTCAAACAGGGCTGCCTCACCATGCGGGATGCGCCGCTCTTGGGAGCCAGGCAATGGCAGGGACTGCTCGTGCTGCTGGATATTCTTTCAGATGCGCTGCAATCGTTGGAAAAAAACAACCCGCACGCATCGATCGAATCTTTTGAAGTTGAACTGACCAGCATTTACGAACGTGTCAGCGCCGCCCAGAACAAGCCCGAGGCATGGACGATGACTCTCGCCTGGCTTTCAGGCGAAGGCTGGGAAAGAGTCTCGCTGCGCGTGATCGAACTGCTTGAAAGCCATCCCAATCTGCAGCGTGAATCCCTGACCGATCTGCAGCTTTATCTCGATTTAATGCGCCATCAACTTCTGGACATGCAGCGCAGCCTGAATCTCTTCGCGCCCTGGCTGGGTTGTCTGGAAGAACCGCTCCTGCAAACGCCCGCCGGACAGAATTTTTGTGCCAGCCTGCCCACCGAACTGCCAACGCTTGGCGAGGCGGCAACTGTGTATGAGCGCATCCAAAGCGCTTTGGCCGATTTCAAGTCTCAAACGCAGGATGAGGCGGCGGTTGAATGGTGTCAAATAATAGATGCGGATTTATCTTTAGCGCGCTCAACGGTTGCAAACTTACTGGTTGACTTTCTCGAACTGGCGGGTCAGGCCGATGCTGCCATCAATGCCATGGAATTCCGCTTTTTGTTTAGCAAGCGCCGCCAGGTCTTTCACATCGGTTACAACGTCGGCACCGAACAACTCGACCCGAGTTATTACGACTTGCTGGCCTCCGAAGCGCGAATCGCCAGCCTGATAGCAATTGCCAAAGGCGATGTGCCGCAGGGCCACTGGCAGCATCTTGGCCGGCCGGTAACAGAAGCAAGCGGCAAACAGGTTCTGCTCTCGTGGAGCGGCACAATGTTCGAATATCTCATGCCGACCCTGTTCACCAAGAACTACGCCGGAACATTTCTCTCAGAGAGTTGCTACGCCGCGCTTGACGCACAAGTGGATTACGGTAAAGAGCAAAAAGTCCCCTGGGGCATCTCCGAATCCGGCTACTATGCCTTCGACCTCAACCTGAATTATCAGTACCGGGCTTTTGGTGTACCCAGCCTGGGCTACAAACGCGACCTGCCAGAAGATTTGGTGGTTACTCCCTACGCTTCAATGCTGGGGCTTTCGCTGCAACCACAGGCCGTGCTGAAGAACATGGCGCGCCTTGAAGAATTGAACATGCTCGGGCGCTTTGGCTTTTACGAGGCGATTGATTACACCAAAACGCGCCTGCCGGAAAAACACCGCGATGATATGCCAGCCGGGCGGGCACATGCCATCGTTCAATCGTATATGGCGCACCATCAGGGCATGATTCTGATGGCCGCCTGCAATTACCTTTTGGAGGATGTCATGGTGGAGCGTTTCCACGCGAACGAGCGCATCCAAAGCGTTGAGCTTTTGCTCCAGGAAAAGGTTCCGCTCAACCCGCCCCTGGAATTTCCGCACACCGACGAGCCAACCGGCCTGCCCGAAGGCGCGCGCGCAACCACCAGTGCACCCTGGCATGTGCCGGTCGACAGCCCAAGCCCGCAAACGCATATTCTTGCCCAAGGCGATGCCAGCCTGCTGATTACAAACTCCGGCGGCGGATACAGCCAGTGGCGCGAGTTTGCCTTAACCCGCTGGCAAGCCGACACTACTCTTGACCATTGGGGAACCTGGATATACATCCAGGACCGCGAGAACGGGGCGCTCTGGTCGGCCACCTGCCAGCCGCTCGGTTTCGGGGCTGACCAACAGGAAGTCCTGTTTTACCCGCACAAAGTCGAATTTCCGCGTTCGGAGCATGGCATCACCCTGCGCACCGGCATCACCATCAGCCCGGATGGGGTCGAAATTCGACGGGTAAACATTCTGAACGACAGCGACCGCCCGAGGCGGCTGAAACTGACCAGCTATGGCGAAGTCGTATTGGCCGCGCAGATTGCCGACCGGCGTCATCCGGCCTTTAACAAACTCTTTATCGAGAGCGAGTACCTCCCCGGCGAGAACGCGCTCGTCTTCGAGCGCCGCCCGCGCTCGGCAGACGAAAAACCGGTCGTGCTGGTTCACGCCATGGTTATCGAAGCCGGGCGGAAAATCAGCGGCGAATTTGAGAGTGACCGTGCCAAATTTCTGGGCAGGCTAAATACCACACGCAATCCGCTGGCCTTAAAAAGCGCCAACCAGCCCCTATCCGGAAGCGCAGGCGGCACCCTCGATCCAATTTTTTCGCTTGCCCAGGCAATTGACCTGAAGCCGCACGCCAAAACCCGCGTCACCTTCCTGACCCTGGCAGCCCCCACCCGCGCCGAAGCATTGGAGAAACTGTCACACTACCAGACCGGGCAGGCCATTCATCGCGCCTTTGACGAAGCCCGCGCCAACAGCGAGCGCGAACTGCTCGGGCTGGGGCTAAATGCTTACGCGCTCGAAAATATCCAACGCCTTTTGTCTGCCCTGCTCTACCCGGTGGGCGCATTACGGCCCGCGCCGCACCTCCTGGCCGAGAACCAAAAGGGTCAGTCCGGGCTGTGGGCCTATGGGATTTCTGGCGATTACCCCATCTTACTGGTACACATCCGCGACGGCGAATCCGCACTGCTGACCGAAGCCATCAAAGCCTTTGCTTACTGGCGCAGCCTGCATGTGACGATTAATCTGGTCATCCTGAACGACCAGGATACCGGCTACGCTCTCGACCTGCACAACGCCATCCAGCGCCAAATCCGCAGCCTGGGCGTCGAATCTGCGCTCAACCAGCGTGACGGCATCTTCGTGCTGCGCGCCGACCAGATTCAACCTGCCGATAAAACCCTGCTTCAAACGGTGGCCGGGGTTGTTTTGGATGAAGAAGGCGGGACGCTGGCCGAACACGCCCTGCGCTTAACCGTCCAGCCTACCCGTTTGCCGCGATTTAGCGCTTCGCGCTCAACAAAGCGTAACGCCCAGCCGACAGCGCCGCTGCAACTTCCGAGCGACCTGTTAATGGACAACGGCCTTGGTGGATTCAGCCGCGACGGACGGGAATACATCATCCACCTTCTGCCGGGGCAACACACGCCACAGCCGTGGATTAATGTTATCGCCAACCCGCAGTTCGGGTTCCTGGTCTCCGAAGCGGGTTCCGGCTACACCTGGGCCGAAAACAGCGGCGAGAATCGTCTGACCCCCTGGCGCAACGACCCGGTGACCGATATGTCGGGCGAGGCGCTCTACCTGCGCGACGAGGAAACCGGCCTGGTCTGGTCGCCGACGCCGCTGCCTGCCGGGGTAGAAACGATGCATGTCATTCGCCACGGAGCGGGTTATTCAAATTTTGAGAGCCAGAGTCACGGTCTCAACCAGAACTTATGCCTTTTTGCCGCACCAGACGCGCCGGTTAAAATCGCCCGTCTGCGCCTGAAAAATTTGTGGCAGCGTCCACGGCGCATCACCGTCACATATTACGCCGAATGGGTGCTCGGCTCAACCCGCGACCTGCAACAGGCCCACATCGTGCCAGAGTTCATCCCTGAAAAACATGCCTTGCTTGCCAGCAACCGCTTCAACACCGAATTTGGTGAACGCGTGGCCTTCCTGGCCGCCAGCAAAAGACCGCACGGCGTGACGACAGACCGCGCCGAGTTTTTGGGGCGGTTGGGCAGCCTGTTGACTCCGGCGGCACTGAAACGTATCGGTCTGGACAGCGCGGTCAATGCCGGGCTGGAACCGTGCGCCGTCATCCAATTGCATGTTGACCTGGCCCCCGGCGCAGAGGAGGAAATCTTCTTCTTAATCGGCGAAGGGGAAAATCGCGCGGAAAGCCTCGAACTGATCGGGCAGGTTCAAGCCGAAGGCCAGGTGGAAGCCATTTGGCAGTCTGTCCAGCGCCAGTGGGATGACATCCTGAATACGGTAACAGTCGAGACACCTGACCCTGGAATGAACTTGATGCTCAACCGTTGGCTGCTCTACCAGGCGCTCGCCTGCCGCATCTGGGGGCGCACCGGGCTGTACCAATCCAGCGGGGCCTTTGGTTTCCGCGACCAACTGCAGGATGTGATGGCGCTGCTGCACACCCGCCCGGCCATTGCCCGCGCCCAGATTGTCGAAGCGGCCCGCCATCAATTCGATGCGGGTGACGTGCTGCACTGGTGGAATCCGCCTTTGGGCCGCGGTGTACGCACCCGTTTTTCAGACGACCTGCTCTGGCTGCCGTTTGTGACCGCCGAGTATGTGGCCGCAACCGGTGACGAGTCCATTTTGCTTGAGAAAATCCCATTCCTGGTCGGCGAAGCGCTCAACCCCGATGAAATGGAACGTTACGCGCAATTTCAAGCAACACAGCAAGCGTTTTCGCTCTACGAACACTGCCGCCGGGCACTCGAAAAAGGCGCGACAAGCGGCGCGCACGGTCTGCCGTTGATGGGCGGCGGCGACTGGAACGATGGCATGAACCGGGTCGGTATGCATGGTCGCGGCGAGAGTATCTGGCTGGGCTGGTTCCTGCATGCCACGCTCATCAATTTTTCACAACTGGCAAAATTGATGATGGACGACCCCGCCCCTTACCTTGAACAGGCCCGGCAATTGGCCCAGTCGCTCGAAACCCATGCCTGGGATGGCGACTGGTACCTGCGTGCTTTCTACGATGATGGCTCCCGCCTGGGTTCGAGAGAAAATACGGAATGCCAAATCGATTCAATTGCCCAGTCTTGGGCCGTTTTATCGGAAGCCGCCGACCCGGCGCGGGCAGCCCAGGCGATGGAATCGGTCAACCGGCTGCTGGTAAAACCCGAGGATGGGATGATTTTGCTCTTCACCCCGCCCTTTGACAAAACGACTCGCGACCCCGGCTATATCAAAGGCTATTTGCCGGGCGTGCGCGAAAACGGCGGACAATATACCCACGCCGCCATCTGGACAGCCTGGGCCAGCGCCAAACTCGGACAGGGCGAGCAGGCCATGGAGTTGTTCCGCATGTTGAACCCCATCAGCCATGCTGATACGCCCGAAAACGTGACCCGCTACAAAGTAGAGCCGTATGTAATCGCCGCGGATGTTTACAGCATGCCTCCGCTTACCGGGCGAGGCGGCTGGACGTGGTACACCGGTTCCTCCGGCTGGATGTACCGCCTGGGCATTGAAGCCATTCTGGGTATCAACAGGGTGGGCAAATCGCTCCAAATCAACCCCTGCATCCCAAAAGAGTGGCCGGGCTTCAAGGTCGATTACCGTTTTGGCAGCAGCCACTACAAAATCAGCGTCGAGAACCCTGATAAAGTTAATCGCGGCATCAAACAGGTCAGCATGGACGGGAATCCACTGGCCGACAGCCTAATTCCATTGGTCGATGACGGCCAATCGCACGATGTGAATGTGCTGTTGGGGTGAATCTTTGATCATCTGTTTACAAGCGAAAGCCCCGCTCATTTCGAGCGGGGCTTTCGCTTTATTTGGGCTGTAAATATGTGTCTAAGACTTGTGCCCCCACGGAGATTCGAACTCCGGTTTTAGCCTTGAAAGGGCTGCGTCCTGGTCCACTAGACGATGGGGGCGGGCTTTGTTGGTCAAGCGGGCTGTATTCTATCATCCACTTTTGCAACGGTCAAGCATTTTTTAGGTCTTTTTCAAAAACTCATGGCTCTTCGCTGCGCTGGCTTTTCAGGGCCAGCATATCGACTTGTTTGCGGTTGAACAGCATGGCCGGACTTTCGACCTTCAGGGCCGGGATGAGGATGGCCGTCAGGTTTGTGTTGTAAAGGGGGATGAAATCGCTCTTGCCGTCGACCATAACGACCGAGAAGTCGAAACGGCCAGAGAACTCGACCGTGCCGCTCAACTCGTAAACCGAGGTCGTCATCAGCAACGGGTACTCGTAGTTACGCCCGTAGCCGCTTCGGGTGGCTGAGTGGCCGACATCTTCACGCCGCGCGAGGCAGACCGCAAAAACCTGCGACCGCACCAGCCGCAGCGATTCGTAGTGGTCGACCAGTTTGGTCGGCATGTGCAGGCGCGCCAGGCGAGCATCGTGAATTTCCATGAACGAGGTTATCGGGTCGTTCATCAGCCCAATCAGGCCGGTCGAGGGGATGACTATCTTGCCGACAATGCGGTAACTCGGCGTAAAAAAATCGGCTGAGATAAAACGATTGGTGCCTGATGGCAAATCGGCTTTCATGAGCGCCTCGTGATGGAATGGTTTTATTGTTCTGTGGGCGGCGAAAGGTGGCCTGTCTGGCGGCGCGGACGGGGCCGCACAGCGCGCGGACGGTGCGAGTCGTGACCGGCGTTCGGGCTGAGCAGGGTCGAAAGCCAGTTGACAGCCCGACCGTCGTATTCGCGCCGTCCGCACACATCGCAAATCCAGGCTGGGAAATTCGGCACGGTGACAAGTTCTTCGTCGAGCCAGGTGAAATAGGTGATGAATTGCAGGTGCATCACCCCGGCCTGGCACTGGTTGCAACTAAACACAGGCGGGCGGGTGGGCTGTGATTCTTCACTCATTGGCGGCCTCCTGCAAAATTAATATTCCGGCGCTGGCGCCCAGGCGGTTGGCCCCGGCCTGAATCATCGCCCGCGCATCGGCCAGATTGCGGATTCCCCCGGCAGCCTTGACGCCAACCTGCGCGCCGACTACGCGCCGCATCAGGGCGACATCCTCCACCGTCGCGCCCGAAGGCCCGAACCCGGTCGAAGTCTTGACGAAGTCGGCCCCGGCGGCCTTTGAAATCAGGCATCCGGCAATCTTTTCGCGTTGGGTCAGGTAGCACATCTCAAGGATGACCTTGAGGTGGGCATCCCGCTCGTGGCAGGCCTCGGCGACCGCTTTTACGTCCTCGTAGACCAGTTCCAGCGCGTCGGCTTTCAACGCGCCGATGTTGACTACCATATCGATTTCGGTTGCGCCGGCGTCAATTGCCATGCGCGTCTCGACCGCCTTGAAGGCGGGCAGGTGCGCCCCAAGCGGGAAGGAAATCACCGAGCACACCCCGACCCCGGTGCCGCGCAACACGCCCGCCGCCAGCGGCACATAACCGGGGTTGACGCACACCGTTGCAAACTGGTGCTGGCGGGCTTCCTGGCACAGTTTCATCACCTGCTGGGCAGTGGTTTCGGCTTTCAACGCGGTATGGTCAATCCACCCGGCCAGGTTGGCCCCGGCGGGTATTTCCAGCGCGGGCGGCGCGGGCGGCAGTTCGTTCAGGTAGGCTTCAGTTTGGGCCAGGATATTCTTCAAATCAATCATTGGCTTGCCTTAATCAAGTCGACATGGTCGAGCAGGTTCCATCTTTCAAACGGCCAGTAGACCAGCACCGCCTTGCCAATCACCTTATCGGTTGGCAGCATACCCCAGGAATGCGAATCGGACGAATCGTTGCGGTTGTCGCCCAGCACAAAGAAATTGCCCGAAGGCACGCGCCAGGTTCCATTGTATGTTGGCACAGCAGCAATGTATGGCTCGGCCAGCCCGACCCCGTTGACGTAAACCACGCCGTTCTCAATCCGCACTTCGTCGCCGGGCAGGCCGATGACGCGCTTGATTAAGTCCTGGCGGGTCAGGTCGAAATGAAAGACGATAATATCGCCGCGCTGCGGTTCACCAAACCGGTAAGCCAGGCGGTTGACCAGCACAAAGTTCCCGTTTTCAAGGGTCGGTAACATGCTGTGCCCGTCTACGCGCACGCGGGCCGTCAGGGCATTGATAACCAGGAAAAGCGCCGCCGAGAGAAGAACCGTCTCTAAAATGTCGTATAAAAGTTGATACCAACCCGCCCGGCCTTCTTTATCGGTCTCGTTTTCTGGCGCGGGCGGCGAAATTTCTGTTGTAAACTCTTCCAAAACTGCCTCCAAAGATGCGCCGATTATACCCCATCCGCGACCCGGCCCCAGGCGTAAAAGGTTGGCACGAACAGCACCCGCGACGCGTTTGCGCGGGCTTGCAGGTCAAGAGCCTTCATTTGCCGGATGTCCCGTTCCGTAACCTGGCCCGCCAAATCGGATTCGAGCACGGCCCACTCCAGTTCCGTTTCCTGGGCGGTTGGAGCGCCCCACCCGCCGCCGATGACGCCGTTTTCGATGAGGGGTATGCCCGCCTCTGCAAATGCGCCCGCCAGTTCGCGCCCCATGCGCGGGTTGATTCCCTGGCGGGTCAGGGCTTGGGTTTGCCATGCGCCCAGGGGTTGCAGGGCGGGCGGCGCGTCGATGCGGGCGGCGTGGTCGGGTTCGGCCAGGGCCAGCACGGCCCCGCCGGGGCGGGTAACCCGCGCCATTTCGTTCAGGATTTGTGCGGGATTTTTGACCCACAGCAAAAGGTAGTGACAAAACACCAGGTCGAAACAGGCCGGGGGATAGGGCAAAAACTCCCCGGCGGCGTTGACGGCCAGCAGGCCGGGGGCGTTGGCGGCGGCCTGTTTGGCGGAATCCTGGTTCAGGTCCAGGCCGTGCGCCGATGTGCCGGGCGGGAGGGGGAAATGCTCCCATAACGCGCCCGTGCCGCAGCCGACTTCCAAAACCCGTTTGGCCGAATCGACCCCGGCGCGTTTAAGCAGGTAGGCCCGGGTGTTACGCGTCCAGCGGGCCTGCTGTTGGTAGCGGACGTGCCAGTTCATGGCTGCCGGCCTGCGCGCCAGTTGCGCACGAAGTCTTCTTGCTGTCGGGTTTCGGGGGAGTGGGGGTAAAAAGCCGATTTGGGGACGCCGCGCCACCATTCGGACAGTTGCTCGAGAGCCTGTTGGCCGTCCAGCCCCTGGTCGACCAGGTAACAGCCGATGACGGTTCCGGTGCGTCCGATTCCGCCCTGGCAGTGCAGGTAGGTTTTGCGATTCTGGGACAGCGATTCGGCGATGTGGTCGAGGATGGCCTGCATTTTTTCGGGCGTGGGCAGGCCGTAATCGACTATCGGGAAGCGCCGGTACTGGACGTTTTTGCCGTATTCGGCGGCTTCTTGTTGGAGCAATGCTTCGTAGGGAGGCATTTCACCAGGGCTGGTCAGGTCGATGAAGTTGTCGAAGCCGGCTTCGATGAACGCGGCGATTCGGGCGCGGGCGCGTTGCGGGCTGTGAGAGGTGGATGGGTATTCCCCGGCCAGCAGTTGGCCGGGTGATACCCAGTACGATTCTGGGATGGGGCGCATGGATTTTGGGGCGGGACGGGTTTACATTTCGTCGAGCAACGAGTTGGGCGAGGGCGGATACTGCGGGATGTCGCGCCGGAATTCGTACAAATCGACCATGGCTTCGATGATTTTTAATTGTTCAGCGGTGACCGTGCCAAACTGGAAGCCGATGTTGTAAAAGGCGGGGTCGATGTCGGGTTGGCACCAGGCAATTCGGGCTTTCATGTTCAGGTGATCAATGGCAAAGTGCAGCGGGTCAGGCAGGTCGAAGCGCAGGGCGAGCACGTTGCCTTCGGGCAGCGGGTCGTCGCTGATAATCATGGCGCCCATCTGATTCATGTCGGAGAGGTAGCCGAGGATTTTGCCGGTTTCGCGGTCGAAGACGCGTGAGTAGACCATCAGGTACTTGCGGGGGATTTTCCTACGGTCATCCATTCTGCCTCCTTTTGTATAGTGTACCAAAAATCGGCCGGTTTTTTAATTGCAAAAGCGTGGGGGAAGCAGCATTCAATTTTTCCACTTGCCATTTTCGCTGCATATGAACCGCGAAGGCCGCAAAGAGCGCGAAGTAACCCCTTGTAATTCGATGTCAAAATTCATCCTTGCGACTTTCCTTTAAGGGGTTTTGACGGCTGGTGTGGCGATAAAAAACTTTGCGTTCTTCGCGCGCTTGGCGGTTTTTTTGTTTTAATCTTTGAAGTTGGTGCGGCCAGAAAAGCTGTGATTGACTCCCGGCCCGGCCTTTGGTAAAATCACTCCCCGAGAGCGCTGTACCCTTCGCTCTAATTTTTTTGCCACGAAAGGGCTTAGAAAAAATATGAAAGTAATGCTGATTAAAGACGTTTACAAACTTGGCCGGGCTGGCGATATCAAAAAGGTTGCCGATGGCTACGGCCGCAACTTCCTGCTCCCGCAGGGCCTGGCAGTGCTGGCTACCCCCGGCGCTTTGCGCCAGGCGGACAAAATCCGTGAGGAAGCCACCAAACGCCGCGCCGCGCTGAACCATGAAATGAGCGCAGTGGCCGAAGTGCTGAAAGATGTTTCGCTGGCTTTTGCAGTCAAAGCCGGTGAAACCGGCAAACTGTATGGCTCGGTCACCAACCAAGACGTTGCCGATGCGCTGAAGGAGAAGACCGGCGTCGATGTCAAGCGCCAGCAGGTCGACCTGCAATCGGTGCGCGAATTAGGCGAATATACCGCCTACATCCGCCTGACGCTCGACCTGGTTCCCGAAGTGCAAGTGGTGGTCTACCGCGAAGGCGAGGCCAATCCGCTTGAACAGGAAGCCCCCGAAGCAGCGGTCAAAGCCGACCCGGTTGTCGAGGCCACCCCTGTTGCTGAGGCCGAGCAGCCTGCCCCGGCGGTCGAAGAGCAAGCCCCCCCCGAAGCCGACGAGAGCGCTCCTGCCGAAGAACCGCCCGCCGAAGCCTAACTTTTCTGCAAGATCGAACGCATCACCGATTAAACCCGGTACAATGGGGATATCGGTGATGTTTCTTTAACCGCCCCTTATGCCTACTCCTGGTGAACAACTCCGCGCGGCCCGTGAAGCCCGCAAACTGAGCATTGTCCAGGTCGTGCAAGCCACCCGTATTCGCAGTTATTACATCGAAGCGATGGAGGCCGACGACCTGTCGATGATGCCGTCTGTAGTGCAGGCGCGCGGATTTTTGCGTTCTTACGCCGAGTTCCTGGGGATGGATTTGGCCAGCCTGGCGAACCCCGCCCCGGCGTCTTTCGACCCGCAGCCGATTCCGCAGCCCGAGCCTGAACCAGAGCCGGAGCCTGAACCCGAACCAGACCCGGAACCCGGCGAGTTCCCCATCGACGAAGTGGAAGAAACGCCCGACCCGCCGCTCGAAGCGGTCGACCTCCAGCCATCTGATTTGATATTCCACCAGATAGGCTTTTCCCTGAACCAACGGCGCGAACTGCTCGGCCTGACGTTGGATGAAATTGAGCGCCATACCCGCGTCCGCAAGGTCAATTTGCAGCGCATCGAGCAGGGTGATTTCGACAGCCTGGCCTCGTCGGTGCAGGCGCGCGGGATGTTGAACACCTACGCCAACTTCCTCGATATGAACGGCGAGGCGATGCTGCTGCGCTTTGCCGAAGGCCTGCAGGCCCGCCGCGCGGAACGCCAGCCTGAGGCTGTCCGTGCTGCCGCGCACCGCCGCTGGGCGCTGCCGTTCTGGCTGCGCCGCCTGTTTAGCCCCGACCTGTTTTTTGGCATGGTCATGGTAGTCAGCATTACGTTGCTGGTCTTGTGGGGCGCAACCCGCATTATCCAGGCGCAGGAAGAAGTATTGGAAGATGACAGCCAGGCGCCCTCCATTTCGGACGTTTTGCTCTCCACCCCTGACGACTTCGCAACTCCCACGCCGGAGGCCATTCCGACCAGTATCGAGGAACTCGGCATTCCGTTGCCCGGCCTTGACGACGAGCCGACCGCTGTGGTCGAAGTGACTGAATTCCGGCCAGGGTCGTTGCTGCAAGTGACTCTCATTTTGCGCGAGCGCGTTTTCCTGCGCGTGCTTGTCGATGGGCAGGTGGTACAGGAAGGCCGCTTTGCTCCTGGCGCGGCCCTGACCTTTGACGCCAGGGAGCGCATCGAAGTGCTGGTTGCCAATGGCGGGGCTGTACAGGTCATCTATAACCAGTTCGATTTCGGCCTGCTGGGCCTGCCCGGACAGGTCGTCAACCGCATTTACACCTTTGGCGGAATCCAGACCCCGACAGCGACGGTGACTCCTACGCCTACCGAAACGCCGCGCTTCCAGCCGACTGCCACGCCGACAATTACCCTTACTCCTACTTTAACGGAAGCCCCATAATATGAATCGTAAAACCTTCTTCCTCGTCTCGCTCGGATGCGCCAAAAATACGGTTGACTCAGACTCGATGGCGCAATTGCTATCCAAAGACGGTTATCGCAGTGTCCCGAAGCCCTCGCAGGCCAGCGTCCTGATTGTCAACACTTGCGGATTTATCGGCCCGGCCAAGGAACAATCTTTCGAGGCTTTGCGTGACCTGGCGCGTGAAAAACGCCGCGGACAATTGTTGATTGCCGCCGGATGCCTGACCCAGCGCTATGGTATGGAAGTGGCCCAAAAAGTCCGCGGCATCGATGGCATCCTCGGCACGCGCCGCTGGATGGACATTGTGCAGGTTGTTAAAAAATTACGCCAGGGCGGCCATCCCGGCACACTGTATCACCTGCCCGAAACGCCAACGGTTGGCCGTGACGAAGGCGACGCCCTGCGTGTCTCGGTGCAGGGGCCAAGCGCCTACCTGAAAATTGCAGACGGCTGCCGCCGCCCGTGCGCGTTCTGCGCTATCCCGCTCATCAAAGGTACAGCGGTCAGCCGCCCGGTGGAAAATATCATCCACGAGGCACGCCTGTTACGCGACAGCGGTGTGCGCGAACTCATCCTGATTGCGCAGGATACCACCGATTACGGCCACGACCTGGGGCTGAAGGACGGCCTGGCCGTCCTGCTCGAGCAGTTGACCGATTCCGTGCCGGATATGGACTGGATTCGCATCATGTACGCTTATCCTGGATACGTGACTGACCGACTCATTGAAGTCATGGCCAGCCGCAAACAGATTTTGCCCTATCTCGATATGCCTCTCCAGCACGCCCACCCCAAGACCCTGTACCGCATGAAGCGCCCGTCCAACATCGAATGGGTGCATAAGACCCTCGACAAGATGCGCTCGGCCTTCAACGATAAACCGCAAAGCCTGGCGATTCGGACGACCTTTATTGTCGGCTATCCTGGCGAGACGGAGGAAGAATTCCAGGCCTTGTACGATTTCGTCGAGCAAACCCGATTTGACCGGGCAGGGGCGTTCAAGTTTTCCTTCGAGCCGGGCACGGCCTCCGAATCGCTTGGCGACCCTGTTCCTGACGAGGTCAAGGAGGAGCGCTATAACCGCCTGATGGAACTCCAGCAGGCGATTTCCCTCGAAATCAACCAGTCCTATGTCGGCCAAACCCTGGATGTGCTGGTCGATGGCTACGACAACGGCATTTCGGTTGGCCGTTCGTATCGTGATGCGCCTGAAGTGGACGGACTGGTGGTGATCGAAGGCGAATTGCCGCTCGGTGAAATTGTCCCTATCCGCATCAGCGGGGGGCTGGTCTATGACCTGACCGGTGTTCCCGCCGGGTTGAATATCCTTTCATTGCCCGGTGTGAATTTTGGGGATGGAAATCCGAACCGGGAATTGCTATAATGATGATGTAACCTGACGCCGCAAGCCGGGCGCGCCAACCTGACATCATCAACGAGAAAAGCCCTGTTGCGCAGGGCTTTTTTTACGCCCTCCTGGCGGTACCAACGCACAAGGAGGAAGATATGAGAAAAAGTCCCGCTATCACACTCCCGCTCTTTGTGGGAGTGGTACTATTTCTGGTCATGCTGGCTTGCGCCCTGCCGGGAATGGAAACGACCAGCCCGGCTGAGCCGAAATCCCTGCCAACCGGGCCTGAAGCCCTACCGCCTGTTGAAAGCCCGACCGCCGCAGATTCCCCGGCCGGGTTGGTGGATGTAGAGCCGGTCGCCGGCTCGACCATCAAGTGGTTCGATTTCAGTGAGTTTGTCTACGTCCCTGACGGCGAATTTGTGATGGGGCGTAACCGCCCTGAAGGCGGCGATGATACTCCCGCCCATACCGTTCTGCTGGGCGGGTTTTGGATTCACCAGGCTGAAGTGACCAACCAACAGTATGCCGCCTGTGTGCTTGCCGGGGAATGCGCGCCGCCAGCCCGGTATCCCAAAATCCCCTACTGGTTTGAGAATCCGGCTTATGCCAACGCGCCCGTGACCGGGGTGAATTGGGAACAGGCGGCAACCTATTGCGCCTGGATTGATGCGCGCCTGCCCAGCGAAGCCGAGTGGGAAAAAGCTGCCCACGGCCCGGCCCTGGCTTCTGACAGCCAGGCGCTGTTTCCGTGGGGCGACCAGGAGCCGGCTTGCGACCTGCTCAATTTCAACAATTGCCTTGAACCTTCCCAGCCTGTGTCGGTGCGGACGTATGCCGCCGGAATCAGCCCCTTCAAACTTCTGGATACGTCGGGCAACGCTTTCGAGTGGGTGCAGGATTGGTATGCCAGGGATTATTACCAGATATCCCCGCTTTCCAACCCGACCGGCCCCGACACCGGAACCTTGCGGGTTTACCGCGGCGGTGGCTATGACAGCCCTCCGGCTGAAGTGCGCCCCGATGCGCGTTTTGCGCTCGAACCCCAAAAACACACCCCTAACCTGGGTTTTCGCTGTGTCTTGTTGGGGATCGCCCCGCCGCCGATGTGCGAAGTGCCGGTTTTCGATGACACTCCCAATCCATCAGACACAGACTGGGGATTCGACGCCGTTGCCTACTGCGAAGACCGTGGCAAAGATCAGCGCACGGGTGTTAACATCCAAATCAATATGCCTGCTGACGAACTGGACGATTATTCCTTTACGGTCAGCGCCTCGGGCATACCCCTGACCTGCGTCCCCTATGCGCCAGACCGGCTTGGCTGTTACGGGTCGCCGCTATCCCAGAACACGAATGTGGAAATTGAAGTTTGCCGGAATTTTACCGGCCTGCTGTTGGCGCCTAGCCCAACCTGCCCGGATGGCTACTTCTACAACCCGGATACTGAGACCTGTGATCATACCCTGCCCATGCCAGGAGAAGGAGGTGAGTGTCCGCACGGATACGTCTTTACCGAAGTTGGCTGTGTTCCCCGCGCAACCGGAACAGAGTGCCCGGCTGGCCTGTTGTATTTGGACAGGTATGGGATATGCTGGCCGACATCGCGCTGCATGATTCCGGTTTGGGCCGATGACCCTGAGTGTCCGCGTGAGTGCTGGGATGGTTTTACTTATAATCCAGATGAAGATTGTTGTGAAACCGATTCCCCGCTACCCTTCTGCCCGCCCGGTTTTACTTACGCAAGCGCCAGGTATTGCCGCCCGCAGTCATTTTTTGGGCATGAGTGCAAGACAAAGACCGTCTATGTTCCGGCCTGTCCGACACCAACCCCACCGCCGCCGCCCGACCAGTGCTATTGCTGCCAGTTTACCAGCCAGTCTACCTGTAACGCGCAGTCCAATAACGGCTGCTGGTGGATTGTGTTGGGCAGCACGGCGTACTGTTCAGGGCCGTGAGATGCGTTTTGTCACATCTGCTTGTGAGGGGAAAGCAGGGAAATAACCGCTTCTGGAATCGGCAGCGGCCTGCCTGTGCTGGAATCGACAAAGACCCAGTCGGTTTCGCCGCACACCAGCAGGCTGTTGTCTGACTTGCGCACAAACTCGTATTTTCTCAGCGAGCGCACCCGGCGGGCATCCTCGACCCAGGTGCGGATTTCGATTTCCTGCCCGGCAAAGGCCGGTACCAGGTATTCGACTTTATGTTCGCGTACCACCCAGGTGGCGTTTTCTCCCTGCATGGCCACGCCGCCCGCCGTGGCGTAATGCTCGACGGCAATATCCTGCATCCACTGGACGTAGGTGACATTGTTGACATGCCCGTTTTCGTCGATTGCGCTGGCCGGGATGGTGATGGTTTTGGTGAAAATATTATCGTTCATTGCAGGCTACGCCAGGGCTGTTTCGAGGGCCTGCCCGGCTTGCAGGACGACCTGCTCGCTCCAGGCCGGGGCAACCAGTTGGATGCCAATCGGCAGACCGTCGGGCGAGAATCCGCATGGGAGGCTCAGGGCCGGCATGCCGGTCAGATTGAAGGGCGCGGTGAAACGCGTCAGGCGTGGGGCATAGGCGGCAGAGTCGAGGCCCTCAATCGGGGCGGCGACGCTGGCAGTGGTGGGCAGCAGCAGCACATCGAAGGGGTCGAAGAACAGGCCAAAATAGCGTTTCATTTCACTCTGTACGCGCCGCGCCAGGATGTAGTCGGTGGATGAAACCGCGCGGCCTTTTTCGAGCCGTTCGCGCACATCGGCGCCGAACCAGTCGGGATGTTCGGCCAGGCGCTCACGGTGGAAGGCCGCCGCGTCGGCGATGACCATCGTCCCGTTGGCGCGGGCGGCTTCCTCGAGGCGCGGAATTTCGACCTCGACAATTTCCGCGCCCAGGCTGGCAAAGGCCTCGGCGGCGCGGGCAACCGCTTGCAGGATTTCAGGGTCGGCGGCGGAGATATAGTCGCCAACCGCCAGGGCCACGCGGAAGTCGGACATGTCTTTTTGCATCTGGAAGCCGGGTTGGACGAGGATGCAGTTCGGGTCTTGCGGGTCGTACCCGGCGATGGTGGCATATAACAGGGCGGCATCGGCAACAGTTTTGGCGAATACGCCCACATGATCGAGATTCCACGAGAGCGGTAAAACGCCGCGGGTGCTGACGCGCCCAAAGGTCGGTTTGAAGCCGACCACGCCGCACAAAGCCGCCGGGATGCGCACCGAGCCGCCCGTGTCGCTGCCGAGCGCGCCGAGGGCCATGCCGCTGGCGACTGCCGCCGCGCTGCCGCTGGACGAGCCGCCGGTGATGCGTTCGGGGTTGTGCGGGTTGCGCACCGGGCCGGTGTGCGGGTTGATGCCGGTGATGCCGAGCGCGATTTCGTGGGTGTTGACCTTGCCGAGAATGGTTGCCCCGGCATATTTGAGTTTGTCGACCACCAGGGCGTCTTTCAGGGCCGGTTCCTGCCCGAAGAATTTGGGCGACCCGGCGGTTGTGGGCTGCCCGGTCAGGTCGATGATGTCTTTGATGACGAGCGGAATGCCGGAGAGTTCGCCGTTCGACTGCGTTTTACTTTGCTCAGGGCTGGGTTGGGCTGCAAAAACATTCAGGGTGGGGTTTTTGGCTTCGATAACGGCGAGGCAGGCTGAGGTGAGTTCGTCGGGGGTGATTTCCCCGGCTTGCAGCAGTTCGCGGGCGCGCTGGATGGTCAAAGTAGCGGGAGAGTCCATTTATTTCTCCAAAAGCATGAGCATTAGCTGATTACCGCGTTTGCCGAGTTTTTGTAAATTGGCGGGGATATTTTCTTCTTTATAAATCTCGCCCAGGAAATCGGCCAGGTCGGCGCTGTTGGGTGTCAGCACTAAAAACCGGATACCTTGTTCGCGGCAGGCTTGTGAAAATTTTTCCCAAGATGTAACTGGAAGTTCCGGGTATTGCCGGCGGAATTTATACATGATGACCACGTCCCACCCGCCGTTAAAGCGCGGCTGATGAGGGGCCATGTAAGGCAAGTAAAAATTGAAATTGGTCGTGAAGACCTGGTCTGGTGATGTCAGGCCGGTTTCGCGCAGTTTGCGTTCGACCCCAGCATAGGTTTCGTGCTGGTGGCTGTAGGTTTTGATGAATTCAGTGTTGGTCTGTAGGCTCTGGTACAGATACAGACCCAAAAGAAAAACAGGAATGGTCAGGAATGCGTACCACAGGGCAGGCCGGGAAGTGAGTACTTGCTTAATGCGAACAAGAATTTCAGTGATAGAGAATGCCAGCGCGCTAAAAGAGAGTGCCAAAACAGGCAGGGGCGCGCGCGGACTGCTGCCAAATGAGACCGGACCGGCATAAAGGGCGATGGACAGGGTGACGAATAGGCCGTATTTGCGCAGATTCGGGTTTGTGTTGTGAGCGGCAATGAAGAGCGCCAGTCCCGTCCAGGCGTATTGGGCAACCGACCAGTAAAAAGGCCAAAGGGTTTCGACAACATTGCCTGGTTGGGTGAGTATCAGTTCCCAAAAGAGGGCATTGGTGCTGCCTGTCGGGAATGTATACCAGTCATTTCCATAAAATGTTTTATACAGATTAAGGTATTGCGCGCTCTCAAAAAAACTATATCCTGCGGCCAGGTTGACAAAGCCTTGTACGCTTCCAATTACCAGAAAGGTAATCCAGAGCCATTTACGTTCCCAGAAATTTTGCAGGCCAAACAGGAGCGCATAAAAACCCAGCATGGAGAACGATATTGCCGCGCCGTGGCTGCGCCAGAGTGATGCCAGCCCCAGGCAGATGCCCGCCAGGACATCCTGCCACAGGTTGGATGGCAGTTGTTTTTCTGATAAGTGGCGATACCATAAGAAAAATATGCCGAGCGCAACCCAGGCTGCTGTGCCGATATCGGGGCCGACGGTGTTACCATATCGAAAGACCAGTGGAAATGAAATTGCAACCAGGAACGTCAATATAGGGCGAACCAGGTTGTTATCTGATAATGTCAGTGCGGCGACTGCGGTGACAAATAAAGATACCAGCCCAATGTTGAGCAAAAAAGCCAGCCGAATGGCGTGCTGCACAGGAAATGTTGCCAAAAGCGTTGCGTACCCAACCGGAAAAAGGCTGTTCTGCCAGGATGCAGGTTCAGACAGGCTTATGTTTCGGGCGTAATAAAACACTGTCCAAAAATCGTTAAGCGCAACCTGAAATTGAATAGCAAAAGCGCTGCGTAAAAACACCGCAACGCTAATGATGAAAAAGATGACCCAAAAAAGGTAACGCTTATTCATCCCACATACATAATCAGGTGTCTTGCGAAATTACAGCCAGCGCCTGGCGGATTTCGTTTTCGTGGTCGGCCAGGCTGCCCAGCACGCCGTTGACGAAGCGCGGGGCGCTGTCGGAGCCGTATTCTTTGGCGAGTTCGACGGCTTCGTTGATGGCGACTTTGAGCGGGGTCTGGCGCGAGGCGGCGAATTCCCAGGCGGCCATGCGCAGGATGTTGCGGTCGATGGCGGCTATCTGGTCGAAGGGCCATTCGGGGGCGTAGCGTTCGATGGCGTGGTCGAGTTTTTCGGTCATGACAGAAACGCCCGCCACAATCTGGCGGGCAAACTCTACCAGTTCGTCGTCGAGCGGGTTCGGGTCGTCGGCGCGCGCATTTTCCAGTCGCTGCTGGAAAACAACGCCTGGAAGATGGGCAACCATATCGACTTCGTAAAGTACTTGCAGGGCAAAGGCTCTGGCCCTGGTGCGGGGTTTCATGAAGGCTCAGGCCTCTTCGTAATCAATATCTTCGATATGAATGTTGACGTGGCCGATGTCCATGCCAACCATTTCTTCGATGGCGCGCGCCACCTGGTGCTGCACGTTGCGGCTGACTTCGCGCACGTTGACATCTGGCTTGAGGGCCAGGAACAGGTCGAGGTAAACCAGGTCGTCCTCGACCTTGAGTTCGACCCCGTCGGCTGCGCCGCGCTTGAAGAGCCGGTCGACACGGGCTGGAATGGGGGTCAGACGGCTGACGCCGGGCACGCTCAGGGCTGACATTCGGGTAATGGTTATCAGCACTTCGGGCGAGAGGGTGGTTTTTCCGGCGGGTTGATATTCGCTCATTTTTGCCTCCTTGGGCTACTACATCATGGCCATGCCGCCGTCGACTGCCAGCACCTGGCCGGTGATAAACGCGGCCTGGTCTGAAGCCAGGAAGGCGACAGCGTAAGCGACTTCTTCGGGTTCGGCTTTGCGGCCGAGCGGGACAAATTTCAATGCGGCTGCGAGCATTTCGGGTGACATGGCGTCGAGGATTTCGGTATCGACAAAACCGGGGGCGACGGCGTTGATGGTCAGGTTGCGGGCGGCGACTTCGCGCGCCAGGGATTTTGTGAAGCCAATCTGCCCGGCCTTGGAGGCCGAGTAGTTGGTCTGGCCGCCGTTGCCCATTTGGCCCGAAACCGACGAGATGTTTATGACCCGCCCGTAGCGTTTGCGCATCATGTGGCGCACCGCGGCTTTGGAGCAATTGAAAGTGCTCTTCAGGTTGGTGTCAATCACTGCGTCCCAATCTTCTTCGGGCATCATCATAATCAGGCCGTCGCGGGTGATACCGGCGTTGTTGACCAGGATGTGCAGGTCGCCGAAGCTATCGATGGTGAATTTGACGAGGGCCGCTGCCTGCTCGAAGTTGGCGACATCGGCCTGGAAGGCGGCTGCGCGCCCACCCGCTGCCTGTATCTCGTTGACGACGTTTTCAGCCGCCTCGGGCGATTTGTGATAATTGACGACAACTGCCGCGCCGCGTTTGCCCAGTTCGAGGGCGATGGCGCGGCCAATGCCGCGCGAACCACCGGTGACGAGGGCGACACGATTTTCCAACGATAAAAATTCGGGCATGATGATACTCCTTGAGTTAAATTATAACCGCTTCGGGCATATATACGCTTATTAACCCAACTTTGGGTGGGGTGTTGCGAATGAGTATTGATATGGCAGGCGTAGGGGCGACCCGCCTGTTCGCAAGGGTATTTTGGCCGGAGATTGTGCTTGACGCGATTGGCGCTTTGTCTGGCCTTGATGGGTCGCCCTTACTGATAGGTTATTTCTTCCCCAAAAACCAGCCCAACAGTCCGCTTGCCAGGGCTGAGCCACCCATGATATAGATGATGACATCCTGCCAGAAGCGGATGGGGTAAAGCCGGATGAGGGTGTCGGAATAGGCAAACAGCCACGAATCGCCCTCGAAGAAGATGGCGTGGAAGGCCGCAAAAAACTGCCAGAAGGAGGTGACTGCCACCAGCCCCAGCGTGAGCAGGATGATGAGCAAAATCCATCCACCGCGCGAAATGCCCTGGCTGTATGAGTCGACCCAGCCGCGCCGCCAGGCGAACAAGCCCAGGCCAACCAGCAAGGCCAGGGAGATACGAAACACCACCAGCACTTGTCCGACGACAATTTTCACATCCAGCATGTGCTGAACTTCGCGCTCGTTGAAAACCGGCGAGCCGTCGTCGAAGCGCAGGTCGCCGAGGTATTCAGGCCCGGCGTCGTTGAGCAGGTATTCCATTCCGTAGGTGGCCCATTTGACGCGTTCTTCGTTGGTAAACCCATAACTGTCTTCGGGGAAGCCGGGCATGCGATATTCGATGGCCGGAAAAACAGGGAGGAGCAGCAGGCGGATGAAGAAGAGCGGGATGACGAGGATGGTCAGAGCGGAAGCGGAGCCGGATAGGTAGGATTTCATTGCAAAATCTCCGCGCCGCCGCCGAGGATGAAGCGGATTATCATGTCGTTGGTGACGGCTTCGATGGGCGCCCAGTCGTCGGTGTAGACCCGTCCGCCGGAGGGGGTTTCGCGCAGGTTCGAGACGGTCACAGAAACGGCGGTTAAAAGCAGCGGGTGCGAAGCCGCATCCGATTGGAGCAGGTTGTGGTTGGCGAACAGGTTTTCGATGCTGGTCTCGGCTTTGGTGGCGTATAAAATCGAATTAAACGTATAGGGGATGTCCATGACGTAGATGGACGGGAAGTGTTCGGCGATGGTGGCGGCCAGGTCGTTTATCAGGCGGCGGTCATCGGCGGTGCGGCCAATGTTGATGGCCAGTACGCCATTGGGGGCCAGGCGGTCATATACGATGCCGAAGAACTCGCGGGTGGTCAGGTTGGGCGGGATGTAAGGCGGGCGGTAGGCGTCGACGATAATCAGGCTGTACTGGTGGGGGGAGCGTTCCAGCCCCCAGCGGCCATCGGTGACGTGGACGGTCAGGTTGGGCTGGGTCATTTCAAAGTAGTCGCGCCCGACCTGCACGATTTTTGGGTCGATTTCGTAACCGTCGATGGGGATGGGGCCGAAGATTTCAGTTGCCTGGCGGGTGGATGTTCCCGCGGCCAGGCCGACAACGGCGATTCGTTCGACCCGGTCAGTGGTGTGCGGGGCGGGATTGAAGAAGGGGCCGACCAGAAATTGTTCCCACGGGCCGCCGTAGAACAGTTCGGTGGGGTGGTATTGCGAGTGGACGCCCTGTCCGTCGTTCAGGCGCAGGTAGCGGGTTTGGCCGATTTCGAGTACTTCGATGTAGTTGTAGGCCGATTCGGTTTCGTAAACCTGGCCGGGGGTGTCTTTGATGTGGAAATCGCCCCAAATATAGATGCCGGTAAAGACAATCAGGAGTATGCCAAACGCAGCCGCGCGGATGGGGGCCCCGCTGCGGAAGAGTCCGAGCGCGCCCACGGCCAGCATGAGCAGGCCGAAGATGAGGATGCTGCGCGTCGCGCCGACCAGGTCGAAGAGCAGCAGGGTCGGCAGGAACGCACCCAGCACCGAACCAAAGGTCGAGAGTGCCGAGACGTTCCCGGCGATGTTGCCCGCGCGCTGCGGGTCTTGCAGCAACATGCGCAGGGCGAAGGGCGAGGTCATCGCCAGCAGGGTGACGGGAACGCTGAAAAGGATTAAAGTTGCCAGGAAGGCCGCGCCCATAACCTCGAACTGTAACGCGTCTGATGCGATGCTGGCGTAGCGCAGGATGGGCTGGGAGACCAGCGGGACGATGCTGAGGGTCAGCCCACCCCAGGCGATGATGCTGAAAAAGGTCGTGTAATGCGGAGACCGGTCTGCCAGTCGCCCGCCGAGGGCGTATCCGATGGCAAAGTAGACCAGTATCAGGCCGATAATGATTGCCCAGACCAGGGTGATGCTGCTAAAGCGCATTTGCAGCAAGCGGAATGCGCCAAATTCGGCGGCCAGGGCGCTCATGCCCGAAAGGAAGACGGTAAGGTAGAGTAGTTTTCGCATAAGTCCTATTTTACATTGTCATGGACGGTTATTTGGGTAAAGGGGCATATTTTGGGGTAATTTGGCACTATAATTCAAGAAAACCGTATGAATAAATCGACAACTTATTCGCTTTCCTTAAGTGTTATCTTCTTGCTCATTTCAGCAGGCTCAGCCTTACTGCTTGCTCCACACTTATTTACGAAAACATCCCTGCTGCTGGCCGACTGGCATGCTGTCGCGCTGGCAGTTTTTTTATATGCTTTTGCGCATTTGTACCTGGCTTCGATTGTCCTGAACTATAAGGCCATCTGGCAAACCCTGATAGCGGCGGGAGCAATGGTTATCCTGGCGTTGATTGGATACAAGGCCTGGCAGGCAAATTTATACGCAGAGACTGTCTGGCTGGCTTGCGTTATTGCGGCAATTGCCATGGCGAGCCGTTTTAGAATCAATGTTTTTGACTGGCTGCAAACAGCCACCCTGCTTTCCAATGTGGTGATTGGGGCCGGGCTGCTCGTCCGCCCGGATTGGGCAATTATCAATTTGCCCGGTCTGGTTTACGAGCCGATGCGCTTGTCGCTGGCGATGGGTTTCCTGGTCAGCGCGTTGATTGCAGTGGTTGCAGGAACTTATGCGGAATACAGCCGAAAAGAACAGTGGCATTTGCTCAGTATTCCCTGGTTGTTATGGGTTTTTCTGGCGGGGCTGGAAGGTCACCTGTTGCAGGTTGTTTTTTCGGTCAGCATCATCGTCGGGCTGTTGGCGAGCGAGATTGTCCCCTGGCAAAGGGTGATTTTGCAGGAAGGCAAGGGGATTGGGCGGCGATTTTTCCATGTTATCAGCGGCGGACAGGGCATTTCGTTGTTGTTGATACTTTCCCTTCTGTGGACCGCGCAGCGACTCTTCCCCACGGCGCGTCAGGAAATCGAGGGGCTGCGCGAGGTTGGCCTGGTCAGTTTCCTGGTTGTGACTGTTTTTGGCCTGTTTTTGTTAATAATTGTCAACCTGTCGATTAACGGCCTTTTTTCGGGGTTGAGTGGTGAGAATAACTTTCCCAAAGTCAGCGAGGATACCGGCGGGCTGTTCGCTTCGCTCAGGCAGTTTTTGATTGAGCCTTTCCGCCATTCGCAGGGTTTATTGAGCAAAACGGCCATCCAGCAGAGGGAACATGAACAATTGCTGGTCAAGCTGGCGGCCAGCGAAAAAAAGCGCATGGCGCAATTGAACCTTTTGCACCAAACCAACCTGGAATTGGAAAATGCGCTCGACCCGCCCGTTTCTGCCCAGTTGACGGCCAATGCAGTTCAATCCATGCTAGGAGGCACGCTTTGCGCCGTCCTGGAATTCGACCTGGAGAGGAACGAACTGGCTGTTTTGGCTGTCAGCGGGCCGAATGCGCATAGCGTTCCGCCGGGCTACCGGCAAAGCACCCAGGCGGGTTTGATAGGCCGTGCGGCGCGGCTGCGGCGCACCCAACTGGTGACGGATACCCGCCTTGACCCCGACTATATTCCGCTGGAAGATGTCACCACGCTTTCAGAACTGGTTGTGCCGATTCTTTTTTACAACCAGTTGAAGGGCTGTCTTGTCATAGCCCATGATAAATTGCATGCTTTTGACGATAGCGACATTCGCACCCTTGAGGCGATTGCGCAGCGATTGGTTTCGTCCTGGCACAGGAGCGACCACGACCAGCGCCTGACGCGCCTGATTCAGGGCGGGGTCAGTCTTTCGACAGTGCTGGATGTTGAAGCAGTGATTGCCCAGGTAGCCGAAATTGCCCAGCAAACGCTGGATGCGCGCTTTGTTTTCGTGGCTTTGGTCGATAAGGGCGGCGGCTTTACGCGGGTGGCCCAGTCGGGGTATGCCCCGACCCTGGGCAGTATGCTGAACAGTGACCCGGAAGGCAATTCCCTGATTCAAAATATCCTTAACCAGGCCAAGCCGATTCGTCTGCGCGATGTCCGCAAACGTTTTAGCGCGGTCCCGACCGGGCATAGCAACCTGCGTTCGATGCTGGCCCTGCCGATTCGGCTGCGGCAGTCCAATATTGGGGTGCTGCTAGCGTTCGGCAAACTCGGCACGAATGCCTTCAACGAGAGCGACGAGGCCCTGGGCAACCTGCTTGCCAGTCAGGCCGCGGCAGCCGTCGAAACAACCTGGCTGTACCAGGAATTGCGCTCGATGCTCACCACCACCACCCTGCTCTATCAGTTGAGCACGCGCATCATCCAGTCGGAGCAATTAACGGATGCCGCCGCGGCGATTGCCGAAACCACCTACCAGTTGATTCAGGCCCAGGCGGCGGGCGTGGTCCTGCTCAATTTGCAGGGGGATGTCGAAGCCCGCGTCCAGATTGACAATAACGGATTGCATCCCGGGGCGCGACATCCCATGAGCCTGATTAAGCAAACCATCCAGCGCGGGCAGAACATCATCGTCTCAGCCGAGAATGAAACGACCCGGGTTTGCGTGCCGCTGCAAACGCCCCGCCATCAGTACGGTGCGTTGTGGGTCGAGGTGTCTGAAAGAAATTGGAGCAGTGCCCGTTATTCGAGCAATCTGCAAACCCTGGCCAACCAGGCCGCAATTGCCCTGGAGCGCAACATCCTGCTTTCGGAAACCCGCCAGCAAGCCGAGCAGCTTGAATCGGCCTACCATGAACTTGAGAATACCTACGACCAGACCCTGGCTGCGCTTTCCTCGGCCCTGGACGCCCGCGACCACGAAACCGAGGGGCACAGTATTCGCGTGGCGCGGCTGAACATTATGCTGGGTGAGTTTATCGGGTTGGATGCCGAACAACTCAAGATTTTGGAACGTGGCGCCATCCTGCACGATATTGGTAAAATTGGCATCAGCGATGCCATCCTGCTCAAGCCCGGCCCGTTGTCGGACGAAGAGTGGGTTACGATGCGCCAGCACCCGGATATTGGCGCGAGAATTATTGAGGGGATTCCCTTTTTGCAGGATACCCTGCCCATCATCCGCTATCACCAGGAACGCTGGAATGGCAGCGGTTACCCGATGGGACTTCTCGGCCCGGAAATTCCGCTCATGGCGCGGATTTTTGCGGTGGTGGACGCTTACGACGCGCTGACCACCGACCGGCCTTACCGTGACAAGGTTTCGTCAAAAGAAGCCATCGAGTATCTTCACCAGGAAGCGGGCCGGCTTTTTGACCCGGATATCGTCGAGGCCCTTGAACTGTTGCTCAAAAGTGGGGGAGAAAAAGGTTCATGAGACTAAATTTTCAGCCATCGCCAGCACACCTGACCGAAAGCGAAGCCCGCAGGTTGGTACGGCCTGCCGGTATTTCGATTTTTATTCTTGCGCTCTTCCTGGTTGGCGATGGTATTACCCAGAACATGCTTGGCAACGCATCGGGCCAAAAGTCGACCCTGTACGGGGTCATTATTTTCCTGATGAATGCCGTTTTCTACTTTATTATTTTGAGAAACCCACCGGCTTTCAACAAGTTCCAGAATCTGTTTGCGGTATTGGATGGCAGTATTCTGGGGGTCGGGTTGTGGCTGGTACCCGAGAAAAACGACCTGGTCGTTTATATGGTTTTGTTGTTGATATCCCTTATTTTCGTCATTCTTTGGGAGCGGCTGGCGGCTTTTGTCTTCATCCTGGTTGCTGCCGGCTTGTCTGTCCTGGTTATGGCTGTCGAGCAGGAATTTACCCTGCGAATTTTGTGGGGCCGGGTGACTTTTGTTATCATGGCTTTTGTTCTCGTCGAAACCGTGTCCCTGCTGATGCGCACCATGCGCCTGCGCATCAAACGGCTTGAAATCATTAATGAGTTTGCTCGTAAAATAGGCACTTCGCTCGAGGCCGAGCAGGTGGTTAACATTGTCAATGCCGCCCTGCAAAAAGCGATTAATGCCGATAGGTTACTACCTGGGGATTTTTGAAGAAGGGCAGTTATCGCTGCCGCTGTTTTATGATGACGGCGAATATTTCAGCAATATGAAATTACCCGTAGATGGCACACTCTCCGGCTGGGTTATCGAACACCAGCAGCCCTTGCTGATGTCCGACTTGCGCGAGGAAGCCGACCTGGAGGGCGTCAAACTGGTCATCGTCGGGCGAGAACGCACCAGCCTGTCGTGGATGGGTGTGCCGATGATTACCGCCCACATGAAAGGCATCCTGGCGGTGGCTTCTTATCGCCCCAATGCTTTCAGCCATACTGACATGGAATTGCTCGAAAACCTTGGCCAACAGGCCGCCCTGGCGCTGGATAATGCCTATCACCACGACCAGGTCGAAAAACAGGCCCGTCTCGACAGCCTGACCCAGGTTTACAATCACGGCTACTTCCTGCATCTCCTGGAGCAGGAGGCCGAAATTTGCAAAGCCAGCGGCGTGGGTATGAGCCTGATTATGCTCGATATTGACCACTTCAAGCAGTACAACGACAGTTATGGCCACCTGGCCGGGGACAAGGTGCTTGTAAAAATCACCAGGGTGATACAGAACCACATTCACCCTACAGACTATGTCGGGCGTTGGGGCGGCGAGGAGTTTTGCGTGCTGCTGCCCGACACCACAGGCGCGCAGGCTCACCAGATTGCCCACCGCATCCAGCAAAAAATCAACCAGATGAGCCTGAAGAGCAGCGAAGGCCTGAACCTGCACATGCCGACCCTCAGCCAGGGAATTGCCGTTTACCCCAATGAAACCGACGACATCATCGAATTGGTAGACCTGGCCGACCAGCGCCTTTATATTGCCAAAGAGCGCGGGCGCAACCAGATTGAACCGTCCCCCGAGTACTGGGAAAAACCGGGGGACGAATAATCATCAGGCCAGGGCCTCGCCAAAAGCGGCGGCCGTTGTCTCAACATCCGCATCCGAAATCCAGTAATGCAGCACCAGCCTGAAGCGGCGCTTGCCGGTTACCCCGGCCAGCACCCCGCGCTCGCGTAGCGCATCTGTCACCTGGGCAGCGTCTTTTTCAAACCCGTCTGCCAGGTTCATAAATAGCATATTGGTTGCCGGGGAGCCGGGGTCTAAAACCAACTGTGGGTGGATGGCTAACGCCTTGGCCAGAAGCCGCGCCCGGGCGTGGTCCTCGGCCAGGCGTTCCACCATTTCGTTGATGGATACGATTCCCGCCGCAGCCAGAATCCCGGCCTGACGCATGCCTCCGCCGAGGTGCTTTCTCCAGCGCCGCGCTTCGGCGATAAATTCCCGCGAACCGCACAAAACCGACCCGACCGGGGCGCACAGCCCCTTGCTCAGGCAGAAGGTGACCGAATCGACCGGCCCGGTCAGCGCCTTGACGTCGACGCCCTGTGCGACGGCTGCGTTGAAAATCCGCGCCCCGTCGACGTGGACTTTCAGTCCGCGCTCGTGGGCGAACTCGCTTACAGCCGCCACGTAGGCCGGGGTCTGAAAGGTCCCGCCGCAGCGGTTGTGGGTATTTTCCAGCGCGATTAACCTGGTTCGCGGCGCGTGAACGTCGTCGGGTCTGAGGGCCGCTTCGATGTCGTCCAGCGCGAGTGAGCCGTCGGCTTGCTCCCAAACCTGCGCGGAGTGGACACTCCCCAGCGTGGAAATCCCGCCGCCTTCATATAAAAATGTGTGCGCGTGCTTGCCAAGGATGATTTCGTCGCCGCGCTGGCAGTGGGTCAGCATGGCAATCAGGTTGCCCATCGTGCCAGAGGGGATGAACAGCCCGGCTTCTTTGCCGACTTTTGTGGCGGCCAGTTCTTCGAGGGCGTTGATGCTCGGGTCTTCGCCGTAGACATCATCGCCGAGCGGGGCTTTTGCCATTGCCTCGCGCATGGCGGGCGTGGGCAGGGTTACGGTGTCTGAACGCAGGTCGATGTAGTTGTTCATGGGAAATCCTTATTGGGGTTGGGCGGCCTGCCAGAGTTCGAACAGGCCCTCGAACAGGACGGGCGCCAGGAGCGCCGTCAGGGTTGTGAAAGCGATGACCGCCACCAGCACAACCAGCCCGGCGAGGATGCCTGTCCAGGCCATCCAGCGCGCAGAAGGTTTGCGCAGGCCAAGCAGACCGCTGGTCAGCGAAAAAAGCGCGCTGATAAAGGCCGCCGGGTAGCAGAGCAGGGCGGTCATCGGCAGGAAGGGTGCGAAGCCGATGCAGAAGAAGACCAGCGTCAGCAGGGAGGCGGCCAGGCTCAGGCGGGCGGCTTGGTTGGGGGTCGTGTCCATCGGGTCGGATTATACTCATTCTTAACAAGAACAACCGTTCCAAAAATTTTAAGCCAATCGTCAGGTTGGGGAGTGCCAGGGAATGCTATAATGATTTTGCTTCCCATAACACACAATGAATATCGCCCTTCGACTGCGCTTCGCTCCGCTCAGGGCTTGAAACCCAACACCTGACACCTGAAACCTGACACCCTAAATGTCCTTCGTCCACCTGCACACCCACACGGTCTACTCCCTGCTCGACGGCTTCTCGAACATCAAGAAGCTGGTCAAACGCGCCAAAGAGATGGGCATGCCCGCCCTGGCAATCACCGACCACGGCACGATGTTTGGCGCAATCGAGTTCTACAATGCCGCCAAAGCGGCTGGAATCAAGCCGATTATCGGCGTCGAAACCTACATGGCCGCCCGGCGCATGAGCGACCGCGACAGCAAACTGGACAAAAAATCATCGCACCTGCTGTTGCTGGCTGAAAACGAAGTCGGCTACAAAAACTTGCTCAAACTGACCTCCAAAGCTCAAATGGAGGGTTTTTACTACTACCCGCGCATCGACCACGAACTGCTGGCTGAACACGCCGAAGGGCTGATTTGCACCTCGGGCTGTATGTCGGCTGAAATCCCGCGTGACTTGATTGAAGAACGTCCCGATGAAGCCGTGCGGCGCATGAACTGGTATTACGATGTCTTTGGCCCTGACCGCTTCTACGTCGAACTCCAGCACCACAACATCGCCGAAATCACCGACCTGAACCGCCAGTTGGTCGAACTGGGCGCGAAATATTCGGCCAAGTTCGTCGCCACCAACGATGTGCACTACATCGAACCGGAGGACGCCGAATACCAGGACGTTTTGCTCGCCATCCAGACCGGCAAGTCGCTCAAAGACCCTGACCGGATGCGCTACGACAGCCAGACCTTCTACCTGCGCTCGCCGCAGGAGATGAGCCAGTTGTTCGCCGAAATCCCCGCGGCGCTCAGCAACACCATCGAGATTGCCGAACGCTGCGAAGTCGATTTGGGCTTCAAGGGCTATCACCTGCCCGAGTTCGATGTGCCCGAAGGCTTTACCCCCGAAACCTACCTGCACCACTTGTGCGAAATCGGCCTTGAAAAACGTTATGGCTCGCGCAAGGATGCCCCCAACATCCGTGAACGGCTCGATTTCGAGTTGGGCGTCATCCACGAGATGGGATTCAACGCCTACTTCCTGATTGTCTGGGATTTGTGCCGCCACGCTGCTGAAAATAATATCTGGTACAACACGCGCGGTTCGGCGGCGGGTTCGATTGTGGCCTACAGCCTGTTCATTACCCTGGTCGACCCAATCGAGCACCAACTGCTCTTCGAGCGTTTCCTCAACCCTGGGCGTATCTCGATGCCCGACATCGACCTCGACTTCCGCGACGACCGCCGCGCCGAAATGCTCGAATACTGCGCCCGCAAATACGGTGACGATAAGGTTGCCCAAATCATTACCTTTGGCACCATGGCCGCGCGCGGCTCGCTGCGCGATGTAGCCCGTGTGATGGACATCCCCATCCCGGATGTGGACCGGGTCGCCAAACTGGTTCCAAATGTGCCGGGCAAGCCGGTTTCGCTCTCCGAAGCCCTCGAGCAGGTTCCAGACCTGAAGAAAATCTACGATACCGACCCGGTCATGCGCAATGTCATCAACACCGCCATTCACATGGAAGGCGTCGTCCGCAACGCCGGTACGCACGCCGCCGGGGTGGTCATCGCCGACAAACCGCTGACCGAGTACCTGCCGATTCATCGCCCGACCTCCAACTCTGAAGAGACACCCATCAAGACCGTCACCCAGTTCGAAATGGGCATCCTCGACAGCATGGGCATGCTCAAGGTCGATTTCCTGGGCTTGTCCACGCTGACGGTCATGGCCCGCGCCTGCGACTTGATCCGCGAGCGCACCGGCAAGGAATACGACTTAAGCAACATTCCCACTGACGACCCCAAGACGTTTGAGTTGTTGGGCGAAGGCAAAACTGCCGGCATCTTCCAGTTGGAAGGTACGGGCATGACGCGCTGGGTCATCGAGATGAAACCGCGCAATCTTGATAACATCATCGCCATGGTGGCCCTCTATCGCCCCGGCCCGATGGACTTTATCCCCTCGTATATCCGTCGTATGCATGGCGAAGAGCCGATAGACTATCGCCATCCCTCGCTGGCCCCGATTTTTGGCGACACCTACGGCATCCCGGTTTACCAGGAACAAATCATGCGCGCCGCCGTCGAAATTGGCGGATTCACCCGCTCAGAATCTGACGACCTGCGCAAGGCCATTTCCAAAAAGATGGCCGACAAGATTGCCGAAAACAAGGAAAAATTCATCAAGGGCGCGGTCGAAAAAGGCGTCATGGACAAACTGACCGCCACCGCTATTTTTGAAGACTGGGAGCAGTTTGCGAGGTATGGGTTCAATAAATGCCTGCCAGGTGATGTGGAAGTGCTGGACGCCGACACCGGGCGGTTAGTGCGAATTGAGGACATCTATAATAAGTCGGTTGGCCTAAAACATGTTTTGTCTACCGATACTGAAACTTTGCGCTTGCGCCAAAACCCTGTTTCACGCGCCATGGATAACGGCATCAAGCCTGTTTATAGGCTTAAAACAGCCCTCGGACGCCAAATTGAAGCCACTGCCAACCATCCATTCTACACTTATGACGGCTGGAAAATTCTTGACCAATTACAAACCGGAGAACTGATTTCTGTCCCGCGCATTCTACAGGTTGAAGGTCAAAATCAATGGGCCGATTATCAGGTCATTGCGCTAGGACATCTTCTTGCAGAAGGAAACCTTTGCCATCCACATTCAGTTTATTTTTACAGTCAGGATGATGAACAGGTCAAAGATTTTATTTCCGCCGCAGAGCAATTTAAGAATGTTCACTGTACAGCCAAAATGCACAAATCCACCTGGTCAGTTTACGCCGGACGCATTGACCGGTCTACCCCTCCAGAAATTTTTACCTGGATTGGAAATTTAGGGCTTTTGGGCAAGACTGCGCCTGAAAAAGAAATTCCGGGTGATGTTTTTGAACTGAATAATCAACAAATTGCCTTGCTATTAAGCCGCATGTGGGAGGGTGATGGTCATCTCGACCCGCAAAGCCATTGCGCATTTTATGCAACTGCATCTGAACGCATGGCACGCCAAATGCAGCACTTATTGTTACGGTTGGGCGTCATTAGCCGCTTGCGAAAAGTGGTTTTCCCTTACAAAGAAGGCCGCATAGGTTGGCAGTTATTTATTACCGGTCATGAAAATCTGATGGCGTTTGCCAATACAGTGGGTAAATATTTTTTTAGCGATAAAAAATGTCGGGCGATGAATGCTTTACTGGCAGCACAGCCAACACGAGTGATTGGCACAAAAGATATTGTGCCAGTTGCGGCCAAGGCCTTGGTTCGAAACGCCAAAGAGCGTTTGGGAGTTACTTGGTTAACGCTGAATACAGAAAGCGGCATTGCCCAGCGTGAGTTTTACCCAACCCATACTGCCACAAAACGTGGGTTTACCCGTGAAACCATGTCACGGCTGGCCGAATATTTTGATGACCCCAAAATGCGCCGGTTAAGCGACAATGACATCTATTGGGATGAAATAGTCAGCATTGAATATGTAGGTGAAAAACAAACTTACGATTTAGAGGTTCCTGGCAACCACAACTTTGTCGCCAACGACATCATTGTTCACAACAGCCACGCCGCCGACTACGGCCTGGTGGCCGTCCAGACTGCCTACCTGAAAGCCCACTACCCTGCCGAATACATGTCGGCGCTGATGACCGTCTTCAAGGACTCAAGCGACAAGGTCGCCCTCTACATTTCGGACGCGCGCAGCATGGGTATCGAAGTCCTGCCGCCAGATATCGACAAATCGCTATACTTCTTCAGCATTGAAGACTGCCCTGAAAGTGGCAAGCCCGCCATCCGCTTTGGCATGGGCGCGGTCAAAAACGTCGGCCAGGGGCCGGTGGACGCCATTCTCGCGGCCCGCAAAAAGGACGAGGTCGATGCGGCCTTTGTCGAGGCCAACGACTTCATCCAGCGCGTCGACCTGCGCACGGTGGGCAAACGCGCCCTCGAATGCCTCATCAAAGTGGGCGCCTTCGACCGCTTTGGCAGCCGGGCCGGGTTGCTGGCCGCCCTCGACCAGATGGTGGCCGCCTCCACCTCCCACATGCGCGCCGTCCAGAGCGGCCAACTTTCCATGTTCGGTGGCGCCAGCGGCATCCAGGCTGAAAGCATCCGCATTCAAGACCTGACCACCGACCGCAAAGACACCCTGGCCTGGGAGCGTGAACTGCTTGGCCTGTACCTTTCTGACCACCCGCTTTCGTCCCACGCCGAACTGCTGACCCGCGCCGTCAGCCACAACTCGGTCAGTCTCAACGAGGCCGGCAACCAGGAACGGGTGCGCGTTGCCGGGCTGGTCGTCTCGACCCGCGCCTTCCGAACCAAAACCGGCAAAATGATGGGTTTCGTCACCCTCGAAGACATGCAGGGCAACATCGAGCTGGTCGTCTTCCCCAAAACCTGGGATAAATCGCGCCACCTGTGCGAAGAAGGCAAGGTCCTCGTCATTGATGGCAAGGCCGACGGCACCACCCCGCCCAAAGTGCTGGTGGATGAAATCAAAACGGACGTGACCTTCTATGAAAGCGTTGCCGTGGGCGATGAGTACCTGCCCCCCGCGCCTGGCGCCAGCGGAGCGGACTCCCCCAAACCTGCCCTCGTTAAACGACCCGAGTCCACGCCCAGGCCCGCTCCCGCCCCGCGTCCGGTTCCCGTGATGGCCGCCGAATCGGCCAGCGATTACACTGCCGACCCCGAAGAAGACGATGGCTTCTTCGACGACATGCCCCCGCCCCCCGAATCCCCGCCCGAATGGGACGATTTCGTCCTGCCCGAAACGCCCCTGGCTGCCGCGCCGCCGCCGACCGCTCCTGCCGCCCCGCTCGACGACATGCTGACACTTGAGCAGTACGGCAGCGCGTCCAAATCCAAAGCGGCTTCCGCGCCTGTCATCCCGCCGCCGGTGCTGGAACCAATCTCCCAAAGGCCGATTGCCCCGCCGCCGACCATCGTTGAACTACAGGATGACGGCCTGCCGCCGCGCATCATCACCGTTTACCTGCGCCCCAGCGGCGACCAGACCCGCGACCGGCGGCGCATCAAAAACGTTTACGGCATCCTGATTTCGCATCCCGGCAAAGACCGCTTTTCGTTTTATGTGACCGAAGAAGGTCGCGGACACCTGATAGACTTCCCCAACGACTCGACCCGCATCTGCGTCGAAATGCTCGACCGCCTGAAAAAACTGCTCGGCAGCGAAGACTGGCGCATCGAGGAGATACAGTTTCAGTAGGTTATAAAACAGTTGACAGTCACTTTCAAAGTGACTGTCAACTCCTGCGTTAGAATGAAAAAAACCGCCATCGCTGGCGGTTTTGTGCTTACGGATGTCTTTGTCTTATGGAATTGGCTCCAGTTTGAGTTGCGCCATGCGCGCATAGTGACTATCGGGAAATTTGCGCCATAATTGCCAGTAAAGTTCAATAGCCCGTGATTCGTCTCCGACCAGTTCATAGGAAAGCGCCGTCAGGTAATAAAAACGTGGAAAATGCCATTGGCTGATATATGGAGATTGCTCCCAGGCAGGAAGTTTGGGGAAAATTTCTTCTGCAAAAACTACCGCTGCCATTGGATTCTGTTCTGTAAAAAGAAAATACTCTAACGTGATTTCATCAAACTCTTGTGTGGCAGGATTCCATTGGTAACGCGCTAACGGCAGCCTCGGATTCCTCCAGTGGTTTTTGTCTGGCAGGAAATAGGTATATTGGGCGATGGGCAGGGTTTTAGTGTCGAAAATCTCAAACTTGTTTGGCCTGCCTTCGACCAGAAGCCAGCGTGTTTCAAATCCGGGACCCACTTCCAGAATCCCAATTTGATTTCCAAACGATATCAGGATAACCGGATGCTCAAGTGACTGCCATTTTTCAACTTTAATCTCGACTGATGAAAAATCAAGGTCACTGTAATACCACCGGTAGTCAATGGGTAGCCTATCTGAATAGAACGAATCATCATCAGACCAGACAAGATGCCAAAGATCAGAATCCTCGACAACCAGCCACTCATTTTTCCCATCCAGGTTTGCATCCAGTGGATAAATTTTGTCTGATGAAATTCCTCTTTTTTGTAGCTCGGTGGGAAAATCAGGGATTGTTGCAGGGATTGTATTAATCAAAGGAGCGAATGCTTCCCGAGGAGGAGAGCAAAGTGGAAACAACGTACCATAATCTTGTGGATTTTCATCAAAAATACCAAAAGTTTCTCGGAGAGTCTCTGGGTCTTCAGTGTACATGACGTTTGGGGGCAAATTCTTTCCGTCCATCAGCATGCGTTGTATTCCTGTACAAGCCATATAAATATCTGATGGCTCTTTATATAGTTCAAGAAAACGTTCTGCCAGCCTGGGGAAAATATCACGCTCGATGTCTTGTGGGGAAGAGATAAGTTGCTTTAACGCGCTAACAGATGCCGGATATTGACCTTCCAAAGCGTACACAATGCCAAGACGCAAACGCAGGTAGTCAGGGTAGCCAGGGCCCATTCGAGAAATGTCACCGGATGTTAAGATTTTTTTTATTAATTTAGATTCTTGCCCAAAAATATTTTCATAATGCCTGAGCGCCAACCATTCCTTGAAAGGAGTTGCGTCTACAAACTTTTCAAAGCGATAGACTTCCCCGTTCCAAGCAAAAACCATTACCGGCATCCACATATTGAAAAAGTGCTGGATTGCAGGCCTGCCATCTACTACGGTGTAAGAAGCATTCGAAATACAATCATAGTCATAGATGGCATCCTGTGTCAGTTCAACAAACATATTTTGCCGCCACTCATACACCAACAGGTTGCCACTGCACATTGTTCCACTATGATAGCCGAGATAAATTACAATTTCAGGGATCCCATTTTGATTATGGTCGCCAACTGCGCGCACATGGCTGGTATTTTTCGACCATGCGCTTGCCAAGAGAATCGGTTCAAACCGGCCGTCAAGATTTTCTCGAATGGCAAGAAACATGCCTTCTTCCGAGTAAGCATCTTCGGTGTCCGATGTTGTCTCATATCTACTTTCCTGCCAATGCTGTGTGGTGATGTGATAAACCCAGCCTGTTTTACCGTCCCCAAACAGGTTTTCCACTTTTCGGATGAATAAAACATTAAACCAATAGCGTTCCAGCAGGTCTTCCAGGTTTTCCGGGGCTATATCGCCTTTATCCAGCGAATCCTGAATGGCGGAAATAATCCGGCTGTCGGCGTCACTACTTGAATTTAAAGCAGAAATAAAAGCCAACTGCCAGAGATATTGCTCATAATCGCTGCTGTTGGGAAAACGATATAAATATTCTTGAATGAGCAAGGCAACTGCTTGTTGGGAATCTGAAAATTCGGACTCTTGCCGCCAACCAAATTGGTAGGGAAAGTTCTCTATCGAATACCACTGCATCCAGGCAATCGTTTCAGCCAATCTGGTTTCATTCACTCTTTTTAAGCGAAAATAGTCAGCATTAGCCTGCGGCGTGGCTATCGCAGTTGGTGTTTTTTCCAAATAGGGTTGCATGGTTGGCAACGGAAAAACAGGTGTTTGGGTTGCTATCGGGGTTAGTGTCGCTGTCAGGGTTGGCACAGCCGACGGTGGCGGGGTCGCGGAGGCAGGCGGAATCGGCGTCACCGGGCCGCAGGAAGCCAGCAGGAGCAGGCAGGCAAAGACGGTGAGTATCGGGTTGATATATGGTTTCATCTATATCCTGCTATTGTCTTTCAGTTGACAGTCACTTTCAAAGTGACTGTCAACTTCTATCTCAATCCCTCCCTCACCGCCGCGCATCGTTCACAGTCCGTCCGTTCGCACAACAGGGCGAGCGGATTTTGTTTAATGGCATCCATCGTCTTGACAATCACCATGCGGGCCGGGATGGCGCGTACCTGTGCTTCGCCGACCTGGCTGGCGCGGGTGTGCGGGCGCAGGGACGGGTCGAGGGCTTCGAATCCCGCCGAACAGCCGGGGAAGCCGGGGCAGGTCACGGTTCCGGCTTCGGTCAGTGCCCAGCGGGTGAATTGCTTGCGTTTGGCAAGTTTCTCGCCCAGGTGGATGGCGGTGTTGGCGGTATGGTCGACGCCCAATAGCAGCACCCAGCCGTCGGCGTTGGCAATTTCCATCAGCGGGCCGAGCGGATTTTCGATTGTCTGGGCGGCCAGAATCTTATCCGCGTTGACCCCGGCAAAAGACAGGATGGGGTGCGTCGAGCGTTTGACTTGCGGCCTCTGGCGCAGGTTTTCAGGGATGACGCCCATCATCACATCGGCGGGCATGGCGGGGTCGAAAGGTTCGGCCAGCCGGTTCCACTGCTGGGCGCGGGCATAATTGACCGCGTTGTTGGCCGGGCCTGAAGCGGGTGTGACCATCGTTTTATAGGTGTGAACCGGCATGACCAGTGAGCGGGTGGCATATAACAGGGCGGTTACGACCGAATCGGCGCCGCCCGCCACCGGGCCGAGGGCGCGCATCGAGGCGTGGGCAATCACCGTCCGCTCTGAGAGTTGCAAGTCCTGCAAAGCCAGGATGATGTCGTTGAATTCAAGCACGTTTTAGCGGCCTTTCCATTCGGGCTTGCGTTTTTCGATGAAGGCACTCATGCCCTCGAGCCTGTCCTGGCTGGCAAAGGCCTCGTGAAACAGGCGGCGCTCCTCGTCCAGCCCGTCGGACAGCGACCCGGCAAAGGCGGCCCTGACGGCTTGTTTGGCAATCCGCAGGGTAAGGGGCGAGCGTTCCGCAATTTCTGCAGCCAGGGTTAGGGCTTCATCGAGCAATCGTTCGACGGGCACGACCCGGCTGACCAGTCCGTATTTTTCCGCTTCCTGCGCATTTAATTGGCGGTTGCCCAAAATCATTTCCATGGCCAGCGATTTGCCGACAGCGCGGGTCAGGCGCTGGGTGCCGCCCCCGCCGGGGATGACGCCGATGATCACTTCGGGCAGGCCGAAGCGGGCGTTTTCGGCAGCCAGGATGATGTCGCACAGCAGGGCCAGTTCGCAGCCGCCGCCGAGCGCAAAACCGCCGACTGCCGCGATGACTGGCTTGCCGACCGATTCGAGGCGCGAAAACAGGTCACTGACGCTGTTGGCTTCCATCTCGGTGGGACTCATGGACGCCATTTCCTTGATGTCGGCCCCGGCGGCAAAGGCCCGCGCCCCGCCGGTGATGACGATTGCGCCAATCGCCGGGTCGGCGTTGAAGGCTTGCAGGGCCTGCCGCAGTTCTTCGAGCAGGGCGCGGTTGAGGGCGTTCAGGGCTTGCGGGCGGTTGAGGCTGATAAGCGCCACCCGCCCGCGCGTTTCGGTCAGGATGTGGGTGAATGTCATGCGGCCTCCTTGCGATTGCTGGAATTATACGCCCAAACCTTCGTCTATAATTGTGTATAACTTAACCGCTGGAGAAACCAGATGCTCGAATTGCGCGATTTTACGCCGGACGACCTGCCGATATTTTTTGAACAGCAGCTCGACCCGCAGGCCAACCACATGGCGGCTTTTACCTCCAAAGACCCGACTGACCGGGATGCCTTTATGGCCCACTGGCAGAAGGTTTGCGCCGACGAAAAAATTATCATCAAAACCATCCTTTTCGATGGTCGGGTGGCTGGCTATGTCCTGGTGCATGGCTGGTTCGGCGATCCTGAAGTAAGTTACTGGCTTGGCAGGGATTTCTGGGGCAGGGGTGTTGCCAGCGGCGCGCTCAGGTTGTTCCTGGAGCAGGTGACAACCCGTCCGCTTTATGGGCGTGTAGTCAAGGACAGTCTCGCATCCCTGCGCGTCTTGCAAAAATGCGGTTTCGCCCTCAGCGGCGAAGACCGGGGATTTGCCAACGCGCGCAACGCCGAAGTCAAAGAGTTGATCTTGGAATTGCGCGACTAAAATATTATTGAAACGAAAGGATACTCTTATGCTCTTCCTGCTTACCCTTCATTCCATCCTGCGCTGGGTGGTCATCCTGGCGGCCGTTGCGGCGATTGTCAAACTGGTCATCGGCCTGCTGCAAAAGTCGGACTACGACAAGATGACACGCGGACTGGTTTCGGCCTTCGCCGGGCTGATGGACACCCAATTTGTGCTCGGCCTGCTGTTTTTCATCTGGAACGGTATGGCCGGGGCGGGCTTCCCGCGTCATCGCTGGGAGCACCTGGTTCTTATGACGGTGGCGGTCGTCGTCGCGCACCTGCCTTCCATGTGGAAGAAGGCCGAATCGCAGATTCGCCTGCGCAACACCCTGGTGGCGGTGATTGCTTCGCTGGTGTTGGTCATTCTTGGTGTCAGCATGTTGCAGCCCAACCGCTGGCTGGTGATTTTTGGGTTGTAATAAGAATAGCCCAACGTATAAAAATATTACGCAAAGCCGCTAAGCTCGCCAATTTTTTTGAAAATTTGCGCTCTTTGCGGCTTTGCGTGAAAAAATCTTACGGTCTTCTGGTAGGGGATTGTAGTCTCGTTTTTAATCCCTGTACCTACAAACTGCCAAACACGCGCCGGTATAAATCCGATTCGAGCAGGTTGTTGGGGTCGGTGCGCTTCTTGAGCGCCTTGAAGCGCTCGACCGTTTCATTACCCAGGTAGCGTTTGGCCGTTTCGGGGCTGGTTTCGCTGTTCTTGGCAAAATAGAATCGCCCGCCGGCTTCGAGCACAACCTGGTCGAGTTCCTGCAGCATGGAAGCCAGCCGGGCGCGGTTGCCGCTGGTGACTTTGAAGTCGAGGGCCAGCGAGAAGCCGTCCACTGCGTGGCTGAGCAGGAATTTGTCGGGTCGGTGGCGCTTGGTCACGCCCAGGTAGGAGGGCAGTCCGCGCTTCTGGGTCAGGGTCAAAATTTCGCGCCAGGCTTCGGTGACGGTCTCTTTGGGGATGAAGGACTGGTACTGAATCAAACCGCCGCGTCCGTAGGCCAGTTCCCAGTCCGGAACGTAATCGAGCAGGAAGTGGAATCCGGCGTGGGATTGGGGGTAGGTCTTATCTTTCATCCCGGCAAAGTATTTGGCGGTGTTAATCAGCCAGACGCCGGGGTTAATCATAAAGGGGGCCATGAAATAGTGGATGATGGATTTTGGGAAGACACCGAACATGGTCGCGGGCAGGGTCTGGTAGGCGACCTGCATGGTTTTCTTCGGCTCGGGGTCTTCGCCTTCGTGAATGTATTTTGCGGTGTGTAACTGTCCGCGCCCGAGGCCTTTGCCGCCTGCCGTCGAATCGAGCCAGCCAACGGTGTAATCGTTGAGCGGGGCATTGTCGAACAATTCTTGAACATGGGTTTCCAGGCTGGGCACGTTCCAGGCGCGCACGTTGAGCAGGCCCGAATAGACGCGCTTCATTTGAAGCGTGATTGATGTGAAGACGCCCAACATGCCCATACCCGAAATCATGGCGTAGAACAGGTCGCCGTTCAGGTTGGGTGAGCAGGTCACTTCTGCGCCGGTGGGCAGCAGGGCCTTGAATTCGACCACGTGCTCGCCAATCGTGCCGAGTTTGAAGTTGTTCTTGCCGTGAATGTTCATCCCCAGGCAGCCGCCCAGGGTGGTCATCATCGTCCCTGAAACGACCGGCGGCCACCAGCCGTCAGGCAGGATGTGCTGCCACACCTTTTGCAGGGTGACGCCTGGTTCGCAGATTATCAGCCCGCTTTCGGGGTTCCAGGAAATTATGCGGTTCATGTCCTGAATGTCCATCACAATGCCGCCGCCATTCAGGGCCGCGTCGTTGTAACTGCGGCCTGCGCCGCGCACGGTGACGGTCAGGCCATTTTGCTTGGCGGTCTTGAAGACTTCCATCATTTGTTCGGCGCTGGTCGGCCTGTACAAATAGGATTGGGCTTTGAGCGAGTGCCCGAAGTTTTCAAGCGTTGTGAGATGCTCAAAAGGTAGCGATAGGGTGGTCATGTTTGCTTGCTTTCTGGTTTAGAAGGTTAACCGCCGGAAGATGACTGACGGAATATGGCGAATGACTTGCATAATCAGTGCCCATTGCGCGGGCACATAGGCGACTTGCTTGCGCGCCCGCATGGCCTTGTAGATTCCCTCGGCGGCCTGTTCGGGGCTGATGACCATCGGGGTGCGCGGATTGTCCTTAATCATGTCAGTATCCACAAAGCCGGGCTTAACCGTCAGGACGCTGATTCCGTGGCGGGTGAGTCTGTTCCGCAGGGCTTCGAGATAGGTGTGCAGGGCGGCCTTCGAGGCGTTATAGGCCGGGGCCGCGACCCGTCCCCTGTCTCCCGCCACCGAACCGATGCCGACAATCTGCCCCGCTTTAATCCCTTGGAAGTAAGCCGCCGCCGGGTTGAGCCAGGCCAGCGCGCCCAGGTAGTTGATTTGGGTCATCTCGATGTCTTTTTGCGCGTCGAATTCATCCAGTTTGACTTTCAGTAAGACCCCGGCGTTGTAGATGAGCGCGTCCAGCCCGCCCAGGGTTTTGACCATTTGGGTGAACAGGGCCGGGGCGGAATCGTAGTCGGTAACGTCGTGGGCAAAGGCCAGGGCGCGGTTTTCACCGTATTGGGCGTTGATTTCGGCGCACAGGGATTCGAGCAGGTCGGCGCGGCGGCCAACCAGGGCCAGCAACCAGCCTTCTTTTGCCAGTTTGCGGGCCAGGGCTGCGCCAATGCCGCTCGAGGCGCCGATTAAGATGGCGCGCGGGTGGGTTTTTAAGGGGGTTTGGTGGGTCGGGCGAGGGTCTGCCATGTTTTCTCCGTGAAATTCTTAACAATCTTGTAATCACAATGATTTTAGCATATTCCAAAGTGCCACCCGTCACTTATAATCGTGACATCTATCCCAAAGGAGGATTGTGCGCGCCAATTTGTCAGTATTATGAGTGATATCAGGCATCAATGGATTAGCAATTTCCGCGAAAGGCTGCAAAGTACCGGCTTTTCGCCTGAAGAACAGCAATCGCATATTGAATTGCTGTCCTCGCTGCTCGATGGCCTGGCCGATACCGATTTGCAAGGGCATTACGACCAGGCTGCCGAGGTTTTGTCTGCACGCCTGTTTTCGCACCAGAACCTTTTGGGGGTTATCCGCCAGCAGACCGCTGAACTGGATGCGGTCAAGCGCCTGACTTATAGCCTGACCACCAACCTTGAACTCCAGTCGGTTTTGGACAATGTCGTTACCGAAGCCATGAAGCTGGTTAAGAATGCGCGCAATGCCCATATTTATCTCTACCAAAACGACATCTTGCGCTTTGGGGCTTCGCTGGACGGGCATGGCAAGCGCAATCAGGAATCCTGGCCGCCGCGCAAGGAGGGACTGACTTATGCGGTGGCGCACTCAAAAGAAGCACGCCTTATCGAGAACCTGCTTGCAGACCCGTTGTTTAAGGGAATGCCAGAAGAATGGCAGGGTTCGATGATAAGCATTCCGCTTATGATGGCTGAAAATGTCATCGGGGTGATGAATCTTTCGCGCTGGCAGGTCGGGGGATTTTCATCTGCCGAACAGCGTCTGCTGCAATTACTGGCCGACCAGGCCGCAATTGCCATCATCAATGCTCGCCTGCACGAGGCCGTCTCGCGTCAGGCCCTGAGCGACACCCTGACCGGCTTGCCCAACCGCCGCGCCCTTGACCGCTATCTCGACCACCAGGTTGCCCGATCGATGCGCACCGGCCGTCCGTTCGGGGTCTTGATGATGGACCTGGACGGATTCAAGAAAATTAACGACAGCTGGGGACACGCCATCGGCGACCGGGTCTTGCACGACACTGCCGCCTTCCTGGCCTCCACTTCGCGGGCTAGCGACTTCCTGGCGCGCTATGGCGGCGACGAGTTGAGCATGGTCTTGCCCGATGCCGACGGGCAGATTGCCGCCCGAGTGGCCGACAATATCCAGCAGCGCTTCGCTTCCTATTCCTGCTTCCTGCCCGACGGCTCGGTTGCCCGCATGGGTATTTCAGGCGGGATTGCTATCTACCCCACCCATGCCCGTTCCGCTGCAGACCTGCTGCGCGCGGCCGACGAGGCCCTCTATCGCGCCAAAAAACATGCCCGTGGTTCATTCCTGATAGCGCGCGGGTTTACCGGCGATTTGCAAGTCCCCAACCTTAAAGGTTAAAGCCAACTTTTTTGTGCTTTGCGGGTTGTTAATGCCAACAATCCGTTTTTTTATATGTGGAGGAAATATGTCAAAGAGAGCCAAACTCATCTTTAATTCGGCAGCCGACATGGGACGCGCCTGGGCAGTTGCCAACGACTTGCGCCCGATTGCCAGCCAGTATGGCGCGGAGTGGAGCGGAACCGTCTACCCGACCCACGCTGTTGAACTGGCGCTCCAGGCTGCCGAGCAGGGATACGAGCGCGTGATTGCCCTCGGTGGCGACGGCACGGTCCACGAGGTGGTCAACGGGCTGATGCAGGTCCCGGCGGAGCGCCGCCCGGCGATGGGTGTGGTCCCGATTGGTTCGGGCAACGATTTTGCCCACGCCATCGGTGTGCCGATGGCCCCCGACCGCGCCCTGGCGCACGCCCTGTCTGCCGACCCATCTCCGGTTGACCTGGGACTGATGACTGACGAGCACGGGCGCAAGGAATATTTCGACAACACCCTCGGGATTGGTTTCGACGCGGTTGTCACCATCCGTTCGCACAAATTGCCGCTTCTGCGCGGTTTCCTGATGTATCTGGCCGCTGTTTTGCAGACCATTGCCGTCAACCACACCCCGGCCCTGATGAAAATGGACTTCGACGGGCAGGTTGTCGAGCAGTCCAACCTGATGCTGGCCATCTGCAACGGGCGGCGCGAGGGCGGCGGTTTTATCGTCGCGCCCGAAGCCCGCAACGACGACGGCATCCTTCATTATGTAATGATTGGCGAATGTTCGCGCCTGACCATGTTGCGGCTTCTGCCCGAGGTGATGAAAGGCACACACGAAAAGTTCCCGCAGGTGACGATGGGAACCACGCGCCGCCTGAGCCTGGTTTCAGACAAGCCGCTTTACATCCACGCTGACGGTGAGGTTTACACCAGTTTTGGCAGTAACCTGCGCCAGGTCAGTTTCGAGATTCTTCCCAGCGCCCTGCAAGTCATCAAAGGATAACAACATGCCCATCATCAAAGACCTGAACGATTACCAGCGCGAATCGCGTAAAACCTGGAACCTGGTGCATACCGACCACCCGATTGTTTACCCAACCCTGGGCCTGGTCAACGAAGCCGGTGAACTGGCTGGCAAGGTCAAGAAAATCTTCCGCGACCACGGTGGGCAAATCAGCGAGGCCGACCGCGAAGCGCTTAAATATGAACTTGGCGATGTGCTCTGGTACCTGGCTCAAATCGCCACCGAGTTGGACATCCCGTTGCAGGAAGTGGCCGAAGCCAATCTCGAAAAACTGTTCTCGCGCCTCGAGCGCAACGCCATCAAAGGCGAGGGCGATTATCGCTAGTTTTCGCGCACCCACTATAAAAAACAGAACTGCCCCGGCAAACCGGGGCAGTTCCTTTATCCCACCACTTCTGGAGGAGAAGAGGTCAAACTATTTGGCGGGCAGCAGCACTGCATCGATGACGTGGATGACGCCGTTAGAGGCTTCGATGTCGGTGATGATGACTTCGATGGTGTCATTCAGGAAGACCTTGCCGTCACGGATAGTGATGGTGAAATCTTGCCCGAGGACGGTGGTGGCGCTTGCCAGCCCGACCACATCTGCGGCCATGACCTTGCCAGAAACGACATGGTAGAGCAGAATGTCGGTCAAGGCCTGTTTGTTCTCGGGTAGCAGCAGACTGTCGAGGGTTCCGGCAGGTAGGGCGGCGAAGGCATCGTTGGTCGGGGCGAAGACGGTGAAGGGACCTTCCCCGCTCAAGGTTTCAGCCAGGTCGGCGGCTAGCACAGCGGCTACCAGGGTGCTGAAGCGCTCATCGGCAACGGCGATTTCTACAATCGTGCCAGGAGCCTCGGCGGCTTCTTCAGCGGGCGGCAGGATGACCGCGTCGATGACATGGATGACGCCGTTGCTGGTCTCGATGTCGGTGATAATGACCTGGGCGTCGTTGATGTAAACATTGCCCATGTCAACCTTGATGCTGACATCCGCACCCAGCGCGGTGGTGGCGCTTTCCAGGCCGACCACGTCAGCGGCCATAACCTTCCCGGCGACGACATGATAAAGCAGGATGTCAATCAGGGTTTGCTTGTTTTCGGGCAGCAGCAGGCTTTCGAGCGTGCCTTCAGGCAGGGCGGCGAAAGCGTCATCGGTGGGGGCAAAGACGGTGAAAGGGCCTTCGCTTTTGAGCGTATCGACCAGTTCAGCGGCCTGCACGGCGGCTACCAGGGTAGTGAAGCGCCCATCGGCAACAGCCGTGTCAACAATATCGAGGAATTCAGGAGCCGGTTCAGGGGTGGGTTCGGGTATGGCGGTCGGCTCAGGCATGGGGGTGGGTTCAGCCGTCGGGGCGGGGGCACAGGCGGCCAGGGCAAAGACAGCAACCAGTAACAGGGATACAACAGTGGTCAAGCGGTTCATTTTTCTCTCCTTGAATGATTTGCAAAGGTTTTGCATAGATTTGTTCCGTAAAATCTGTGCAAATTATATACGCCATTTCGCGTTGGTCAATATACCCGGCAGGAACTCATACATACTTCATATGAAAACTGGACAAAACTTATCCTAATTTAATCTCGTGGCTGATACTTACTCTAAAATGATACAAATTGTCTATTTATTTTTGGGCGGTTCTGCTGTATAACGGAAATACTTTTATTCAAACAGGAGAAACTATGAAAAACCAATTCAAAATTACGCTGGTCATTCTTGTTCTTGCCGTTGCGGCTCTTGCCTGTAATGCAGTACCCATCCCAGGGACGGGCGGCCCCCTGATGGAGGATAACTTCGATGGGGTTAGCCGGAACTGGGGAACTGGTTCTGATGAGAAAAGCTCGGTCGAGTATGAAGATGGCGGTTTGCGATTCCGGGTTTACGCCGAGCGTTTTTATCTCTGGAGCAACCCAAGCGAGCGAGAATACAGCAACACGCATATCGAGGTGACAGCCAAAAACAACAGCTCGGATGCCAACACGGCTTTTGGGATTATCTGCAACCAGGGCGAGCTCGATACAAACCTGTATTATTTTGCTATAACCGCTTACGGTCAGTATGTGATTGCCAAAGGTGTGGATGGGCAAGATGATTTCTTCCTGACCAACAATAACGAATGGGGTGATTCAGACCTGATTACACAGAATGCCGCCTCCTATCGTCTCGGGGCAGACTGTGGAAATGGCGTCCTGACGCTGTATGTCGATGGAAAGCAAATCGACAGTGTCCAGGATTCGACTTACTCCAGTGGTTATGTTGGTTTGTTTGCCTGGAGCGACAAGCTGGAAAATTCCGCCGACGTGACTTTCGATGACTTTGTTATCACCCGGCTGCCATCACCATAAACCGGCGTTGAATCCAAAAACCGGATGGCGTTTATCGTCGTCCGGTTTTGTTTTAACCGGCCAGTTTTGATTGATGCTTGACAGATGTTGAAAAACTAATATAATTAGATAAAACTAATGATATTAGGATAATATGACCAAACTCGAAACCCCAACCCGGCGACAGCGCACCCGCGAAGCCTCCATCCAAAACATACTTGAAGCCGCCCGCGCGATTATGGGCGAAGAAGGTGTTGCCGCCCTCTCGATGCAGGAACTCGCCCGCCGCATGGACATGCGTGCGCCTTCCCTGTACAACTATTTTTCGGGGAAGATGGATCTCTACGATGCGCTCTTTCGCCTCGGATTCAACTTGTGGGATGAACACATCACAGCCTTTTCCAAGGAATCCACCGGTTTTCACGATGAATTGCGAATCATTATCGAAGGCTATATGTCTTTCGCGCTGGAAAACCCCGAACTCTACCAACTTTGTTTTGAGCGCCCCGTTCCTGGGTTTGTCCCCTCGCAGGAAAGCCTTGCGCTGAGTTTTGGCATTCTTAACCGTTCTTACCAACGCGTTGAACAACTAAAAAGCGAGCTGGATACCGAACTTTCCAGCGAGCAGATTGTGAACACCGTGATTGCCATTTCGCATGGGCTGACGGCAATGCATCTTGCGAATGAGCCGCATCTGCCTGTCGGTCAGGGGCGTTTTGGGTCGCTGATACCTATCATCTTATCCATACTTAAACAGGCTATACCAGCTAAAGGAGAGAAAAAATGACCGTAGCGATTTCCCCTACTGCTTTTACGTATGCAAATCAAATCGATTATCCAACCGCAGATGAAGCCCATCATTTGTTGCGAGTCTCGTTTGATCGTTTTATGATGCTGATTGAATCGCTCGAGCCCGAAGACTGGGGCAAACCCACCGCCTGCACAGCATGGGATGTGCGCGCCATGGTGGCTCACCAGGCGGGCGGCTATGCCAGTGGCACAAGTTACAGGGAAATGTTTCGGCAATACGGCCACATTCCCAAAAAGGGGCAGTTGCCCGAAGATGCCACGAATGATTTGCAAATTTCGGAACGAGCCAATATGTCCCCCTCCGACCTGATTGACGAATTGAAACAGGTCGGTGAAAAAGCCATTCATGAATGGGCCTACGGGTTTCGCATGGTTAAATGGATCGCGATGCCTCATCCTGTCGGAGGCTTTATGTCTTTTCGAGACCTGATGTGGGTCATCCATAGCCGGGATACCTGGATGCACCGCCTCGATATTTGCCGCGCCACAGGCCGCGATTTCGAGCAAACCCGCGAACATGATGGGCGTATCAACGAACTGGTGGTTCGGGATGTCGCCCGGAAGGTGGATGGAAAACTGGGCAGACGCGCCATCCGCCTTGTCCTGACCGGGACCGCGGGCGGCGAGTGGATTTTAGGAAGCGGCGAACCTGAAGCCGAACTCGAAATGGACGCGCTGGATTTCAACATCTTCGCTTCCGGGCGTTTTTCATACAAGGAAGGCATGCAGCGCGCCCGTATTTCCGGCAACCGGGAGCTGGTGGAAACGAACTTCAAAGGCTTGCTGATTTTGTACTAAACCACCCCCGCCATCCTGCACGATGCGCAATCAAAAAGACCAGCCAGGCTGGCCTTTTTGATTGCCAAAAAACTTTATGCTTACACCCAATCAAAGGTGCGGGTGACTGCTTTTTTCCAACCGGCGAACAGGCTGGCGCGTTCTTCAACCTCCATTTGCGGCGACCAGGCTTTGTCGAGGCCCCAGTTGGCGCGCAGTTCGTCGAAATCCTTCCAGAAGCCGACCGCCAACCCGGCGGCGTAAGCGGCCCCCAGGGCGGTCGTCTCGGCTACCTTCGGGCGGATGACGGGCACACCCAGCAGGTCAGCCTGGAACTGCATCAGGGTTTCGTTGAAGACCATGCCGCCATCTACCTTGAGGGCGGTCAGTTTGACGCCTGAGTCCTTTTCCATGGCATCGAGCACTTCGCGGGTCTGATAGGCGGTCGCCTCAAGCGCGGCGCGGGCGATGTGGCCTTTGTTGACGAAGCGCGTCATGCCGACGATGGCCCCGCGCGCATCCGAGCGCCAGTAGGGGGCGAATAGTCCGCTAAAGGCCGGGACAAAGTAAATGCCGCCGTTGTCGCTGACGGTGTTGGCGAGCGTCTCCACATCCGCTGACTTTTCGATGATGCCCAGGTTGTCGCGCAGCCACTGCACCAGCGCGCCAGTGATGGCAATCGAGCCTTCGAGGGCGTACACCGCGGGAGCATCCCCGATTTTGTAGCCCATCGTGGTCAGAAGTCCGTTCTTTGATTCGACCGGCTTTTCGCCAGTGTTGAGCAGCATGAAACAGCCCGTGCCGTAGGTATTTTTGGCTTCGCCGGCCTGGAAGCAAGTCTGACCGAAGAGGGCCGCGTGCTGGTCGCCCAGGTCGCCGGAAACCGCGACGCCGCCAAGCGGGGCGCGGGCCGTGCCATAGACCTCGGACGAGGAGCGGATTGGCGGCAGCATGGCGCGCGGGATGCCGAGCAGGGACAGGATTTCATCGTCCCAATCGAGGGTTGCCAGGTTCATCAGCAGGGTGCGTCCGGCGTTGGTCACGTCGGTGACATGCACGCCGGTCAGGTTCCAGATCAGCCAGGTGTCGATGTTGCCGAAGAGCAGCTCCCCGTTTTCGGCGCGGGTGCGCGCATCGGGCACGTTGTCCAGAATCCATTTGATCTTGGGGCCGGAGAAGTAGGTTGCCAGCGGCAGGCCGGTTTTGGGGCGCAGGCGGTCTTGCCCGCCATCGGCAGCCAGTTGGTTGCAAATTTCGTCGGTGCGGGTGTCCTGCCAGACGATGGCATTGTAGACGGGCTGGCCGCTGGCTTTGTCCCAGACGATGGTGGTTTCGCGCTGGTTGGTGATGCCGAGCGCAGCGATATCTGATGCGCTGATCCCGGCTTTGGTCAGACCATCGCTGATGACTTCCTGCGTGCGCCGCCAGATTTCGAGCGGGTCGTGTTCGACCCAGCCCGGTTTGGGATAAATCTGGTTGTGTTCGCGCTGCTCAACGGCGACAATGCCGCCGCTGTGGTCGAAGAGGATGAAGCGGGTGCTGGTGGTTCCCTGGTCGATGGAGGCAATGAATTTGGGCATAAGTGACTCCTTATTACGAATGAAACATGCTATTTTTAACGCAAAGGCGCAAAGATACAGAGTCGCAGAAAAAATAAAAACTCTGCGACTTTGCGACCTGGCATCTCTGCGTTAAGTTTTTTATTACCATACCCGCCCGCCGGAGAGGAAGGCTTTGCCTGGCATGGGTTTTTTGCCGGGCGGTTGCAGTTCGTCGAAAACCAGGATGCCATCCGCTGTGCCGATGGCCGGACAGCCGTCCACGATGACTAGTTTCCCCGCTTCTGCGTTTCCTGACGCAACATGCGCTTTTTGGATTTTGAGCGTTGCGCCCTGCCAGGTCATAAACGCGCCCGGCCAGGGTTGGAATGCGCGGATTTTGCGTTCCAATTCGGCAGCGGGACGGGTGAAATCGAGCAGGCCGTCTTCCTTTTTCAGCATCGGGGCGTAGGTCGCGCCCTGCGACGGGCTCAGGGCGGGTTGGGGTTGGGGATGCAGTTCGCCGCCGAGATAACGGGGCAGGGTTTCGAGCAGCAATTCGCCGCCCAACGCGGACAGTTTCTCGAAGAGTGAGCCGCCTGTGTCTTCAGGGATGATTGGGATGGCGCGCTGCGAAAGCATCGGGCCGGTGTCGATGCCGGGGTCCATCTGCATGATGGTGATGCCGGTCTCCGCATCCCCGGCCAGGATGGCGGCCTGGATGGGGGCCGCGCCACGCCACCTGGGCAGCAGCGAAGCGTGGACGTTGATGCAGCCATATTTGGGCAGGCCGAGCACCTCGGGGCGTAGGATCTGCCCGAAAGCGGCGACCACAATCAAATCCGGTGACCAGGCCCGCAGTTGTTCCATCGCCTCGGGCTGTCGCAGCTTTTGGGGCTGGATGGTCGCTATCCCCAGTTCATCCGCCGCCACTTTGACGGGGGGCGAGGTCAACTTGTTGCCGCGCCCGGCGGGTCTATCAGGCTGGGTGACAACGCCGACCAGGTCGTAGCTGCCGTCGGCAGCCAGCGCGCGCAGGGCCGGCACGGCGAAATCGGGGGAACCCATGAAAACGGTCCGGATTTTATTTGTCATGGTTTAATTTTAACACGGTGCAAGCCGGAAGTGGCTTGCTGAGAGAAAAAATGCGCAAGTCTGCCATTTTAACGGGCAAAAAACAAAGCCTTTTTGCAGATTGTGCTGACTTTAATACCAGATATGCAAACATCTAAAACCCGCGCAAAGAAGACTGAAATTATCTTGATTGTGTGATAGTATTGCCAGCTTGCAAAAATCTTATTCAAAAGGAAAAAAATGAAGCTCAATCGTAAGTCGTTGTTTGTTCTGCTCGTTCTTGGACTTGTAATGGTGATGGGTCTTGCTGCTTGTGGTACTGACATGAGTGAAACAGATGCTGGCGAGTCAGAAGCCGGTGAAGCATCTGCCGAAGGCGGGGATATCGTTGCAGCCTATGTTTTCACCAACACAGGTTCGGTTGATATTTGCGAATTGTACTTGTCGCCCGCTTCGCAAGAAGAGTGGGGCGTTGACCAACTCGCGGGGCAAAACATCCCCGTTGACGGACAATTCACGCTTAGGAACATCCCCGCAGGGTTGTATGATGCCAGAGCAATTGGCTGCGATGACGGTGGGGAAGCAACCGGTCAATTGGATATTCAGAACTAAAGGCTGAAAGTCTGCCCATCAAAAACTCCGAGCATTTATCGTGCTCGGAGTTTTGCATTATATGGTTGTTTTTGGGCCGCGAATGTTGGATAATGTTTATAGGTTATCTCCAAACATCCTGTTTGCATAAGCATTCAGGAAATTACGGTCTGTTTTGCATTTGCCAATCAAGAGAGGAGTCAAACATGTGTTTCTTATGCCCAAAAACAAAGTACGTTGAGTTACTCACCAACCAACCCCTGGCTGCGCCCAGTGAGCCTTTTGGGCCTGGCTACCAGGTGCTTTTTGACCAGACCATCCCGGTCAAGGGTTGGAAGGAGATTTGCGTCTGGGTGCATGTCTTTGTGGATAATTACGAAACCACCCCAATCAACACCGACGACGCCCAGTTGAACCTGCGCTTCATGCATAAGTTTACCGGCGGCGAGTTCGATTACGAGAAGGATGCTTTCAGCACCGATGTGACCTCGTATATCGACGGGTACACCATCCAGCCGATTATCGGGGAGCAGTTGCGCCTGCTTTGTGAACCCCGTGACCTGCCGCCCGGCCCTTACCGCCTGACGGTTACTTACCTGCTGGTGCGTTAGGGACTTCCTCCCTGGTCTTGCAGGGTGCTCAACTCGTGCCGGAACTGTACCGGAAAGCTCCGGCACGAGTGAAAAATGTTACCCGCAAAACGTGACGTTAAGTTTGGCAGGGCAATGCTATAATTTGAAACGCAATTCTGCCTGATTGATGGCGCTTATGGGCATCACAGCCCCAGAAGTGATGTGACGGCTCTGGCGATGTGCCGGGGACGAAAAACCAGCAAAGTTTGTTAAAGTTGCAGGTATGGCGAAATCTCCTTGAAGCGCAGGAGGTTGTCTGGAGTCTAAAATCGCGAGATTTTGGCCCTGATTGGCCTTGCAAACGCGCAAACCCGCGCTGAAAATTCATCTATTTCTGTAAAGGAGAAATTGCATGTCCCCCATCAAGACCCTGATTATGGGAGCCGCCGGGCGCGACTTCCACAACTTCAATACCTTCTTTCGTGGCAACAAGGATTACGAAGTCGTCGCTTTTACTGCCACCCAAATCCCCGACATTGAAGGCCGCCAGTACCCGAAGGAACTGGCCGGTGAACTGTACCCGGCTGGCATCCCGATTCATGCCGAAGAAGAACTGACCGAACTGATTCAGAAGCACAACGTCGAACAGGTTATTTTTGCCTATTCTGATGTGCCGCATGAATATGTGATGCACAAAGCCTCTATCGTCAACGCCCTGGGTGCCGACTTCCGCCTGATGGGCACCAAGTACACCCAGGTCAAATCGGTCAAGCCGGTTGTCTCGGTTTGCGCCGTCCGCACGGGCAGCGGCAAAAGCCAGACCACCCGCCGCGTTTCGCTCATCCTGCGCGAGATGGGCTACAAAGTGGCCGCCATCCGCCACCCGATGCCCTATGGCAACCTGGTCGCCCAGGAAGTGCAGCGCTTCGCCAATTACGACGATCTCGACGAGTACGAATGCACCATCGAAGAACGCGAAGAGTACGAACCGCACCTCGATAACGGCGTCATCGTCTATGCCGGCGTCGATTACGAGAAAATCCTGCGCGCCGCCGAAAAAGAAGTTGACATCATCCTGTGGGATGGCGGCAACAACGACTTCCCCTTCTACGTCTCTGACCTGCAAATTGTCGTCGCCGACCCGCATCGCCCCGGCCACGAAAGCAGCTACCACCCTGGCGAGACCAACGTGCGCGCCGCCGATGTGTTCGTCATCAACAAGGTCGATACTGCCGACTCTGACAATGTCATCAAGGTACGTGAAAGCCTGCGTGCCATGAACCCGACCGCCATCGTCATCGAAGGCGCGTCCCCGCTGTTCGTCGATCACCCCGAAGCCATCCAGGGCAAGCGCGTCCTGGTCATCGAGGATGGCCCGACCCTGACCCACGGCGAAATGGCCTACGGCGCAGGGTATGTGGCCGCCCGCCGCTTTGGTGCAGCAGAAATTGTCGACCCGCGCCCGTTCGCGGTCAAATCGATAGCCGCCACCTTTGAGAAATACCCCAAGACCGGGCCAATTCTCCCGGCCATGGGCTACGGCGACGCCCAGATGCGCGACCTGGAAGCCACGATCGAAGCCGCGGATGTCGATATGGTCATTATCGGCACGCCCATCGACCTGACCCGCGTCATCAAAATCAACAAACCCTACCAGCGTGTGCGCTATGAACTGCAGGAAATCGGCCAGCCGACCCTGGAAGGTATTCTCAAAGCCCGGTTCGGTAAATAACCCGTTTTCTCGTAGGGGCGCAGCATTGCTGCGCCCCTACACATCCAAAAACAAATATTTGTGTTAAATGGATTGGGGACGGGTTGCCGTCTCCAATCTTTATCTTAACAAGGAGATATGACCCCGCCATGACCACCCTCGCCCCGACTCTTACCACCCGTTTCCTACCCGCCGTTGACCAGAGAGTGCGCGACCTGTTGCTCGTTACCGCTGGCGCGCTGCTGGTAGCCCTGCTTGCCCAGGTGCGCATTCCGCTGCCCTTTACTCCCGTCCCGCTGACCGGGCAGACCTTCGCCGTCCTGCTGGTTGGCGCGGCCCTCGGCGCGCGGCGCGGAGTTGCCTCGCTCTCGCTGTACACTCTCATCGGCGCGCTCGGCCTGCCCGTTTTTGCGGGCGGCGCTGCCGGGCTGGCCTACGCCGCTGGCCCGACCGGCGGCTATTTGGCCGGCTTTATCGTCGCGGCCTTCGTCGTTGGCCTGCTGGCCGAGCGCGGCCTCGAGCGCAGCATCCGCACCTCCATCCTGCCCTTCCTGGCCGGTACGCTGGTGATTTATCTCTTCGGCGCGGGCTGGCTGTCTGTGCTGTTCGGCCTCGAAAAAGCCCTGGAGCTGGGCGTGACCCCCTTCCTGATTGGCGACGCCCTCAAACTGGCCCTGGCCGCCCTGGCCCTGCCTGCCGTCTGGAAATTGGTCAAATAATTCGTCTTTGCCAGAATCAAAACGGCCTCATCGCGCGATGAGGCCGTTTTTAACTCGATATTACAAGCAAAAAAGCCGCCGTTTTCTTTATAATGCGTATGAAAGGATTTGTTATAGAATACAGCGGCGCCATGACCCCACCCAATTATCTTTACAGCGGACTGCTTTTTGCGGCAGGGCTAATATGCCTGGTTGTCAGTTTGTTAACCTGGCAATTGCGGCGTCCGGCCAGGGGAAGCGTATCCCTGGTGGTCTTGTTACTGGCGCTCAGTTGGTGGGACATTACCTACGCCATCTTTTGGGCAGACCTGCCAGGGCCAACCCCCTATTTCTGGTTGGATATCACTTATGTGGGCGCAGTGATTGTGCCCACCAGCCTGCATGTTTTTGCTCTGCAACTCAATGGCGGCGAAAACTGGCTTAAACCATCTGTAATCGCTGTCTTGTGTGTTGAACCAGTGCTGGTTACGCTCGCGCTTTGGAGCGACCCCTGGCACAACCTGTTCTTTGGTGGTCAACGCGAGATGAATGCCGGAATGATTTTGAACGGCGGGGCGGTATTCTGGGGGAATGTAGTTTATTCTTATACCCTGATTTTGATGGCCTTCCTCCTCTTCCTGCGCGGATTTTTTAATTCTACCGGCCTGTACCGAAAACAATCCGGCATGATTTTGCTCGGGCTTGGTTTTACCTGGTTAAACAGTATTATTTTTGTTTTGGGCCAAAACCCACTCCCCGGAGCAGATAACACGCCTTTTTCATTTACCCTGACCGGGTTATTTTTTGCCCATGCGCTCTTTCGCTACCGGCTGTTGGATGTTGTGCCCATTGCGCGCAGTATGCTGGTAGATAGCATGAGCGATGGGATTGTTGTCCTGGATTCACGTAACCGTCTTGTCGATATGAATCCTGTTGCGCGGGTGTTGCTTTCACAGGTGCAAATCGGCGACCCGCTCGAGAAAATTGAAGAGACCTTGCCCGAAATCATCCAGCAGTTTTATACAAAAGATAATGTAAGCGCAGAGGTTATGCTTGAAAACCCGACTCGCTATCTTGATTTTCGCATTTCACCAGTTGCAGATTCGCGGCAGCAAGCCCTGGGGCGATTAATTGTCTGGCGGGATATTACCCAACTCAAGTTGCTGCAACTGGAACTGAATGAACTTGCCACCCGCGATATGTTGACCCGCGCCTATAACCGCCGTCACTTTGAAGAACTGGCCGGCGCAGAGTGGGCGCGTAGCGTTCGCTTTGCACATTCTATGTCGCTGGTACTGCTGGACATCGACCATTTTAAGGATGTCAATGATACACAAGGGCATCAAACCGGAGACTTTGTGCTTGCAGAATTTGCGAAATTATGTAAGCAAGCCAAGCGTGACGAGGATATATTTGCGCGCTGGGGCGGCGAAGAATTCATTTTTCTGCTGCCGGAGACGGATGGTAGCCAGGCTTTCCTGTTTGCCAAACGGCTGGGTCAATTAATTTTCGAGACGCCCATCAAGGGGAATGGCAATCTGGTAAATATTACTTGTAGCTTGGGGGTAACATCAAGTAACACTGCTCAGGACTCGCTCGAATCCATGTTTCAGCGGGCAGACCAGGCCCTGTACGAAGCAAAACGTGCCGGGCGTAACCGTGCAGTTTTATGGGAAAACAAAAGCAAAGAAGCATTCATCCCCTGAATCTTTTGGCAAAACTTAATTCTGTTCCTTGCCCTTCACCTGCGCATGGCGGATGTGCGAGGCCGGGACTGCGCTGGCAGGTTGGGCGGCGCGGACGGGTTGCTCGTCCTTGACCAGGCGGGTCAGGTGTTTGACCATGACCGCCTGGCGCGGGCCGGATTTCGCGCCCAAATCTTCAAGAACTGGCTCCAGCCAGGCCTGGTAGGAACGCACGCACAGGTAAAGCGGTTTTTGGCCTCGCGCAGGGAATTTTCCCACCAGCGCGCTGAGTTTTTCGGGCACGTCGGTCGCTTCGGGGTGGATGAGCGGAGTGACCACCACCCCGACCATTCCTTGCGAAAGGCTGACATAACAGCGCCCGCCTTCGTTGCAGACCAGTCCGCTGGCGCGTTTGGGCGTCGGTTCGACCGGTTGGAGCAGGGGCGGGACAATTTGGTGGAAAAGGGTCTGGATGGCGTGCAGGTTGACCGATTGGGCTTTTTGCCAACCAACAGAGGCAGACGAGTCCGCGCTGATGTGGCTGATGTCCCAGATGCGCTGCCAGGCGTAAACGGAGAAGCCTGCCGCGCGCAGGGCGGGGAAGGCGGCTGAGCCTTCGTCCACTTCGGCCAGGACGTGGAAGGCGCCCCAGTTTCCGGCTTCGGTGGCGAGATGCTCAATCAACGGCGGCAGGTCGGGGTGGGAAAGTCCCCGGCCGGGCGCCAGGTAGAGCAACCGGGCAAATGAATCACCCTCGGTGTGAATCACGCCCCCGAGCAGGACATCCCCATCGACCGCATTGACCGCCGAGTAGATATGCCGGGACGGGTTGAAGTAGGCCATCAGTCCGGCAGCGCCCAGGGGGTTGCCGCGCGTCAGCAGGCGGGCCGAGTCGAGGCTGAGGGCTTCGCTGCGATAACGGTACAGGCTGGGCAGGTCGAGCAGGTCGAATGGGCGGGGGGTCATGAGGGTGTCAGGTGTTGGGGTGTCAGGTGTCAGGAATTTGAGAGTGAGATGAAGTATTCGTGGAAGCGCGTGTCGGGGGTCAGTTCGGGGTGGAAGGAGGTGGCGAGCAGTTTGCCCTGTTGGGCGGCGACGATGCGGCCGTCGGGCAGGGCGGACAGGATTTCTGCGCTGCCGCTGACGCTTTCGATGATGGGCGCGCGGATGAAGACGGCGTGGTAGGGGGCTTCGGTGTGGGTGGCCTGTTTGAGGGCCTCGATGTGCAGGTCGGCTTCGAAGGAATCGACCTGGGCCCCAAAGGCGTTGCGCAGGACGGTAATGTCCATCAGGCCGAGCAGGGGCTGCTCGCGGCGGGCGTCTTTCGAGAGAAAAATAGCCCCGGCGCAGGTGCCCCAGATGGCCTTTTCACGTCCGAACTGGCGCAAGGGTTCGATCAGGTCGTAGGCGACGGCCAGTTTTCCGATGGTTGTCGATTCGCCGCCGGGGATGATGAGGCCGTCGAGGCCGTCGAGATGCCCGGGCAGGCGCACTTCGGCGGTTTGCGCGCCGAGGCGTTTGAGGGTGGCGATATGTTCAGCAAAATCGCCTTGCAGGGCGAGGACTCCAATGTTCATGTCATTCACCGTAGGGGCACGGCGGAGGTCGAGTAGGACATTATCCGTATCGAGACCCGCCGTGCCCCTACAAATTAATTACCAGCCCCGCCCGGCGATTTTTTCGCCTTCGGGCATTTGCGAGATGTTGCGTCCGACCATCGGCTCGCCCAGGTTCTTGCTGACTTCGGCCAGGATGCCGGCGTCGCGGAAGTGGGTGGTGGCCTTGACGATGGCGGCGGCGCGCCGGGCCGGGTCGCCGCTCTTGAAGATGCCCGAGCCGACGAAAACGCCATCGACGCCCAACTGCATCATCAGCGCGGCGTCGGCGGGGGTGGCGAGACCGCCAGCGGCAAAGTTGACCACCGGCAGGCGGCCCAGTTCGGCGGTTTCCTTGACCAGTTCGTAGGGCGCGCCAATATTTTTGGCATAAGCCATCAACTCTTCTTCGGGCATGCCCTGGATGCGGCGGATTTCGCCGAGCACGCTGCGGGCATGGCGCACGGCTTCGACCACGTCTCCGGTACCGGCTTCACCCTTGGTGCGCATCATGGCCGCGCCTTCGCCGATGCGGCGCAGGGCTTCGCCCAGGTTGCGGCATCCGCACACAAACGGGACGGTGAAGTTGTGCTTAAGAATGTGATGTTCCTCGTCGGCGGGGGTCAGTACTTCGGATTCGTCGATATAGTCGATTTTGAGCGATTCGAGAATCTGGGCTTCAACAAAATGTCCGATGCGGCACTTGGCCATGACCGGGATGGAGACCGATTCTTTGATTTTGATGATCAGTTCAGGGTCGCTCATGCGAGCCACGCCGCCATCGGCGCGGATGTCAGCGGGGACGCGCTCGAGGGCCATGACGGCGCACGCGCCGGCATCTTCAGCGATTTTGGCGTGTTCGACAGTGACCACGTCCATGATGACGCCGCCCTTGAGCATTTGGGCCAGGCCCTTTTTGACAGCAAATGTACCTTTGGTTGTTTCCATAGCAAACTCTCCTCATTAAAATAGCGATTGGATTCTACCACGCCGCTTTTTGGGCGGTGGCAAGGTGACAGTCACTTTTAAAGTGACTGTCACCTTGCCGGTAATTTAACGAATATTACGACACACCAGACTCCGGTTTCAAAACCCGGCTGCCGGGTGATTTTTCGGCCTGCAAGCGGCCTTCGTAGATGCGCAGGAAGGACACTGCGGCCAAAATCAGCAGGCTGCCAATGACCTGGATGGAGGTCAGACGTTCGCCGAGCAGGGCATAGGCTAAGGCGGCGGTAAAAACCGGTTCGAGGGTGACGACCAGGTTGGCGACGCTGGAAGGCAGGTAACTCAAACTGACGTTGTATAACCCGAACCCGGCCACGGTCGGCCCGGCGGCCAGCAGGATGAGCACGCCCCAGCCCAGCCAGGCATCCCCCAGCCAGAGCAGGTCGGCGGGACGGGAGGCCGCGCCGGGGACAAATCCGCCGGGGAGCAGGTTGAAGGCCAGCAGGAAGAGCGTCGCAAAGCCGAAAGTGTAGAGCAGGGTCGTCCACGGGTTGAGTCCGCGCTGGGAGGCGGAACGTCCCATCAGGCTGTAGATTGCGTACCCGAGCCCGGCCAGCACGCCGGTTGAAATCCCGGCCAGGTTGGCTCGCCAGGCGGCTGGGTCGAGCGCGTTGGCGACCAGCACGCAGCCGGCCAGGGTGGTGAGAATCACCAGTCCCTTGACCCAATCCAGCCGTTCCTTGAGCAGCCACCAGCCCAGAACGGCGGTAAAAGCCGCAGAGCAGTAGACCAGCACGGTGGCGACCGCCGCCCCGTTCAGCACTACCGAAAGAGTCCACAGGGCGTTGAAGACCGCCAGCAAAAGTCCGTAGGCCAACAGGTAGGCGAGGTGGTTTTTGCCCGCTTTGAGCAGGGAGGGGCGAAT
>Ga0208244_100122_pt1 | contig 106067 bp, 118 predicted proteins | sample SubbioCR12Aug_5A_FD_184828 | JGI IMG/M metagenome (GOLD analysis project Ga0208244, IMG submission 184828) | Serpentinite rock and fluid subsurface biosphere microbial communities from McLaughlin Reserve, California, USA - CR12Aug_5A (SPAdes) | ecosystem: Environmental > Terrestrial > Deep... | reverse complement strand
TCGGGGCCATTTTGATGCGAAGGTTTTATGGAGCGTGATTGCCTACAACATCCGGGTGATGACTGGTTTCATGCTGGGGAAGTTAATGCCGCAGCCTCAATAATTGTACCTCGAATGCGACAGAGAGAGAATCGGACAGGAGAGGTGCATTTAAATCCGGGGGTTTTTCGCCTCAGGACTCATTGAAGCCGTTCCTGGACATAAGAAATTGACAACTTATCTGAGCCGGCACATTCGTCACGCTGGCTTATCCAAAAAATCGGCAGTTTATAAACAGACTCTAATTACTAAATGACAACGTTCAAGACATCGTTTACTGATTTTACGTTCAGGACATCGTTTACTATCGTTCTTTGAGAACTGGGTACGATAGAGGTCGAAGAACACAAATATCAACATCAACTGCGAGCTAAAGATACCGGCCACGGTATCGCTACATAGCCTCAAAACCCTGAGTTAACGATGTCGTGACCATTTTTTGAGTTAACGATGTCCTGAACGTTATCAACTAAATATAGCAAACGAACCCAGCGGATGCGAGAAACCGCCCCGCCGATTTCAGACGTTATACTCTCTTTCTAACGTAAATCATCGGCACTTGGCGTTGACTCATCTCCATACTTTGGTGAAACCCACAAAAATCCCTCCCCCACTCCTAAAGCCCTCAATAGAAATTAGCGAAGAGATCCGTGGGGTAGAAACCTCAAGTGTATTCCTGAGCTGAGCCACAACCTTTATTGACCCAGCGTGAATCCCTGCCCCTTTTGAGTCTCCCCTCCTTTTTCCCCAATTTTTCTTAAAAAAAGTAATATATAGATATAAGTATTTTGGGTAGGGTTTTTCTCCGAAACAGACCATTTTGAGGCAATGTCTGCCTGTTCAGTCGATCTCTTTTCGACTGGTAGATAGGATTATAATGCCTTAATGGTTTTTTTTGTTTTTTGACCCTTTTGGGAGAGTCGGCAAAGATCGACTAAATCGGTTTTTGGCAGAGGTGGGGGAATGCTCGCTTCAGGGCTTGCATTCCTCTTTTTTATCTGGATTCACCGGAATCACCGTTAGATTACCCTTTTTGGGGAGAAAGGAGAAGGAAGATGGAAGAGAAGATGGAAGAAATGAGGGGGATCGCCAAACTTTACGAAGAGGAAGAGCTTCTCAAGATAGTTTACGCGCTGAGAGACAACGGCACGCTCAATAAAGATGAGCTGAACTATCTGTTGCGAAAGATCAGCAGACTATATGCGCGGAAGCCTTAATTCTCTTCCCACATCTGGGGCATTGGGGTTCGAGGAGTGTGAATCCTTTCTTTTCGACCTCGATGGATTTGAAGTTGACGGAGGTGTTGTAGAGGTCAATTTCGTTTCCACAGCATTTGGGTTTTTCCTGCCGGATAAAGTTTCCTTCGAAGACCTCCTTGCTGTAAACGGCGATGAGAAGTTTTTCTTCGGGGGTAAGCTTCATATTTTAGATTTACCAAACATTGACCTGAAAATCAAGGGAAAAAGGAGGTGCAAAGCGATGATGCCAGGGGTTTTAAGAAAGATTGACATGAAACTCGATTTTTTATTCCTTCGGCTCAGGATCCTTCTACTGACGACGGTTCTTCGTCTTAGTGGAAGGAGGGTGATTTTTTAACGGTCGTTTACCCGTCATGGGGCCGAGGCTAATGCTTGCGGCCTTTTTTTATTGCTCCGTCCGTATAGGAGAGAAAGGAGAACTATCATGAAGCTTATCTTATCCACGGTTGTCCTGTTGGTGTGCTTCCTTCTTTGTTTTTACATGCTGAAGATAACCCTTCAGGGCACAAAGACTCTCATAACCGAGAGGACAAGTATCTACGAAAAGATTCTAAAAGATCAACACTAACCAGGAGAGGCCGGAGTTAACGCTTTCAGCCCTTCCTATCACTCCGTTTTGGAGAGAAAGGAAAGAAAAGAAAATGTTTAGACAACAAGCGGAAGCAGTATACCTTAACGACTATTCTCACTACAGCGATGTAGAGAAAAGGTTTTTAGAGGTGCGGGAAGGTTATGACAAGGGAGACCTTGTCGTAATGGTGAAGCGGTTATGGCGCAAAGGTGCGATCAACGACACGGAAAAACAGTATCTCTACCACCGGATCACGGATGAAGAAGGATTTTCGACTTTCACATGAAGGACATTATGAAACCATACTGGATTTACAGTTTACAACAAAAAGCGGTATTGGAAAAATATCCAGGCCCCGTTGCCTGGGTGAATTATTGCCAACTGTGCGGCAAGGAAGAGCCGGTATATGAAGGCCCGCTGAACGTGGCGATATACCAATCAAAAAACTTCATGAACATCCATAAGGTCTGCGGACGTGCAACATCTGCCCGACCGCTTGGATGCAGAATATTTGCAGTTAAACAAGGATCATAAAGGAGGTGAGACGAATGGGTTATGCGTTTATATCCGGTAATTGCTGGACCTGTGGCACGCTCTTTACTTTCAATCCCCTAAAAGTGCCCTCAATCAGGGATTCTGGCGGAGTCAGACAGGCAATCTGTGGAAACTGCGTCAGGTTCGCAAATAAGATGCGGATCGAAAAAGGTATGGATCCCTTTCCGGTTCCTGCCGATGCTTACGAAGCCGTCGATGAAAACGAGCTTCAAATTTAAGGAGGTGAACGCCCATGTCAATCAAAACAATGGGAAAGGCGCTCAATGCGGTAGGGGATGAATGGAGCGTTGAGTGTCCTGGCTGTGCAAAAGGAATGGAATTCTCTGGCTTTTTCGATCCTGAGGATCCCTACACCTGCGATCATTGCGGTACGGAATTTCAAATCACGCGTATCTGGCTAAACGACCGGGAATATTTTTAACTTCCCGGTTCCATCCTTTTATCCCCGTGGGAAGTATTATTCTAATAGTTGGTTTCGTAGGGTCAACCTGAAAAGGCTATGAATTGGGTCAAGAAGTCGAAAGATCTCGACTAAAATCATTCATGGTCTTTTTTTTGTCCTGGTTTAATCCGGGAAAATTCAAAGGAGGTGTTAAGAAGTGAGAGAAGATTTACTGAAAAGCAGATACTTTTTAAAAGATGGAGATGGTGTTCCTATTGAAAGCTGGGAGGGCCTTTGCCGTCGAGTTGCCGCCGCTATTGCCGGCAATAAAGATGAGGAGAAGGAGTTTTTTGAAGTTCTTTTCGACTGCCTTTTCCTTCCTAACACGCCTACCCTGGTCAATGCGGGCAAATCGAAGATGTCTCTTTCTGCCTGTTTTGTCCTCCCGGTAGGAGACTCCATGGAGGAGATATTCTGGGCGGTCAACGAGGCGGCCCTGGTCCAAAAGTCAGGGGGTGGAACGGGATTCAGCTTTTCCCGGCTTCGGCCTTCCGGTGACATTGTGGGTTCGACAAAAGGCATCGCATCGGGACCCTGTTCTTTTATCAGGGTATTTGATGTGGCAACGGATGTTTTGAAGCAAGGAGGGACACGCCGTGGGGCGAACATGGGTATTCTCGGCGTCGATCATCCTGACATAATGGAGTTTATCGCTCTCAAGAAAGAGGAAGACAGGCTTTCAAACTTCAATCTTTCCGTGGGCATTACGGATGACTTTATGAAGGCTCTTAGGGCCAACGGTGATTTCAATCTTCGCTTTTCCGGGAAGGTCAGAAAAACCCTTAAGGCTAAAGATATCTGGGATGCGATTATTGACGGCGCTTACCGTAATGGCGAACCTGGGGTGATCTTTCTGGATGTGATAAACAGAGCGAACCCCACGCCGCATCTTGGTGAGTTTGAAGCGACTAATCCTTGCGGCGAAACCCCGCTTCTTCCCTATGAAGCCTGTGTCCTTGGCTCCATAAATCTTTCAAAGATGGTCCAAAATGGAGCTATCGATTGGCTGTGTCTTGAAAGGGTGACAAGGGTTGCCGTGAAATTTCTCGACAACATTATTGACATTCAGCGCTACCCGCTCCCTGAAATAGAGACAGCGCACAAAGGCAATCGCAAGATTGGTCTTGGTGTGATGGGTTGGGGTGATATGCTGATAAAGCTTGGCATTCCCTACAATTCAGAAGAGGCGCTTCTTCTCGCGGAAAGGATCATGGATTTTATGACCGAGACCAGCGTGAATGAGTCGTCAAAACTTGCTGAGTTGAAGGGAGTATTTCCGCATTGGGAAGGTTCCCTTTGGCAACGCAATGGTTTCAGGGTGCGAAATGCGACCACCACGACCATTGCGCCTACGGGAAGCATCTCGATAATAGCAGGCTGTTCTTCCGGAATAGAGCCTAACTTTGACTTTGTTACGGTTCAGACCAGGCCTGGCGGTGAGTATAAAGTTGTCCATCCTCTTTACGAAGAGTGGGTCTCTCGGAATGGCGATAAAAACCTGCCTCCATACTTTCTGACCGCAAAGGAGGTATCTCCCGAGTGGCACATAAAGATGCAGGCGGCCTTTCAGAAACACACGCACAATGCCGTATCGAAGACGGTGAACATAGAAAATGGTTCGAGTAGGGAAAATGTTGAGAGGGCCTTCCTTCTCGCTTATGAACTTGGCTGTAAGGGGGTTACCGTTTACCGGGATGGTTCTCGGAGCGAACAGGTGATCTCTTCTGCAAGTTCTGAGTCGTTAAGACCCGATCCCGCCAAGGGCGGGACAAAGGATATTGTTCCTTCTGTTCTTGAGGCGAAGCGGGTCTGTGTCGAAACGCCCGAAGGAAAGGTCTATTTCAACATCAGTTTTCTGGACGGAAAACCGAAGGAGATATTCATCACCACTCCTGCTGATTCCAAGCACGCTGAAGTGTATGAGTCATTTGCCAGGGTTTTCTCAGTGGCATTGAGAAATAATGTTCCACTCCCCAAACTCACTTCTCAGCTTGAAAAAGCAAATACGAAGTATGGGTCTGTCGTGAGTGTTCCTTATGCGCTTGTTCGGGCGTTTCGGTTCCTCGGTGTCAACGGAGGGGTGAAGTGTCCGGACTGTGGCAAAGAGTTAATCCCCGAAGAAGGTTGCCTCAAATGCCACTCCTGCGGTTTTACCAAATGCTGAACCCTGTTTAATCCACTGATCAAGTCCGTTTAGAGAAAGTTGTGACGTGTATCATATTGGACGGGAGGTATTCTATCGCCCACGTCCGGACATCAGGGAGAATGTGCGGCTTCACAATGTGGTCGCAAATATCAGGTCTCCCTTATAGGAGGTGCAAAATGCCGCTTGTCATAAGGGCGTTAGGTGGAGGAAAGATTGGGATTTACGACACGGACAAAGACGCTAAAACGGGTAGATGGTGTCAAGCTCCATTGATTCCTGACCGCTGCGATAGATGCTTCGACCCTAAGACTTTAGCCCATTATGAGGCCGAAGGATATAGGGAAGAAGTGGATTCTGGCGGAAAAGTTTGGAGATATGGGACTTGTCACCGATGCCGTAAAAAGGAGGTGTGAGGTATGGGAAAGATTTCGTGGGACAAGGGTAAGACGCAGTTTCTTGGTCGGAATGGGTATTTTGGCTGCACCGGTTTCGAGTTTGAGAGGCTTCGGTTTACCAAAGGTGACGGGAAGGAATGGCCTGGTTTCCTCGGGGATGCGGTCAGGGTTTACCCGGTGACGACCAGGGAGGAAAGAGGACGTTGCTTTATCGAGATTCCGACGAAGTGGGCTGGTTTATTTTCAAAGGGTTTGGATGCCGAGACTAGAGCGAAGTCGGGAAAGGAGGAAAAGTAAATGGCCCTGGTAAGATGTTCTTTTAGGGGGAAGTGTCCTGTGAAGTCCTGTTCTCACAAGGCGGTCCATGAGTCTGACAATTTTCCGTCAAACTGCGTGGAAATACAGGCAACGTGTAAGGAGACAGGAGAACCTGTCATCTGCCTTCCTGCCAATCGAGAAAAAGAGAGCGGGAAGAAGACTTTTATCGTCTCTGTCAGGGAGGTTCACGTTCAGCCCTATCTGGCGCTGGCTGAGACCCCTGAAGAGGCAATCGAGCTGGTTGCCAATTGCGAAGGCGACATACTGGATGCCGATTTCGAGTTCAGTCACACCCTTCGTCCAGACACATGGACAGTCGAGGAGGTGCAAACATGAAAAGGTGTAAATGGTATTTCCATTTGCGCGGACAGGTGTATGCCTATGGACCTGTCGGTCCGATGACCAAAACCGAACTGTTGGAATACTTGAGAGAACAGTGGGGTAACGGTCAGCGCATTCCTTACGGAACGCAGGTTTGGCAAACAAAATGAGAGTCAGATTCAGTCGAGCTTTTTTCGACTTTCGACTCTCCCATTGAAAGGAGGAGTTCCATGGACAACTGGAAGATGGCGATCGAGAAGTTAGCTGATAGGATTTCCGGGGATATTTTCGATTCCAGCGATGATCCCCTGGATAGTGATGAGGCCGAGCAGATCGGAAGGCTCCTTGCTCTTGAGCTTAATTTTAGGCTAGGCAATCTCAACAGACTGGAGTATGAAGAAAACCTTTTAAGAATTGAAAGGAGGTAGGAAAAATGTCTATAAGGGCACACAGAGTTGAGGAAGTCAAGACAAGCGGGGAATCATTCAATCTCTGGCATGACGAAAAAGTAATTAAATGGCTTGAGAAAAAAACATTCTTTTTCGAGTCATTAAACGCAGATCGTTGTGGCTTTACGGAGGTTGAAGTCGATGACCTTAAGGCAATGCTTTCGGAGATCGGCGGACAGATAAGTGAGCGCCAAAAGAAAGCAATTGAAGAAGACATCAAAATTGCCGTGGGACAAGATAACTGGTACATCCGCTATTACTGCTTTTGACATTCAGGCAATATCAACCATTACCAAGGGGAGAGTAATCATTAAAGGTCCACTCCCCCTTTTTTATGAGAAATGGAGGTGAGACGATGAGTCTGTTTGAAATTTATTTCAGTGATCTGAACGAAGATACCCGGAAGAGGTATCTTGCCTTCGAAGGGGTGGATGATCCGGGTGAATTGAATGCAGAGTATTCTCCTATCTGTGTTCTGGAAAGGAGTGATGACGATGAAGCTGATGACGAAAGGGTTGGCGAATGAGTTTAAAAAGATTGGCAAGCAGGATGGGGTCAAGGATCCCATTGTGATTGCGAAGTTTTTCAATCCAATAGGCTCCGGGACATGGTGTGCTACTGAATTTGACCCCGAGGAGCGGTTGTTCTTCGGCTATGTTTCCATCTTTAGCGACCACAATAATGAGTGGGGGTCTTTCTCCCTCGATGAACTGGAGTCGTTAAGGATTTCCTCTCTCCGGTTGAGCATTGAGAGGGATATGTATTTTGACCCTCAGCCAATTTCAAAAGTATGTCCGAAGGCAATCCTTTGATCGGGAGATAAGGGGGCGTGGATGAGCGGAGATCGGTGGGCCGGAACGACACCATAACCAACCCAGGTCGCCTTGTGTGACCAGGGGCGGGTTCGGTAAACAACCTGGCGCCACGGATATGCGTAATGGCAGGTCACGTGGGATCATGTCGGGGAAGATGGACACTGTGAGAGCTAACAGGGCGCCCTTTAAAGATGGGGAAGCCACAGGATTTACTGTTTTGTTCCTGTGGCTTTTTAATTATTCCAGAGGGAAAGGGGGTGAAACAATGGCAAGGCAGTTTCGTATCTATTACGCAAAGCGTCCTGTTTTTTTGCCGAATCCCGGACTTAGAGGATCGAATCTCGGAGATACGCACGTGTGGCTCATGGATTTGGAGGCAGAAAATCTTGAGGACGTGTTCGACAAAATGCAGGGGGAGGTGTGGAGTCCCAATGGAGAAGCAAAAGATTTGATCTCTACCAGGGGACTTCGCCATACATCGATGTCTGTTGGCGATGTGATTCACGACGTAAAAGCTGATAGGTATTTCGAAGCGGACATGATCGGGTTCAGGGAAATCCCATAAAAGGAGGTCAAAACGATGGCAAAGAAAGCGATGATCACCTTTGGAACACCGTGGTTAAACGAATTCTGTTGCGAATGTGGGCGAAGTGTCAGGCCTGGGTCCGGATTGTTTGCGAACAGGATTCCCGATGGAAACAGCATAATCGTCAGAGCCGAGATGGTTCGTCCCTATCCGGAGGGAGATTTTGTCTGTGCCGAATGTGACGGAGTGACCAGTGATGATTGATCGAAAAAACTTAAATTGGAGGTGAAAGATGGAATTTAAGTATCAGGAAATTTGCGATCTGCCGTATCACACAGAACCTGATGTGTTCTACGAAACCCGAATGCGAAAGGCTATGCGGGTCAGAGAACTAAGGGACTATGCCTGCCGGGTGTTTGGCAAGGGAGACAGGGAGCTGACGGTCCAGGATCTGAAGCTCGCCTTCCTTCACAGGTTCCCGTTCTGCATTTTGATCGACGGGAATGACCATGAAGTGACCGTGAAAAAGTACGCTGGCGAGTGGATTTTGTCGTGCGACTGCAAGGCATGGATTTTCAACCGAAATGGAAGAAAATGCAAGCATACGGAACAGATGGAGAAAATTCTCGGAGAAGGGAGGTGACTTGGATGACCGAAGTGAAGCTTGTTGTGACCGTATCCGGTGGCTTGATTCGGGACATTTTTTCAAATGTTCCGGCGCAGGTCTTAATTTTGGATTGCGACACGGAAGGATTTGATCGTTTAAAGACGATCAGAGACTGGGATTTTAAAGAAGGCGTTCCGGACGCTGAAACGTTCGAAGTGTTCGATGCGATGCCTATGGATACTTCCGTTACTCCCGCTGCTGTGGAACATTTCTTTACCGAAATGGAAAAATCAAAAGGAGGTGAGACGGATGAAATACGATGAGGGCCTGAAGTATGCGATTCTCGCGTTGTCATTTTTCAGGAGCAGGAATGTCAGGGCGCCCCGGTTCAAGAATCCGAATAAGGCGTCCCGATGCTTTGCATCGGGAACAGTTTCGCGCCGTATCGAGAGAGTGAGAACGGCTCGCAAGTATGTCCTCCTTGCCCGAAAATGGGGCTGGAGGGGTTCTATTATCACAACCGTAATGGAGCCAAACGCTACCAAGAAAGGAGGTTAGGGCAATGGGTTACTACTCAACGTTGCGAAAGTGTGGCACGGTAAAGACTCCTCTTTCCATTGAGGAATTTATGAACAAATGGAATGAGGCAATCAACTCAGCCATCGGAACAGACGAAGAAGGATACCTCGATTTTTACATCTGGAAAATGGACAGTGACGAAGATGGGTTTCGCTTCTTCGCCATTGATATGGATGACTGGTCCGCGAAACACTATGCCGACAGATTGCTGGCAAAATTCATTTCCAGCGCGATAGCTCCCGACGCATCCTGTATCTTGGAATTTTCTGGAGAGGAAGGATGTCAATGGGGATATTACGTCCAGCGGGAGACCGTCAAAGACATCGAATATGTCATGATGGTGGATGGCAAACCCATCAAAGGAGGTGAATAGGCAATGAAGGATTACTGCACTCAGAATAATGGAAACTGCTCGAGCTGTAGCCTTGTCAGTTACGGGAGGGACTGCCTGAACTTCCCCCTCGATGAAGAGAGGGAATGGTTTTCGATAACACAGGAGAGCGGCAGTGATTAAATAAACCACTATTAGCCATTGTGAGGTCCATATTAGGCCCCGGTGATTTAGTTTTTTCATCGGGGTTTTCTGTTTCCTCACCAAAGGAAAAAGGAGGTAAGAGATGAAAAATCTCGCGAGACTAAAAAGACTGATGATGAGTAAGGAAAGCGGAAGCTACAACGAGGATTTCAAGGAGAAGTTCCGAAACACCGGAAAGAAGGCCATGACGGAGCTTGCCTTACTTCTCGACTTCAATGAGTTTGGCGTCGATTTTAACCCCGGAGGTATCGCTGTAAGCGGTGATCTCAGGCTGATGGGAATGTGGAGCAAAGGCAATGGCGTCTATATCACCATGAACAAGGATTTCCCTGGCAAGCCATGGGGTGATGTTCTTTTTCGTCACATCGATCACATGAGGGACTTTACCGGGGGGCCGAATAACTACTTCAAGTTCAAGCTTCTCGGTGATCCTGAGGCCCTGCGTAAGTTGATTACCAGTCTCAGGAATGACAACGGTCACGATTTGATCGTGAAAAGCCTCCATGATGCAGTAGCGGAGTGTTCTTGTGGACGTTGGAGCTTCTGTGCAACCGGGATGCTATCGAGAGAGGCAATCGAAGAGGAGTTTAACTGGCATAGAGCGAGTCTGGGTTTTGTGCCTCGGATGTCCGAGGGAACCCCTGATCTCAAGGGCGCATAGTCGCAAAAGGAGGATTCAATGAACGAAAAGGTCAAACAGGCGATTGAAGGTATCTTGCTCAGGTTTGAGTCTGGAGAAATCCCGGAGGCAATTGCCTACTCGGTTTTTCCTGGTGCAGACATTCCATCGGCAAAGTGGTCCCTGATGAACCGGATACTCATGATCGTTTCCGGCACGAGGGATGCCAGGGGCTTCCGGCAATGGAATGAGGTCGGACGCTATATCAAAGAGGGGGCCAAAGCGTTTTACATTCTTGCCCCGCGGCTCGTTAAGAAGAAATCCAGAGCTAACCGTGGTCGAGTCTCTTCGACAGAAGATGAGGGTATCGAGGAATTCACCTCTGAGGATGTGATGTCCCAAAAGACACCCTCAAGGAATCGAGAAGAGAAGATAATATCAGGCTTCCTTACGGTTCCGGTATTTCGGGTCGAGGACACGGAAGGCGAACCCCTCGCTGACTTAGAGAATTTAACTCTCCCGCCTCTCCCCTTATCGGAGGTGGCGGAAAGTTGGGGCGTGCCGGTCAAGGCAATCCCAGGAAATTACAGTATCCGGGGGGCCTTTAGCATCTCGAAGAACGAGATAACCCTTGCCACGGAAGAGGAGACGGTGTTTTTTCACGAACTGGCTCACGTTGCTCATCAGAAACTCTTTGGTAAGCTACGGTCGGGCCAGGACTGGAAACAGGAGATCGTCGCTGAGCTTTCGGCGGCGGCCCTCTGCTCCATTGTCGGAAAGACCTCAAGGACTCTCGGAAACAGCTATCAATACATTTCCAGATACGCTGAGGAGGCCAATCTGACGCCTGTTCAGGCATGTCTCAAGGTCATAAAGGATGTTGAAGGCGTGTTGAACTTAATCTTAAACGGCGCAACACAGAAAGGAGGAAATAGCCATGGAAACATTATTAGAGAGGTTTAGCATCAATAAATGGGATAACAGAAACTTCGCTCTCTATGATGGCGAGAACCTTGTTTGCGTGACGCTTTACAAAAAAGGAGCAGAGGAAGTCCGGCGTCGAATGGTCGCCTACGAACTGCTTCTTATGGAAGCCAATGGAGTTCCGAAACAGTAATCTGTTTTGAGGTAAAGGCTCAAGGGTAAAGAATGAGGCCCCGGTGATCAGTTTTTTCATCGGGGTTTTCTGTTTCAACAGTCCCGCTTTTTACGACAGAGAAAGGAGGTTCGAGATGTTCCTGAAAAGGATTGAGCTACAGATGGTCTCTGATCGCAATGTCCCATACGGTCCCATTCCAGATGGAATTCCGGAGGGTCTTGAGATCAGAAACGATGAGAATGTATTTCGGGCTTTTGGTTTCCTTTCCGGCCGTGTCCAGGAGGAGGTGTATGCCCTGTATCTGGACACCAAGAACATGGTGATTGGTTTTTATATGGTATCGCGCGGGACGCTTGATAAGACCATTTTTAGTCCTGCCGACATATTGAGACCTGCCCTTTTGATGAACTGCTCTTCAATCATCCTCGTTCACAATCATCCCTCCGGTATGACTGCCCCGTCTCTGGAGGATCTAACGGTGACTAAGAGGATGAATGAAGCCTGTCAGGTTCTTGGTCTTAAGCTTCTGGACCACATCATCATAGGCGAGGGGTGTTATCGGTCCATCATTTCGATGGTCTAAAGTCCCGCCTGGAGCGGGACTAAAAAAAGGAGGTTTTATATGGCAAGGTTAGCGTCAGATGCGAAGATGGGGTTTTATCCCACGCCCTTAGAAACCCTGGATTACATTTCCAGGTATTTGGAGGCTAAGAGAGGAGGAAGTGGTGTCAATTTACTTGATCCCTGCTGCGGCGAGGGAAAGGCTCTTCGTGAGATAGCCGTTTCTCTTGAGTGGTCTGCCCGCCCCGTCACCTATGGGGTGGAACAGGATTCTGAACGAGCGGTTGCGGCATCCAAATCCCTAAAAGATGTCGTTAACAGTTCAACCTTTGAAGTCAGAATCAATCCGCTTGGTTGCATGGGTCTCCTCTGGCTCAATCCACCATACGGAAGTGATGGGATAGAGCGATATGAGATGCGGTTCTTGAAACACTCAATCAAATGGCTCTGCGAAGACGGGATTCTGGTTTATCTCGTTCCCGAGCCTTTATTTGAGAGGGAAAAAGACCGCCAGTGGATAGCCCAAAACTTTTACGGCTGTCAGGTTTTTCGGTTTCACAGTGAGGAATATCCGCGCTTCAAGCAAGCGGTTCTGATCGGGAAGAAGAGGGCGAAATTGGGGGAAGGTGAAATTCCGCCTCCTCCGTATCCCTACATTGAGGACAAAAGCCCTTCATGGGATGATTCTGATCCACCCTTCACCATTCCCGAGACGGACGGGCCTGATGTCTTTCAGGGCTCTGATGCGGTGACGGATGAGGAGGTATCGTCAAATCGCTCCCGGCTCATTGAAGAGGTAGTAAAAATTACCGGCAATGGGGAAGGGATCGGCAAGATCAAACCTCTTTTACCTTTGAGAAAGGGTCATCTGGTAGCTCTGCTTACAGCGGGGTTCCTGGATGGCAGGATTGAGGCTCCCGAAGGATCGATCTGGATCAGGGGTTTTTCCGACCGGGTTTCTTCAACAAGGGTCGAGGAAGACAAAGAGATCACCCGTTACACCTACTCAGTGGGTATCAGGGTGCTCGAAGAAGGAGGTCAATGGTATGACATCAAATGAGATCAGGTTGGTTCAGTGCGGCGGAGTATCCTGCAAGTCCGATGCAGGTCTCTACCTGGAAAACTCTTACAGATCTACCCTCAAGTTCATCTCCATCTACGGCTCTCCTCAGCAGGTCAGGGCGATCTTTGCCCTGCTGGTTGCCAACGAGACCATCGAAGTGATCGATGGAGAAGGAAAGACTATTTTGGTCGATAGAGGTTGGTATGATGGAATGAGGCTAAAGACCTTTCCTCTTGGTTATGGCAAGAGGCACGGTCTAATATTTATCGAAGGTCTCGGCAAGGGGGCGATCCTCTGGACCTCGCCTGAAGAGAAGGAGCGGGCGCTGTTTTCTGCTTTATCGAAAAGGCGGATCCCATTCGACAGAGAGTGGCTCCCCAGGATCGAGGAGGTTCTCGTTGAGGATGATCAATTGATCCCCCTTCATGGATGGGGCGGTTTAAACGGTTACGACTGTTCCCTGAACGACGACAAGGTTTGCGATCTGATAACCGAAAAGATTTTACCCCTTTACAGGGGTGATAGGAGGAATTCATGGAACTCAGAAAGTTCATCGAAAAATATGGCGCTCAACTCAGCTCCAGGATAGAGGAGAACATGAGCTACGTCTATAACCCCCTTAAGCCGGAGGGAGTTGGGGAGTATGACCAGAAAATCCCTGTTCTAATGAGAACCCCTTATCCGGTCCAGGGCGAGGTTATCAAAGGAATATCGAAGGCTCTCTACAAAGAGGGCCGGAATCATCTTTTTCTGGTTGGAGAGATGGGAACCGGAAAAACCTTTATCTCTCTCTCATCGGTATTTATGTCTGCCAGGCCGGTGAGAGTTCTGGTTGTCTGTCCCGGTCACCTGGTTGAGAAGTGGATGCGAGAAACGAGAGAAACGATTCCCGACGTAAAGGTGACCAATCTTTCCGTTAAGAATGTGATCTCAGTCCTCGATGGGTTTAGAGCCGTTCGTCAAAGACCATCCACGCATGAGATCTATGTCATCTCTAAGGAAAGGGCAAAGCTCAGTTATGGTTGGAGACCGGCGGCCAATTATCCCGCCAAAGGCGGAACAAGCAAGTTTCCTCACTGTCCCAGGTGCGGGAAAGTTTCCCAGGACAAGAACGAAAACATACTCACTTCAGAATATCTCAAGAAAAGGCGTTTTTTCTGTGAGTGTGGTGAGGCCCTTTGGCAGGCGGACCCAAAGCTCAGGAGATTCTCTGCTTCGGAATACGTCAAGAGGTATCTAAAAAACTTCTTCGACATAGTGATTCTCGACGAAATCCAGGACTTCAAGGCCGGAGAAAGCCTCCAGGGTCAGGCGATGGGAATGTTGGTCGGGGGTCGAACAAAATGCCTCTGTCTGACAGGGACATTGAACGGTGGTTATGCGGACGACATCTTCTACCTGCTTTATCGGATGGAGCCCGGGCTGTTAAAGACTGACGGTTTTGACTATCGGAGATCCCGACAATGGCTTGAGGCTTACGGGACCATCGAGCATGAGATGAAGATTGAGGACAACGACCACCATTATGGCCGAGGGAGAAGGAAGAACGTCATCGTAAAAAAGCGTCCCGGCGTCTCTCCTCTGGTTGTGGGGAAGTATCTTCTTGACCGCTCCTGTTTCATCCGTCTTTCGGACGTGATAGAGGGACTCCCACCCTATGAAGAGAGAGTTGTTATGTTGGCGATGACCGAAAAGCAGGAAGAGGAATACCGGTATTTTGAAAAAAAACTGAAGGATGCGGTTAAAACCTACAAATACAAGGCGCTATCGTCCATGCTTCAGGCCCTTCTGAGTTATCCAGACTCCTGTGTGGCCTTTGAGGAAAACGTTCTGATTAGAGATAGAACGGGAGAGGTGCTTGCTGAAATCTATGCGCCCTTAATCCATGCAAAACTTCTTCCGAAAGAAGAGGAATTGTTGAAGCTCGTCCAAGACGAGGTTTCTGCGGGTCGGAAGGTTCTCTGCTATCTCACCTTTACAGGGTCAAGGGACATACGGCCCAGGTTAAAGAAGATATTAGAGGATGCCGGTCTCAGGGTCGGGGTGCTTGACGTAACGGTTGAGCCTATAAAGAGGGAGGCATGGATCGAAAAGCATGTCGGAGAGATGGATGTCCTTCTTGTCAACGCTGAACTCGTGAAGACAGGGCTGGATCTCTACGCCTTTCCAACGGTTGTATTTTTCCAGACAGGCTATAACATCTTTACCCTCCGTCAGGCTGCCCGAAGGTCCTGGCGTATCGGTCAGACGAAACCGGTCAAAGTATTATTCTTTTGCTATCAGGGAACGATGCAGGCGATTGCGATCTCTCTCATAGCAAAGAAACTTGAGGTCGCCCTGATTGTGGAAGGAGACCTCCCGGAAGGTTTGGCGCAGTATGCCGTAGATACCGGTTCAATTATCGAGGAGATGGGCAAGGCCCTGATCGAAGGAGGTTCCTTTCAGAGCGCGGAGACCGCCTGGGCTAACTTCCGAAAGAAGGAGCTTGAGGTTCAGCTTGGTCTTACTCAAAAAGAAAAGATATTTGAGGAGACCTCAAAGGTAAGCAAGGGTGTCTCGGACAAGCTAAAGACCGGGACATCGATTGACAAGAATGTTGTGATCAGGGTTTCAATCGTCGAGGGCAGGAAGAAAAAGCAGTCAATGGTTGAAGTGAAGTACGGGGACCTGGAAGAGATGGCCAATGGCAAACCTATCCAGTTCTGCCTGTTTTGATTGATCCTTTTACCTGTCAGTTTTGTTGATAGGGGTTGTGGGTGAGTGTGGCCCAACCCCTTTTTTATTTTCAGTCCAAATAGAAAGGAGGTCAAAAGATGCGTAGAGGTAGAGAAGAAATTGAAGATCTAAAGCGAATAGACCTCATTGCCTTCCTTGAGGGCCTGGGCTTCAGTCCTCGCTGGTATAGCGGTCAGAGGGCGATGTTCTCTTCCCCTCTCAGGGATGAGGTCAACCCCTCTTTTTACGTTCAGAGGTCTTCTGACGGCTCCTGGTCTTGGAAGGATTGGGGGACGGGAGAGAGCGGCGACATCATAAAATTCGCTCAGACATATTATGGAATTGACTTTAAGGAAGCCCTGAAGAGGCTTGGAGGTTCTTCTGAATCTTTAAGATCTTCCAAGGTGGAGTGCGCCGGCAATCAGATCCCTAATAAAACTGATGCCGACACGTCAGGATGGGCCAAAGAGTTCTACGGAAAAGAGGTAGTAAAAATGCAAAGCCACAAACTTGAGATTGTGAGAGATTATTTTCTGAACATGGGGGTGAAGTATCACCTGGAGACAAAGTGCATCCACGTTCAGGATCGGAAGGACGGGAAGTCCTATATCGGAATCCCGATCCCTTATCCCCTCAAAATGCGAGGGCTTGAGTTAAGGGAAATCGGCGGGAATTCAAAGAAGACCTGGGGTAAAAAGACCCTCTGGCTTCTCAGACGTGATCCCCGAAGAATGCTTATCACGGAAAGCATTCTTGATGCCTTGGCCGGAGAGATTGTTCTGGGTGACGACTCAATCACACTCTGTTCTCTGAACGGGGTCTGCAATGTCGGTCAGCTCGATGCCCTGTTGAACCAGTATAAACCTGGTGAAGTGATTTTGGCCCTTGATAATGATGAACCCGGGCGGAATGCAACAGAAAGGGCATTTAAGATTGCCCTGAGCCATTCAGTCCGTGTCATTGAATTCAGGGGTCATATCGAGGCCAACGTGAAGGACCTTCACAAATTACTGAGATCAAAACAGGAGGTGCGGCATGAAAGAGTCGATGCAGATCGACCGAAGTATGATTTGTCTTCGATGTGGAGAACCCCTGCATTTCTCTCGTGATAGGGGGTTGGGCTCATCTTGACGGAAAAATTTATAAGACCCGTCTCGATTATCCAAAACAGTGTCGCAGGTGCATGAACTCCCTGTATGAGGGTTTCTGTTACACCTGTGGACGACAGTATCTTTTAGAAGAGGTGGACGATCATTGCGTCCTGCCTGGGAGGAGGTGAAAGCGATGAAGTGTTTCAGGTGCGGGGGTTTTATGTCTTTCGAGAAATTTTATCCCCCAGGGGTTCAACCAGCCCTTTGGGGGTGGAGATGCATCAATTGCGGGGACATTATCGATGAGGTGATCATTTCCAACAGGTGGATCTTCGGCAAAGGAAGAGGCCGGTCGTCAAAGCGTGCAACTGCGTGAAAGGTATAACAAGAGAGCCCCTGGACTTAGGTCTGGGGGTTTTTTTTTACAGTAATACTCTAATGAAAAGGAGGATTTCGGGTGTTTGAATGGTATCGTTTTTTTCAAGGCCGCAAGATATTGAGCGGGTGCGTTTATTGTGATGGAGCTATCTATATCCATACCTCGGTATCTCATTTTGGAGAGCAAGAAGTGATCAAGTGCTTTCACTGTGGTCGAATGTTCAGGTATGAGAAAGGCCGCCTCGTTTTATGGCCTTTTCGGGAGTATCCTCATCTTGAGAAGCGCCGTGTTATCAGGAATTAAAGGTCTTTCATTGCGTTTTGCCCACTCACACAATTGACATAAGGCCCCGCAACTACGACACGTTATCTCATCCCATTCCTGGTAGAGACAATCATACTCTGGACAGCATTTTCTAAGATGGAGTTATCTTCATTCGAAATCACCCAGGCATCCACAGCTTTTTTTCTAAGAAGATACCCAATACTGGATGTTTGGGTATTCGGTCAAATCCTCATAACAGCACTCTGTTGTTTGGATTTGCTGCCATTCCAGAACATAACCATTCGGATTTGGATTTTATAATGAAATGCCTATTGACTTCACGCACCAGGAATTTTATTAACGCCTTATTTTAAAACTTCCCAAATAAAAAAACGGTCTTTGTTATTGAAGATAAGAATAGATGAAAGGGCGGGTCATTAGAGGCCCGCCTTTTTATCTATTCAGATTTATTTCTTTGGAGGCACTATCGCCTCTTTAAAAGCTTTGGCAGGTCTAATTTTGACCACTGTCTTGGCGGGAATCTTTATCGGTTCACCCGTCGCTGGATTTCGACCCGTTCGAGCTTTTCTCTTTACGAGGGCAGATTTTCCTATCCCAGGAAGAACAAAAGCTCCTTTTTTCTTGGTCTCAGCAATTGCCAGCGCAGCGTATTCGTCAATGATAGATGCAGCGGCCTTTTTGGAAATTTCAAATTTTTCTGCAAAGTATGTAACGATTTGTCCTTTTGCCATCAATTTCTTCTGAGCCATTTTACACTCCTCTTAAAAATAAGGTTAATTCATGCCGTTCAATATAAGGGAAAAGCTTTTCTAAATCAAGGAGTGATGAAATTTTTCTGTCATCTGGGCGCAAGCTGTTTTCGATTCCCTCAGACTTTCAACGACCGTCAGAGAAGAGGGAAGGGGATTGACCCTGGGGTTGAGAACCCGAAGGTCTGTAGTTCATATTTAAAGTCAAAAGAACGTCTTCCCGGAGAAGCTGACGGAGCTTACCAAGAGGGAGACCGAGATATACGATCTACCGCCCCGCTTTTTAAAAATAGAAGGAGCTTACCGACCGAGCCTTGAAGTTGGTCGAGGTTGGCAAGCCCAAATCGAATGGGGAGTTATAAGGGATATTGGTTTTACAGCCTTCGCTCTTGGATTTTTGACCGGGAGATAACTCAATTCAGCCGTTGAAGTCTTGATCCAATCTGAGTAACAAGATTAAATGCCCGATCCAGGTCAAATCGTTGAAAATCTTTTTCTCGGAGAATGGGTTTCAGCTCAGTCTCCAGTTGCCTTCTTAACACTTCTTTTCGTGCGGAGGTGATATTCACGGGATCATTCCCGGGGACAGTTAGTTTCCTAATGACCAAGTCAAGGAAGTCCTTCTTGCTCAAATCAAGTCCCATTTCTTGGACAGCATAATCGATATCATAAAAATCTCGGATCGCCAACTCTGTCCGTGTTAACGCGGCCCGGAGTTTTTCAGCATATGCCTCCTCTGGGGACATACATGAAACGGTGAACTCCTGGACAGCCGGTTTACGAGAAAATGGATCATTTAGCAATGTTTTTACCCGACCCTTTTGAGGCAATGTTAGAAGTTCCTCGCGCAACCCTATTTCAATTTTGATTGTGGCAGGTACCTCCCTGATGGAAGACCGATATTGAACCTGTGCCATGTACTGGGTAGAATTATTCCGCCCAGTTAAATTTTCTAAAATAGTGAAAACCGGGAGAACATCGGAAATACGTCCAATCCTCTTCTTTAAGGGTTCAATCGTCTTCCGCCTGAGGGAACGGGAGGAGCCAGAAGGTGTTGAGATCATAAAATCAAGATCTTCGCTGAGCCTGTAGAATCCCCCATAGACCTTACTGAGACAGGTGCCCCCTTTGAATACTAACGAACTTTCATCTGAGTAGAGGAAAGAGAGTAAAACGGAACAGAAATAATCTTTTTCAACCAACTGAGAATTTAACCCTGTCATGTTGGCCGTATATAAAAGGGCTTCTCTAAAAAAGTCCCCATCCTCATGGACGATTATCGGAGAATAATTTTGGGTTTGCATTAATAATGATCCCCCAATCTTTATTTACGGACCCCGTGGCCGGGCTAGCTGGTACCCAGGGAAACAGTGATTTCGATGAGCGGAGTTTTCGCTTTAGCTTATCGAGTAGCTTCCGGTCCACACCCAGGGTCTCCAATAGGTATCCCAACCGCCTGTTGGTTCCTTGATTTCCGTATTTAATGGCCATCCTGATTAGATCCTCAGCAAGGGATTCATCTTTTTTAAGGCCCTCGGCAACCCACCGGTATGCCCTGGGAATTGTATTAAATCGTGACCAATCATACACCGCATCCAAGAGCGTTCTTGTCTTTGACGCCATAATCGCCTTGGACCTGGTTTCTGTTTTGAAAACAATTGTCCCCCCTAACCGGCTGTCTGCTGTCTTAATAAATGAAAATTGGAGGTTACCTATCCTTCGTTCACCGTAAATGCGATTGTTATAGATGTATACCCGATTTGGAACCTGATCACTGAACCCATAAAAGTTGAAAGCATTTGGTCCGCTGACCTGGTATTGACCTTTCAAAACTTCCATGAGTTTCTCTAAAACCAGATATTGATCGGCCCCGTATTTTCCTCCAGGAGGCACGCGAGAGGGGACCAGGTAAACGCCACGTGTTAACCTGATAATCAATCCCGTCCGTGCCATTCTGCTTAGGAGCTCCCATTCCTGTTTTTTGCTGATGCCAAGGATATTGGTGAGCTCTCCCGTGCGCACCAGCACCTTTCCCCTCATTTGGGTGTAGGCAAAAAGCTGAATCTCTAATGGACCTAATGCTATCTCCTTGTTTCTCATTCTATTATTAGTTCCTTGTTTATTAAGCAAGTTATAAATAATACATTTAATAACAAAAAGTCAATAAATTGTTTCTGCCATTCCCCAAGATTGAGACATCGAATATGCCATGTCGGCTTCCATAGAAAATTAAAAAAATCCCCCTCCCTGGAACAGCGGGTATCGAACCTGCGGACACGCAACATGCCTGCTTGCAGTGAGCAGGGACACGGTCGCGTTATTTTGAGGCTGGCCGAAATCAATAAACCAAAATCCAATTGGGAGTTACAGGGATTATTGGGGTTGATAGCCGTTCCATTACTTGACGACTCTTCAAAGACACTCCTCAGAACTGTTTAAGAATCCCATGCGCTGGCTCCCCTGGAATTACCAGGAGGCAATGGCGAACCCGGCCTAACTGTGAAAATCCCCCCGTCTCATCTCTGATCTACATCCAGGGGGGGACAGTTCCCCTTCTACGCAGACTCACCGGAAGAACACCGAAGGTCTGATTAAAATAGGAGACATAAACGCCCTGCTTAACCAACTTTATGACAAGTTGTACCAATCGAAAGCAATATGTAAGACATGTCCGAAGTTCAGCGACTGTTTTAAATAGCAAGCTCTCAGAAATCTAAAAGAACTCATGCGAGGCAGAGGAAAATCAACGGGATATCGCAAGAAAATTCTCTCGGAGTACCTGCCCGGCCCCCAGGTCAAGACCTCTACTACCCCAGGGATGGCTTCCTCCTTACTTATTCTTTCTCCATCAGCAGCGGAGAGAATCAGAAAAAAAGCCCAGAAAGAATATCCTTTCACTTGCCATGTTTGCTGAGTTCTTTGACCGGATAGGCGTTCCGGATCTAGAAAATCTCAGCGCCAACCATATCCAGACTCCTGCAGTAACCCCGGCAGCCATGAACTCCGCCTGATGGAATTCTCGGGAGGGTAATTGTCGATTGAATCAATTATCCAGCGTCGCTATGACCACTTCTTCAAGGGTGACTGGATCGAAACGTTTGTCCTGAATCGGCAGGATACAAAGGGATGGAACTATTCCTTCTCAGTGGTTTTTGCTGCGAGTTGGGCAACTTGAATAACAAGGCTTCTGGACCTATTACTTCCAATCTTTCCAAAGTATCTCATTAGCTTACTTTCCTGGGCAGGTAAATAGGGACTGGCCTCTTCTCTTACAATCATTACTTTTTCATCAGATTCAAAGAAATGCGACACAGGCAGGGATAGTACACCTGCAATTAACTGAATATTTTCCACATTGAGCCTGTTACTTCCGTTTTCATACCGCTGTACCTGTTGATAGGTAACATCCAATGTTTCAGCAAGTTGTTCCTGTGTGATCCCAAGTTTGATTCTCCGTTTCTTAATCTTTATCCCAATCTCTTTACTGGTTACTATTTTTTTTTCTTGCATGAGTAATCGTTAGTAATCATTTTTGGCATCCTCCCCTTTTCGATACCTGTTTGAAAGGTAAGTTCTCCTATCATTCCGATTATGACGTTGTAAGATATTTCGTTACCGACTTATCCCAAACATAGAATGACAGTAAATTATATCAAGTCGACCCGGGAGACAAGGGGAGAGCCTCCCATAAGCCATTTACTGCAGCAGCAAGCCCCAAACTACGTCAAGCTACTGTGGTCAAGAGCGACGGTAGTCGCGTTGAGGAGAAGGTCTCTTTCTCGTTGAACTCCCTTGCGAGCCCGATTTTTCTTCCGTGATGAACTCCAGGCAATAAAGTTTTTAGTAAGAATGACCTCCAGATCGTTGATCCGGGTCAATCGCTCCGACTCGTGAATCCGCTCATCACACTCGTGGAGCGTGCTCTCTTGACCGAATATCTGTGCCCCCTTTTTCCAGGAATTCCTTCTCCATGTGGAGGGTGAATCCCGTAGGAGCGGGCCACCATGGCCGATATTCTTCAGGGTTTTGAATACATCGGGCAGCGCCTGAAACTTGAATCACAATTTTATGATACCAGTCTTACGTTGTGGATACTACAACATGGAAGGTGTATTTTTTTCTTGACAAATACAATGCAGAAAGTGTAAATAGTTACGTTAGATTTGCTCCTCTTGTGAGATCTTATGAGAGAAGCAACGATTGTCATAATAAAATCAATAAGTTGGGGGTTTTGTGAAAGGCTATTAACTTTAACCAAGGAGGTGCGACATGAGAAAAGGGATGATCTACAGAAGCTTTATTTATTTTCTATCAATTTCTTTTTTGCTTTTGGTGAACGGATTTCCAGGCATGGTTGCCGGGGCAAGGGAGATCAAGCTCCCTATTGGGGAAATGATTTCCAGAGGAGACGTGAAGTATGAAGCCAGAGAGAATGTTTGGAAGAAAGTCGAGACGTCCCATTTTCCAGTCTTCCAGGGGGTGAAGATCAAGACTGAAAGAGGAGCAGCCGCAATTGCATTGGCTAACACCGGTCAGATAGAGGTGGGTCCAAACAGCCTCTTCTATTTTGATCAAATGGATCGATTCGTTCTCTCCGAGGGGAATATCCAATTCCTCATTCCATCTGGTTCGGAAGTCAACTTCAAAGTGGGGAACATATCCATTTTAAAGTCCAGAGTCCTTCGGGCCTCCCGAACCCCCGCATCAACAGCTCCGAAGAGCGAAGAGACGATCGGCTCCATCTCCATCCATTCCAATGGTGCGGTCACGATAAAAAATATTCAAGGCAATCTTTCCGTTTTGGACGAGAATCGTGTCCTTCTGGCTGGTCTTTCTTCTAAGGATTCGGTGACGCTTCCTTCCACAACCGTTAAAACTTCACCAAGGATGATGACGGCTCAGGTGGGTCAAACGACCGGCGCTGCAGCGGCGACGACCGGAGAATTCTTAGGCCTCTCAACATGGGCCTGGGTAGGGATTATTGCTGGGGCGGCTGCCATAGGTGGGATAGCCTGGGCCATTAGCGAAGCGGATGAAAAGGATAGAAGACCCATTTGTCCTTAATCGGTTGCTGCCTTTATAAAAGAAGGATGAGCCCAGCGCTGCATATTAGCTGTGGTGGGCTTTTTTATCCAGCGCCTTCCAGAATACCCCGCAGGAAGGCGCTGGATTTATAAAAAGAGGAGAAGATGAAGAACGACTTCAGGAGATGGATTTTCTTCCCATTTTTTCTATCCTTTTCCCTCCTTTTCATTTCCTGTGCCTCCACTCCTCCATCCAAGAGAGAGGTTCCTCCAACCCCAGAACTCCAGATGAAGGAGATGGATTCCTCACGACAGGTGAAGGCCATGAACGAAAAGATTCTGATGAGTGGCCTCTCGTCAAGAAGGGATCCTTATCGAGATTATAAAATCGGTCCCGAAGATCTCCTCGAAATCTCTGTCTTTGAAGATGAGAAATTGAACAAAACTGTGAGGGTTAGCTCTCAAGGGAATATCAGCCTTCCGCTCCTTGGCATTTTGAGAGTGAAGGGCCTCACTGCCAATGAACTGGAGAAGGAGATACGGGACCTCCTAACTGAAAAATATTTCCAAGATCCCCATGTCAGCGTTTTCATCAAAGAGTACAGGAATCAACGGATCTCAGTGATTGGCGCCGTGGAAAAACCCGGTGTCTTCGATGTTACAGGTCAGAAAACCATCCTCGATATGCTTGCTATGGCAGGAGGTCTTAAAGGAGAAACCGAGAAGTCCGCTGGTCAGCTTCTCTTTCTTATCAGGCCCCCTACTCTGGAAGGTTTGGAAGAAGGAAAAACTAAAGAAAGAGAGGGGTTGAATAAACAGGTATCCAATACCTTCATCATCGACCTTGAAGAGTTGTTGATAAAAGGGGATTTAACCCTAAATTTGCCTCTCACCCATGGCGATATAATCAACATCCCTGTCTCAGGCAAGTTTTTTGTAGGCGGGGAAGTGAATAGACCCGGTGGTTTCCCCCTTGGAAAAAAGATGACCGTCGGTCAGGCCATTACCATGGCTGGAGGACTGAAAACAGAAGGTAAAGGTTCTGAGACTAAGATCTTCCGTTACGCGGAAAAGGGCACTGAACGAGAAATCCTTTCTGTCAATGTTTATGCTATTCAGAAAGGAGAAGCCGAAGACCTGTACCTTAAAGAGAACGACATCATTATCGTTCCCCAAAGTGGTGTAAAAGCTTTCTTGGTCGGGTTCCGGGACACCATTAAAGGGTTACTTGGTTTTGGGGTCTCCCTCGGGACCCTGTAATACGAGGCGAATGAAATGGACTACATGAAACAGCTTCCCTTAGAAGAACGTCACCAGCTTCCCCCACCCGGATATTCTTACCTCCCTCCTCAAGAAGAGAAAGAGGTTAATCTCAGGGATTACTGGAAGGTTATTCGAAAGAGACAGTGGATCATCGTCGCTTTCTTTCTTATCGTGGTCATTACAACAGCCATCGCCACATTCACAATGAAACCCATTTACAGGGGCACAATTACAGTCCAGATCAATAAAGAGAATCCTCAGATCGTCGATTTTAAAGAGATCTTTGCTGTCAATATGATGGATATGGATTACTACCAGACCCAGTATAAGGTCCTTGAAAGCCGTTCATTAGTAAAACGAGTCATCTATTCCCTCAAGCTCGCGGAGCATCCCCAATTCTTGCCCGAACCGGAGACGCCCTTCCAGAAGTGGAAAACAAACATCTTGAACCCTATTTATGGTCTATTTACTTCATCGGATGAAGCTTCTAACTCTCCAGCAAATATCGAAAGCGAAAAAGAGACTGCCCTTATCAATCAGTTTCTTGCCAAGCTAAAGATCGAGCCTATACGAAACTCCCGTCTCGTCAAGATTCACTTCGATTCGAAATACCCTGAACTCTCCGCCAAAGTCTCCAACACCCTAGCCGCCAGCTATATTCAACAGAATTTGGAGACCCGCTTTGTAGCGACCCAGCAGGCAAAAGAATGGCTGACCAGTCAGCTGGATGACCTGAAGGCTAAGGTGGAGAGAGCTGACGAAGCGCTGCAGGTCTTTGGTTCAAGGCATGACATCATCTCCCTCGAAGAAAAAGAGAATGTCACTATGCTGCGGCTCACCGAACTGAATGAAGGACTGACTAAAGCCGAATCAGAGCGGATGGCTAAGGAAGCCCTTTATAAACAGACAAAAGAACTTAACTTCGATGCCCTTCCCTCTATCCTCGAGAACAGGTTGATTATGGATTTGAAGCAGGCCTACATCCAGCTTGACGCCCAATACATGAAGCTCTCTGAGACCTATAAACCCGATTATCCTGAGATGGTACGTCTTAAACAGCAGATACAAACCATTGAAAAGCGGATCAATGCCGAAGTCAACAAGATCATCACATCCATAAGAAATGACTACGAATCAAGTCTTCGAAAAGAAAGCCTTCTTCGGCAAGCCTTTACACACCAGAAGGCCAAAGTCATGGAGATGAAGGGGAAGGCCATTCAGTATAACATCCTCAAGCGCGAGGCCGATACCAACACGGAGCTCTATAAAGGTCTTCTTCAGAGAATGAAAGAAGCAGGTGTTTCAGCAGGCATCATGGCGAGCAACATCCAGATAGTTGATAAGGCTGAATTACCAACGAGACCCTATAAACCCAATAAACGACTTAACCTTCTTCTGGCTGCGGTCGTTGGTCTCTTTCTTGGGATAGGACTGGCCTTTTTCTTCGAATATCTCGACAACACGGTCAAGACCCCTGAAGACGTAGAACAACTGATTCGGCTACCCTCTTTTGGAATGGTTCCAGAGATCTCTTCCGAGAAGCGAAGGCGATTGGAGAGCGGGACATTCTATCCAGTCGAGTTAGTCACCTTCGTCCGCCCTAAGTCAATGCTATCAGAGGCCTATCGGAACATACGAACCTCTATCCTCCTCTCCTTCTCTGAGAAGGCTCCCAAGAGGATTGCTATCTCAAGCCCCAACCCGGCAGAGGGAAAAACGACGACTGTCATCAATACAGCCATTGCCCTCTCCCAAACCGGCGCTCAGGTGCTCATCATCGACTCCGATATGAGGAAGCCGAGGATTCATAAGATCTTTAATAATGAAGAGAATGGGGTAGGCCTCTCAAACTTCCTCTCCGGCAATGCAGACTTAGAATCCATTATTAAGAAGACAGAGATTCAAAACCTCTATTACATTCCCTCGGGTCCAATTCCTCCCAATCCTTCAGAGTTGATTGGTTCAAATCTTTTTAAAACTATGACGGAATCTCTTGGGGAAAGATTTGACCATATTGTTATCGATTCACCGCCTGTGCTCGGCTTTGCTGACGCGATCATCCTCTCGACTGCTGTGGATGGAATCATCCTTGTGGTGTTGGGTGGAAAGACGCCAAGGGAAACCCTCCAGCGGGCAAAAGAGGTCCTTTATCAGGTGAATGCCAAGATTCTCGGAGTGGTGATCAATCGGATCGATATTCAAAGGAGTGACTACGGATATTATTACTACAGATACCACTACTATTATGGAAAAGAGAAAAAGAAAAAGGAACTCCCATATACTTCAGAGGAAGAATCAATTTCAACATAGGGGCATTGCCTTTCATGAAAAGACTTTTCTTTCCTCTTTTTGTCATTCTGATTTCTGTTCTAATGGGCTACCACATCCATTCTGTGTGGAGAGGGCTCTCCCTCTACCAGGCAAACCTCTCAAAAGAAAGCATCCTTATGGCTATTCGGCTCAATCCATCCAATCCCGATCCTTATTATAGATTGGGACTTTTCTACCAGTGGGATATCCGAAATATTGATCTGAACGAGTCGCTCAAATATCTCAAGAAAGCGATTGAGCGAAATCCTCTCGAACAGCAATACTATCTCAATTTGGCTAAAATTCTCTATAGGATGGAAGAAAAGAATGCTTCGGAGCAGGCTTTGGAGAAGGCCATTTTGGTCTTTCCTACCAGTTATCAAGGAAGATGGGTGAGCGGGAATCTTCTTCTTCAGCAGGGGGTTCTTGAAAAGGCCATTCCCCATTTCACCTACATTCTTGTAAACTACCCAAATCAGAGCGGCTTAGTTTATGATGTTATTCTAAAGGCGATCAATGATACGGACTCCATCTTAGAGAGGATCGTCCCTAAAGATCCTTCTTCAATGAATCAATACCTTGCCTACCTCTACGAAATTGGAGACAGGGAATCAGCCAAAAAGGCCTGGAAGAAAAAAACCTCTTACGGTATGAAGAATGATCGAACCGAAACCCTTCGCCATATCGAATTTCTCATCGCCCATAGGGATCTGAGGGAAGCGTTTCAGGTTTGGAAAGATAGACTTCATGAGGAAGGACTATCGAGCCCCTCAGATGGAAACTTGATCACAAACGGTGGATTCGAAAAAAATGAAATCTTGGGTGGTGGTTTCGATTGGAAAATAAAAAATGTTCCTGGAGCAATGGTCTCCTTCGATCATTTGATGGCCCTTGGGGGCAAGAGTTCCCTAAAGATCGACTTCAATGGGAAGGAGAATGTCGATTTTCACCATGTCTACCAATACGTCTCATTGAAACCCAATAGTGAATATGTACTCAAGGCTCATATGAAGACCAAGGGGATAACGACAAAAAGCGGCATTAGAATAGAGGTTTTAGGGGTTGGTCCATCCTTTCACGGAATCTCGGAGTCCTTGATTGGAGACAATGAATGGAAGGAATTGGTGATTCCTTTTCGGACCCCTGTTCAATCGCAGGGCGGAGTGGTCAGGGTAAGAAGGGAGAGGACCGATAAATTCGATCGATTCATCTCTGGAACAGTCTGGATCGACAATGTCTCCCTCAAAGAAAAGGGTCAATAGGTCATTTAGTTATTAGTCTCTTAGGAATAAAATTGTGCGCGTAGATGTCACAATATTTTTAGCACCATCATTTGAGCCCCTGTTCATGGGCATTACAGAGCGTTTTGTAAAATCTCAACTTTTTGAATTTTGACGTTTCCTGTTTGGTTCCGGCTATGCCGGGTTAGGTCATTCATGAATCAACGGCTGAATAATTTAATGACGATATCCCCTTGAGCTTTCGGGTTTGAACTTTGAGCTTAATGACGATGAAAGACTACTACAAGATTCTCGGGGTTAAGGAAGACGCTTCAGAAGAAGAGATCCGGGCGCGGTGGACAAAATTAATGCGAAAACTGCATCCCGACCGCGTGGAAGACGAAGGCGCCAATAGCAAGAGAATCAAAGAGATCAACGAGGCCTACGAAATTCTAAAACATTCTTCCACTCGAGTGAAATACGATCTCAAAAGAGCCTATGATCGAAGAAAAAGGAGGTCCCATATCCTGAAAGTCGCTCTTCCCATGAGCCTTGTCATCGTCCCGGTGATCCTTGCCTCAATCTATCTTTATATGAGAATGTCTCAGGTTTCCTCTCTTTCGAAAGGAATAAATGAAAACGGAACGAACCAGACAAATTTATCCCGTGAAATGCAAAGCCTATTTCACTGGGACCAGATGAACCAGAAAAACCAAATAGGCCCTCCATCAGTTGAAAAAACCGCTTCTCCGATCGAGAAGACGCCGCCTGTTTTAGAACCAAAACCATCTATCAAGATTGCAGAGATGGTTCCTAACGAAGTGAGAAAAGAAACTTCCAGGGAAGTTAAAAAAGTAGTTCCTCAAGAAAAGGTCAAGGTTGTTCCAATGACTTCCCCCTCCGCGCCTGGAGAAGAGTTGGAGTCGAGAGAGAAGCCATCCACACAAACGATTCTGAAATCAGAAACGCCTGTTCTGACAGAGAAGGTGGTTCCAAAAGAAATGAGTGAGGTTGCTCCCCAGGAGATGGCCAAAATCGTTCCCCAGACAAATCAAATAAGACCGGAAGGCTTTACAACGTTGCGGCCCCGTGACTCAATAGACGCTACGACCCCAAAACGCATTGACTCGGTGGACACAAAGGGCGTGATAGACTCAAAGACGCAATTAACGCAACAACGGATTGACCCAATAGATGCCAAGACGGAATCAACACAGTTGACTCAACGATCCGATGGACCCGGTGAGCGGATCAGTCCGAAATCCTCCATTGCCGAGGAGGAAGAGGTCAGGCAGTTCTTTGCGAAATATGTCGAGCGATATATTCAGAAGGATTTGGATGGTTTTCTCTCGCTCTTTTCCTCTAAGGCCGTACAGAATCAGAAAGAAGGATTTGATGAGATCAGAAAGGTCTATGCGAACTTTTTCAATCAGACCCAGCAGCTCCAGTACCAGATGGGAGATTTGAAAATCCAAATCCATCAAAATACCGTTGAAGCAAAAGCCTGTTATGAAGTGGATCAGACGTTGAAAAAGAGAGGAAAGAAGAAGGTTTGGAAAGGACCCATACGATGGACACTGGTCAAAGAGCAAGGAGCCCTAAAGATCTTTTCTATCGATTATCTACATCAAAAAGGTTCTTAAGGAGAAGGATGAAGCAATGCCTCTGTCGGCGACCGATCATGGAGGGATCATTGAGATGATCGATCTCCATACACACATCCTTTCAGGGTTAGATGACGGGGCCGAGACCCTTGAAGAATCCATCCAGATGTGTTGGATCAGTTACAAAGATGGGATAAGAACCATCGTCGCCACCCCTCATTCCCTGAATGGTCTTTACCGAAATGATCGGTCAACCATCCTCGCCAAAGTCGAGGAACTCAACTCCGAACTCCGAACCCATCACTCCGAACTATCTTTAGTAGTAGTTCCTGGTGCGGATGTCCGTTTATGTGAAAAGACCCTTCCCCTGTTGGATCAGGGAGAGGTGACAACGATCGGCGATGGGGGAAAGTACCTCTTTGTCGAATTTCCTTTTCAGGGTATCCCTTATCGAACTGAGGAAGTCCTTTTCCGGTTGATGGAGAGAGAAATTATCCCGATCATCACCCACCCGGAGAGAAATCTGGAGGTTGGGCGAAGGCCCCAGCGATACTATGAAATGATACGGATGGGATGTCTCGGCCAGGTCACCGCCATGAGTTTGACCGGAGGGTTTGGACCCGGAATCAGGCGGGTTGCCGAGAAACTGCTCACAAACAGACTCATCCATTTCATTGCCTCGGACGCCCATTCCACCGATGGAAGACCACCGATCCTTTCCGAAGCTGTGAGGGAGGCCGAAAAGGTAGTGGGCAAAGAAGAGGCCAGGAGGATGGTGACCGAATATCCCCAGGCCGTGCTCGAATGTAAAAGGCCCAATGTCCAAGAACCCCTTCCCATTAAAGGGAAAGCGTAAATGTTTGAACATATTATCAAATTCATCCTCATTCTTCTTCTCATCTTCACCCCAATTGCCTTTGGCTCAATGGACCTCTGGGCTTTTTCCTTAATGGAATTAGGTATCCTTCTAATTATTATTCTTTGGAGCATTCAATCGATAATCGGCAATAGGGAATCCGCAATCCGCAATCCGCAATTTGCATTTCCTATAATTCTTCTCTCCCTTTTTCTCCTTCTCATCCTCTTTCAGATGCTTCCTCTTCCATCCGGGATTCTAAAGACCATTTCACCCAAAACCTACGAACTTCGTCACTCTTTGAGCCTTGAGCCTCCAGCCTTGAGCTTTGAGCTTTCTTTCGTTCCTTTTTTAACTCAAATTGAATTCTTCAAATGGCTCACCCTCATCGGTCTCTTCCTCTTTCTTCTCCACTCAAATCTTTTGGATCGTAGACATCGAATAATGGGTCAACTCATTGTTGTCATCATGCTGGTCGGTATTTTCGAATCCCTATATGGAATGTTTGAATTCTTCAGCGGCCATCGCCATATCCTCCACCTCGACATGGAGGCCAGGGTTTCCTCTGTCACCGGCACTTTCATAAATAGAAACTACTTTGCAGGCTATCTCCTGATGGTCATTCCTCTAAGTGTTGGTTTCCTTTTCTCAAGCGAGGCTTTCCAAAGAAGACGGTCCATGGGATGGCGCCATCAACTCGCTTCACTGGATGGAAAGACGCTTCTCATTGGGTTCAGTGTGATTGTGATGATTCTTGGCTTGCTCTTCTCCGCATCAAGAATGGGGATTGTGAGCCTTCTTCTCTCCTTCAGTCTGATCAGTCTTCTTTTCAGAATTTCCCAAAAAGAACAGAAATTTTCCAGGATAACCATCGTGATCCTAGGATTAGCTATTCTCTGGGCTGCATGGATTGGACTCGATTGGGTGATCAGTCGTTTTTTCAGCATCTCGGAAAGCTTTGAAGATAGATGGAAGATCTGGGTGAACACCTTCCAGATCTTTAGAGATTTTCCCCTTTTTGGTTCAGGTCTGGGTACTTTTACTCAGATATTCCCCATGTATCGATCCTTTCACATAAGAGGGCTTGTTACCCATGCTGAGAATGACTTTCTACAATTGGCTTCAGAAGTTGGACTTATGGGAATAGGGCTTCTCGTAATTCTATTCTTATTTCTCTTTTTAAAAGGAGTCTCAGGGATTCGTTCAATGTCACACAGGGAGGCAGGAAGGTATATTGGAATCGGTGGCATGATAGGCGTTCTGGCATTGATGTTTCATAGCCTTGTTGAAAGAAACATCCAGGTCCCTGCCAACGCCTTCCTCTTTAGTTTTCTCTTAGCCATGGTTCTTCGAATCGGGCTTGCCAGGAGAAGGGATAGATCGGCTTAAAAGAAGATTTTATTCTTCTCGAATTGGGTTCTTAGCCCTAGGTACATAATTGGAATTAGAAAGAAATATCAAAGGGTTAGGTCGATTACAGAAGCATTTGTAATCGAGGGAGCGGAGCTGTGCACTGGTACGCTACCTATACAAAGTCAAGACATGAGCAGAAGGTGCGTGAGCGCCTTACCAGGAAGGAGATCGAAACCTTTCTGCCTCTGGTTGAACGATGGAGCCGCAGAAGAGATCGTCGAAAACGAATCAACCTTCCTCTTTTCCCCGGTTATCTGTTTGTCCACTCAAAAATGGATGCTCATGCCCATCTCGAGATATTGAAGACAGATAGCATGGTTCGAATCCTTGGCAATGATGGAAAACCAATACCTATTCCTGATGAACAGATCTTTGCCATTCAGGCCTTGGTAAAGAATGGTATGGCTATCACTCCCCTCCCTTATCTGAAAGAGGGAGTGAGGGTTCGGGTCGTCAACGGACCCCTCATCGGTATTGAGGGGATCCTCCTTAAAAGTCGCCCCCAAAAACATCGCCTTGTTATCTCGGTGGATTTACTTAAAGAATCTGTCTCCGTGGAGATAGATGAGCTCGACGTAGAAGCCCTTCACCTTTAACGATGACGACAACTTTTACTACTCAGCATTGAACTTTAATATTGACCCAATTACTTCACGACCGTGAAGATTAAAGAATTAAAAGGGGAAATTACTGTCAAATGGTTAGCCGAAGACAACGAACTCCCTTTGCGTGATATTTCGATCTGTAAAAAGGTGGAGGAATTTTTGAACAACGAAGCGGCGAGAGAATTAAATAAGCGTCATTCGGTTGCCATTAAGGCCCATTTTAACAAAAACAAATACATTATATGAGGAGAATGAGATATGGGAAAACAAATCTCTTTTGTCTCTGAGTTCGATAGTACGGAGGCGAAAAAAAGAGAGGGGCAGTTAGGAGGAGAAGGGCAATGGAGACCTGAGGGAGAAGCATTCAATGTTAGAAATGCCTTGCCTGAGCTTATTCATAAGTTGAACAATTCCCTGGCGATTGTGATCGGGTATGCCCAACTTTCACTGAATAGGATAATTGATCCGGAAGTAAAGAAAGAATTAGGAGAGATTATTAAGGAAGCTCAGCGAGCATCTCAAAACGTCAGGGATTACGTAAGCCTCATGAAAAAAGAAAGGCCCAGAAGAGAAATCCAGGATATTAACGTTTTAATCGAAGCGGTGCTCGAAAAAAAGATTACAGGTCTAAATTCGAAAAACATTAACGTGGTGAAACAGCTTTCGCCAAACATCCCCCTTACCTATCTCGATCCAGAACAGATCCAACAGGTATTACTTAACCTCATTAACAATGCAGAAAAGGCTGTTTCGGAATCCCCGGGATTCGGCGAAATCCAGATAAAAACTCGTAGAATAAAAGACCAGATAGAAATAACCATCTCGCACGACGGACGTGGAACACAAGAAATAGTGACTGGGCAGGAGCTCGCAATTTCTAATCATATCATCGCCGAACACGGAGGGACAATGAGGCAGGAAAACGAATGGGGAAAGGGAGCAACCTTCATAGTGACCCTTCCCATTACCGTGGTAGAACGTAAGAAAAGAGAGAAGACCGAAAGTGATAAAAGGGACCTAAAAGGAATGAAGGGGCTCGTAATTGATGACGACCATAATATTGTCAATATGACATCGATGTATCTGGAGGAACAGGGATGTGAAATCAGCACAGCCACCGATACGAAGATTGCGATAAGTATCCTGGAAGCACTAAGCTCCATTGAAGAATTTGACTTCATAATTTGCGACATAAAAATGCCGGAGGTGAGTGGAATCGATTTTTACGAAATCGTTGAAAAGAAGTGGCCCATCTTAAAGGACCGGATCATTTTCTCTACAGGTGACATCCTAGGCGATCCGACAAGAGCGTTCATAAACTCAGTACCCAATCCATGTTTAGAAAAACCGTTCCACCTTACCGATCTGAAAGAGGCTATTAATAAACTTTGAAAAAGGATGATGGATATGCAGCTTCCGTTCAGAGTGTCGAGGCGCAAATGTGCTCATGCTCTAAGTTAGCTGCCAAAACATTTGGCACAACCGAAGAAAAGGCTACACTGATGAACGTAATCTTTTCCATACTTTCTGTCATTTATATTTCAGCAATCTTTTTATTCTCTGATTCTCCTATGGTTTCCAATATAGCTAAATTCAATCCCTACAGCCTCCTTCACATACCACTTTATGGACTCTTGACTGGTCTTCTGATCTTTTCTATTGTTCCAATGACGCAACCACACAATGCATTAAAAACCCAAACACCTCATAACGATTTGAATCAACAACCTAACCCAAACAATCCAACGAACCAATTAAACCAAACGACAATTGTTAATGAACCAAGCGTTCAAACCATACGCCTATTTCCCAACTTTGTTTTCCCAGGCCTAATTGCCCTTGTGGTTGCCATTGCCGACGAGGTTCATCAGACATATATACCTAACCGCTACGCATCAGTCACCGATGTTCTGCTCGACGTCGTTGGTATCGCTTCCGCAATGCTTCTCGCAATTCATTTTTACAAAAAAGACAAATCCACAATGTCACACCGTAAGAAGTAAGGCCACATAGAAGAAGTGATGATAAGGACCATGGACACTAATATCACCCATAACAATTCCTCCCTGTGGTACGTTATCCGTACCAAATCTGGAGATGAGCACCGTGTTGAGGCCAACCTGCAAAAAGCAACCTGCAAAAACAAGGAATAGAAGTCTTTCTTCCGTTAGTCGAGGCCTACCGGAATAACCACGGGAAAATGGTTCGATTAACTAAACCTCTTTTCCCATGCTACATCTTTGCCAGACTCAACCTTAAGATTCATTACCAGAAAGTAAGATTTACACGAGGAGTTGATAAAATCCTGAAACTTTCAAGCCACACTTTTCCAATATCGGATAAAGACATCGAAACTCTTAAGGAGCGCATGGGAAAGGATAAACTTCTAAAGCTCAAAGGAAAATGGAAGGAGGAAGATGCTACCCGGACCGATTCGAGTCCGTTCGAAAACTTAAGAGAAATCTTTGTCGAAGAAATGTACAAACGAAACGCGTTGTGATTCAACAGAATTTAGTGGAGAGTTGAAGTAACTTCCAGATTTCAAGATGAAAGATGAAGAAGATTCGAAGATCTCATCTATTGACGCATCGGGATAGAGTTGATCGAGATAGGTCTCGTGGTTCAATTAACCCTATGCTCTCTACAGTAAGTTCTACCCCCTTTAGGAAGGAAGTCTCATGAGAGATATTCTTGATCAAATGGAAGAACATATTGCTGCGATCCGAAACCTTCAGAGGAATTTCGATTTTCACTCGAAGAGGCTCGAAAAACTAATGAAATCCTTGAATATTCTACATCTTGAGAACGGCGGAGACCACCAAAACGATTCCAGCCGGACTAACCAAGACGTTAATTCGTAAATACGTAACTTTCATTAAGCAGAACATGAAAATGTTTATTCCCACTGCAGGGCCACACTGGACACCCCCGGGCATACGGAGGCCCGGACCAGCCGCGAGAGTCCTGTGGAGAATCGGCATCTATAAAACTGCCCTTCGTCTCCAATGGCTTCTTCTTTCTAACAAAATGAGGAGATTCCTTCCTCAAAAAACAATCAGCTTCATGAGCCGTTCACCAGACCAAAACTGAACGGGATAAACGATCCTATAGTTCCAAACTATAAACGCTTCAAACGCTTACACGCATTAACGCATTTACTCTATTTTGACGCTATCACGGAATATCCCAATGCCCCAATCACTCACTGACGTTTATGCCATTATCCTTGCTGGTGGTTCTGGCACTCGATTCTGGCCCTTGAGTCGTGAGACATGTCCCAAACAGATGCTCCAGATTGTTGGAGAGGATACTCTCCTCCGGCAGACAATCAAGCGGATCAATGGCTTTGTCCCTCCTGAGAACATATGGATTGTGACAACCGAAGACAAGGCCCAGGACATAAAATTTCATCTCGAACCCCTGGGACCGATGGCGAAAGAGATTCAGTTCATCAGGGAACCGATCGGAAGGAACACAGCGCCTGCCATCGGTCTTGCTGCCCTTCATATCATGCATGTCTCTCCTGAATCCATAATGGTCGTCATGCCCTCTGACCACGTTATTCCTGATACGGAGAAATTTCTAAGTGATTTGAGACTGGCTATTCAGGGAGCAGAGGAGGATTATCTCGTAACCTTTGGAATTAAACCCAGCCAGCCCGAAACCGGCTATGGATATGTCAAGGTTGATAACTCATCGAGGATGGAACTTAACGGTTTCCTTAAGGTGGACTGTTTCTTTGAAAAACCTGACCTCCAAACAGCAATAAGCTATCTCTCCGATGGAAGTTATTTCTGGAACTCCGGTATCTTTGTCTGGAAAACTTCCCAAATTCTGTCCGAAATCAGAAACCACCTCCCCGCCCTTTACCAAACCCTAAAAAAAATCGAATCCCTTCTTTTCACTACAGAAAAACCTTCGATTCCACAATCCCTGCCTGTCCGGGAGGCAGGCGCAATTCCCAATCCGCAATGGTCAATGCTCTATACAAATTTAGAGAGCATTTCTATCGACTATGGCGTTATGGAGCGGAGTCAGAATGTCCTGATGGTTCCTGCCACTTTTCAGTGGTCTGATCTGGGGAGCTGGGCAGCCCTGGACGAAATCGTTAAAAAAGACGATGCCGGGAATATCCTCAGAGGAAATACGATCGATATTGGGAGTCAGAACTCAATCGTATTCTCTGGCGAACGGCTTGTTGCTACTATCGGACTTAAAGATATGGTGGTGGTTGATACTCCAGATGCCACTCTGGTGACTCCAAAAAATCAAGTTCAGGAGGTGAGAAGAATCGTAGAAGTATTAAGGCAGAGTGGTCGCGAAGAGCATCTAATTCACAAAACGGTTGAGAGGCCCTGGGGAAGTTATACGGTATTGGAAAAGGGGCAAGGATACAAGATTAAAAGAGTCGTTCTAAAGCCTAAAGCAAGATTAAGTCTTCAACTTCATAAAAGAAGAAGTGAGCATTGGGTTGTAGTAGCAGGCACAGCCAAAGTGACAAAAGAAAATGAAACCTACTTGGTTCACACGAATGAAAGCACCTATATCCCTATCAACACGAAACATCGTCTTGAGAACCCTGGAGAAATACCCCTTCAGATCATCGAAGTTCAAAACGGCGACTATGTTGAGGAGGACGATATCGTACGCTTCTCCGATGACTACGGCCGTTAAATTAATAAAGCTTTGTTTGAGCTTTGACCTTACACCTCACGGAATAAACCAGATAGAACAAATCAACCGAACAGACTGAGTAAACCAAATGCTTCAAACCCAACGATACTAACGACCGTAACTTTCCAGCGATCTTAACGATCAACGTATTTAACCCGAAATTGGGACGTGTCCCTCGATTAAGATTATTTTCTCAACAAGGTAAGAATTTCTTTCGGGGTCTTGACAGTAAGTTCAGATACAGAGGCAATTGAAGAACTCGGTTTAAAGGCAATGGATTGGCGTTTCCAGGGCAGATAGGATTTGAGAGGGATGGATTAGCCCTGGATTATAGGATTCAAGAGATTGGTGAGGGGATGCAAGGGGTAGAATTTTCGGGACTAGACTGGCTTAAGGGAAAAGATCCCCTTCGGGTTGGTGAGGAGATATGTGCGATAAGACAGTAAAGTCCCATGACCCTTTCATTCCCTCCGAATAAGGTTAATGATGAACTGAGGGACCTTTGGTCCCGGAATGGTAATGAAGCCATTTGGATTTTTGATTCTTTCTTTTCTCACCGCGAGGGTGATCTTGATGATAAACTTAGAGATTCTTTTGAGAAGGATTGTCATCAGGGCGAGTTGAGCGAGGATAGCGGCTCGTTGCCGTCCTCTGATTTTTGGTTTATCAAGGATTTCCAAATCATCTTTAGCTGTGCTATTCAACCTTTCGGAAGCAGGGCGGAGGGATCGGAGTTTTTGATAGCGAGGGGTTCCACGGATGACTTCGGTGATGAGTCTGGGATGTTGTTTGATGGACATATGTTTGATGAATCCGTGGTAATTAATGAAGAAGGGACAGGAATCGGAGTACTCTTTTAATCGCGATTCATTGGAGAGGACACACTGCCTTTGGCAAGTGAAAGTTGCTCTTTGGAATTGATAATCGAATCCATTGGGTCGGCAGAGGACTCCACAAGGGGCGAAGGGCCAACCATTTCGGTCATAGCCTCGAAGTTTTAGGGCGTCAAGAGAGACATCCTCATTGCGGACGTTATAGTCAATGAGGGGGATGGAGTGTATGGTTCTTGCATACTCGTAATTATGGAGCTCATCGTATTTTGCATCGGCCACGTCGATTTTGGTGTTGGGATGGTGGTTTGAGAGCTGTTCTTTGAGGGGAATGAACTGATTTCCTTCTTCGGCATTTCCGGAGATAGTGAGACAACCGACGGGTAGCTCAATGCCTAAAGAGAGTTCAATGGATGTGGTCAGGATGGCGTTGTATCCGAAAACCTTCTCTACCTTATCTGGGTTTTTTGGATTTCTTCTGACTCCGATACGAGCTTCCTTATCGGAAGGGAGTTTGGGGCATCGGAAGAAGAAAGAGTCGATCTGATTGATGTCAATGCTGTGGAAATGGATCTTTCGGACGATGACATCGAGGCCATGAGATTTTAGTTCTTCATCGACTCCGAAGATTTTATTAAAGGGGTTTGGCATTTCGGGATCAGCGATCTTAAGGGAGAGGGTCAGGAGTTCGACTTTGGGTTTAAGGATCTCTTCAGGGAATCGAGTGGAGGGGCAATCGACACGGACCTTGATCTCTCTGCCGAGGGCCAGGCGCTTGGGGTCTTGCAATTTATAGAGGATTCTTCTTCGGACATTTTCGATGAGGCCCTTGAACTCGATGGATTTACACTCCTTACAGAAGTAGGTGCAGCCTTTATAGTGGGAGTAGGAAGGGAAGAGGGTGCCATCGGTAGAGAGGATGGCAAAGGAGAGAAAACCGAGGAGGCGAACGATCTCTACCAGGGCCTGAGAGATTTCGATATAAAGGCCTTCTCCTAAGCGATCTTTGAGATGAGTGAAATCAGCCTCACAGGGGATATGACAATGAGAGATACCGGTATAGAGGCGATAATGTTTCCCCTTTTCCTCATCTCGGACGGCGGAGAGAAAAGTCTTGAGATCGGGGAACTTCTCCATGTATTGGAACAGTTGAAGGAGAAAGAGGCTGACCGGATCGTAAGCATGGCCTCCCCGGGAGGAGTAAGCTGAAGCGCAGATGGATCTGACGAAAGAGAAATCGATCAGGGAAGTGACAAAACGGGAGAGCCCACCGGCGATCTCTCCGGATGGATTGATCTTGATCCTTCTAGGGATATAGCAGTAATAGGAAAGAAGCCTGCTTCTGGATTTAGGGAAGGGATGCTGATGTTGGAGGTTAATGGCAATACGGGTCTCATTAAGTTTTCGGATCACATTCCCTAAATGGAAAGGAAAGAGATTTCTCAATATGGGATCCTGTCGTTACAAATAGACGCGTTTACGACACTGTTTGCAAATGAACCTCGGCATATCGACGAAAGCGCCATCTGCTTCTTTAACCGGATAGTAGCCATTGAGCAGAATCCGGGTATGGCCGCAATGGGGGCAGCGATCAGGACGGACTAACTTAGCATATTTGACAGAAGGAATTGACTGGGAATCATGTGATAATCTCTTTATTTCACTCTCAAGACCGGATACTTTCTGCTCAAGGGAAAGGATGACTTCTTCTCTCTCTAAGAGCTTCTTAAACTTAGGGCCACGCTTTTGGGGGCTCAGGGCATGAAGGCATGCTTGACTTGCGGCATGCATCCAGGTATAGATGGAATCCCTACAGACTTGATATTTTCTGGCGACTTTGGCAATCTTGCGGCCGGCCCATGCCTCCTTGACGATGGCAAGTTTGGTTTGAGGGGTGGGATGAGTGTCGGACATATTGGTACCAATAAAAGCACAAAAATGGGGGTTTGTCAAGAAAATAGTGTCGGATAATTAAAAAAATTAACAGAGGAAGCTCCAGGAGACGGCAACGGTTGGATGTCTTGGGTATGAGACGGGGAATGAAATAGGCTGGGGGGACGGCGCAGTCCCGAGAATGAGCGAGTTTCAAACGATTGGGTTGATCGACATAGGATGTGCCCAATAGCTAACCGAAAATATTACGCTTTGAATTCTTGAATTGGCTAAAGAGATAAAAGTTGTTGTATCAGATGAGATGCTTAAAGAAATTAGTGAAGTATCAAGCCGTCCAAAATTTAAAAATATTTTTACTGCCAAAAGGATTAAAGAACTCTTTTCACTTCTTGACAGCTATGCGATAGTAGTTTCGCCAAGCCAAAAGGTTAATGTTTGTAGGGATGGAAAAGATAATTTTCTGCTCGAGGTGGCACTAGAAGGGGAAGCTGATTATCTTGTTACAGGAGATGAGGATCTTCTTGTGTTAGATCCATTTCATAATACAAAAATTGTAAAACCTAAAGATTTTGAAGGGATATTTCAGTAAGAAAATAAGAGTGGTTGTTAATTTTCCAGCTCGCTCAGGTTAACACGTAGAAAAAGGGAAAAGAATAATTTCCGCAGATGAATCTCTAAGAAGAAAGTTAATAAGTTAAGAACGTCCCCGCAGTCTGTATCTTCTCTAAATTTCGGAAGAAGAAGACTGGAGATAAAAAGGGTTGTAAATAATTTCTAACCTCTGCGTGTTCAGCGTAAGGCTTTTTGCGTCCTTTGCGGATAATTTCTTTGCGGTCTTAGCGGTATTCTTTAGCGGGGTAAACACATGAAGAAGGCATTGATCACCGGCATTACTGGGCAGGACGGTAGTTACCTTGCTGAGTTTCTTTTAGAGAAGGGCTATGAGGTTCACGGGATTGTTAGGAGGGTAGCCATTGAAGATCCGGAAAACAGGCTTTGGAGGATAAGACATATCCTTAACAAGATAATTCTTCATCCTGCATCCATGGAAAGCTACGCAAGTATTTTCAACGTTGTAGATAAATTAAAACCGGACGAATGTTACCATCTTGCAGCACAGAGTTTCGTTAGCTATTCCTTTGAAGATGAATTTTCAACCATCAATACAAATATCAACGGGACGCACTATGTATTATCAGCAATTAAAGAAAAAGCGCCTAAATGCAAATTCTATTTCGCAGGCAGCTCTGAGATGTTTGGCCTTGTCAAGGAAACACCTCAAAATGAGAATACTCCTTTCCACCCAAGATCACCCTATGGTATCTCGAAGGTAGCTGGTTTTGACCTAACCAGGAACTACCGAGAGGCATATAATTTATTTGCTTGCTCCGGCATCCTTTTTAACCATGAATCTCCAAGGCGGGGATATGAATTTGTAACCCGGAAGATCTCTAATGCTGTTGCAAAGATTAAATTAGGTCTGTCTAATGAACTAAAACTTGGTAACTTAGAAGCTAAAAGAGACTGGGGTTTTGCAGGAGATTATGTTAAGGCGATGTGGCTCATGCTCCAACAGGATAAACCTGATGATTATGTCATTGCAACTGGCGAGGCCCACTCGGTAAAAGAATTTGCAGAGATTGCCTTTAGGCACATGGATCTTGATTACCGCGATTACTTGATTAGTGACGAGATATTCTTTCGACCAGCCGAGGTACATCAATTAAAAGGAGATTATAGTAAAGGGGAAAAGATATTGGGTTGGGAACCAATAGTATCATTTAAAGAGCTAATTCAGATGATGGTGGATGCTGACTTGGAAGCATTAAAACGCCAAGCTCCTAATAACCTTTAAAAGCAATAACATAATGGAGGCGATGGATCCTAAAACCCAATTTATGCAATGGGTGTGGCTGCTTAGATCGAAATAAGAGTTGATTAGTAGTTAAGAGCAAAGTATGGGTATAAAGAGTGTAAAAAAAGAGGACTGGGAACAATTTTGGGGAAAAACAAGCTTAGCATAAAGCAGGGTTAAAGACGCCTTTTATTTAATTGATCAGACAAAACTAGAATATCTTCTTCCTCTCTTGCCAAAAGAATGCAAAAAAGCCTTAAAAAGCCTTGAAGTTGGTGCGGGTTCTGGTAGGCTCTCCCGGTTTCTTGCAGAGAGAGGATATAGGACAACTTGCCTCGATTTTTCTCCCCAGGCACTAAAACTTGCAAAAAAATACTACGATGCTGCCAATCTAATAGGGGAATTTATTGAAGGGGAAGCAGGAGATATGCCCTTCTATGATGGTGAATTTGATGTAGTTTTCTCTACTGGTCTTCTTGAACATTTTGAGGATCCAATGCCTATAATTTTCGAGATGGTAAGAGTGTTGCGGATTGGAGGATTGTTTTACTCGGACATCGTCCCCAAAAAATTTGGTTCTTTCGTAAAAAAGTTGAAATGGTCGCGCTGATCTCTAAAAGTTCTTTGATAACAGTCAGATAAAAAGGTACATCGGATTTTAGCCGTATCTGGTATAGTTTAGCTGCGAAACAAAACTTTACCGGAGGCAAAACCCGATGCAGTTAAATACTATCACAAAGTTGCTCAATATACCAAACTATAAAGTGACCCACATGATAAGGAACACGAACGATAGCCTTCATGTGATCCTCGATCAGATGGAGGCGACCCCTGCGGTCTGCTCAGGCTGTGGGAACATTCACCATGATTCCGTTCACAGTAGAGGGTTCATCGTTGTTGAAGACCTGAGGATCAGCGGCAAAAGGGTATTCCTTCATGTTCCCAAACGAAAGACCTGCTGCATAGAAGACGGTGCCATCCGGGTGGAGGAGATCGACTGGCTCAGCGGCCGTTTTACCAAGCGCTTTGCAGAGGAGGTTTATCGGCTCACAGCGATCACAACGAATCAGGAGGCCGGCTGGTACCTGGGCCTCGATGATGAAACCGTCTACCGGATTGACAGGAAGATGCTGGAAGACCGTGCCCTGGAGAGGCTCGATCCCGTTCCCCCTCCGGCCTATATGAGCGTCGACGAGGTGGCATGGCAGAAGTGGCATAAGTACGTCACCAATGTTGTTGATATAGAGACGCGCAAGGTGATCTGGAACCACAACGGCCGCGGTAAGGGGGTGTTGGACAAGTTTTACCGCGCCATAGGCGCCGAGAACTGCCAGGCGATCAAGGCCATTGCCAGTGACGGGGCCAGAGGGTTTCTGGCATCCACCAAAGCGTATGCGGAGAATGCCCTCATCGTTCTCGACCACTTCCATGTGAAGAAGTATCTCAACGATGCCGTGGATACTGTGCGCAAGGAGGAACTTAAAAAAGCCCGTCAGCAACAAAACGATGAACTCTCGGAGATCCTTCATTGCAACAAGCGCTTCATCCTCATGCAAAACAAAGTCACCAGCAAGAAACAGAATGTTCTTGATAAACTTGCCAGCCTCAACCAGCGGGTCTACGAGACCATGCTTTTGAAAGAACAGTTTATCTCTATCTACACGGCAGGAGATCGAAAGACTGCCCAGAGAAATCTCAAAGACTGGATCGTTGCAGCGATCAAATCAAAGATTCCCTCCCTTGTGGAACTTGGTTACAAGTTTTTCCGCAAGAGGCACTATATCCTCAACTACTTCATCTGCAAAATTACAACGGCTGTTTCCGAAGGCATCAACAACAAGATAAAACGGCTATCCCGCATGGCCTACGGCTTTAAAGACGTCAAATACTTCTTACTCAAGATCCATCAGCATTGCGGGCTACTGAACCCAAGGCTTTCAACTTAAATACGAAAGATGGAAAAATTTTCACTCTTGCGTTCGTTGAATTTTATAGGCCCCCTTTTGGGCAGAGCACGGGACCCATTATTTGAAATGCCGTTTACTATTAGAGACATAAGAGGATTCTTAGGAGAGGCTCAATTGAAAGATGTAAATGTTTTCCCCGCGGGAATTTTTCCACCCTCCATTCCCCTATTACGTAGACTTTACAGCATCCGATATCTAGAGTCAGTTATCCTGCAAAGGTTGACACCGCTCCTTAAGCGGCTCGACAAAACCTTGATCGCAGACTATTTGGGATTTTATTATTGTCCCCCTCGGGGAATGGGAGAAAAACCCTCGCCTTTAGGCGAAGACTTTAGTATGCCGTCGGCCGGATCAAAGTCGCTATTCTTATAATTACGATGGGGCCGACGGCCAATCGTTTTATGTTTTTTAGCTATTTTTCTTAAAGAGGGCTTTAGCCCGATATTCAAAGCTACCGGCTTCAGCCGGTAGTAGTTTACTTCGCATATGGGTATAAGGGATGAGGCAATCAGGGCTTATCGCAAAGCCATTGATATTTACCCAACTCATCCAGAAGCCATAGCCGATATAGGCTATCTATATGCTACACAAAACAATGAGCTTGATAAAGGTATAAGTCTTATCCAGTTGCCCATCAAATATCAACCGGATAATGAGTACTTTCATCTACTATTAGATGAATTATATCGTAAGGCTGGACATCCAGCTAAGACAAAATTATTAATGGAGAGATTTTACATTGAAAGAGGAGAACTGATCAAGGCAAAGCCATAGCTGCGCTGCATTTCATGAGAAAGAATTGCCAGCGGTAGTTTCAGATTAGAAATTGCGTAAATTGAGGAGATAGATTTTTGAATACTGCCCAAATAATTGTTAAGAATTGGTTATCTTTATCATTTGTTGCAATAGTATCTAAATTGCTTTCTTTTATTTTAACTATTTATATTGCACGATATTTAGGGGATGTTGGCCTTGGTAAATATTCATTTGCGTTGGCTTTCACTGGATTATTCATCATCTTTTCTGATATCGGTTTAAGTAGACTAACTATCAGAGAGGTAGCCAGAGATAAGCTCAGAGCCGAAAGCTACTTAAGTAATGCTGCAACTATTAAATCTATCTTATCCCTTGCTACCTTTGGATTAATTTTCTTTATAATTAACCTGCTGAACTACCCAGTAGATACGACCGTAGTCGTTTATATCATAGGCCTCTCGGCAATTCTCCACTCATTTGCGCGATTATTCCAAGCAATATTTAATGCCTTCGAAAGAATGGAGTACGAAACCATCACGACCGCTGTCGAATTGCTAATAGTTGTTGGCCTAGGAGTATGCGTTTTAATTTTAGGATATGGGCTGATCGGATTAGCTTATGTCATCTTAATCGCAAGCATTATAAATGTTTTGTTTAGTTTATTTATTACTATTAAAGTGTTTACCAAACCTAAATTTAAAATTGATTGGAAATTTTGGAAGAGTACCGTAAAAGAAGCATTACCTTTCGGATTAACAACAGCTTTTGTTACAGTTTATTTTCAAATCGACACAGTCATGCTGTCCATAATGAAAGATGATGCTGTCGTTGGTTGGTACAATGCTGCCTATAGGCTAATATTTGCGTTGATGTTTATTCCAACAGCTTTTGTAGGTTCAATTTTTCCTATTATTTCTAGGTTTTTCGTGTCTTCGCAGAACTCTTTAAAAGTAGCCTACGAGAAAACATTTAAGTATCTTATAATTATAGGTATACCACTTGCCATAGGTACAACTATTCTGGCTGACAGGATTGTTTTGATTATTTATGGAAAAGATTTTAATAATTCAGTGGTTGCCCTGCAGATCCTAATCTGGGTTGCACTGTTGATGTTTCTAACATATCTGATTGGCACTGTCTTAGAATCGGTTAATAGGCAAGGGCGCGTTTCTAAGGTGGCTGGGATTAATGCATTAGTAAATGTCTTCTTGAATTTATTGTTGATTCCTAAGTTTAGTTTTATTGGGGCTTCCGTGGCTACAGTAGCCACGGAAGCAATCGGTTTCATATTATTGTTTCACTCCATTTCTAAGCATCTGCATGCTGTCCCATTGTTCAAACTTACCTTGAAACCGTTAATTGCTAGTCTGCCAATGAGCCTTTTCATTTTTTATTTTAAGGAGATCAACACGGTAATGTTAATAGCCGTAGCAGTTCTCTTATATTTCGGAATGATATATTGTCTTCGAGCCGTTTCGGAAGAAGACATAGGTTTATTCAGGCGAGTTTTCAAAAAAGAAGCAACGACATTGTATAGACAATGACAGTGTGTGGTATTCGGAAAATACATTGGAGCTATAGAACACATTATTCTAACAAAAAGCTCAGCGTTTCTGTTACGCAATATTGTAATATGAAAGGCATAAAAGGGGTACATAAAATGTACAACGAAAAGTTTTATGAGGACAGAGAACAGAGTATAGGACTACAGGTAGAAATTGACAACATGATCCGTCTGCTTTGCCCGCAAAGCCATGAAAAAATATTAGAAGTTGGTTGTGGTGGAGGTTCCTTATTAAAACGATTAGAAACCTACAGCACAACTGTTATTGGTTTAGATAGTTCTGCGGAGGCAGTAAGAATAGCGAAGGCGAGCGTTAACAATTGTGAAGTAATCCTGGGGGATGCAAGAAGGATGGATTTTGCAGATGGTAGTTTTGACAAATTGGCTAGCCAGCATCTAATTGAGCATTTCAGTGATGGGCACGAAGTACTGAAAGAATGGAAACGTGTCCTACGAGACAACGGTATCCTGGTCATTGCAACTCCCAATATTGATTACCCTGATAAGAGCTTATTTTATGATGAATCACATGCCCACTTATATTCTATGAAAGAATTAAGAAGACTTACAGAAGCGTCAGGCTATAATGTGGAGACCTTATATTCAATAGCTCCGTTTTTGTTTGTTTTTCCAAACAGAACTAACATTGGAGTAAGACTTTATAAATTTTTTCGGTTCTTACCATATTTTCGTTCAAGAGGGCGCACTATAATAATGAAGGCGCGCAAGCGGGAGTCACATTAGTAAAATAGGACTGATATTAAGTAGCTAAAAGTGTTTGAAATTGCCAAGATATGCTACCCGGGAGTTTATGAGCCACCCAATATCAAAGCGTAGATATGAATTTCCAACATTACCGACTAAGCGGAGACACAAAGTATGAAAGTAGCCTTGCTAATTCCCGAGTTAATCAAAGAGGGTGGGGGGGAACGCCAATGTGTTTATTTGGCTAAGGAACTGCAGGAGTTAGGACACGAGGCAGTGATTTATACCCTTGAGTATGTTAAAGATAAATGTTTTCCAGACATTTGCTCAAATCTGGATGTTAGGGTAACAGGTAGAAGCGTGTTCACGAGATCAGGCCTTCCTGTCCCCTATGGACGCATTAAGGAATTTTTTGACATGATACATATGGCCAGGGAGATAAAAGGGGAGTTCGATATCTTAAATCCCCATGCCTATCCACCTCATTGGGCAGCGGTTCGATTAAAGCGAAGAATAGGAGTGCCTGCCGTGTGGATGTGCAACGATCCTCTAGTTTCATTCTCAGAAAATGACAGTCTGTTTAAAAGATTTCGGCGCTTTGTGACTTTTAGATACGAACGTAGAGTCATGAGTGACCTCGTTCAGGTTACTGTTCTTTCTCAAAAGGTTAAAGAGATTATGTATCAGGACTACCAAATTGAGGCACTGGTGGTGAGAAGCGGAGTCGATTTGTCGAAGTTCAGTCAACAGAATAAGCCGTTGAAAGATGGAATAAGAGAGAGGTATGGCATCAGTAAGGATGCGTTTCTCTTGCTTTATGTGTGTATCCCGCTCCCCCACCGCAGAATGGAAGATTTAATAGCCGCTTTATCTAGATTAGTTAGCAAAGGACGTCACGTAAAATTGTTACATGTGGGCTTGCTCACATATGATTTGACTTACTCCAACTATATTCTTTCTCTAGTGAAGTCCAGTCGACTTCAGAATACATTAATACTTGCCGGTAGTGTTGCCGAAGCCAAACTGCCCTATTATTATGATGCCTGTGATGCTTTCGTCTTTCCCAATGAAGATCAAACTTGGAGCTTGGCAGTAACTGAGGCAATGGCTTGCCAAAAGCCTGTAATTGTTTCCACTGGAGCTGGGGTGCATGAGGTTTTAAAAGATTATCAGACGGCTCTGCTTATTCCACCACGTAGACCTGACCTCATAGCTGCAAAGGTAGAAGAACTAATTGATAACCCTGAATTGAGAGTAAGAATTGCCAAGCAGGGTTATGACTTTGTACACCAAAATCTTTCGTGGAAGCGATATGCAGAAAGCATGGTAAATGTTTTTGAAGAAGTATTGAAACAGGAGAATTCTCGGTGAGTGATGATAGAGGGTATAACCGTGTTTTACTTTTTATACCTGACTACCCTGGGTCTCATTATAAAGATCTTCCTCTTCAAGCAGGATTGGGATACATTTCAGAAATACTGACCCGTAATGGGATAGAGAATAACGTCTTAGACATGCGACTTGGCTATGGCGTTAACGATCTGAGAGAGAAAATATCCAATTATCATCCAGAACTTATTGGTGTGAGTATGATGACTTTTAAGTATTTGCATACTTACACTGTTATTAACAAAATTAAGGAAGCTTTCACTTTAATTCCAATTGTAGCTGGAGGTCCTCACATTTCAACTTTAAGACAAAGGGTGTTAAGGGAATGTCGCGGAATTGATTTTGCCGTGGTTATGGAAGGTGAAGAAACCATTGTGGAACTTTGCCGAGGAAAAGAACCGAGTAAGATAGAAGGTTTGATATATCGAAATAATAACGGCGAGCCAATATTTAATAGTGATCGGGAGTTCATAAAAGATCTCAACGCCATTTCTTTCCCTAATTACAACAATTTTGAACTAGTAGAGTATGAAAAGTTCATACCGATTGTCTCTTCAAGGGGTTGTCCCTATAACTGCATCTATTGTCCTGTCCAGGTAGCGATCGGAAAAAAGTATAGAGTAAGAAGCGCAGATAATGTGGTTAATGAGATCGAGTTTTGGCACAAGAGAAGTTTTAAGCGTCTTGGATTTACTGATGATAATTTCACCCTTTATTCAGATAGAGTTTATGAGATCTGCGATGAGATTGAAAGACGAAGATTAACCGGGTTGAAGCTGAGTTGTAGCAACGGCATAAGGGCAGATAGAGTTGATAAGAAATTACTTGCTCGAATGAAAGAGGTTGGGTTTTACGAAGTCGCCTTTGGTGTTGAGGCAGGAAACAACAAGGTTCTGGAAAGATTGCATAAATCTGAAAAAATAGATGTTATTAGGCGAGCAATTGCAGATGCCTGTGAACTTGGGTATGAAGTTACACTGTTCTTCTTACTGGGTTCTCCAGGTGAGACTTGGTCAGACATTGAAGATTCCGTTAATTTAGCATTATCCTATCCTATAGTATCTGCGCCTTTTTATAATCTTATACCATTTCCCAATACAGAGTTATTCAGATGGATTGAAAAGAATGGATTATTTCTAAAATCACCAGAGGAATATCTCGATAACGTCTCCCATTTCGTAAACGAACCGGTATTTGAAACACCAGAATTACCCTATGCGGAGAGGAAAAAAGCATGGAAGTACGCGAATAAAATTGTGGGGGAACATTGCAAGAAGAATAAGAGAAGAGCAGTTATGGCAAAACTCGGAAGGTCGTTTAGGATAAAAGGACTGCCTGCAAAACTAATTTCCTACTCATGGTGTTCTGATTTAGTACAAAACAAATTTTTAGCATATAAGATAGTGAGGAGAATAAAAGAAAAATTGCTAGCGAAAGGATAACAATAGTGTGTGGAATCTTTGGTATCTGTAGTTCGAGTGGAGTTCGATTTCAAAAGGAACATTTTTTAAATATTAAAAATGTAATGCAACATAGAGGTCCTGATGATGAAGGGACGTATCATGATGAAAATATATTTTTGGGGCACTGCCGCCTTAGTATCATTGATCTCACATCCTTTGGTCATCAGCCAATGAGCAACGAAGATAACACATTATGGATCGTTTATAATGGGGAAATCTATAATTACAAAGAATTGAATGTTGAATTGAGCCGGCATGGCCATCAGATCAGAAGTAACTGTGACACCGAGACGATTATTCACCTATACGAGGAATTTGGTAAAGAATGTGTGCATCATTTACGTGGGATGTTTGCTTTTGTGATATGGGATATTCACACCAAAACTCTTTTCTCTGCCCGAGATCAGTTTGGTATCAAACCTCTTTACTACAGCCAAGTTAAAGAAAAGTTGGTTTTCGCATCAGAATTGAAAGCATTAATCGCTTCGGGCCTAGTCCCCAAAGTGATAAATCCCACTGCGATTTGGCACTATTTATCTTTTGGGGCTATTCCAACTCCTTTGACAATTTGGAAGGATATATGGACACTCCCGCCCGCCCACAGGCTAACCTTCTGCAATGGTAGGGTGGAAATCGAGCAATATTGGGATCCCAAGACGACACAAATACAATCTGAGGGGAAAGGAATGACGGAGCAAGAGGCAGTGAGCGAAGTGCGCCGACTTTTAGAGGAGGCAGTCCACCTCCAGTTAATAAGCGATGTGCCTCTCGGAGCCTTTCTGAGTGGGGGGATTGATTCCAGTACTATCGTGGGCTTGATGACCCAATTTTCCCATCAACCTATTCGAACGTTTTCGGTTGGATATGATGTAGGTGGTGATAAATTTGATGAGCGGCGATTTGCGTTAATGGCCGCAAGACATTTTGAGACGGATCACCAAGAGCTTCTGGTGACATGTCAGGACTTGATTTCTAAAATCGAGAAAATAATCTGGTACATGGATCAGCCCAGCCATGATGCTTTAAATAGTTTCGTTGTCTCACAAGCAGCGGCTTCAGGAGTCAAGGTAGCACTTTCTGGATTGGGGGGCGACGAGCTTTTTGGTGGGTATAGCACTTTCAAATTCATTTCTTTGCTGCACAAGTTTCACTGGGTGAAAAGAAACTTGCCTTCTTGGGTTAAGCAAACTGCGGTTAAGCTTGAGAAAGCGCTTCATATGCGCTATCGTGCCCAATGGCCTTTGCGAGTCTGTGTGGGAATCGGTGGGGGGTACGATACAATAATAGAACAATTTGCTATAATTCGGTTTTTTTTCACTGATATCGAGAAGAGGAGTTTGCTTTCTCCGGATTTCCTAAGTTTCCTTCGTAGTGATGACCAACACAATAGTTCGTTGCATTTACTTAGAATAATTGCTGACTCTGTTCACGATAGCGATTTGTTCAACCAGATTTCTTATCTGGAGTTGAAAACATATATGGGAGATGTCTTGCTACGTGATATGGATGTCATGAGTATGGCAAACTCTCTGGAAGTACGTGTTCCTCTAATTGACCAAAAACTTGTAGAGTTTGTAATATCACTTCCTGGATATCTCAAGCAGGATGGATCTCGCAAGTCAAAACATCTTCTTATAGAGAGTGTGAAAGATTTAATCCCGATAGAATTACTCTATCGCCGTAAGAAAGGATTTGCTTTACCGATGCCCATTTGGTTACTAGAACCTGGTTTACGGGAGATTGTGGAAGATTGCCTTTCGGAACAGAGTGTGCATAACAGAGGAATATTTGATTGGCCCGCTGTCCGGCAAACAAAACGTGAATTCTATGAACGAAACCAATTCGGTAATTCTGGACAGGTTTGGCTCAGGGTCTGGATACTGACCGTGCTGGAGCTGTGGTTCCGTACTTATTTGAGTGGATTTCAACAGGAGGTAATGAATGGAACCAATGTCGCTATACAATAAATCGCGTAATTTACGAATCCTAGTGCTGGCGAGAGTCTTCCCGCCACGCAAAGGTGGAATAGAAAACTTCATGTACAATATTTACAGTCGGCTGGCATTCAATCATAACATTACTGTGGTTACACCGAATTGGCCTGGGTCAAAATCATTCGATGCCAAGCAAAACTTCAAAGTGATTCGTACCCCCCAGTTGCCCTTCATTGGCGAGCGACACGGAGCGCCATTATTTGGAATGTTGCTGTTTGCTTTAAAGGAGATACTATTTTATCGGCCAGATCAAATTCATTGCGACCAGATCGATACAGCTATTGTGGGGCGTTTGCTGGCTGCAATATTTCGTATTCCATATCTTATATATGCATATGCTATGGAGGTAACAAATAACCACAATGTGCAGTTGAAACGATGGGTTGCGGAAGAGGCAAAGGCCATTATTGCTATCAGTCAATATACACGTGTTCAAGTTGAAAAATATTGGGGATTCCGTCTCGCACGAATTTACTTGATTCATCCAGGCACAGACGTGAATCGCTTTTACCCCCAAGTTAATCCCACAAAAATAAGAGCAAAATGCGGCCTTGACGGCAAAAAAATAATCCTGACGGTCGGTCGTCTTGCGGCTCCTGAACGGTATAAAGGTCATGATTATATCATAGCAGGTATGCCAAGAATTCTCCACGAGGTACCAGAAGCGGTATACCTAGTTGTTGGAGATGGAACTGACAGAGGTCGCTTGGAAACTCTGACTCGCAATTACAATATAGATGGACAAGTGATTTTTACTGGCGAGGTTTCAGAAGAAGAACTACCAGAGTTCTACGCAGCTAGTGATGTGTTTGTAATGCCAAGCCGAGAAGGCAAAAACAATAAAGGCGGCACACTCACAGAGGGGTTTGGAATTGTGTTTCTGGAGGCTAATGCAAGTATGAAACCAGTTATTGGAGGACGTATAGGGGGTGTTCTTGATGCAGTAATTGACGGTGTTACAGGGCTATTAGTTGATCCCAATGACATTGATGAGATTGCAAAAGCGATTATTAAACTTCTCACTAACGAAGCTCTTGCATTGAAACTTGGGAGACAGGGAAGAGAAAGGGTAGTAAATGAACTGACTTGGGATAAAGTAGTAGATAAACTTAGAGAAGTGATCACCGTGGAGATGAATAGATAGATATGCTTAGAGTGTTTAGTAGGGGAATATATTCGCTTAAGATAAAATTGAGACTTCTTTTGGGCAGTTTAGATATTGGGCAACGAATTAGGCAAAAAGCGATTTTTAATGCTTTTCCAAGCTTGTCCCCTCATGGGAAATTAATTCTTGACGCAGGTTGCGGAAGTGGGGCCTCCTCTTTACATCTTGCGCATAGATATCCTTATTCTCAGTTTGTTGGGATAGATTCAAATATGAATAGGGTGGAGGAAGCAAAAACAGACCAAAAGATTTTAGGTATTAAGAATGTTAGGTTTGTGCTGGCAGATTTGATGGATCCACTTGGCAAAGTAGAATATGACATTATTTTTTGTATAGATGTCCTTGAACACATAGAAAATGACGAGTTAGCTATCAAGAATCTATGTTCTGTTCTCAAGTTGGGTGGGAGCCTACTGATACACATTCCTTTATTAAATCAAAAAAGACACTTTGGTTATTTTGAGAATTGGGTTCAGGATGACCATGTTAGAAATGGTTATGATGAACAACACCTAATAGAATTACTACGCAGTCAAAACCTCAGAGTAGTAAAGAAAATATATACTTTCGGATGGGCGGGAGCACTTGCATGGGAGACGCATGAGATATGTAGGTTTTTTGGCAGGATAGCCCAGATAGGATGCTTTCCTGTTTTAGCTTTGGTGGCAACTCTTGATTTGAGATTGAGAAATCAAAAGGGAAATGCGATTTTAATACGAGCGATGAAAGAATCTCATCATGCAGATTGAAATTGCCCGCAGGCTACAAAGAGATTCGGTTAAGAAACTACTGCCCTTCTTGTCATTGGCAGGGCTTAGTATATTCGTTGCTGTGAGTATTGTGCACTATCCCCTTACAGTAATCACGTTATTGCTAGGTTTACCTGCTCTTTTTTTGTTAATAAATGAGAAGACAAGATTTATAGGATTATTGACTATTTTTGCCTTAGCGCCATTTATGGGTATTGTAAAAGCTTTCACTGGTGTACGCTATGCTCCCTTTATTCTTGATATCGCCCTGTTGCTTTTAGTGACATTCTGTATCCTGAAGGAAGTGATACTTAATCGGTTAAGGCTCTCATCTTTAGGAATGATGATAGCTCTTCTTATTATTTTAGCCGCGGTCCAAATGTTAAATCCTAATATACCAGGGTTATTAACTGGTCTTGAAGGGTTTAGATCTAGCTACCAAGCTATAGGTTTCTTTGGCTGTATTTTGTTGATGCAATCAAAGAAGCAGATAAAGCAAGTTGTATTTGTTTTGAGTTTTAGCTCACTCTTGGTAGCTATTTACGGCGTTAAACAATTCTTCTATCCCTCCTCTATAGATTTAAATATTATTGCCATGACTACTGCAAGTCCAGTTACCTATACCACATTAGAGCAGTTGCGGGCCTTCTCCACCATGTCCGGCCCTTTTCACCTCGGCATCTATATGGTAATGGTAATACTCATGATGCTTTCGTTACTTCAGGAAAAAGGAAGACGTTTGATTCTACTTTTAATGATTACTATTTTTCTAACCGTCCTTTTATTGACAGTTACTCGGGGCAACTGGATAGGGTTGTTTGGAGCTATGGCCTTTTATAATTTTCTTCTTGTGTTGGAAAAGAAAGTTAGACTAGCATTTCGCACGAGTGTACTCGTAGGTGGATTGATTGTAGGAATCGCCTTATTTGTGCAAAGTCGGCCCTATCTCCCTGCAGTCACCGACTACCTTACCTCTTTAGATACTATAACCGAAACACCCCATTTTAAGGGAAGAATTGCGGGCTGGGGTAGCACAGCTATTCCTGCTATTCTGAGCAATCCCTTTATTGGCTATGGCACCGGAAGTGCGCTGGACGCATTTTCCCATAGGTCTATTCATTTCACACAGTTTACCAGTCACAGCCTCTATCTAAAGTACGCGGTTGAAATGGGAATTGGAGGATTATTATTATTTTTATTGATCCTTTTTTCCAGTATGAAGCAAGGTATTAAGACATATTTTCAATTAAAGGACATTTATCTAAAATTAATCGCCGGGTGGATACTCTCATTTATTGTAGCTGTATCCATCAGTGGATTATCTGCCCCCATGTTAGATGCTTATCCAGTGAACCTATACTTCTGGTTCCTGCTGGGATTATTACCTAAACTCAAAGATATAGAGACTTCTGAAGGTTTAAGTCTTAAGGCGGAGTAAATTGATTATGAATATTGCTTTTGACCTTATTGTACTCCCTTTCCATGATTGGAAGAAATGCGAATTAGAAGGTTTCCGCACTCGAGATGCCCATTTATTACTGGAATTCGAAAAGCATCCAGCTGTGCGAAATATACTTGTAATAGACCGTCCTATTTCCATTTCTGAGATTCTATTAAAGCGTCGTTATTGGAGGGTCAGGGGAGGATCAGTTGTTCGCCAAGGTTATTTGACCTGGCTTACTCAGGTTTCACCGAAGATCTACGTTTTGGATATTGTTACCCATCAACTGATACGCCCTCTTCTACTCAGATTTGGCTGGTGGGGTTATATCTTTCGCCAGCCTTCCATCATCAAGAAAATAAGATCGGCGATCGAGTTTCTGGGTTTGAAGAGGATCGTATTGTTCATATGGTCTCCACTGAGTACGGGGTTAGTCGGACACCTGAACGAAACTCTTTTGGTCTTCGATGCCTTAGATAATTGGCTAGTACATCCAGAGGTGACATCGGGAAAGGAGTATATAGAGCAAGGGTATGATGTAGTAAGGAGAAAAAGCCACTTGATCTTTACCAACTCTCAAGACTTGAAGAAGTTTCTGGGCGGCAACAGGGACAATGTCTTCTACATACCAAATGGTGTGAGCCTGGACTATTTCACGTCAAGCGATGGTGTTGAAATCCCAGGAGAGATGGAGAAGATTCCAAGTCCCAGGATTGGGTATGTAGGCAAGCTGGCAAAAAGGATAGATGTTGATTTGGTATCCTTCTTAGCAACAAGCATGCCGCATGTCAATTTTGTGTTCATTGGCCCAATTCTTAATCGGCAGTGGATAAGGCCCCTGTTCAAATTCAAGAATATCCACTTTCTCGGGGATAAAAGCTATTCCAGGATACCAGCCTATCTTTTAGCATGTGATGTCTGTATCATCCCACACAATCTCGACACTCTGAATTATCAGGGGAACCCTCTAAAGCTTTACGAATACTTAGCCGCGGGCAAATCTGTAGTAACCACGAATGTTGGTGGAGTTGAGGTCTTTATAGATTTGATCACTATCGCCCGGTCGCCCGAAGAGTTTCTGGACGGTATTCAAAAGTATCTTGTAATGACGAGCGACGAGAGAAGACAAATGGCCCAACGATTGAGAAAAAGCCTCCAGCAATCTTTCACATGGGAGTATAAGGCTAAGGAAATGATTCGTTTAATTAGCGAGAGATTTGTTGTCAAGGCAAATGAATTATCATGAATAGATCTATAGGCGATAACCTTAGGGTTCATCTTGTGTTTGCTCCGCCTCTCAAAATCCCAAAATTTGGGGAACTAAGCGAAAGACGTATTCCGCCCCTGGGTATCATGTACCTGGCCTCATATCTCCGTAGCAAAGTAGAGGGAATCGATCTTAAGCTTACTGATGGTTTAATAATGGGCTTTGAAAAAACTTTTCAAGAAATTGAGGGCTTTCAGCCTGATATAGTTGGAGTTTCATTCTATACTGCTTGTGCTCTTGGGGCGTTTGAGCTAATCAACCGAGTAAGGGAAAAATTTCCAAGGATTTTTATAGTAGCAGGGGGACCACATGCTACTGCTCTCCCTGAAGAAGCCTTAGGGCGATCAAAGGTAGATGTAATCGCCTTCGGAGAGGGTGAAGAGACCTTTTACGAATTGTTCAAACTTTATGAAAGGGGGGAGCATAATTCGGCAAGCAGTCTTCAAAAGGTTGAAGGCATCGCTTTTATGAAGAACCGTCAAGTTCTCCGTACTTCTCCCCGTCAACATATCAGGGATTTGGACTCGATACCATTCCCGGCGCGTGACCTGATTGACGTTAATTCATATAAAGGCTGGTATCTCAATAAAGAAGATAGGGAAGGAGCAGTCTTATTCGCTAGAGGGTGTCCTTTCTGTTGCACTTTTTGCTCTAACATTGTGTGGAAGGTAGTTAAACCACATGTCCGCTTACGGTCACCCAAAAATATTGTTGATGAGATTGAATTTCTGTATCAAAGGTATGGAATTCGTGAAATTTTCGATTGCTCTGATGAATTTAACATTAGCGTCAAACACGCTTTGGCTGTCTGTGATGAACTCAAAAAACGGCATTTAGATATTGTATGGAAATCATCCATAAAAGCACATCCCCTGCCAGAAGAGTTAGTATCAGCCATGGCAAATACGGGCTGCTGGTACGTGCTACTTGGTATCGAGAGTGGCAATCAAGAGACCATTAATGGTATTCAAAAGCACATAACTCTTGAACAGGTCGAGGTGGCATGTCGCCTATTTCATAAATATAACATCAAAGTAATGGGGTTGTTTATGCTCTTCAATGTTTGGGAAGAGGATGGGGAATTACGATATGAAGGTGTAGAAGAGGTAAAAAGAACATTTAAGTATATAAATTATCTCATCAAAGAAGGTTTATTAGATTATATTGGTTGGTCAGTCACTGTTCCATATCCAGGTAGCAAACTCTATGACATTTCAATACGCTATAATTTGATAAGAGAGGAATATCTTGGCAATTGGGACAAGTGGCTAACTGGAGACTCCTTTATAATGCAGTTGCCTGGAATCAAGAAGAAGGATCAGGTTCGCATGAAGACCCTTGGTTCGATCACACGAGCTAGACTTATCGTCAGAAATCGCGAATTTAAGGTCAAAGATATTGCTTTATTTATAAAGAAATTTTTGAAGCTTGTCAAAAATGAGGCAAAGGTTATGTTTCAAACAAATGACCATAGCAACATAGGAAATCTAAAATGAAGATCGGGATGTTTGGATTATGGGGAATGAATGTGCCAGGCATTGCTTTTGGAGGCTTTGAAACAGTTTATTCGGAAATAGGAGCTCGTTTGGCAGATCTTGGATATGATGTGGTGATTTACTGTCGCCGAGAGCGGTATCCTAAAAATCTTCGTGTAGGTCACCATCGAGGTGTTCGACTAAAGTATGTATCAAGTATTGACACCAAGAATTTGTCTGCAATCAGCGCGACATGGATAGCTGTTGTTGATAGTCTAATTCATGAGAATTTAGATGCGCATCTTTTTGTAAACGTGGGTATGGGATTTCACTGTTGTGCCTTGAAGATATTTCGAAAACGGGTTGTGTTGAATGTAGATGGCTTAGATTGGCAACGAGGGAAATGGAACTGGATTGCGAAATCATATTTTTGGTTGGCCGCTCATGTTTCAGTTCGTTCGTGTGATGAGATCATTGCTGATTCTCAGGCTATGCAGAAATACTATCATGATAAGTTTGGTAGATTGCCAAGATACCTAAGCTATGGCGCGCATATCATAAAATCTCTTGGTCCAGAGATAATCAAAGAATATGGTGTAGAAGCAAGACGTTATTTTTTAATTGTTAGCAGATTTGTTCCTGAGAACAACCTGCATATTTTAATTAAGGCGTTTGAAAACGTAACCACGGATTTTAAACTCGTGATTGTGGGTGGAACTAATCACCCCACAGATTATGAAGAAGAATTACGATCTCATCGTAGCAATCGTATTATATTTGCGGGTTATATTTCAAATCGTAGCTTATTGGATGAGCTGTTCTGCAATTGTTATGCATATTTGCACGGGCATTCGGTTGGCGGTACAAATCCCGCTTTACTTGATGCGCTAGGAGCAGGCTGTTGCATTCTTGCAGTGGATAACCATTTTAATGCCGAAGTTCTGGATTCGGGTAGATTTGGTATTCTTTTTTCCCCCGATATTAATTCTGCGGTTATTGCGATGCAGGAAATTATTGAAAAGCCGGAATACGCTGCCAAGTTACGAGAGGGGGCACGGAATAGAATTCGGGAAACCTATAATTGGGATCGTATTTTAAATGAATATGATTATCTTCTAAAAACGATCAAAAGATAGGCAAGGAGGCGATTCAGTTGATCACAAAAGCATTTCAGGGGTGTCGGTGAGGGAGTTGAGTAGTTATACTGTTAAATACCATGTCCAATGTTTGCTAAAACGGTTTATTGATGTGGTTGTTGCAATTTTAGCATTATGTATTCTTTGTCCTTTATTCATTCTCATCGTTGTGGCAGTAAAGCTCACTTCCTTTGGGCCAGCTCTTTATCAGTGGCTGGTGGTGGGGCAGAATGGAAGACCATTAAAGGCTTATAAATTTCGAACTATGGTGGCTGGTGCTGATGCAATGAAGAATCAATTATTGGATAAGAATGAAGCTACAGGGCCCGTTTTTAAAATGAAGAATGATCCTCGGGTCACGCCAGTAGGAAGAATGCTTAGGAAGTTTAGCCTTGATGAACTCCCCCAGTTATGGAGTGTGCTTAAGGGTGATATGAGCCTTGTCGGTCCTCGTCCGGTGCTGACATATGAATGGGAGCAGTTTAATGAGTGGCAACGTCAAAAGCTGAGTGTAAAACCTGGCGCTGTCTGTCTGTGGCATATTCGTGGTCAACCTCGTGACATAAATGAATGGGTGAAATTAGACCTCGATTACATTGAGAACTGGTCATTATGGCTTGATATAAAAATTCTGTTCGGGGCGGTTTGGTATATTGTCTCTGGAAAAAACTGTTAATAAATGATATCTACGCAAAGGCTGCAAATGGATCCCGCAAAGGACGCAAAAGTTATTAACGCTAAGCCCGCAAAAGAAATTTCCGCGAAGAACGCAAAAGAATTGGACGAACTCAGTCATCGAATTATTGGGATTGCTATTGAAGTGCATAAAAAGTTGGGACCTGGCTTTCAGGAGAAGATATATGAGGGAGCCTTGCTAAGGGAATTAGAACAAGCTGGGTTAACGTATGAAAAACAAAAGGTCATCAGAGTGAATTATGGTAACGTTAGTCTTGGACACCAGCGTGTTGACTTATTTGTGGATAAAGAAATTATCCTTGAAATTAAAGCCTGCTCAGGAATTGTTACGCTTCATCTTGACAGACCAACTGATTTCTTATCTGAAAGCCGCTGATAAGAGATTGGGACTGATTCTCAATTTCGGAAGAAGCAAACTCGAGATAAAGAGGGTTGTTAACAACTTTTAATTGCGCAAAATCGCAAAAAGCTGCGCGTCGCAGATGCCGCAAAAATTTTTGAGTACCAACCACTGATCCAAAGTCATTATTCGTATCCGCTACGTATCTTTAGGGGAGATTCACTTTGCGTATGATTAATTTTTTGCGTTATTTGCGGGTATTTTGCGGTCCGGAGGATACACTTTGCGAGTTTTAGTCACTGGGGGTGCAGGCTTCATCGGTTCTCACATCGCAGACCGACTTCTCTCGATGGGGTACGATGTGCGAATCCTCGATAACCTCGAGCCCCGTGTCCATCCAAAGGGTAGGCCGTCTTGGATCCCTTCGGACGCCAAATTTGTTCAAGGAGATGTCAGAGATAAAAACGCTTTATCAAAAGCCCTGGATGGGGTGCAGGTTGTCTTTCACGAAGCAGCCTACCAGGACTACATGCCGGATTTCAGCAGGTTTTTTCACACCAATACAGTTGGGACTTCTTTAATCTATGAAGCGATTGTTGAAAAGAAACTTGATATTAAAAAGGTTATTGTAGCCTCATCTCAGGCGGTTTATGGAGAAGGACAGTATAGGTGTAAAAATGCGGAATGCGGATTGCGTAATGCGGAACCTATTCAACCACAGAGTAGACCACGGGAGCAGTTGGAGAAAGGGGAATGGGAGCTGAAATGTCCTCATTGCGGGACAGAAATGGAAAATATGGGGCTTTTGGAAGAGTTTGCGAATCCCTATAATCAATATGCCATTTCAAAATATGCACAGGAGCTTGCGGCTATTCGTCTTGGGAAGCTTCACGGAATTCCTACTACGGCTCTTCGCTATTCTATCACGCAGGGGCCGAGGCAATCTCTTTATAACCAGTATTCAGGGATCTGCAGGATTTTTTCACTTCGTCTCCTTAATAACCTGCCTCCAATTATCTATGAAGACGGTCAGCAAAAAAGGGATTATGTCCATATAGATGATGTTGTGAATGCAAATATGTTTGTCCTTGAAAGGGATAAAGTCAATTACGAAGTATTTAATGTTGGAAGTGGAAAGCCAACTACTGTCCTTGAGTATGCTGATAGGCTCTCCTCAAAACTTAGAAAAGATATTAAACCTCTTATTCTTGGTGAATATAGGTTAGGAGATAACCGCCATAGCGTTTCAAGTATCGAGAAACTTGGAAAACTTGGCTGGACTCCCAGAAAGTCGCTCGACGATATTTTTAATGACTACATCAGCTGGCTCCAATCCATGGGTGACATCTCCGATTATTTCTCCGAAGCCGAAAAATCCATGCGCTCATCAGGTGTCATCCGCTCCATTCAACGATCTTAACGAACAAAACGATCAAACGTTCCAAACGTAAGTTATGAAAACCTTCATTCAAGAACACAAAGATTTTTCCTTACAATTATTCCTCGTTATCAGCGATGTCATCTTGATTGTCATCTCTTTCATGGCTGCCTATTATCTTAGGCACAGAGTTCCAGGCATTCCAGGGCCAGGGTTTTTGGCTTACCAAAATTCAATTCTTATTGTCACCATTTTATGGATAGGCATTTTTGCCTACTTCGGTTTGTATAAAGTCAGGCGGACATGGAGACATTCTGAAGTCGTTTTCAACACTACATTAGCTGTTACCTTAGGGATGGCCTTGTACCTTACCGTCTCGTACATGCTTAAAGAATTCTTTTTCTCCCGCCTTCTTTTAATCTTTTTATGGATCGTTAATATCATACTCATTTCAAGCTCTCGAACTGTCTTCAGATTTATTCTTCTGAAGCTCAGAAGGGCTGGCTATGGTGTCAGGCGGATCTTAATCGTTGGCAATACGGCTTCCTCCAAAATGCTGACCAAGGCCATAGATCTCCATCCGGAATTGGGATACAGGATTGTTGGTTATCTCACCCCCGAAGGGGCAGGAGAAACAAAAGAGAATGATGTGAATATTTCATATTCATCCGTGGGAGCCACATCTACAATCGTTGAGGAATGCAAAATATTGAAACCGGATGAGGCGATCTTTACCATACCTATTGGGAAACGAGAAGAGTTATGGGCCTTAATCAATTCTCTACAAAAGGAAGGAATAGAGATTAAAATTGTACCTGATATCTATGATTTCCTTTCGAGCAGAATGGTGATGGATGATCTTGAAGGAGTTCCAACGATTCGATTCAGGCCCATCATGCTTCAAAGCTGGGAGAAAATATTTAAACTGATTCTTGACTATATGGGATCTATAATTCTCTTGATTTTTCTCTCACCCCTTTCAATCTATATCTACCTGAGGCTCAAACTTTCTCCAGGAAAGGGGATTCTAACAAAGGAAACAGTCATTGGTTTGTTTGGTCGCCCATTTAAGATTTATCGATTCCGCATTCCAGTGGATTTAGTCCATTCAAATCCAACCGAAAAATCTGTATCACCCCCTTTTGGCCAATTTTTATACCGATATAGTCTCTGTGATCTTCCTCAACTATTAAATGTCCTTAAGGGAGAGATGAGCCTTGTGGGTCCAAGGCCCGAATCACCTTCCCGGGTAGAGAGATATAGTGAATGGCATCGAAGGCGTTTATTAATTAAACCTGGGATTACTGGCCTTGCCCAAGTAAATGGTTTGCGTGGTTTTGCCTCTTCGGATGAAAAGACGCGCTTTGATCTCAAATACATGGAAGAACATTCGATCGTTTTAGACCTGAAGATTCTCCTCCAGACAATCTGGGTCTTATTAAAACGGCACGAACAACCCATCGCCTTAACCTTTTACACATAGGGGCTGGAGGCTGGAGGCTCGCTCCTGCCATTCCCCCTAACTTAATTTTTAAGTCATCTTCCTTTTGTGGACCCAACGACAGGTCGAGTCAAAGACTGACCCAATGACCTAAATTACCCAATGACCAGCGACCAGTGACCAGTATTACCGCCAATAACTTATTAACCAATAACTTATAACCTACTTATGTTAATCGGACGGACTCCAGTCAGAATAAGTTTTGGTGGTGGTGGCACGGATCTCCCCTCGTACTATGAGAAATATGGGGGGGCAGTGTTCAGCGCAGCCATCAATAAGTATTTCTACACGATCTTGACTGAAAGAGATGATAGTTACATACAAGTTATTTCCTCGGATTTACAAAAAATGGCTGAGGTTGATGACATTGACTTCAAAAGCAAAGACCTTTCAGAGCATGAACTCGATATCCCCTTTGCTGTCCTCAAATATTTTCAATTTCATAAGGGAGTCAATCTCTTCCTTGCTTCTGAAGTACTTCCAGGAACCGGTCTTGGTTCGTCAGCGTCTGTCTGCGTCAATATCGTGAAGTTGATCTCCCAATTTCTGGACAAGTCTTTGAGTCGATATGATGTGGCGGAAACAGCCTTCCATATTGCTACAAAGATGCTTAATCGACCTGTGGGGAAGCAGGATGAATATGCGGCTGCCTTTGGAGGTCTAAATTATATCAAATTTGAACCTTCCGGTTACACAAGCGTTGAGCCGATCAAAGTGGATTCCGAGAGCATCATGGCACTTGAAAAGAGTATCCTCCTCTTTTTTACCGGCAGTTCTCACAATTCGACTGAGATCCTTTCCGTCCAGAAAAACTCAAGTGAGAAAGGTGAAAAGGCTACTATCGAATCTCTGACTCAACTTAAAGAACTTGTTTTTCCGATGAAAGAAGCGATAGAAAAGGGAAATTTGGACGAATTTGGACGCCTTCTCGACGAAGGGTGGCAATTTAAAAAAAGAATCTCAAATAAAATTAGCAATTCGCATATAGATGAACTCTATGATTTGGCAAAAAAGAACGGCGCACTGGGTGGCAAGATTACCGGAGCAGGAGGAGGTGGGTTTCTGATGCTATACTGCCCTCCTAAGAATCAGGCCGAATTGAGAAAAGCGATGTTACAAAATGGAATCAAAGAGATGTCTTTTCGATTCGATTTTCAGGGCAGCCAGATCGTCTATGATGACCCTTTCTTTGGCTCAAGTGGCCGCGGCTCCATGCTCTGGCGATTAACCCGCGTTCCCTAACCAATTTAATTAGTGTCTGTTTATAAATTGCCCCCTCAATCAGAATCGTCATTCCGGCGAAAGCCGGAATCCAGTCCTTTCAAGACCTTCTGGATGCCGGATCAAGTCCGGCATGACGGAAAACGCTGTTTATGGACAGACACTAATTACTCCATGACCCAATAACCCAATAACCTAAACAATGAAAGCCTTTCTCCTTGCGGCAGGCCTGGGTACTCGCCTTCGCCCTTTAACAGAAAGAATTCCAAAATGTCTCGTTCCGATTAATGGGAAACCATTACTACAGATCTGGCTTGAACTCTGTCAGAATCATGGGATTACGGAAATCCTCATCAACACTCACCATCTCCCAAATAAAGTAGAGGAGTATTTCAAAGTTAATGGTTATTCATTATCGGTCAACAAAGATGTTAAACCGGGGGATGGCCAATTAACCAAGAACTTATTAACTAATGGACGCAAAGGGTTAAAAGTTATTTTATCTTATGAGTCTATTCTCTTGGGGAGTGCAGGGACCCTTCTTTCAAATCGAGATTTTGTAGAAAATGAGGACGAGTTTTTCATCCTTTACGGCGATAATCTCACCGATGCGGATCTAACAAATCTGCTCATGTTCCACCGAGGACATGGTGAGCTTTTTAGCATGGGCCTCTTTAAGACAGACAGACCTACCACTTGTGGTATCGCTGAGTTAGATGGAAAAGGGAAGATTATTAGCATTGAAGAAAAACCGAAAAATCCAAAGACGAATTTAGCTGCGGCTGGAATTTATGTTGCCTCTCCAGAAATTTTTAAATGTTTTCCGAAATTTGGAGAAGAAATGAACGGCCCTCTCGATATCGGCTTCCATGTATTGCCAAAGCTAATCGGTCATATGTATGGTTATTTGATTAATGAATATCTTTTAGACATAGGAGATATGGAAAGTTATCAAAAAGCCCAAAGGGAATGGCCAACCATTTTAAATCCTTCCTGACTTAAAAGAAATAAACCAAATAGACTAAATAGACCCATAGACTAAATAGACCTCAATGCCTAAACCATCCCTCCTCATCATCGGTGGAAGCGGGTATGTGGGCCAAGCCCTGATTAAAAAGGCCTCTGAGAAATTTTCTGACATTTCATGGACTTACTTCTTAAATAGGGTAAACGGAAATGTTGGTCGTTCCCTTAGGCTTGATATTCGGGATTCCGAAGATGTCCGTGAACTGATACAAAATGTCAAACCCTCCATCATCTATCATATTGCCTATGACCGAAACCATCTTAACGAGACTATTGTGATTGGGACTCAAAATATCATAAGGGCGTGTGGAGAGGTTAAGAAAACATTATTTTTCCGGGTCTTCGATGGAGATATAGGGTGGTACAGGGAGGAGGATTTACCCAATCCGATCTTCGATTACGGTTTAGCCAAATATGAAGCGGAGAAGTCTGTTTTAAAATATGGAGGCAAGGTCGTTCGAACTTCCCTGATCTATGGATTCAATCCCCTTGATCCAAGAACGAAGGTGTTCATTCAAGGATTAAAAACACGTCAATTTCCCTATCCTTATTTTATGGATGAATTTCGTTGTCCGATCTTTGTGGACGATCTTTGCGAAGCCTTACTTGAGATGGCCTTCTTAGAGGTTCCACCCATACTCCATATTGCAGGGCCGGAGAGAATTAGCCGTTACAATATTGTGGTGAAGTTTACAAAGGCATTGGGTCTGGATGAAAGGTTTATCCCTAAGGGATCACTTGACGAAAGCGGCCTCGTGCGTCCAAAAGATGTCTCCCTTTTAACTTCTCTTGCAAAAAACATTCTCAAAACAAAGTTGAGAAGTCTCTCAGAGGTGTTGGAAGAAAATAGTTCTTTTAAAAATCAATTTATTGAAGAAATTTGAGTAATAGTAAACTATGAGGAGGGGGCCCATGATCACAAAATTTACTAATGGTTATTTTTTAGAATTGAGATCAACATTGGATGAGATCCCAATGGAAAAAGTGGAAAGAATCGTTCAAATTATCTATGAGGCTTATCGCAATAATAAATATGTGTTCATCATGGGTAACGGAGGAAGTGCCTCTACGGCCTCCCACTTTGCATGTGATTTGGGGAAGGGGACGATCTGTGAAGGAAAACCCAGGTTTCGGGTCATGAGCCTTAATGACAATATGCCACTGATTACTGCCCTCGCGAATGATTTCGGATATGAAAAGGTTTTCATTGAACAGTTGATGAACCTGATCAATCCGGGTGATGTGGTGGTGAGCATTACGGGGTCGGGAAATTCTCCTAACATTTTAAAGGCGGTGGAATATGCTAAGGGACAGGGGGCGAAGACGATCGGGTTGATTGGTTTCAGGGGCGGGAAACTGAAGGAGATTGTGGATGAGCATATCACCGTCTCGAATATGAACTATGGCCAGGTGGAAGACATCCATCTCATCCTCTCCCATGCCATCTCCCAATACTTCAAGAACCTTATTGACAACGAAGTCTAACTATTTCCCATGCAGCCCTTCTGAATTTCCATTTTTACTGTTTTTTCTGAGAGCATCCATGGCCCAGATTTACATTGTCAGACATGGGATCACAGAGTCGAATAAGAAGAGGATCTACATGGGGAGGAGTGAAGAGGGACTCGCTCCAGAAGGGATCGTTCAAGCTGAGGATCTCGGAAAGTCTCTACCACATCTGGGTATTAAAAGAATCTATTCAAGTCCTATACACAGGGCTTTAGAAACCGCTTCAATTGTTGCGAATACCCTTAAGGTTCCTCTTGAAATAGAAAGAGATTTGGCCGAAATGGAATTAGGGGTCTGGACAGGGCTGACAGAGGAAGAGGTGTCAAAGAAATTTCCTGAAGATTATCGACAGTGGAACACGAGACCAGAAGACTTCGTCCTTGACGATCGAGAGCCCCTTATAACGGTTCAGCAGAGAGCCCTCAAGGCAATGGCTCGTATTAAAGAGGGAAGTAATGAATTCCCGGTCTTAGCTGTTACCCATGTGGCCATTGTGCGGTGTCTAATCCTCTATTATCAAGGTTTGGATTTAAACCTTTATAGGACGATTCCTGTTCCAAATGTCTCGGTTTTTTGCCTCCAATTGGACGGAGATTTTGGGCGGATATCCAGATTTCTGTGAGAGATCTTTACCATGGGCAACTTCTCTAACAATAAATACCCTTGATGAAGGGATCTTAGTGCTACCCCAGACCTCTTTTTTGGGCATATGACCCTCTGTGCCAAAGCTTAGTGCAACACATACCCTCAGCATTTCTCGGGCAGAGGTTTCAACCTTTGAGAACTGCAGATGGTTTTTGAGGGTGACTGCTAAGCTCGATGGTCCCGCTTTTTGACGGGAGATGTGATTTCACGCATTATTAGTGATCATAGATTCTTTCATGGAGGGAAAAAAAGGAGTGGATAATGCTTATTTTCGGTGTAAGGGAATTACCTAGACCGAAAGGGCACGGTTACCTTTACTTCAAACTGGACCTTTATGGACGTGAGTTCTTCGTAGGCTATCTGAATCTTTACAAAACTTCAAATGAAGAATTGAAGAAACTGTTTGTTCTCTCAATCCAAAAGGTTCGCGCTGCCTTGGTCGCACAAGGAGTTACAGAAGAAATACTGACCACGGATTACCAAACAGAAAATATGTCCGATTGGGCAGTTCAATTACTGAAAGAGATTATTGAAACCGGTTCATAATGGGTTTCGAAATCCGCGGATACGGAACTCTCCTTAAGCTACACCTTCGAATAATTTCAGATCGTCTCCATGGAACAGGTTGAATCGCGATAAGTCCTCTGACCATCCGAAGCAGGTTTCGAGATCTTCTCGGGACGTTTAATCCCCTATGATGAATGGAGTTAACCATGCTTATCAAATCCTGCTTTAGCTGTGAATTTCATGAAATCTGGCAGCAAGAAGGGGAAGATAAAAAAAGTCGCTGCGTAAGAGAAAATTGCTATGCTCAATATTCTAAGTGTGTGGCCACAAAGGATCTAAATAGGTTTCTGGAGCAGGAAACTTCTAAAAATGACCGTCCGTTCTCTGCCATTGAGCACCTGTATCCGCGGGAGTAGGAGCCTGGTTTTTCAGGCAGAGTGGCCGAAGAAGGGAGATTCGCAGAAACCAGTTTCGATGCGGGTTGAGTGTGTTGTATCGACCAACCATGAAACCAGAATTATCGTTGGCAGTATCAGAAGTGTCATAGACATTGAAAATGCAGTTATTACCGAAGAATACAGCATGAGGATTCCACTACAATTCTCGACCAAATGGTAAATTATAAACATTGCGGCGAAATTATTACACAAGGAAATCGCTAGTGTAGTGTTTCAATAACAGCTTTACAATAACCCTAGAAATGTCATTCCCGCGAAAGCGGGAATCCAGATAGAAAAGACTGGATTCCGGATCAAGTCCGGAATGACAAGATTGTAAAGTGATTACTGTAACAGTACACTAGACTTCGAAAAGGCCGTAAAGCGATGAAGCCAGTAATTTTGGTTTTTGAGGAACATGATGAAACCAGGATCGCGGTGTGCAAGAGTCTAACCGCCGCGTTGCCTGAGTATCACATCGTGAGTGCTGGAAACCTCAAAGAGGCCCTTGCAATTGTTCATTCGCAGCCACCTACTATCGTTCTGATAGGGATAGACTTGCTTCAAGGAAACCACCTGAAGGATGTTGAGGAGATCAAATCTGCTGCATCAGGCGCTCAAATCGTAGTGATCGCTACTAATGAAGATGAAGTTTATCGAACTGAAACGCCAGCTGAGGTTAGTGCGTATATACTTAAAGGTGGATTAACCTCTTTCTTAAAGAGAATGTTCCCTTATATTGTCGGTTGTCCCTCTGTATCAGCATAAAATGGCGTATCTGCACGAAGTTTAAAAAGATGTGCATGCTCATTAAGAACACATGCCGTGACATCAAATGACATGTTGAGAAGGAATTGAAAAGCGAATATGGGACGAATCCATTCAAGACGATAAATATGAGTACAACGTATCGAGGTTCTGTAAGGCAACGGAATTGAAATGTTAGAAAGAATGTTGGGTGGAATTAGCGTGCCGCGAGGATAAGATGTCAGATTATTGGAGAGGAGTGCAACCCTGCTGGGAAATGTTAGATTGCCTTAAGTATGTTCATGAAAAATGTCCAGCTTTCCAGCAGAGAGAAAAACCTTGCTGGCAACATGAATACACCGAAAGCGATAGAATACTCGGGATAAAAAGGCATTGTAAATATTGCAGAGTATTCAGATCCAGTGCAAGTTGCACTGCAAAAACGGATGGCGGAGAGGTTAGTTTGTAACTCGAAAGGAGGCATTACAGTAAACGACCGTTCCCCTGCCAGCAAAGGGAATCGGAGACAACAACCCCAGCTCCCAGCGAAGAAGATCGATCTGAGGCAATTCAAAAGCACCCGTCCATATTCGTTGCCATCGCTGCGACACCCGCATGAAGATGCCAAAGACCAGCGTCAGGCAGCTTTTCTCGTCAAAGAACCGAGTGACCTTCGTCCGCGGCTTCTCCTCCTGAAACGTCAGTTCTAAGAGATTCGCTGTTCGAACCGCCTTACGATACACCCTAATGGTTCGAAAACAGTATGCACATATAACGATTAAAAGTTAACGATCCATCGGGATGGACCTTTCCCTAAACCGAATGAGGTCCCCATACTCTATTTGCAGAAGTTTTATGACACCATTGGCAAGCGATCTTTGAAAAAATAGTCGTGGAGAAGTTTGTCTCTCCTCAGACGCTGAAGAAATTCGACTATCTGGTCGGCCATGAAGGTGTGATTTTAAGCTTACTCCTCTTCCTGATTCCCGGCTTCCCTAAAGATGCGCTCTGTTATATTTTAGGTTTAACTCCGATACGTCTTGGGGTATTCCTTCTCATCTCTACGGTTGGAAGGATGCCGGGGGTTTTGCTATTGACCCTTCAGGGCGCGAAAGCCTTTAACCATGAATATCAAATTCTTTTGATCCTGTTTGGGGTCTCATTGCTGGCGGTTATGACTTTCTATATTTACCATGACGAGGTTCATGGCCTGATTAAAAAGCGGTGTCAATGATGGACGAAGGAGGTATGTGAGATGGAAAAGAGAGTCGAACCCCCCAATAAAAACACAGTCCCCCAAGAACAGTTGCACCACCGGTCCCAGGAATTGGACGCCATTAATCGGATCATGGAAGAGATCGTTTGCGATACTAACGACATATTCACCATCATTACGGGTTATTGCCAGCTCACTCTTTTATGTATGAAATATGGGGAGCCATGGAAGGAATATATTGAAAAGATTGAAGAAGCTATAAAAAGAACCGGTGAGTTAAATTTAAAACTCCTATCGATAAGAACATTGAGTCTCCGCTCCGGGCTATCAGAATAGTGTCGATCTTCTTTCGACCGTTAGAATACAGTAATACATAGACATAAGTATCTTCGGTAGGGTTTTTCTCCGAAACAGACCATTTTGAGGCAATGTCTGCCTGTTCAGTCGATCTCTTTTCGACTGGTAGATAGGATTATAATGCCTTAATGGTTTTTTTTGTTTTTTGACCCTTTTGGGAGAGTCGGCAAAGATCGACTAAATCGGTTTTTGGCAGAGGTGGGGGAATGCTCGCTTCAGGGCTTGCATTCCTCTTTTTTATCTGATTTTCCTTCGCCGCTCACCAAGAATGACCCTTTTGTACTCGTAAGGAATGACCCTCAGAATGCACGGGTGATAAATTGACAGTTCTGATACAGAGGAGTTTGGAAGGTAACTTGACGGGGGCGATATGAAGGCTTTGTGGGATGAGACGAAGGGTCAGTAGATCAAGATTTGGTATTGGGTTTTCCTTTGCCATTGGAGGTTATCCTTAGAGAAGGGCCATTGATGCGTATGGTGATACAGTGGTGTTTGAGACGATCCAAAAGGGCATCCACCAGGGCCTTTCTCTGAAAGAGGTCGTACCATTCCGGGTAGTCTAAATTCGTAGTCAAAATCGTGGATTTTTTCCCATAACGTTCCCCCATCAGTTTGAAGAAGGCATTGATCTGTTCCGGCTTAAGGGTCACCCTCTCCGGCCACTCGATCCGGGTATGGGCATAACGAAGATGAAGCTGTGCGATCTCGATCTCTTTTACCTCTCGAAGATGTCCAGGATCCATAACCCTCTCACTCTCGACGGGGAAATCGATCTACCACCTGACCCTCGCATCCACAAAAATGACACCGCCCAACTCTGTCAAACCATGCCTTGGCCCGAACAATAAGGAAGTGAGCATAGACAAGAAGCCCTATAGCACACCAAGCAAACCCTTTTGAAGATGGATCATCCATCTTTTTTTCATTCTTTTTGCTCCACCCGTGGCGACGGCGGTTCTCCCCTTGCCGATGGGCTTTCTTCCCTTTCGGGGTCCGTCGGTACCGTCTTTGCGCTTTCCGGTGAACTCGTCCTCTTCTCAAACGACGGCACTCCTCAGAACAATAAGCCTGCCCTCTCCAGCATCGTCGACATACGCAGAAACTCACCTTACACCAGCGACAACAGACCTCAACCAGGAGCAAAATAAAAATGGCCTCCGACCCTTGCCCTGGACCATGTTAGGTTCAGGGCCTTGCAAACAGTCAGAAGCCATGATAAAAATAAGTAAGCTCGTTGAGCTTCCGATTGTTTGCGGAGCTCTCCTTCAAAGCCCGAAGTTGCCTCTTCGGGCTTTCCCTTTTTTTTCCCCTCTAAAAACCGCCTTAGGATAATTGTTAAAGGAATGAACAGAAAAAATCAGCCCTTCTTTTCTCCGAAGGGCAAGAGGTGGGTCAAAAATCCTGAGTATCTTATCAGTGGGTCAATTCTTTTGAGCAAAGGTGGGTCAGTTCAAGTGAGTGTCAAAGAAAAAAGACCCGAATGGCATCGGAAAATGGATTCTCATTCTGGGGTGTCCGTTGAAAGAGAAACATTCCCTAAAGGACCATATCGAGAGGGTTTCGGGGCCGACGTTTGCCGATTGCCCAAGGTCGTCCTTTGGGGTCACCTTCAAAATTCAATTTAGGCCCGGATAAATACCAAAGCTCAAAGTTCAAAGCATTCTTTTTGACTGAATTTTTCAGCCAGCTTATGTCTCCTCCTCCACCCTCTATCTACCCTCATCCAAAATTCTTGACTATGTTATATTGTTGTCGTAAAATGTGTCCTTAGAGGGAACATTATGAGTCGACAATATAATAAAACAACGAAGACCTTGGGACCCCAGGCAGCCCATCTGGTCACGACGCTCTATGACAAGAACAGAGTGATCTTTCGTCTGAAGGACATTCAGAAGATTCTCGCGCTAAACAATGCAAACGCCAGAAACTTCGTCAGGAAGCTTGTCGGTAGAGGTATTGTGACCAGGCTCAAACCCGGGCTGTTTATTCTGGTGCCTTTTGAGCTGGGCAAAGAAAGGGAGTATGCGGGGAATCCCCTCGTCTTGGCCCGTGAACTGTTTAACGGCAAAAATTATTACTTGTCCCACGGTACGGCGATGGAAATCCACGGGATGGTCACCCACCCCCGATTCGTGATACAAGTTGCGACCCCGAAGAAGATTCGCTCCATCCATATCATGGGCACGGAATTCCGATTTATTCCCTGTAAGAGCGAGTGGTTCTTTGGTCTGACCCACCATTGGGTCACCAAGCAGGAAAAGGTTACGGTGAGCGACCTCGAACGGACCGTTATCGACGGTCTCAGACAGCCGGAGCATTGTGGAGGTGTCAGCGAAGTGGCAAAGGGCATTTGGATGCGCCGTGAGGCAATTCATGTCGGTAGATTGATTGAATATGCCCTTAAGCTCGATGTGGGCGCCGTCATCCGACGATTGGGGTATATCATGGAACTCTATGAGATCGGATCGCAGACGGATAGAAAGATCCTTTTGGATCACCTTACCAATACATATGTGAGACTGGATCCGTTACTACCGGCGGAGGGGAAATTTGTCAGGAGGTGGAGACTGCAATTGAATGTACCCCCCGATGAGCTCCTGTCTGTCGGGAGGACGTAATGATCCCACAGCGGAACCTATCCCTGTTGTCGAACCGTCTTGCCCGAAAGGGCGGTCGTCGAATTCCGGAAGCGGTCCTTGAACGGGACTACTGCCTGTCCTGGTTTCTGGTGAGCTTATCTGAAACGATCCTTCGAGATATCCTGGCCTTCAAGGGAGGAACGGCCATCAAGAAATGCTACATCCCCGACTATCGTTTCTCGGAAGACCTCGATTTCACCCTTCGCAATGATGTTTCGTTTGAGCATATCCAGGAGCAATTTGACCGGGCTTTTAAGTATGCGCAGCAGGCCTCGGGGATCAGACTCAACATCAGCCGCATTGACCGGCACCCACACGAAAATAGCCATTCTTTTTTCATAGGATACGAAGGTCCCCTGCCTGGCGCCACGGGCAAGGAGGTCAAGGTGGACATCACGATTCGGGAGCGGCTTGTCTTCCCCATTGAGGGGAGACCGATCCTGAAAACTTATGCAGAATATGCGGATTTGCCGGCTGAGGCTATCATTGGTGTTTACACCCTCCATGAGATCGCTGCGGAAAAGATTGTCGCCATTTTTGACCCTGCCCGAAATGAACCCCGCGACCTTTATGACCTCTGGTTCCTCGTATCCCATGATTTCTTAAAACTGGGAGAATTAATAGACGCGGTCGGGCAAAAGATGCACTCGCGTGGAAAGGATTTGGCGAACACTCACGAAATCTTCATCAGGAAAGAAGCCCGTTTAAAAAAGCTCTGGGAATCGCGGCTTTCTTCCCAAATGGCGGAACTTCCCAAATTTGACCAGGTACACCGCCGCGTGGTGCGGGAGTTGCGCCAGGCCGGATTTCCGGGCGATATCCATAAGTGATCACTTGCATTTCCTTCAAACTTAATATAGAAAAAATCTTTCCCGTTGTTAAAAAAGCCTAACTTTCGCCAGGATATTTGTTGTCGAGAATTGGGGTCTTGACGGGCTGTTTTTGAAAATAGGGACACATACCATTTTCACACTGGTCAATTCTGAAGAAGGAATGGATCGATAATGGTCAGTTTTGAGAATAACTAATGTTAAGAACCATTTGAATGAGGCAGGGGGTATGACGATTAGTCGAAGCGAAGAATGGGTACAAATCGCTGAACTGGACGAGGAGGATCAGATCCACTTCACGCCTGCATTTCGAGAATTGATGAACGATCTCAATTGGGAAGCAAAGGCTTTCGTCGGGTATTTACTCGGCCTCTGGTATGATCCTTTTGAGCATATGCTGGATTACACCAGCGGCGAAGCACGTCATTCAGAGGATCAGCCGGGTCAGTTCGACCGCAATGGCTTGGATGAGCCGCAAGAGGTAGTTGAGTATTGGGCTGAGCAGTGGTGCAAAAATGACAAAAACCACCAGCCGTCCCATGAAGCGGGCACGGGTTTGGAGCTAGACACTGCTTGGTATCGTGATATTCTGCGCGCTAAACTGGTGTCCATGCGCATCCCGAAGCGGTTGCTGCTGGCGTACAAGGACCAAGTTCTTGCCGTTATCCGGCGACTTGAAGAAAACATGGAGTAATCGCCATGTCTTTGGCAAATCATGGGTTTTCCAAACCCTTCCATACTTCCTGACTGAATTTTTCAGTCAGCTTCAGGGTGGAGGCGGACCAGAGCGACTCAATGCACGCTAAATCCGGGGATATTGACCATACACATAAAATATTATAAAATAATATCAAAGTGAAATCGGTTATCGATACGTCAACATGGATATCCCTTGCAAAGATTGCTTATCTTGAGCTTATTCCTACGTTAAGGACAGATGTTTCTATTCCGTATGAGATATATGAGGAAGCAGTGTTAGAGGGAGAAAAGAAGGGATTTGCGGATGCCACGGTCATCAAAACTTTTATAGAGAACCACAGGATAAAAATAGTGCATGTCGAAAAACATTCCATCACCGCCTTAAGGAAAAAGCTAAGTAAGATCCTTACTAAGGGGGATGAGTCAGTCCTTTCATTAGGTTTGCAAGAAAAAGCGAAGGAGATTGTGACAGACGACGACGGTCTTGGTAAGTTAGCGATGGCATTAGGGTTCGATGTTAAGGCGGCTCCTGATTTGCTCATGGAAGGATTGGAGAAGAATAGGTTGAGCATCAAAGATTTTGAGATCCTCGTCAGAGGGCTGGTTGTCGAAAACAGGTTGAGCTCCGCTGCCGGAGAGCTTTACGTTTTGGAGGGTAGAAAAGATGTTAAGAGATAAAAAATTAATAAGAACAAATGTCATGCTTGATAAAGAGGTATTGAAGTCCATTGACGAATTCGCAAAAACGATGGAGGAGGATAGATCAACTGCCATCAGGCAGCTTATAAAAAAGGCAGTCTCTGGAGAAAAGGTGGAGCTCGCTGTCAAAAGGTTTCAAGAGGGTGTCCCATTCAGGAAAGCGGCTGAAATAGCCGGTCTCGATTATTGGGACTTTCAGGCGGAGCTTGATAAGCGTGGCATCTCCATATCATCATCCGTTTCCTTTGCAAGAAAACGGATGAAACATTAAGGGTAAAAATAACCGATAGTGGCGGACTGCAGGAAGAGACGACAGCTCTCGGGATACCCTGGTTTACCATCCGGGAGAACACGGAAAGACCCGTCACCATCGAGGAGGGGACCCATACCCTGGTTGGGACAAGCGCGGAAGGAGTCCTCTCATCTTTTGAAGAATTCAGAAACGGGAAGTCGAAGAAGGGCCGGGTTTCCGAGCTCTGGGACGGCAAAGCCTCTGAAAGAATCGTGAATATTCTTCTTGGCCGTCCTTATGAACCATTTCAGCCAGAGAATACGGTCAATGTTGGAACAATCTCATACGTCCGTTGTTTGGATTTGCTACCTTTCATAAAGGACCTTTCCAATAAGTGCTTCTTAACAGATCTGAGTCGAATATTGAGATATGAATTTCGGCAAATTCGGCATTTATGGTCACCTTCTGATTTAAAATCAGTTTCCTTCTGTGCTAAATTTGTGCTAAAATTAACTCAAAAAGACCGAAATAGATGAAAAAAACTGAACCAGATAGAAAAGGAATTAGCTATATAATTTTAACAAGTTAAGAGAAACCAGGCAAAGATCAAGGGGTTAGAAAAAATGCCCGATTCGGACTCAAAATCCCGCGGGCCGCAAGCCCGTGTCGGTTCGATTCCGACCTCCGGCACCAATTTTATTTCCTTAAAAGTCAAGTGAATGTTTTCAACAACGTCCCCTTCGTCAGAACAATTGAAAGGTGAGGGCGGATGAGATTTCTGGAAGGAAAAATAAGTGAAAGATTTGAACAACGTACCATTGGATATCTTATTTCCCTTTTTTTCTAATTTGGTGTATATATTTATATGGAAATGAGGAGATAAAACCTATGAAAGAGCTCGATCGTATAACCATTGATCCGGATATTTGCCTTGGCCAACCGACCATTCGGGGGATGAGGATAACTGTTTCAGTTATTCTTAAACTCGTCGCCAATGGAATGACAACCCCCGAAATATTAAAGGCCTATCCGGAACTTGAAAAGAAAGATGTTGCTCAGGCCCTAATGTATGCAGCCTGGCTTTCCTCAGAGAAGGTGAAACCGATTCCGTTCAAAGGAGTCGCGGGTGCCTAACGTTGGATTTCTTGCGAACATGAACATCTCCCCCTTGACCGTGGAGGCATTGAAAAATCACGGGTGGGATATCATTCGTGTCTCCGAGGTCATGGACCAAAAAAGCAAAGATATAGATGTCCTGCTCTTTGCCCAAAAACAGAATAGGGTGGTGATCACACAGGACCTTGATTTTTCACAGATCCTGGCATTAAGAGGATATCCTAAGCCGAGCCTGGTGAGTTTACGTTTCGAGAATGCAAGGCCCGATTTTGTCACAGCACGGATTATCGATGTCGTTTCGAGTATGGAGAAAGAATTAGAAGAAGGGGTAGTTGTCACCGTTGATGAGATATCTGCAAGATATAGGAATTTACCTATCAGGTTAGAGTAACATGGGAAATGATTTTCAATTGCTCAAAAAGCCCGTTCTCAAAAAGAGAATGGGCTTTTTTTCGCCTGACATGAGAACAATTGACCAGAGCAGAGGTGGCGGACTCCCAGGGGACGTTGAAGACACCGCACACCGGAACGTAGGTTCAAATACAACTTGCGGGTTTTCATGACAGTCGGAAAAATTTTGGTTAGAATTGCTAACCCTTCTTGGTCTCAATTCCGTTTCGGGATTCCGACCTCCGGCACCAATTTCCCCCCCAAAGTGCATATTTTTAGCAATGCCCCCTTTTCGTCTGCTTTTTGCTAACTTCTTGCTGATCACTCCTTCACAATCTCTTGCAAGTTTGGAGATAAAGCATTAGATTAATATTAAATGAAAACGAGGACATTTCTCAGCTCGGTTTCCCTCATTCCTTTCATTATCCTTCTTTTCTCCCAATTCTGTTTTGGCCTGACGGATGAGGAGATCCAAAAATTTCAGTCTCTCTTGAAGGCCCAACCGGTGGGGGAGAGGATTGCTTTCTGGGCGGAGAGGTTTGTCGGAACTCCATACGATAAAGATCCGATGGGCGAATATGTCACGAGGGCAACGATTGTGGCAGATGAGAGAGTGGATTGCATGTATTTGACCTTCCGGGCTGTGGAGCTTGCCCTGAGCCGCACGCCCGAGGAGGCGATTCAGATTGCTATCGAGAGACGATTCCATTCAAAGGGAATTCTTAAGGATGGAAAGGTCGTCAATTATGAGGACCGTTTTGAATATGGGGAGGATATGATTTTCAGTGGAAGGTGGGGGAGGGAGATCACATCAGAAACTGGGAAGACGATAAGAATCAAGGGGGCGAGGGGAAAGGATTTTGTAGAGATTCTCCCATCCGAACATCTCCTCAAGGGTCTAAGCAAATTAAAAAGCGGGGACATCCTATTTTTCGTTAAAAAGCCTGAAGACAGAAAACTGGAGGAGATTGTCGGACATATCGGAATTGTTAAGGTGGGTCAGGCTCCTTATCTCATCCACGCCAGCGGCACCAAAGGAAAGGGCGGAGAGGTGAAGAAGGTTTTATTGAAAGACTATATTTTAAAGATGCCCTTTATCGGCGCCAAGATCACCCGGTTCGATTGAAAGGGTTTTCCCCCAAAAAAAGGAGGCTAAAGCCTCACCTACCTAATATCCCCCGGATAAGTGATGGGCTACTTATAACCCCAATTTTTTGTTGTTAACAATCAAGAATGAAAGTATAATGTATTGCGGAATGTCATCCGCAGGTTTATTCATTTTTACATAGGAGGAAAGACCGTTTATGATTCGCGCATTCAATAAGCATTACCGCAAGGCCATCGACCTGCTTGAGAGTTTGACCGGAAGTGAAAAGCTGGAGATGGGGGAGAAGGTCTTGGATTGGTTCCGAGAAATACCCGAGGAATACCTGGTCTCTCTGGCGCTCTTTTTTAACGAGGTGATCGATGATCTGGGAGATGAGAGTCTGGAGAAGATCGACCTGAAGGCCAAATCCAAAAAGAAGCATGAAGAGGAGGAAGAGGAAGAGGCCGACGAGTACGATGAGGATGAAGAAGATGAAGAAGATTATGATCAGGATGAAGATGATGAGGAGAAGGATTATTAACCTTCCAGTTTTAATGGGTGCATAAATGGCCACGGGTAAATCCCGCAAAAGGCGGGACTTCGGACGGCGATTGAGTTGACATGTTAAGGGAATCGGCAGGCTTCACTTAAGGCGAACTCCAGCAGGGGTCGGGGACGTATGTGCTCGATTGACTTAAAGGTTCGCCCCGAACTCCCACCTTCCGCGGGATTCACCCATGTCCGTATGACTAAGTTTTCTGCAATGGTAAGGTTAATTCTTGGAGGCAAGAATGGCTCGGTTATAAGCCCAGCGTTCCATCCGGCCGATCTCCTCTTTCATCGTTGTCGAAAGGGGGATGGTATTTCCGGCGGCGATGATGATGTCGTGCTCGGTCAGCGGCCGACCATCATTGAAGGCATCGACCATGGCCCCATAGACCGCCTGCTCAATCTCAGCACCGTTAAACCCTTCCGTCACCTTGATCAGCATATCCAAGTTGATCTTTGAGGGGTCTGCGCCATTCCTTTTCAGATGAATCGACAGGATGGACTTTCTCTCCTGGGCACTGGGCAGGGTGACGAAGAAGATCTGATCAAAACGGCCCTTTCTCAAGACCTCGGGAGGAAGGAGTTCGATCACATTGGCTGTGGCGGCGATGAAGACAAAATTCTTTTTTTCCTGCATCCAGGTGAGGAAAGAGGCGAAGACCCTCGATTGTGACCCACCCCCGGCCTTTTGGCTTTGAATGCTGATGCCTGCCTCGATCTCATCGATCCAGAGCACAGAGGGGGCAACGGTCTCCGCTGTTTGAAGGGCAATCTGAAGGGCCTTTTCAGGTTCCCCCATGGTTCCGTCGTAAAGCCTTGCCATATCGAGGTGAAGCAAAGGGACTTGCCAGAAAGAGGCAAAAACCTTCGCACAGAGGCTTTTGCCGCATCCCGAGACACCGGTGATCAAAACCCCTTTCGGAAGTTGAAGACCAAAGGTCTTTCCTTCTTTGCTTAAGACACCGCTCCTTTTCCTCAACCAATCTTTAAGGTTTTCGAGGCCGCCGATCTCATCGAGGGTGGGCCGGTTGGTGATCAATGTCAGGATTCCCGACTTTCTGATCAGTTGACCCTTCTCTTCGATGACCCCATCGATGACAGAGGCATCGAGGGTTGTTCTCCCCATCAGGGCGGACCGGAAGGCGCGAGCCGCCTGGTCAAGGGAGAGGCCAAGAGCGGCCTTGACCATATATTCTTTCAAATCGGGTGTCAGGGATTCCGTCAGTTTGGCGGTCTGAGGGGTTGCGCTGATCACGCCGTTTAAAATACGCTCCACTTCAGAGGCGTCAGGCATGGGAAGATCGTAGATGACCATATCGCGACGGAGTTCCTCCGGAACAACCAGAACGGGCGCGACGATGAAGAGGGTGGCATAACGGTTCCGAAGAGCCCGGTGAACATCCTTCATCTTTCTTGTCAGAAGAGGGTCTCCGTCCATCAAGGAGTGGATTCCCTCGAAGAGATAGAAAGCTTGTTCCGTTCGCTGGATCACTCGATCCAGGGCATCGAGAGGAGCCTTGGAGTTTTCAATGGTCTCCTCCTCGCCGGTCAGACCATAAAAGGGATTCCAGATAAAAAGTTTGGGCCCAGGTTGAAAGGTGGCGGAAAGCTCTTTGAGAAGGGTTTCCACACGGTCCTCTTCATCCGAGAGGATATAGACAATGGAGGCCTTGGAGAGGACCAATTTCTTTAAGTCCTGAAGGGTCTGCTGTTTTCTGGATGGCTCTTCCATAGTCCAAATTATATAGAAATTGGGATTAAAGGTCAAATTATTTCTCAAAATGAATTGAATACTACAGCGAATCTTTTTTCGTCATTCCCGTGAAAACGGGAATCCAGGAAGTAAATTGGCTCAAGAGACCACTGGATACCCGCTTTCGCGAGTATGACGGTTGCAGCGGAAGTGCTTTTTGCTGGTACATCGGCTCTTTCCCCAAAAAGGTTTGCTGTAGGATTGAATTTTTTTCCGCTATTGAATAAAATGATGTCAGGTGAGATGAGATGAAAGTTGATTTTAATCCGATCATGATTGATTTAGGTCTGATCCGGGTGAGCTGGTATGGGATGATGTATGTTTTGGGGTTTATCGGTTCTTACCTCCTGGTCCGTTACCAGATGAAGAAGAAAGATTTTGGAATCACAAGGATCGAGGTTGAGAACCTCTACTTCTATCTCATCATCGGGCTGATGGCGGGCGCACGTTTGGGGTATGTCCTCTTTTACGATCTCAAGATGTATTTGTCAGATCCCCTCGGGGTCTTTGCCATCTGGCGCGGGGGGATGTCCTTTCACGGGGGATTGATCGGCGTCCTCCTCGTTGGGATTCTCTTTTCGTGGAGGAATAAGAAATCGTTCTGGAAGATTACGGACCTTATCATTGTCACTGCGCCCATTGGATTAGGATTGGGAAGGATCGGAAATTTCATCAATGGAGAGCTCTACGGTCGCATGACCACCCTTCCCTGGGGGATGATTTTCCCGAGAGGAGGGCCTCATCCCCGCCACCCGTCTCAACTCTATGAGAGCGGGCTGGAGGGGGGGGTTCTCTTTCTCATCCTCTGGCTTCTCAAAGATAAGAAACTTCCAACAGGCGGGCTGTTAGCCCTCTTTTTGTCCCTCTATGGCCTGTTTCGTTTTTTCGTCGAATTTTTCAGGGAACCGGACGCCCACATCGGGTTTATCATTGGTCCCTTCACCCTGGGCCAGGTTTTCTCTTTCATCATGATTGCTGGAGGGACAATTCTCTACATCTGCCTGAAGAGAAAAGATTGATTTTTCTCTTTTTTTGTCTTAAAAATGACCAGGTGGTCACAAAGACCCTTCTCCCCTCGTATGGAAGCAAAGAAGACCTTTTTTAATCTACCCGAAGAGAAGCAGAAACGGGTTCTGGAGACAGCCCTTGAAGAGTTCTCTGAGAAGGGCTATGAAGGGGCCAGCATCAACCTGATCGTCTCAAAGCTTGGCATTGCCAAAGGCTCCATCTACCAATATTTCACCGACAAAAAGAGCCTCTTTCTCTTTATCTTCGATTATGCGGTGGAACTCGTCCGAAAAACATTGAAACAGGTGAAGCAGGAGACGAGGGAGCAACCGACTTTTGAAAGGATCAGGAGATCGCTTCTCGCAGGCGTGGACTTCATTGAACGACATCCGTTTATCTATCGAGGTTATCTGAAGATGATGTTTGAGAGAGAGGCGCCTTTCCGACAGGAACTCCTTCAGAGGATTCGCCTCTTCTCTTCGGAATATTTGACCTCTCTTCTCATGGAGGGAAGGGAGAAGGCTGAAATACGGAAGGACATCGATCTGGAGACGATGGTCTTTCTTCTCGATGCGGTCATGGACCGCTTCTTACAGGCTTATGCGATCTCCTATCTCGATTCAGGACTGAATCTTAATCGAATGAAACGGCCTGAGATAGAACGCCATGTCAATGAGATCGTGGAGTTGATGAGGAAGGGGATCGGGAAATAATTTTTTTCATTTTCAAATGACCGAGTGGTCATCATCAGGAGAGAGGTTATGGCATTCAGGGATCTCAATCAGTTCATTGAATTAATCGAAAGGGAGGGGGAGTTGAGAAGAATCTCCCAACCCGTCAGTCCAATTCTCGAAATAACAGAGATCACTGACAGGGTGAGCAAAAAAGGAGGGCCCGCCCTCCTCTTTGAAAAGGTGGAGGGGCATCGCTTTCCGGTGATCACGAACCTTTTCGGCTCTGAGAAAAGAATGTGTCTCTGTCTTGGAGGAAGATCGCCTGATGAGGTGGGAAGAGAGTTGAAAAATTTTCTCGAGATGGAGCCCCCTGATACGCTCTGGAAGAGCATCAAGACGCTGCCCAGGCTCCATCAGTTGTCTAAATTCTTTCCAAAGAAGGTTGGAAAAGGTCCCTGTCAGGAGGTCGTTCTGAAAGAACCTGATCTCTCGCTGCTTCCGGCGCTTCAATGCTGGCCTGAGGATGGAGGAAGGTTCATCACCTTTCCCATGGTGATCACGAAAGATCCTGAAAATGGTAAACGAAATGTGGGCATGTACCGGTTGCAGGTTTTCGGTTCAAAAACCCTTGGAGTCCACTGGCATCCCCAGAAGGGCGGAGCTCAACATTTTCGGATGGCAGAGAGAAGAGAAGAGAGGCTTGAGATCGCAGTGGCATTGGGCCCTGACCCGGCCACTCTCTATTCAGCCACAGCCCCTCTGCCGGAAGGCATGGATGAGTTCGTCTTTGCCGGTTTTTTAAGGGGAGAACCAGTTGAAATGGTCAAATGCGCCACCCTCTCGCTCGAAGTTCCGGCAAACTCTCAGTTTGTCATCGAAGGTTATGTCGAACCCGGAGAGAGACGAATGGAAGGGCCTTTTGGCGACCATACGGGTTTCTACTCTCTTCCCGATCTCTATCCTGTGATGCATGTGACCGCGCTGACTCATCGGAAGGATGCTGTCTATCCGGCGACCGTTGTGGGGATCCCGCCCATGGAGGACTCCTTTCTTGGCAAGACAACGGAGAGGATCTTTCTGCCCCTGATCAGGACGCAGTTGCCCGAGATCATCGATATTCATATGCCTGTGGAAGGGGTCTTTCACAACCTCGTCTTCGTCTCCATCGATAAACGATACCCGGGCCATGCGAGAAAGATCGGTTATGCCCTCTGGGGAATGGGGCAGATGATGTTTTCAAAGGTGATCGTTGTCTTCGATGGAGAGGTCGATGTTCAGAATCTTTCGGAATGTCTCTGGATCCTCGGGGCGAATATCGATCCCAAGAGGGATGTCTTCTTCTCCGAAGGCCCGGTCGATGCGCTCGATCATGCTTCCGGACTTCCTCACTACGGGAGCAAGATGGGGATCGATGCGACGAAGAAATGGCCGGAGGAGGGGTTTGTCCGGCCGTGGCCGAAAAGGATTGAGATGGACCCTGTAGTGAAAAGGCGGATCGATCAGTTATGGAAATCGTTTGGGCTGGAATAAGGGGCTGCCAAAAGTGTTGAAACGCATTGGAATCGTTTTGGAGTCGATCAAATTTGAGCATACGCTCTTCGCCCTTCCGTTTGCCTTTTCCGGAGCCGTGCTTGCGGCAAAGGGACTGCCGACCCTCTATCAATCGTTCTGGATCCTTCTTGCCATGATCGGAGCGAGAAACAGCGCCATGGCCTTCAATCGCCTGGCGGACGAAGCCTATGATGCAAGAAACCCGAGGACACAGGATCGCGCCCTTCCGAGGAGAGCAATTTCAAGAAATTTCTTCATCGGTTTTATCGTCGTCTCTTCGGTGATTTTTATCTTCTCCGCATGGATGCTTAACCCTTTGACGTTTGCGCTCTCATTTCCGGGGCTGGCCTGGATTCTCTTCTACTCCTACACCAAACGGTTCACCGCTCTTTCCCATCTCGTTCTGGGCTTCTCTCTCAGTTTCGCGCCCATCGGCGCTTATATTGCTGTCAAAGGTGCCGTTGAAATATTGCCTATTCTTTTAGGATTGGGGACGATGTTCTGGGTGGCAGGGTTCGATATCCTCTATGCCTGTCTCGATTATGAATTCGATCAAAAGGCGCGTCTCTTTTCGATCCCCCGGTTTTTCGGAATTAAGAAGGGGCTTCGAATGGCCGCTCTCTTCCATGTCGTTGCCCTCTTCTTCTTCATTCAGACCGGAATTTCAGGAGGGATGGGCGCCATCTACTTCGGAGGCGTTGTCCTTGTCTTCGTCTTTCTCTTTGTGGAACATACGATCCTCTCCCCGAAAGACCTATCAAAGATCAACTTCTCCTTTTTTACGCTGAATGGAATGGTCAGCATCGTTCTCTTTTTAGCCGTCTTATTCGATACTCTGTTAAAATAGAGGGGAAAATGAAAAGGTTTTCAGTCTTCTTTTGTTTGATCATAGGGTTGATCACAGCCTCAATGTTTATTCCCAATGCCGAAGCCTCTTCCATCCGGATCGGCGTGCTTCCCATCCTGGAGTCGCTTCCGTTCATCGTGGCTCAGGAGAGGGGGCTCTTTCAGTCATCGGGATTAAAGGTGGAGATCGTCTCCTTTGCGAGCGCCCTGGAGCGGGACAGCGCCATCCAATCAGGAGCGATTCACGGGGCCATCCATGACATCCTCGGCATTAGCTTGTTAAGGAGCAAAGAGATTCCCTTCACCATCGTGACGAATATGACCGTGCCTACATCGAAGAAGGACCTCTTCGTGGTCCTGGCCTCGCCCGGGTCTGGCCTGAAGGGGATCGAAGAACTGCGCGGAAACGAGATCGGCCTCTCCTCCCATACGATTGCGGAGTATGTGACCGATTCGCTGCTCAGCCTCAAAGGGCTCAAGATCGATGAGGTGAAGAAGGTGGAGGTGAAGAAGATTCCCCTCCGGTTTCAGATGCTGATGGAGGGAAAGGTGAAGGCGGCCACGCTTCCCGAACCCCTTGCCTCACTGGCCATCTTTCAGGGAGCCAGGAAGCTGGGAGGAGACTATGGATTGAAAGGGACACAGGTCGTGCTCGTCTTTCAGGAATCCTTCATCCGGGCGGAGAGCGAGACCATGATTCGTTTTGGCAGAGCCTATGGACAGGCCGTCCGGATGATCAATGAAGATCCTCTGCGTTGGCGGGAACTGCTTGTGGAAAAGGGAAGACTTCCCACTCCCATAAAAGATATCTTTACACTGAACCCTTTCTCAGACATCCAGATCCCCAGGCCGGAAGAGATTCAGGCTGTAAAGACCTGGATGGAAGGGAAGGGTTTTGAGACTTCTAAAATCACCCATTCCTCTCTGGTGAACGATGTCTGGGTGAAAGGCGTGAGATGATCGAGGTTCAGAACCTGGCCGCCTCCTATTCTGAAAAGGGAACGAAGAAGGTCGTCTTTGAAAGTCTCACTTTCGAAGTCTCTTCGGGCGTTCCGCTGAGCGTGATCGGGCCTTCCGGTTGCGGGAAGACAACGCTTCTCTATCTTCTTTCCGGCCTGAAAAAGCCTGAAAAGGGGGAGATCCTCTTCAGGGGGGAGCGGCTCAATGGCCATCAAAGAGAGATCGCCCTGGTTCTTCAACACTACGGGCTCCTTCCATGGAAGACCGTTTTTCAGAATGCGTCTCTCGGGTTGAGGATTAGAGGTTTTTCAAAGAAGGAGACGAAAGAGACCGTCCTTCCGATTCTGCGGGAGTTGACGATCGACCACCTCCTGGACCGTTTTCCAAATCAGTTGAGCGGCGGAGAGAAACAGCGGGTTGCCATTGCCAGAGCGCTGGCCCTCAGACCCTCACTCCTTCTGCTCGATGAACCCTTCTCTTCTCTCGATGCCTTCACACGGGAGCATTTACAGAACCTGATCCTTAATATCTGCCGCCAGAGGGAACTGGCCCTTGTCCATGTCACCCACAGCATTGAGGAGGCCGTCTTTTTGGGGGAGAAGGCGCTGGTGATGAATGAAGGGGGATATGATCTTCTCTCGATCAACGGAGTCGGAATGGTTGAGAGAAACTCCGAATACAGAAAGAGCGATCTCTTCCATCAATACTGCAACCTGTTGAGAGGATATCTGAAGAGGTGACGGATGTTTAAAGGGCGAACCCTTTTGGCTGTGGCTGTGGTCTTTGGGGTCTGGTATCTGCTGGCCTATATTTTTAAAACCCAGATCCTTCCGTACCCTCACCTGGTCTTCTCAGCCCTTTTGCCCAGTCTGGGAAAAGGACTGGGGGGTCATTTCATGGTCAGCGCCTACCGGATTCTTCTGAGTCTTTTATGGGCGCTCATTCTGGCGGTTCCCTTCGGGCTCTATTTAGGGAGAAGAAAGAGGATCGATGAGCTCGTCTCGCCCATGATCTACCTCATCTATCCGATTCCCAAGATCGTCTTTCTTCCCCTCATCCTTCTTCTCTTCGGATTAGGCGATCTTTCGAAGATCTTCATCATCTTCATCATCGTCTTCTTCCAGATTTTAGTGACCACCCGTGATGCGGCAAAAGGGATTGACGAAGAACAGATTCTTTCCGTCCTCTCTTTGGGCGCCCGTCCAAAGCAGATCTTTCTTCACGCGATCTTTCCGGCCTGCCTTCCGAAGATCCTCACCTCTCTGAGGATCAGCATTGGGACTTCGATTGCCGTCCTCTTTTTTGTGGAGTCTTTTGCCACAGAGAACGGCCTTGGGTTTTTCATCCTGGATGCCTGGAGCACGCTCGATTATCTCTCGATGTACACCGGCATCATGGGAATGGGGGTCCTGGGTGTGATCCTCTATGAAGGTGTGGACCGGATTGAGAGAAAGTACTGCCGCTGGATGTTCAACGCCTAAACCCCGTTAGAAATTTCAGCGGACCTTCACTGCGCCGACCTGCCGCGACGGCCCGCGAGCAGGGCAGGAGTGGCATTATTGTCTCACTCGGGGAAGAAACCCTCGCCTTCAGGCGAAGACTTTAGTATGCACACTGTGTGCAGTCTTTGCGGGTTTTCCCTCGTGAGGATTTCTGCGCTGATACATATTTTCTTTAGCCGACTTCAGTCGGTAATGAATCCACCAGCTTGTAGCTGGTGGTAGTTCAATTCTAACGGGGTAAAATGAAAAAAAAAGGGCGACCCATATGGATTATGGATTCGCCCCACGATATTCTTTCTGCCTCCAGATTTTAAAGGCCGGTCATCGAGAGGTTTACGATCACCAGATCATTGGCCACCCTCTTAATATCCTTGGCTTTCTTCACAAGAGCTTCGACCTTTTCCTTCTCCTCCTGAGAGTTCACCATACCGAAAACCCTGACCAGGTCGCCATTCTCGATCGTGAAGAAGAGGTGCGAGGTCATCAGACCGGACTCCAGGAGCGCAGACTCAATCTGGCGTTGGAGTGAGAGTTTTTTAAGGTTGGTGACGGAGTCAATGCCACAGGATTTGATCCCTTCCGATCGAGCTCCATCAACGATCATTTTTGCCACTGAATCGACGCTCAATTTATCGGTATTGGGAATGAGATCATAGAGATGGGGGTTTAACCAGTCTTCGTCAAAGGCAAACCTGATGAATCCCCTCTTGTCATGGTCAGACCGGTGAATCATCTTTTCAGCCACCTCTCTGCCTGCCTGCTTTTCCTCCATCACTCGTTTGATTCTCTTCTCCGTGGAGCCTGTCACCAGAACATGGAAGGCGCAGTCAAAAGAGTGAAGCAGAAGCTGGCTTCCCCGACCGAAGAAGACGGCATCGCCCTTTCTTGCCACTTCGTAGATGACGGACTGGAGACGGTCGAGGTAGATCTTTGGCTTTTCGCCGAAGAACCTTTCCAACAACGCCGGGCTTTTTTCGCCCAATTTTTTGATATCGGAGAGAAAACCCATCTCATCGGCTGCCTTGAAGAGCTCCTCCTCCCCATAGAAAGTGTAGTTCAATTCCTTAGCCACCTGCCTGGCAATCTTCTCGCCATTCGTCCCAAGCATCTCTGAAATCGTTATAAAATACATAATCAATACCCTCCTTTCTCAATTCCGTTCTTTATTTAAAGATGATCACCCAATATTGTATTGTCAAGTTGACCTCCCTTTTTAAAGCAATCCTTCATGACGGGTTCGTCATTCTCGAACAATGAAAATTGCTAAGTATTATCCTCCCCCTTGACGGGGGAGGATTGAGGTGGGGGTGGATAGGGTGTCTTCCCCCTCACCCCCACCCTCTCCCCCGCCTTCGCCGAAGCGGCTTCGCGCAGGCAGGCACCAAGGGAGAGGGTGATAATAGGGTTATTTTCAAGGCGACGTTAAGGTTACCTCATCGCCCTTTCATTTTTTTTGTTGGAGCGATCATTGAACGGGGGTTTAATAAACGCCTTAACTCCTCCTTTGAAAAAAGCCCCTCCTCCTCCAGCGCCTTCCGGATCGTCTTATTCTGCTGGTGGGCCTTTCTGGCAATACGCGCGGCCTCATCATATCCAATTTTGGGAACCAGGACTGTGACCAGGGCCAAACTTTTTTCAATCATCTCTTCACATCGCTCCTGATCTGCCTTCAATCCCCTGACACATCTTATGTTGAAATTATCGACTCCATTGGCAAGGAGCCGGATCGATTCCAGCAGATTGTGAGCGATCAAGGGCATCATCGCATTGAGCTCAAAGTAGCCACTGAGGCCACCCAGAGTGATGGCCGAATCATTTCCAATCACCTGGGCGCACACCTGGATCATGGATTCGGGAATGACCGGGTTGACTTTTCCGGGCATCATGGAGGAGCCAGGTTGAGTCTCCGGGAGGTGAATTTCTCCAATCCCACAACGGGGACCCGAACCCAGCCACCGGATGTCATTGGCGATCTTAAAGAGACTGACCGCCACGGTCTTCAAAGCCCCGCTCATCTCCACAGAAGCATCCCGGGCTCCCTGAGCTTCGAAAGGGCAGGTCGCCTTACGGAACTGTCCTCTGATCGTTTTGTTGATGATGGAGATGGCTTTTCTTGAAAACCGCGGGTGGGTATTGGCTCCTGTTCCAACAGCCGTCCCACCCAGAGGAAGTTCATAAAGGGATCCCATAGCGGTTAGAATTCTAAAGATGCCGAGCCTCACTTGCTGTGTATATCCCTCAAACTCCTGGCCCAGTCGAATGGGAAGGGCATCCTGGAGATGGGTTCTGCCAATTTTGAGAATAGGATAAAACTCCTGAGCCTTGGACTTAAGCGCCTGATGGAGGTCTCTTAAAGCGGGCAGAAGTCTTTCCAGAAGCAGGGTGACGGCGGCGATATGAATGGCAGAAGGGAAGATATCGTTGCTGGACTGGCACAGGTTGACATGGTCATTGGGATGGACCGGCTTGTAGATTCCTTTTTTACCCCCTAAGATTTCATTCGCCCGGTTAGCGATCACTTCATTGGTATTCATGTGAGTCGAGGTGCCGGAGCCGGTCTGGAAAACATCGATCACAAATTGCTCATCCCATCTTCCCTGCACGACTTCATAAGAGGCCTGCTCAATAGCCCTGGCCATCCTCTTTTCAAGGAGGCCCAGCTCTGCGTTCGCCCTGGCTGAGGCATACTTGATGAGGCCCAGGGCATAAATCAGTTCCCTTCCGAACCGGTATCCGCTTATGGGAAAATTCTCAACCGCCCTCTGCGTATTAGCGCCATAATAAGCCTCTCTGGGAACCCTGACGGGTCCCATCGAATCTTTTTCGATCCTGTATTTTTGATTTGATTTAATCATAATAAGCCTCCATCATCCTTCTACCGGAGATATCGATTTTCTCTTTAGAAATAGGTTATCACACTTTACCCCATTTCCAAAACTATTTTAGATCGATGGAGTGAGGAGCCGGGTGATGGAAATTAAACTTACCATCGTTATTGTCTTTCGTAAATGGAAAGCGTATAATCAGGTCGTATATAGGGTCATCGGGATGATCCTAATTGTAATCCGAGACTATTTGGAAAGAGAAAGGATGACATATATGGTAATACATTACGGAGGTGAAGAATGACCATCACCGTGAAGACCAAAATTGAAGGAGGTTCCATTCGTCTTCCTAAGAAAGTAGGATTGCCAGATGGTACGCCCGTTCTCGTTAAGATCGAGCCGATACTGGAAAGAAAAGAAAAATTGAAGGTTATTTCCGAATTATCAGGAGGATGGTCTGACGATCCCACGATTATTCCTATCTTTGAAGAGATAGATAGGGAAAGGCACAACTATTTTGGCCGCGAGGTCTATTTCGGGTGATCCTGTTAGATACCAACGTGGTGGTGGCTTTTCTGAATGGCAACGAATTGATCTCACGGAGAATCCGGGATGAGATTGATGAGATTTCCCTGAGCACCCTGGTGATCGCGGAGTTGGATTATGGGGCAAAAATATCAAAAAAGTCTAAAGAAAATCTTGAAAAACTATATCGTATTTTAGACGTTGTTCAGATCGTTCCATTTGATGTCGAATGCGCAAAGATATTTGGAACAATTAAAAGTAAACTACGAATGATTGGAAGGCCAACCGGGGAAGTGGATGCCCTGATTGCTGCTACGGCTATGGCCCACGATGCAACTCTTGCCACTGCTAACAGGCGACATTTCGAAAATATCGAAGGCTTGAAACTGGAAGTCTGGCGAATTGAATAGAGAAGAGCTTTGTGCAGTGACTAGGTCTATACTTCTTCCCCTTCAGACTTTTCCCACTGACGCCATATAAACGGCAAACTCCTCCTCTCCATCGACCCGGAGCAGCCGGTCCAATGCTTCCTGGTCATAGGCGGCAATAGCGCAGGTCCCCGCCCCGATGGTCTCACAGGCAAGATACAGGTTCTGGCAGACATGGCCTGCATCGATGGCGATTACCCGATGCGCCGCGAGGCCGTAGCGCCACTCCATGCGATAAGGAATGGCCGTCCAGATGAATGTCAATGCTGCGTTTCCCGGGTAGGGCTGGCCGAATGCGGCGTCGACCATCTTACTCGGGAGCTGTTCCTCTGAGAACTCGTAGAGTAGCTGGTGAGAGAGTGGAAGATACCGGTAGATTCCGGAATCGACCCCTTCCACGTGGAGCACGGCCAGATATGTTTCGAGGGCGTGACGGCACCCTGCCGATGGCACGGTCCGATAGGCGTGGCCTCCGACGACTTCTCCCCGCACTCCCTGGGTTGCCCAGAGAAGAAAAGACACCTCGTCCAGCGTAAGAGGTTGTTTCCGATATATTCGACGGCTCTGCCGGTTCCCAATCGCCATGGCGAGATCGATCTTGGCGATTTTTCTCCACTCGCCGGGCTTCAGAAGATCGATTCGCAACGCATCCGCCGGATATGGCTTTTCGATAGGAGGAGGATCGATCCCTCTGTTCTGGTCCGTCCGCGAAAAATCGACTTTCTTCCGGACGCTGTCTTTCAAGAAATACCTAAACTGCTTTAATAAGTCTTTGTCCATTAAAACATAATCTACCGGAAATATAACCGAAGTTCAATGATAAAAAATTCGGATGTTTGGATGAAGGAGGGGAATTTCGTTGACAAAGCGAAGAGTCATCCATTATCATTTTTGAGATTTCCGAGAAAATCCGAAATCTTTGATTACACCGATTAGTAAACGATGACACAGATATGCGAAAGGTGATCCATGGGAAAGAATCTCGTTCAAAAAATTTTTGAGTCTCATCTGGTGAGAGGAAGGTTGGAACCCCGGGAGGACATTGCCATCTCCATTGACCAGACCCTCACACAGGATGCCACGGGGACGATGGCCTATCTTCAGTTTGAAGTCCTTGGGATTCCGCGAGTCAAAACCAGGCTTTCCGTCAGCTATGTGGACCACAATATGCTCCAGACGGGTTTTGAGAATGCGGATGACCACCGGTTTCTTCAGACCTTTGCGGCAAAGTATGGAATCCTCTTCTCGAAGCCCGGCAATGGCATCTGTCACCAGGTTCACCTGGAACGGTTTGCAAAACCGGGGGAGACGCTTTTAGGCTCTGATAGCCATACGCCCAATGCAGGCGCGATGGGAATGATCGCAATTGGCGCTGGAGGCCTTGATGTTGCCATTGCCATGGGAGGCGAACCTTATTATCTCAAGATGCCGGAGGTCGTCCTGGTGAGATTGAAGGGACGGCTTGGCCCATGGGTCTCCTCAAAGGACATCATCCTCGAGATTCTCAGGCGACTGACTGTCAAAGGCGGCGTAGGGAAGATCTTCGAATTTGGAGGATCGGGCGTGAAAGCGCTCTCTATTCCTGAAAGGGCTACTATTGCGAACTTAGGAGCGGAGTTAGGAGCGACCACAACTCTCTTTCCGAGCGATAAGCAGACTCTCGAATTTTTAAAGGCTCAGGAGAGGGAGAGAGATTGGATTCCTCTCCAGCCCGATCCCGACGCAAGGTATGATCAGGTCATTGAGATCGATCTCCGAAAATTGGAGCCCCTGATCGCCCAGCCCTCCAGCCCGGATAGAGTCACCCCGGTGAGAGAGGCGGCGGGAAAAGAGGTGAAACAGGTCTGCATCGGGAGTTGCAATAACTCCTCCTATATGGATCTGATGAGTGTGGCGAAGATCCTGAAAGGAAAGAAGATCCATTCGAATGTCAGCCTTACGATTACCCCTGGATCGAAGCAGGTCTTTGAGATGATTGCCCGGAAAGGAGCTCTGGCCGATCTGATCCAGGCAGGGGCCAGAATTCTCGAATCGGCCTGCGGTCCATGCATTGGAATGGGTCAGGCGCCTTCCTCTGATGCGGTCTCCATCCGGACGATGAACCGGAATTTCCAGGGCCGGAGCGGATCGCCCGATGATCAGATCTATTTGGCCAGCCCATATGTGGCAGCCGCCTGTGCCTTAAGAGGAATCATCACCGACCCAAGAGAATTGGGTCAGAAGCCGCCCCGGGTCCCCATGCCCAGGAAATTTTTAATCGATGACAGCATGATCCTTCTCCCTTCGCCGGATCCGGAGAAGGTGGCGATTGAGCGGGGGCCGAATATCAAGCCCCTTCCCACGCGAGCCCACCTGGAGGATTTGATTGAGGGAAAAGTTCTTTTGAAATTGGGAGATCATATTACGACCGATCATATCATTCCTGCCGGAGCGAGAGTTCTTCCCCTGAGATCCAATATTCCTGCTATTTCAGAACACCTCTTTGAAAGGTTGGATCCTGATTTTTTTAAGAAAGCAATAGAGCTGCGAGGCGGATTTGTGGTCGGAGGCGAGAATTACGGGCAGGGGTCGAGCCGGGAGCATGCCGCCCTGGCTCCCATGTTCGTTGGCATCCGAGCGATTATTGCAAAATCGTATGCGCGCATTCACCGGAGCAATCTGATCAACTTTGGAATCCTTCCCCTGACCTTTAAGGATGAGAAAGACTATGAGAGAATTGAACAGGGGAATCAACTCAGGATCGAGAAGATCCGCGATCGCCTTCAGGCGAACGGATCATTGACCATTCAAAATGTGACACAGGGGAGCGCCTTTGAAGTTTCACATGGGTTGAACCAGAGGGAGATCGAAATGCTTCTCGCGGGCGGGTTGCTCAATTATACCCGTTTAAGTGCCTAAAGTTTGAAGTGACTAAAGTGCTTCATCTGACGCTTTTTTATATACTCCGTTCACCCTGAGCTTGTCGAAGGGTACGTACCTACACCGTTCGTCCTTCGAGAGCCTCAGGATGAACGGTGAGTCGAATGACTCAGCGCGAACGGCAAAAATGATAACAGTGCCCAAACCATTATGGACTGATTGGTAGCTCATTCAAACATTTGGATCACTCTGGTTCATCATGAACTTCACCCATGACATCCTTATCATCGGAGCAGGCCTGGCAGGACTTCGGGCTGCGGTGGAGTGTGTGGGGCAGGCCGATGTTGCTGTGGTGAGCAAGGTCCTTCCCACGCGTTCCCATTCAGGCGCAGCCCAGGGCGGGATCACCGCCTCTCTTGGCAATGAGGAGGACGACCGCTGGGAATGGCATCTTTTCGATACGGTCAAAGGGAGTGACTTTTTCGGTGATCAGGATGCCATCGAGATCATGGTCAGGGATGCTCCCCGGGTCATTTATGAACTGGAGCATATGGGCGTTCCCTTCAGTCGCACTTCTGAGGGAAAGATCGCCCAGCGAAACTTCGGAGGCCATACACGGAATTTCGGGGAAAAACCTGTGAAGAGGGCGTGCCATGCGGCCGACCGCACAGGAAGGGTCGTCCTCGATACGCTCCATGACCAATGCCTTCGCCACCAGATCAAATTTTATCCTGAGAACTATCTCCTCTCGCTTGTCTTTGATGGAAAGAGGTGTGCGGGAGCGGTGACCTATGATCTTCCCACAGGCGAACTCTATCTTTTCCAGGCCAAGGCCATTCTCCTGGCCACCGGAGGATGCGGAAGAATCTATAAGACCACTTCCAATGGTTTTGCCTCGACCGGAGATGGGATGAGCCTCGCCTTTCGGTCGGGCATCCCGCTCGAGGATATGGAGTTCGTCCAGTTTCATCCCACAGGGCTTTATCCCCTGGGCATCCTGGTGAGCGAAGCGGCAAGGGGCGAGGGCGGGGTTTTGAGGAACAGGCTGGGCGAACGCTTTATGGAGCGGTATGCTCCCACGGTAAAAGAGCTGGCGGCAAGAGACGTGGTCTCAAGGGCGATACTTACAGAGGTTCGAGAAGGAAGAGGAATCGGCGGAATGGACTATGTCCATCTCGATCTCACCCATTTAGGAGAAGAGAAGATTGAGAAACGGCTCTGGGAGATCGCCTCTTTTGTGAGGATCTACCTAGGCATCGATCCAGTTTACGATCCCATTCCAGTTCAACCCACCTGCCATTACATCATGGGAGGTATCCCGACGGATGTGGATGGAAGGGTTCTGACAGATGAGAAAGGATCGATCGCTCCCGGTCTCTATGCCGCTGGAGAATGCGCCTGCGTCTCCATCCATGGCGCCAACCGGCTTGGCTGCAACTCCCTTCTCGATCTCCTCGTCTTCGGAAGAAGAAGCGGATTGGCGATGAAAAGAGATATTCTGCAAGTTGAAACGCCCACTCTTTCAAACGAGTCGCTGAAAAGAGTGGATTCCAAGATAAGGGGTTTATTGAATCATCAGGGCCGGGAGAAGTGCGATTCGATTCGAAAAGGGATGCAGGCCGCCATGATGGAATACGGATCGGTCTTCCGGGATGACGAAGGTTTAAAAAAAGGGATAGAGGAGATCCGGGCTCTGAAAGAACGATATAAAGATATCGGGGTTTCTGATCAAAAGGAAGCTTTCAATTATGAATTGATGGAAGCCGTCGAATTAGGCCATCAACTCGACCTCTCAGAGGTGATCCTTCTGAGCGGTCTCCACAGAAGGGAGAGCAGGGGGGCTCACTGGCGGGAAGACTTTCCCCAGAGGGCGGACCGGTACTATCTGAAGCATACTTTTGTTTTTCAGACCCGGAAAGGTCTGGAAGTGAGATATAAGCCTGTTAAGATCACACGGTTTCAACCGGAAGCAAGGATTTATTAGTCGAGGATTTCATTTATGTCAAGGACAGGAACGGGGATCTATGTGCGAATAGGTGTGTTTATGTTAATCACCAAATTCCAAGCACCAATCATCAAATAATAACCAATTTTTCAATACTCAATAACCAAAACCTTTTGGTTATTGAGTATTGGAGCTTATTTGGTGTTTGAAATTTGGTTATTGGAATTTATCTAAGCATGTTGCAATAGCGATAGACATCATCTCATGCAGAGGGTCGGATGCTCGTCAAACTTAAGATCTTCCGTTTCGATCCTGAGAAGGATGAAAAACCATACTACCAAACCTATGAGGTGGAGGCCGACCCCATGGATCGGCTTCTCGATTGCCTCAATCGAATTCGATGGGAGCAGGATCCAACCCTGTCTTTCCGGATGTCCTGCGGCCATGGCGTCTGCGGATCGGATGGGATGAGGATCAACGGCGTCTGCGGATTGGCCTGCCAGAAGCTGGTCCGGAGTTTTCAGGAGGAGATTTTGATCGAGCCCCTTCCCGTCTTCAAAGTGGTGAAAGATCTGGTGGTAGACCTTGGTCCCTTTTTTGAAAAGTATCACTCCATCAAACCTTACTTGATCACTAAGACGCCTCCATCCGATACGGAACGGAGACAGTCTACCGATGAACACGAGCAGTTTGAGGAGGCGATCCGCTGTATCCTCTGCGCCTGCTGTACAGCCTCCTGCCCGGTCAATCAGAATAAGGAGACAATGGATTATGTAGGGCCTGCGGCTCTGGTGCGGGCCTTCCGCTATCTTTTTGATTCAAGAGACGAGGGTTCTGAGGAGAGGCTTTCCCTTCTGGATCATAAGGAAATGGCCTGGGGCTGTCAGACCCTCTGGAAGTGCACCGAGGTCTGCCCGAAAGAAATCCCCGTCACAAGAGAAATCGGCCAGATCAAGAAACGCATTTATGAAACTAAAAATAAATGAAAAAGAAACTCCCTCTTATTTTTTTCTTCCCGGGATAGGCACTTCAATATATTCCACTGCCTTTGGGAGTAACTGCCGGATCCTTTTTAAGGCAGAGCATACGACAAACACTCTTAGATTGTTAGACTTGGGATCTGCGGGAGAGATAAAAAACCCCTGTCGTTTCAGATCAAAACTCATGCAGGATCCTACCAATACTTCCCCATCCATAAATGTCACTTCTAATAACGACCCGTAAGGGTTCTCTCCTTCTCTATACCCGCCCCTTTCCACATATTGCGGAACCCCTTTGAAATCCCGAACCACGAAAACGGCCTTCAACTGATTGATGATGACTTCGACGGGTTTGTCCAGTGGTTTGTCCACAGGGGTCACGTGAAATCGATCTTTGTTCGGGAAGAAATCGATTGCAGAACCCTTTAAGATTTTTCCATTGGCATATCGTACCACCACTTTAATACGTTCCATCAGTTGCTCCTTTTTGCTCAATCAATTTAATTGATTTTGAATAACTCTGTCAATCATCGATTTTGACCGGTCCTCTTCACTTGTCCTCAGGCCCAAAAATTTTTTTGAAATTAAAGGTGTGATGTAAGATAATATATTAAAGGTTCTTCTATCCTCAGGGTTCCCAAGATGAAAGACGCTTATGTAACCATTCACGGTCACTTCTACCAACCGCCAAGGGAAAATCCTTGGCTCGAAATGATTGAACAAGAGGAGAGCGCTCGCCCCTTCCATGATTGGAATGAGCGGATCGCGTTTGAATGTTACCGGCCCAATGCCTATGCGAGGATCGTCGATGGCAAAGGAAAAATCCTCAATATCTTCAACAACTACTCCTTCCTCAGTTTCAATTTCGGGCCCACGCTCCTTTCCTGGATAGAGAGGGAGAGACCTTTCATTTATCAGAAGATCCTTGAAGCGGACCGCGAGAGTCTCAGGCGTCTTGGCTACGGGAATGCGATCGCGCAGGTCTATGACCATATCATCATGCCCCTGGCCAATGAGAGGGATCAGGAGACAGAAGTCCGATGGGGGATAGCGGACTTTGAAAGACACTTTCATCGCAAACCTGAGGCGATGTGGCTTCCCGAGACAGCGGTCAATTATCCCACGCTTCAGGCGCTGATCAAAAACGGCATGCGCTATCTCATCCTGAGTCCTTTCCAGGCACTGAGGGTGAGATCCTTAGGGAGCAGGAAGTGGACGGATGTCTCTCAGGGAAAAATCGATACGACTCGGCCCTATCGCTGCTTCCTCGGGGATCGGTCCGGAAAGAAGATGTCGGATCAGTATATCGACATCTTCTTCTATGAGGGGGTGATTTCCAAGGAGATCGCCTTCGGAGAACTTCTGAAAGACGGGGATCGTTTCTGTCAGCGGTTCGTCCAGGGCTATCAGCCGTCGAAGAAAGGACCCCAGCTCATCCATGTCTCCACGGATGGCGAGACCTACGGGCATCATAAAAAATTCGGTGAGATGGCTTTGGCCTATGCCTTAAGCAAAGGACTCTCCGGCCAGGGGTTTGATGTCCTCAATTACGGGGCCTTCCTGAAAAGGTTTCCTCCTGTTGATGAGGTCGAGATCGATGAAGGGCCCAAGGGAGAGGGGAGCGCATGGAGTTGCAGCCACGGTGTGGGGAGATGGAAAGAGGATTGCGGTTGCAGCACCGGCGGAAGAGCCGGATGGAATCAGAGATGGAGACGACCCTTAAGGGAAGCCCTCAACCTGCTAAGGGATGATCTTGCCACTTTATTTGAGAGGGAAGGAGAAAAGATATTTGTTCATCCCTGGGAGGCGAGAAATGGTTATATCGATGTGATCCCGGACCGGTCTTCCGAAAACATTGGCAAGTTCTTCGAACAGTATGGCCGTCAGGATATTGATGAGAAAGGAAGGATAAAAGGGCTCAAGTTGCTGGAGATGCAGCGCCACGCCCTGCGAATGTTTACGAGTTGCGGATGGTTTTTCGCCGACCTGGCAGGTCTGGAAACGATCCTCATCCTCGAACATGCGGCCAGGGCGATCCAGTTCGCAGAGGAATTTTCAGATCAGGAGATCGGAAAAAGATTTCTCCAGCCGCTCTCTCAGGGCAGAAGCAATCTTTCCGAAATGGGAGACGGCCTCCAGATCTATCAGCGGTTTGTGAAGCCGAAGCAGGTCGCCCCTGAACAGGTGGTGAACCACTATGTCATCTCCTCTCTTTTTAACGGTGGGGAGAAGGAGAAGAGGATCTTCTCCTTTCGGGTGGAGAAAATAGATGATGAGCGGATAGAGAAAGATGACCGACTGCTTGTCCTGGGAAAAGTGAAGGTGGTTTCCGATGTCATTCAGGAGCCAAAGACATTCTTTTTCGGGTTGATCTCTTCAAAGGGAGGCCTTTTCCAGAACTGGATTTCTGAAGACAGAGGAACGTTCGATTTCAATACCTTAAGACGGAGAGGAATGGATGGTTTTGAGAAAGGGGAAGAGGCCTTGAAGGAGACCATCGCCTCGCTTCTCGGAAACCGGATATTTACCATTCAGGATATTTTAAAAGAGGGGAAGGAGGTCATTCTTCAAAAACTCATAGAAAAGGAGAGGGGGGCCCCCTTATTTATTTATGAGGAGATTTATAACAGTTTTAAGCCAACCCTCGAAACATTCATCGCCGTCGGCATGGAGATTCCCTGGGACATAAAGACTGCGGTGGAGATTACGCTCAGCCATCGGTTGCTCCGTGAGATCAAGGAACTGAGGAGAGATGTCGAATCGAACATCAAAAAAGGGGCGATCGATCGAATCGTTGAAGAATCCAAACGATACGGATGTCGATTGCACAAAGAGGAATCTTTATCTATTTTAAATGAGATGCTCAGAAAGAAGATGAAATCCCTTCGAGAAACAAAATCCTCTAATCTTTCGCTTCAGGAAGGGTTGATTCAGGAAGTTATCACGCTCCTCGATTTGGCGAAGCAGTGGGGTTTTGATCTCGACCGACTCGAAACCCAGGATCTGATGCATGAAATATTAAACGAATGTTTGGAGAATCTCGAAAAATCCTGGTGGGAGGATGGCGCTCAGATATCTTTTCCTCGCGTGCTGGTCACCCTGGCAGAGAAGTTGGATTTTAATATCGAAAAAATCTCAAAAGCTGCCGGCTCAAAGAATTAACACTTCCCCATCTCCCTATTTCTTCAATCCACAATCACTTTTCTGAGGGGAAGGTCATCTGGCCTCCGTAGTAACCCAGAAGGAGAACAACGGGAACAAAGAGGATCATTAACGTCAGATAGAAGTAGTAGGATATTTGTATCTCACCGATCCAAAAGAGAATGAAGGTGACTTCAATGGCCAGGAGGAGGATCGAAAACTGAATTTTTCTCTTTATGAATCGGGTTGATTTTAACTTGTAATTGATCCACCAGGTTAGGAATCCTGTGGCTATCGCAAAGGGAGTTGAGATGATTCCGAGAATCAGAAGATGGGTGCTGGTCGTGCCCAGGGAAGGAAGCATCCATATGAAGAATAGAAGATAAAAGAGGGATGATGCCATGAGAAAAGCGATGGGAAAGTGGACCACCATGGGGTGGGGATGGCGCCTCGCCATGGGAAATGTTTGGAGGAGCGACTGAAGAAACTTCGGGAGATGCTTTAATTCTTCAGGAGGTCCTTTTTTCAACATTCCTATTTGCGGATAGCGTTCGAGAACCTCGGGTCCATGGGGTGCGGCGGAGATCTCTCCACTCAAATTTTTTCCCGAAGGATGACGATTCATGTGAGTTCCCTTTGACCAGAGGGGGCTTTTGGATACATCGTAAACCTTGCCTTCAAAAGCGATGTAAACGGGTTTGCCTTCTTTTCCATCACAGGAGAGCAGTTCTTCGGATGTGAATTCTTTCATTTTTTTCTCGCACCTCATTTTTTCTTTTTAGGAGGGGGTTTGGGAGTTGAAAACTCAACCACATAATAGGTCAAAGCCCAGCGCTCTTTCTCCGGAAGCTGATCCCATTTGATCATCGCGGTATTCGGTATTCCCCGGGAAATGAGATCATACACCTTTCTGAGATTTCCCTTTGCATGGGGCCATTGATTAAAGGGGATATTAAAATCTCTGGGAGGGGGTTTAAGAGCCAGGCCCAACGGGGTTTTCCCGTTGCCCGTAGGTCCATGGCAGGATGCACAGTTCTGATCATAAACTTTTTTGCCAAGGCTCAGAAGCTCAGGGGTTTTTGCGGGAGGCTTTGAAGCCTGAGCGAAAACGAAGCCGGAAGAATAGAGGATAAATCCTACCGCCACGATCATGGACAGCCATCTTTTCATATCAATTCCCTTTACTTTCCTTCTCCTTTTCGTCTTTTTCGGTTTCCCAGATGGAGATGACGGGGAAGAGTTTGGAAAAGAGAACAAAGGCGAGCGTGAATCCTGCTGCAAGGCCAAAGGTCATCGACCATTCGACCCACGAGGGCATGTAATCGCCGCGCACATAGGGGAGACGGGGCTCAATGAAAGAGGGGATGATGATGGTGTAGCGCTCGATCCACATTCCGATGATGATGCAGATGGAGGCAATCAGAAGTCCCGGAAGAGTGCGTCTGAAAACCAGTATGGGGAAGGGAATCACAAAACAGAGGGCCACCATGATCCAGAAAAGCAGGGCATACTTTCCAGTCAGTTTGCTCCATAAAACAGCGTGCTCGGCCTCTCCTCCCGCATAACCCACGGTCAGGTATTCGGCGAACGTGAAATAAGCCCACAGGAGAGTGAAGACCAGGAGGAGCAGTCCCATATTATTATAATGGTAGGGTTTCAGGTAGTCCTCCAGATGGTAAACTTTTCTAAGGGCAATGGTGACAAGAATGATCGCAGCGATTCCAGAATAGATCGCTCCCACGACAAAGTAGGGGGCGAAGATGGTGCTAAACCACATGGGCTGGGTCTGCAAGCCGAAGACCCAGGAGACGACCGTGTGGACACTCACAGCGATGGGGATGACAGCAATGCAGAGAAAGCCGATCGCCTTTCCCAGGGCCGACAATTGTTTTTCGGTTCCGGTCCAGCCCAGAGAGAGCGGGCGGTAAAGCCAGCGCCTGCCCGGGAAACGGTCCCGGAGAAGCCCGATATCCGGCACCATGAGGACATAGAGGAAGATCACACTGACAGTGAAGTAGGTCATGATGCAGGTGAAGTCCCAGAGCAGGGGCGACTTGAACTGTGCATGGAGGGCAACCCAGTAGAATCGTGACGAGCGGCCTAAGTCGAAAAGAATATTGGTAGGACCTGCGGCAAGGGCAAAGACGGTAACCGCTTCAGCGGCCCTGCCAAAGGGCGTTCCCCATCCGGCATGGGTGATCCTCAGGACAGCGGAGACCAGCGCCCCTGCATGGCTTATCCCGATGAAGAAGACAAAATTGACGAGATAAAGAGCCCATGATACGGGATGGCCCATTCCCGTCTCGCCAAGACCAAACCGGTATTGCCACCCGAAGGCGAAGACCGACCAGAGGAAGATGGCTGCAAGGGGAATGGCAGTGGCCCAGAACGCCCATCCCGTGCGGGTCATCGGGGTAATAACTTTTTCGTATTTTCGGGCGATGGCTTCGCTATCCGTCATGCCATTCACCTTCCTTGAGGTAGTAAACTTTGGGTTTGGTGCCGAGGTCTTCTAACAGGCGAAAAGCACGGCGACTCTTGGAGAGCCTGGAAACCCGGCTATTCGAATCATTGAGATCTCCAAAAGAGATGGCTCCGGATGGGCAGGTCTCCGCACAGGCAGGGATGACCTCGCCATCATGGATCCTGCGGTTCTCTTTTTTTGCTTTCCACTTTGCTGTCCGGATCCTCTGGATGCAAAAATTGCATTTCTCCGTGATCCCTTTTCTCCTCTTGTAGACATCGGGATTCCGGCCCCTCTTGTAGTCGTCCGGCCAGGCGGGGGCATGCCAGTTGAAGTAGCGGACCGTATAAGGGCAGTTTGAAATGCACATCCGGACCCCGATGCACCGAGGATAGACCTGGGCTACGATTCCCTCGGGATTTTTATAGGTTGCCTCCACCGGACAGACCTTGGTGCAGGGAGGATGATCGCACTGCATGCAGGGAATGGGAAAGAAGCGCATCTTCACGTCGGGGTAAGATCCTTTCACCTCAGAGATGAAATTCATCCAGAACTTTCCCCGTCCGAGCACGGCCTCTTGCTCCCCGGCAAAGGGGACATTGTTCTCCTGCCGGCAAGCCACAACGCATGCCTGACACCCCGTGCATCTATCCAGATCAATCACCATGCCCCAGCGGTACATTGAGAACTCCTATGTCAGGGTATCAGAAGATCAGTATATCAGGGTATCAGATCAAGACATTCGACAATCAATAAATTTTTTTCTTAGAGAATCTTAAACTCTGATTGCCTGATCTCCTGATGCCTCCCTCCTGGTAACCTGATTTCCTGATATCCTGAATTAAGCCTTATACACCCTTACTCTTGTTGAGAAGTGAGATAGAAACCCTCCCAGATAATCGTATTCCCTGACCATCAGATCGTTCGGGTTTATTCCTCTTCCTTTGGCCCAGCGGCCATAAGCCCGATGTCCCTGGCCATAAGGGATATGAATGCATTTTGGATGCGTACCCGGGAAGAGCCTCGCTTTTGTCTTGACCTTCCCGACCTCCGATTCCACCCAGACCGGATCTCCATCTTGGATTCCCATGGTTCGTGCGGTCTCCGGGTGAATTTCAATCCAGGAACCCCATCTCTCCTGCAGGTTGGGAGAGGCGGTTTCCTGGAGAAAAGGCTGGTTTGCTCCCCTGCCTTCAGCTCCGGCCATCAATTTATAGTGGATGAGGTGGAAAGGATAATTCTTTTCTTCTCCGGTCAGGCGCGGTTTTTCAAAGTGAGGCAGGAAAGCCTTATCCCCGGTTGCCTCGATCTTCAACTCCTTCAGAATGGATTCCATGCTTTTAGATCGTTTTTTTGACAGTTCACGTAATCCCCGTTCCATGATTTGAGAGTAGAATTCAAATCTTCCTGAAGGGGTATCGAATTTTTTTCTCCACTCCCCAAACGGATAAGAACTGTCCCACCATCCCCCGGCATCCACCAGCGCCTTCCAGAATTCTTCAAAATCCTTTGTACGAATGGAGCCCCGTTTTGATCGGAAGACCCCGCGGATAGACGCCTTCAGAGTCTCCTGCATATCTTTCCACGGAAAGGACCTCGCCATGCTCCCCCCAAGACCTTTCGCAATCTGAATCAGGACGTCCCCGGTTTCGCGGACATCATGCAGGGGGCTACTCAGGACAGGGCTTCTTAACCCGAACATGGGCAAACCTGGTCCTGGCTCAGGAGAGTCGTCCTGCCAGCGATCAAAATAGGTTCCATCCGGAAGCACGAGATCAGCAAATTCTGTTGTTTCATCCATAAAGGGTGAGAAGCTGACAATAAAAGGGACTTTCTCCATGGTGGCCCGGAACTTTTCGGACTCGGGGATACTGAAGAGAGGGTTGGTGTAATAGAGAAAGAGGGTATCGATCGGATAGGGCTCTCCCCTGCCGATTCTTTCCGGGAGCACGTAAGGGACTTCTTGCGCAAAAGGAAATGGAAAGTCGCCGGCTCCATCCACGCGTTGACGGGATAAACCCTTTTCCGCAATCGGATCTTTGATGACAGGCGGCCATTTTTGAAAAGGGGGTTTCCTCTGAAGAAGAAGTCCGCCGGGCCGGTCAATCGATCCTACCAGTGCGTTGAGACTGTCAACGGCCATCTGGCTATAGGCCCCGTTTGTCTGCATTCCCACTCCTCTTCCCGAAACGGCAACCGAAGGCCGGTGGGAGGAGAATTCTCCGGCGATCCGAATGATGCTCTCTTCAGGGATTCCCGTGATAGAGGAGACCTGTCCGGGCGAGTATTCCTTAAGCACAAGGGTTTTAAACCCGATACGATTCTTTCCGCTCGAATCCTTCCAGTCTTCAAAACCGAAGGTATGGCGAGAGATGAAATCCTGATCATATCTCTTCTCTTTGACGATCCAGTGAGCGATACCGAGAGCCAGGGCGCCATCGGTTCCTGGTTCAATGGGTATCCACTGATCGGCCTTTGAGGCGGTGACAGAGAATCGGGGTTCGACCTGAACCAGCTTGCCCCGTATCCCCGGTCTTCCTCTTCTCAGAGATCCATATCCCCGAAGGTTGATCATGGACGGTCGCGATGCCTCCAGAAGGCCGGCCCCAAAGGAAAGGACATAGTTTGTCTCTTCCCAGTGGATGGAGAGAAAATCTCTTTCACCCATTGTGAAGAAGTGTCCCTTCAGAATCCCTTCAGATCCTCTGTAAGGATTTCCGAGGTGATTGGGAGAACCATAGGCCTCCATAAATCTGTTCATCAGGTCGAGCATATGACCGCGATACCGGCCCCCCAAGACGAGAAGCTGGTGAGGTTTTTCCTCCTGACGGAGTGTTTTCAGTCTTTGGGTAACGAGGCCAATGGCTTCGTCCCAGGAGATCTTCTCCCATTTTCCCTCTCCTCGCCCTCCTTTTCTTCTCAAGGGATGTCGGATTCGATCCGGATCATAAAGCACTTGAAGGCCGGCCTGACCTTTTGGACAGAGCCGGCCTTTGTTAACGGGGTAGTCCTTTATCCCTTCGAGTTTGACCGGCCAGTGATTGACCGAGCGAATCCGGAGACCGCAGCCGCTCGGGCATTGAAGGCAGATGCCGGTGGACCATTGTTCATCATAAGGCATCCATTCCCCTTCTTTTGGAAGGGCATGGAGGAGCTCATCAGGAAGGGCCATCCCTAATGTGGCCGCACCGATCATCTTCAAGAGATTTCTACGGGAGATCTTCATCGGCACAGTAATTGAGTTCGGAGTTCGTAGTTCGGAGTTTTTATTCAGTTTTTACTCCGAACTCCGAACTAATCACTCCGAACTATTAGCTCGAGTGACACGCATAGCAATCGATATTCGCCTTTTTCTTCTTATGGCAATCCAGACACCAGGCCATATAGTTTCTATCGACCATCTTTACCGGCCTCTCTTTTTTACCTGTAAGGCCATGACAGACGGAACAATCAACACCGCTTTGAACATGAATCCAGTGGGGAAAGACAACAAATTTCGGAAGTTCATACATTCGCTCCCAGGGGATCTCTCTCCCTGCCTGGACATACTTCACCACTTTAAGCGCCTCGGGCCTCTTGCTGATCGCATCGGTTGCATGGCAGGCCCGGCAAAGGTCAATATTAGGGATGCCTGCGGAACGGTGCCTTTCCACATAACGATGGCAGAAAGTACAATTCAAATTTAATTTTTCTTTATGGATGAGATGGTTGAAGAGGATAGGCTGATCCATTGACTTCCATTTAAAGATCGGGAAGAGGGAGAAGAAGACCGTTTTCGTCTCATATTGAAACCGGTGATAGGCTACAATGGCAATGACAAGGACAAGGATGATGCCGATCGAAATAAAAAATCCCTTTCTCATAGGGTTGCCGGTTCAAAGGAGAGCGACGATCTGATCCAGTTTAATGAATTATCTCTAGACCTAAAACAAGCGCGAATATGAAGGTGAAATCACAGCCGACCTATCGGACCGAAAATGCGACGGAGGTCGCAATAAATTGATTAGCCTACCCCCACCTGAAGGCATACTTCTCCCTTCCATTGTTTG
>Ga0208244_100121_pt1 | contig 107235 bp, 102 predicted proteins | sample SubbioCR12Aug_5A_FD_184828 | JGI IMG/M metagenome (GOLD analysis project Ga0208244, IMG submission 184828) | Serpentinite rock and fluid subsurface biosphere microbial communities from McLaughlin Reserve, California, USA - CR12Aug_5A (SPAdes) | ecosystem: Environmental > Terrestrial > Deep... | reverse complement strand
TGATTGCCGTCGCCGATCAACCTCGCGACCAAATCGAATCGATTTTGCAATCCCTGAGACAAACAGGGATCGAACATCTGGCCATGTTGACCGGCGATAATCAGGTGACGGCCAACAACATCGCGGCTCAAATCGGTATCGATGAAGTGCATGCCGAATTGCTGCCGGCCGATAAAGTTGAGATTGTCAGTCAAATGGTCGAGAAATATGGCCAGGTGGCGATGATCGGCGATGGCATCAATGATGCTCCGGCGTTAGGCCGTGCTAATCTGGGCATTGCGATGGGGGTGTTGGGTTCGGATGCGGCGATTGAAATAGCGGATATTGCCTTAATGGGAGATGACCTTTCCAAGCTTCCCTGGCTGATTGTTCATTCCAAAAGAACGCTGGCCATTATCCGGCAAAACATTGTTTTCGCACTTACGATCAAAGCCGCGTTTGCAGTGTTGGCTTTTGCAGGTTTGGCAACCTTATGGGAAGCCGTTGCAGCCGATATGGGGGCTTCTTTGTTGGTGGTTGCCAACGGATTGAGGCTGCTCCATACCAAATAAGATTTTCTTAGAGTCCGTCAGCAACAAATAAAATATCCGTTTCTATGCTCGGCAGGTCGGTGAAGATGTTATCCACCCTGGCATGCCGTGTTCCGCGCATCCCCCGTATATAGCACCAGCCTATTCACGGTGGCACAAAAAACTTGTGCCACTCTCTGAGCTTATTCTTTACCTGTTACCATAATCAGACTGGGTCGCCTGGAGTAAATACTCACTGTTGTATTTATCATGCATCGCTCTTGTTATGGTTAATGCTGCATCATAGGCTGGCCTCCTGTGCAGCAATCGTCATCCATCATCATCTCGTGCATGTGCTGCATGTGTTGCATGTGTTGATCCATCATCTGCCTGCGCTCTTGGGGTTTCTTCGTCTGGCGTATTTCGGCTAGTTCCTTTTCCATTTGTTTCAGTTGTTCCTGCATCTCCTGTTCGGTCATTGTCTTCTGTTTTTCTTCAGCAGCATTCGCGAAGGGGCCGCTCGATGCAAGAAAAACGACTAGGAATAATAGGGCTTGTGTTTTCATGTTAATCTCCTTACGGGCTGATTAGAAAAGTGGGACATTATCACTAGTACCCTAAAGCATTAATCGAAATATCCGTCCGCCTGAATCTCAATTTTCGTAGCTAAAAGCTCCAGATAAACCTTCGAGTTTACGACTTTTAACAAGGCCAATAGTTCAGCAATAACTGTTAAAGCTTCTGAGATATTATTCTCTATGAAATACATAGAGCTGCTCTAAATACAAAAAAAATATGCTGAACTGGTCGCCTATGATACGTTGGATACAATGAACAAATTGACTGAGGCGACCACGGCAGCCGGGCATCCGTCTTTGATCAGGAAGGCCAATTAATGAATGCCATCATTCTCGAATCGATAATCACCTGCCCATAGTGCGGGCAGGTTAAAACGGAAACGATGCCTCCAGTTTTTCGATTAATTAATAGATTGATAGTATCTTAAATTCGCTATTTCGCTATGGCTTTAACTCTGCCGCCAATTCACGATGCATCTTCGCCATTTCCAAGTTTTCTTCATCGGCCTGACTATAGATCCGAATCAGCTTTTTACAATGGACCCCGAACCCGGTTGCCTCCTGCCTGCCAAACAACCACGGCTCGCGCTCGTATTGACTCAGGATTTTCTTGTGTTCCTCATTTTCCGTTTTTTCCTTGAAGGATTCCCAAGCATAAGAACCAATCAAGGCCTTTCGAACACCGAGTTTTGAATTCAGCCCCCAAGCATATAAGGCTTAGTTCTTCACTTGGCTAGTGCATCGCTTTTGGCTTTCGTCATCCCCAAGCATTAGAGATGATCGAAATGCTTTCGGCAAGTTCATTATACGCGAGCGTTTTGTGCAGACCGAACCATGTCTGCGGCCATTGCATCACCGATATGTCTCAGACCTTGAGCCAATAAACCGATCATTTTTTCTTCGGCGGCTTTGCTTTCTGAGTCTTCCATGTGGATTGCTTTAGATCCGTGTTTCATGACGGATTTAAGCTTTTTGCCCAGGACACCGGGCATTTGCATGGCACTTTTGTCAAAGTGTTCGGCAGCTTGTTCGACAATGGCTTCAATATCGCTACCGTCACGAATGAATGAATCAGGAGCCTTGTGATCTGGAGCAAAAATGAAAGCGGTTGACGCTTGATTTGCTGAAACGTTGGCAATGCTGATAATTATGCTAACTGGGTCTACATTGGCGGCGCCGCAGATTAAAGCGCCAGATGCGATGGTGGCTTTTGCTAGAGTGAACTTGGCCTGTCTCCTTGTGTTCGAGGCAGGGACTTTGAGGTTATTAGATCGTGGAGGGCTGGCAGATTTTATTTGCTAGTCACGCGACTCTGGTAATCCCGCTGTCCCTGACAAATTGTCATGGATCGGTGACTTTGCTAACCTGCATATGCAGGGCATCGTATAGATATTTTATCATTTTCAAACTCAGAGGACTGATGTGTCTAGAACCACCCAGACAGCATACTTAATTCCAAAATTTATAGACAAATGCCAACAGACTTTACATTGTGATTAGCATGAGCATCGCTATAATGCCGTATTCTTTTCAACTTTCAGTGTCGCTCCCTGTTAAACGACTGGCAAGATGGTATAGATATTGCTTTATGTTTGCCCGTTATATACAAATTTCTGTCAACTGGTTTGGAATATGGTGATGAAAAATAAACTATTCATTGTTCTAGTATTATTGTTCGGAGTGTTAGTAGCCTGTAGCGAGATAAAATCGCATCCGATGGATATGAGCGTAGCCGTGCGAAACGCGGGAACCAAAGCCGATCATGAGGCGCTGGCTGAGCATTATGATGCAACAGCGAACGAAATGCAGGCCAAAGTTGAGGAACACAAAAAGCTTCTCGAACAATATCAGGCGAAAAGTTATTTGTATGGCAGACAAGCACCAATTTTTGAACAACACTGTCAAACTTTGATAGGCGTCTATCAGAACGCCGTAACCGAGAACCACGCGATGGCCGAGTTACATCGGACAATGGCGCAGTAATAATGTTAAGAGACTTGGTGCGCTTTTTGGCGTAAGGGCGCACCAATTCAGAGCGAAGTAACTATGAAATAATACTTGCTGGGATGTCATTCGATAACAAAAACACATGATTTTTCTGAGGCTTGGATATTATCCGAGCTTTTAACAGGTTTTGCGCACATTGTTGGTGCAATAATCTTTGTTTTGGTACGTAATTGCCCTTTGTTGAACTTTTTCATGGCATCCGACAGCTGGCGCTTTTGCTGCACTACTTGTTATTCGGGATTTTTCCGTAAACGAAAAAATCCTTTTCGTCGATTCTTTAATATGTAGACCGACAATCAGTGCATGATCGTTCCGTTGCTGTTATTATCACGGAATTTGCTGGTGATCCGACTATAGGACTGGCTACGGATCCGGCTTTGCGGCATTTGCAATACGATGCCGTAACGCGTTTCACGGTTACAGTTAACCTACAGGGTGTTCTCAATTAAGCCAAATCATGCTGGCGACCAAGTTAAGCATCGATTGATAAGTGATAGCCAACTGCTCATAGCTCGTGGCGATGCGGCGAAAATGTTTCAATTTCAGAAAGCACGTTCCACCAGATTGCGCTCTTTATACAATGCCTTATTGTCATCTCTCGGGGCTTTTCTATGCCTTCGTCGGAATAACAGACCGTGCTTGCTGGGTGAATTCGGAAGTCTCACCGGGGATGAGCAATAAGCGAACCGGATTGCCCAAGGCATCCACCGTTGCATGAATTTTTGTGCTCAAGCCGCCGCGGGACTTGCCCATCGCTTCTTCGTGCTGCTGTTTTTTTCCCGCGCCGTGTGGATGAACGCGAACGATGCGGCTGTCTACCATCAGATACTCCAGGTCTGGATCATCACTGGCGGCGGCTAAGAGTTTTGCCCAGGTGCCTTTATCACGCGAACGGTGATAGCGCACATAAACCCGATGCCAATGTCCGAAGCAGGCCAGCAGATCTCGCCACGGCGAACCTGTTCTGGCAATCCAGAGTACCGCTTCGACAAATAATCGATTATCAGCAGCCGTCACACCGCAATCACTGGCATTTACCAGGTAAATGCTCCTTGATCCGTTCCCATTGGTAGTCCCTGAGTAGCCCCCGTGTCATTTTTTTACCCACAAATACAAGTACCATACACCAGACTGAGCCGTTTTTTAAATTCTAATTGAGAACATCCTGTAGTTTAATGCGACGTAACATCCCGGGGCATATATTCTATCGTCGGGGGAAAAAATGGATGCGAAGTTTGGCTTGTTTTTTTGTGAGGCTTAAAAGGCCCTGTATAGAATACTGTAGGCTCTGGCTGATTTGACATTATCAGTAGTTTCGCCTTTCTAAGCACAAACCAAGTCCCGGAAGATAACGCAAATGTAATATTCCGGTCAGCCTCCCGTAAGGAACAACTGATTAAACTGGACGCGTTCAAATTAACTGCGAATCAGTCATGAAATCAGTTCTGAAACCACACTTTCGCTCCTTGCTGTTAGTCTTCATCGTCAGCACCGGCAGCGCTTGGGCGCAAGCCGGGACGCAAGTGGAAGTGTTCAAGAGTCCCCAGTGCGGTTGCTGCGGAAAATGGATCAATCACCTGCAACAAAATGGTTTTCAGGTAAACACCCACGAAGTGAACGACGTTCCGGCAGCGCGGAAAAAACTGGGTATGCCCGATCGCCTGGGTTCCTGCCACACCGCCCGGGTCGGCGACTACGTCATCGAAGGCCATGTTCCCGCCGCCGACATCCAGCGTCTGCTCAAGGAAAAACCCCAAGCTCTCGGCTTGGCCGTTCCCTCCATGCCGCCCGGTTCTCCGGGCATGGAGACCGCCAAGCCCGTTCCCTATGAAGCCCTGCTTGTCCAGGCGGACGGTAGCACCCGCGTTTTTGCCAGACACTAAACCCTAGGAGAAACCCCATGAAAAGTTTGATTACCCCGTCCTTACTACAGGCCTTACATTCCCATTTTGTATGATATAAACCCTATGGTGAATTCATCGTGAGTTTCCTCATCTATTGAACTTTAGGCGGTTCTCAAATTGGAAGACCCACGATGATTCCCGGAATTGTCAAACTCTTGGAGTCCCCAGAAAAGCCGAGTGTTTACCTTTGATTAATCAGACAAAAAAGGAGAGCATCATGACCGATGAGCACGAGACGCACCACATCGCCAAGGGCAGGTGGGTGTTTTACGGGTTTCTTTTAATTGCCGTATTCCTGCTGTTCAGAGAGCATCGCGCCCATGTGCTGGGCATCCTGCCTTACCTGTTCCTGCTGGCCTGTCCACTGATGCATCTGTTCATGCATCACGGTCACGGCGGCCATGGCCATCATGCCCACAACCACGACACAACCGAAGGAGACAGGAAATGAACGCCCCATCTCCGGCTTATGGACTCTGGTCGCTGGTCATCATCAATTCGCTGGTATTCATCATTTTCGCCTTCAGCTTCGCCAAGCCGCAAAGCAAGCGCGACTGGCGCTCTTTCGGCGCCTTCTCCGCCTTCATCGTGGCACTGTTCACCGAGATGTACGGCTTTCCACTTACCATTTATCTGCTTTCCGGCTGGCTCACCAAGCGTATTCCCGGCATCGATCCGCTTTCGCATGATGCCGGCCATCTGCTGGAAGACCTGTTCGGCTGGCGAGGCAACCCGCACTTCGGCCCCTTTCACTTGATCAGCAGCATTTTGATCGTTGCCGGGTTCTTTCTGTTATCCAGCGCATGGCGAGTGCTGTACCGGGCGCAACGCCAGCATACCTTGGCCACAACCGGTCCCTACGCAAAAATCCGGCATCCGCAGTACGCCGGGTTCGTGATGATCATGTTCGGATTTCTGCTGCAATGGCCAACCATTGTGACAGTGGCGATGTTTCCGATTTTGCTCTACATGTACGTCCGACTTGCCCGAACCGAAGAAAGAGAAGCCTATGCTGAATTTGGGGAAGCATATTCAAAATATGCGGATAGTGTACCGGCATTCTTCCCACGATTTAAAATCTAAATGGCGGATGATGAGTAATGTCATTAGCAACCGAACTACTATATTAACAATCTGAAAAACAATGTCATTTTAACTATTGACCTACTTTGGAGAAAACCCATGAGAACCAAATTATTAATTTCCCTGTTCATTATTCTCGGATTGCTGGCCGCTTGCGCCGAGAGGAATCCGCATCCGATGGACATGAGCGTGGCCGTGCGAAACGCAGGAACTAAAGCCGATCATGAGGCGCTGGCGGAACACTATGAAGAAGTGGCAAAAGAAATGCAGCTTAAAGTCGATGAGCATAAGAGACTTCTTAGCCAATATGAGTCTAAAAGTTATATCTACGGCAGACGGGCGCTAGATCTTCAATCGCATTGCCGAGGGTTGATCAATGCTTATGAAAAAGCGGCCGAAGAAAACTTGGAAATGGCAAATCTGCATCGCCAGATGTAACGTTTTTATAGCCAGGGGATGGGAATATTGCCATCTCCTGGCAATGAAGTAAGAATATAGCCATTAATTATCCTCATTCTGGATTCTAAAACATGGTGTAGGCTTCGCTAAAAGTCAAAAAGGACGATGATTTCCGGTCCCCTGATTAAGCCATTGCCTGTACTTTCTTCGGATGAATCCGGATATTTACTATCTGCTTCGGTGAGGCTATGAGAGTTACAGAAAAACCTCTTGACAGTTATCCCTGGTACCTTCGTCCCTTCTTCTGGAATCAAAAAAGAAAATACGGACAAATTCTTAAGCCGGCTTTGATTTGGGCCAGAGTTCCCAGGTTGTATGCCGCGATAGCGGTACTCTATGGAGTGCTGGATAGGAAAAGCAGCCCTATCGATCCGGTCCTCCGATCCTTGATTACGGTGAGAGTATCGCAAATAAACGGGTGCCGTTTTTGTATTGATATTAACTCCGCCATGTTGGCAAAAAGAACGGGATCCATGAACAAGGTAGATGCCCTTGAACGATGGCAAGAAAGCGAATTGTTTGATAATAAGGAAAGGTGTGTCCTGGACTATGTCGAGGCTATAACTTATACCGGCCAGCAGGTTGATGAAGTTTTGACTCAACGCCTGTATGAATACTTTAACGAAGATGAAATAGTCGAACTCACCGGACTCATTGCCTTTCAGAATTTATCCAGCAAATTTAACAGTGCCCTGGATTTGCCTGCACAAGGGTTTTGCCGTTTGCCGGAAAGTGCAGCTCGCAGTGATGAAAAATCTAACGTACTATCGCCGTGAGTTCAAAGCCATGGGCACTCCGTGCGATATACAACTGTTTGCCCGTGACGAAGCGAAAGCCAGACAGGCTGCGGATGCTGCCATTGCCGATGTACAAAGACTGGAAGCATTATATTCGCGTTACAAGACTGACAGTTTTTTGTCTGAAATCAATCGGGTGGCGGCCATTGGCGGCAGTATCGGCGTGGATGACGAAACTGCCTGCTTGCTGGATTATGCGGTGACTTGCTATGAGCAGAGCGATGGCCTGTTTGACATCACCGCCAGCATTTTGCGGCATGCCTGGAACTTCGACCAAAACATTCTGCCCGAACAATCGTTGATTGATAAACTGTTGGACAAAGTTGGCTGGCATAAGGTGATCTGGAAAAAGCCTGTGGTGACTTTTTCCGTGCCGGGCATGGAAATTGATTTTGGCGGCATCGTCAAGGAATATGCCGTGGATCGAGTAGCGTCCTTGTGTTACGGACTAGGGATAAGGCATGGCATGGTTAATCTTGGCGGAGACATTAACGTGATCGGCCCCCGTGATGATGGCAGTCCCTGGCGGATAGGCATACGGTATTCGCACAGCAGCGAGGCGTTGCTGGGTACCTTATGGCTGTATAAAGGCGCTCTGGCAAGCAGCGGAGATTATGAGCGCTGCATTCTGGTCAATGGTGTGCGCTACGGGCATGTATTAAATCCCAAGACAGGCTGGCCGGCGCGCCATCTTGCGGCGGTGAGCGTGGTTGGTGAATTTTGTGTTGTGGCTGGCAGCGCATTAACGATAGCTATGCTTAAGGAATCCCAGGGAGCTGACTGGCTACAAGAGCTGGGGCTGCCTAACCTTTGGGTTGATGTGCATGGCGTATCAGGTGGGTCGATTGCTACAAAGTCTAACGATGCGATAGTGTGGTGGGAGTGAGTCTGGCCTACCAGGAAATACTTTAGTTATTCAGACGTTTTGTGAGTTGCGTTAGTGAGATTTAGTTGATGAAAAGAAAGCAGATATTAATTAATTTTTTTGTATTCATCATGAAATCCGCCTTGCTATGGGCCAGCTTGTTATGGCCTGCTGCGATTCTTGCTGCTGACAGCAACGTTGAGCCGATTTTACCATTGGCGCAATTGATTCAGGAGGCATTGGATGAAAACCCTGAAATCAAGGCGTCCGAACAACGCTGGGCATCTGCCCAGGCCAGGATTCCCCAGGCACAAACCCTACCCGATCCGAAACTTCTCTGGAGCCACAGGGAATTGGAAAAACGGGAAACGATGTACGGCATCAGCCAGGCAATTCCGTTTCCCGGCAAACTCGGGCTTAAAGGAGAAATCGCTGCCAGTGAAGCCGAAATACTGGAACAAAACTATCTGGCGACCCGGTTGGCAATAGCGGCCGCTCTCAAAGAGGCCTATTACGATCTCCATTTTATTTACAAATCGATAGCTATTGTCGAGAAAAACAAGCGCCTCTTAGTTCAGTTCGAGAAAACAGCCGAGGCGTATTATGCGGTAGGAAAGGGAGCGCAACAGGATGTCTATCGGGCACAGACGGAAATTTCTAGGCTGATCGCACGGCTGGCCAGTTTGGAACAACGCAAACAGTCGCTGTCGGCTGACATTAACCGGATATTGAATCGCCATCCCTATAGTCCGTTGGGAATTCCAGAAGAGATAGCGATAATGCCGTTGCAACACAGCCAAGAAGAGTTGGAAGTGCTGGTCGGCAACACGGCGCCATTGCTTACCACTCGGATCAAGGGCGTGGAACGCGGCGATAAAACCATAGCACTGGCAAAGCGGGAATATTTTCCCAATTTTGAACTCAGCGCCAGCGGCATCCGTGAAGAACCGACCGGGCTCAACGGTTATCAAGTCATGCTCAATGTGGAAGTGCCACTCTACTTCGCCACCAAGCAACGGCAAGGAGTGAAAGAGGCGGTGGCCGGACGGGAGGCCAGCAAGGATGATTTGCAGAATGTCAGGCAGGAACTTCTGTTTCGTGTCAAAGACAATATCGCACAGGCACAACGCGCCGAGGAACTTATCCGCATTCTTCAAAACGCCATCATTCCCCAGGCACATTTCACGCTGGCAGCAGCACAGGCGAGTTATGGCGTCGGCAAAGTGGATTTCCTCAGTTTGCTGACCAGCTTGCTGACTCTGCTGGATAATGAAATCGAACTGCACAGCGAAATTGTCGAACACGAAAAAGCCCTCGCCCGGCTAGAGGGCATCATTGGAGAACGGCCATGATTCATAAACAAAGCATGCTTATCAAGCGACTATTAAATAATAGGGGTACCATAGCGATTTATGCTTTGCTGCTGGCCTTTGCACCGCCGGCATACACAGAAGAACCCGTGAATCATGCCGGAGCAGATCACTTAGCCGCAGTCAAAGGGACTGATAGCCAAAATATCATGAACATCGACGTTGAACGCCTGCAATCGATTGGCGTCAAGTTCGAGGAAGCCAAATACCGGCCCATGGAACAAAACATCCGTACCGTGGGCCGTGTCGAAATCAACGAGCGTTTTATCGCTAATGTGAATATCAAAATAGAAGGCTGGATCGAGCAACTCTATGTGAATACCACGGGGGAACATGTCAAAAAAGGCCAGATACTGTTTACCCTGTATAGCCCGGAACTGGTGGCAACTCAGCAGGAATATCTGCTGGCCTTGCAAAGCGCAAAAGCGTTGGGAAACAGCGAATTCCCAGAAGTCGCCAAGGGCGCGAATTCGTTGCTGGATGTGGCGCGCCGGCGTTTAGGCCTGTGGGACATTGAAACGTACCACCTCCGTGATCTGGAACGCACCGGTGAAGTGCTGAAAACCCTGCCGATCCATGCACCGATCACCGGCACGGTCATTACCAAGACGGCTTTAGCCGGTATGCACGTTAATCCCGGCGATCAATTGTATACCATTGCCGATCTGACTAAGGTGTGGGTGCTGGCCGATATCTACGAATATGAACTGCCGCTGATAAAACCGGGCCAAACTGCATCGGTCAGTCTATCCTACGCACCAAAAAATCAATATCAAAGCCGGATCGACTTCATTTATCCGACGGTTGACCCGCAAACCCGTACCGCCAAGGTTCGCTTCGTACTGGATAACCCAGCAGAAATTTTCAAACCGGGAATGTATGCCAATGTAGAGCTTGCCGTGCCGTTAGGAACACGGTTGGTGGTATCCAAAAATGCGGTGCTGGAATCCGGGGAGCGGCAGATCATCTTTATTCATCTGGGCGGCGGCAAACTTGAATGGCGCAACGTAAAAACAGGCCAGCGTAGCGGTGACTGGATCGAAATTCTGGAAGGACTTAACGAGGGCGAACATATCGTCACCTCGGCGAACTTCCTGCTCGATTCCGAAAGCCAGCTCAAGAATGCAGTAGGCGGCATGAAAGGGATGAAGCATTAAGATTGTCCCGTTTCAACAGATATTTCAAATAGTATACAGGACGGGTCATGGTTGAAAAACTCATCGAATTTTGTGCTAATAACCGCTTCATCGTCTTTCTGCTAGCATTCGGCCTGGCTGCTGGCGGCTTGTGGGCCATGAAGAATACCCCCATCGACGCCCTGCCGGATTTGTCCGATACCCAGGTCATCGTCTATACGCCTTGGATGGGGCGCTCGCCGGACTTGGTGGAGGACCAGATCACCTATCCTATTGTCACCGCCTTGCTGTCAGCCCCCAATGTCACCGTGGTGCGCGGCTTTTCCGACTTTGGCTATTCCTATGTCTACGTGTTGTTCAAGGACGGCACCGACATTTACTGGGCGCGTTCGCGGGTTTTGGAGTATCTCAACCAACTTGCCGGCAAGCTCCCGGAAGGGGTGGCGCCGCAGCTCGGGCCTGACGCCACGGCGGTGGGCTGGGTGTTTCAGTACGCCCTGGTGGATACAACCGGGCAGCAGGATTTGGCTTCTCTCCGCTCGTTCCAGGACTGGTATCTGCGCTATTGGCTCCGCGCCGTGGACGGCGTTGCCGAAGTCGCCAGCGTGGGCGGTTTCGTGCGCCAGTACCAGATCAATCTCGATCCCACCAAAGTGCTGGCCTACCGGCTTAATCTGAACGAAATTATCGAGAAGGTGCGCATGAGTAACCTCGATGTAGGCGGCAGGGTTGTCGAGTTCTCCGGCATAGAATACATGATCCGGGGGCGCGGTTATATCAAGTCCACCACCGATATCGAGCAAATCGCCGTGGGTGCCAGTCCGGGAGGCACGCCGATTCTGCTGCGCGAGGTCTCGACGGTCAGTCTGGGGCCGGATATGCGGCGCGGACTCGCGGAACTGAACGGCCAGGGCGAGGCGGTGGGCGGCGTGGTGATTATGCGCTTCGGCGAAGATACCCTGGAGGTCATCGACCGCGTCAAAGCCAAACTCAAGGAGATCGAGCCGTCCTTGCCCAAGGGCGTCAAGATCGTGACCGCCTACGACCGTAGCGACCTGATCAAGGAGGCTGTTGCCACCGCCAATGAAAACCTAATCGAGGAGTTGATCACGGTCAGCGTCTTGATCATCGTCTTCCTGCTGCATTTCCGTTCCGCCCTCATTCCCATCGTGACCTTGCCGCTGGCGGTGCTAATTTCCTTCATTCCGATGTATTTTCTCGGCGTCGGCATGAACATCATGTCCATCGGTGGCATTATCGTCGCCATCGGCGACATGGTGGACGCTTCTATCATCATGGTGGACAACGCCCATAAACGGCTTGAGGAATGGGAAGACCGGGGGCGGATTGGCGACCGCAACCAAGTGCTGATAGACTCCGCCAAGGAGGTAGGGCCAACAATTTTTTCCTCCCTTCTGGTCATCGCCATTGCTTTCATGCCGGTTTTCACGCTGGAAGCCCAGGAAGGCCGCATGTTCACGCCGCTTGCTCTTACCAAAAACCTGTCCATCGCGATGAGCGCGGTGCTGGCCGTGACCTTAATCCCTGCCCTGCTGCCGCTGCTTATCCGGGGCCGCATCATGCCGGAACAACGTCATCCGGTCACCCGGCTGTTGCAGCGGCTGTATGCCCCGGTTTTGGCCTTGGCGCTGCGCTATCGAATCGGTTTGGTTTTGGTTTCCCTGCTGTTGATGGCGAGTATTATTGTGCCGTACCAACGCATGGGCACCGAATTCATGCCGCCGCTATACGAAGGCTCGATTCTCTATATGCCGACCACGCTGCCGGGCATTTCGGTGACCGAGTCGGCCAAGCTTCTTCAGCAGATGGACCAGAAACTCATGACCTTCCCCGAGGTTGATCATGTATTCGGCAAGGCAGGCCGCGCCGACACATCCACCGATCCGGCGCCGTTCAGCATGATGGAAGTGGTGGTGGAACTCAAACCCAAGGAGCAGTGGCGCGAAGGACTGACTTATGAAGACCTGATCGCTGAGATGGATCGGGCTTTACAGTTTCCTGGCGTAACCAATACCTGGTCCATGCCAATCAAGGCGCGTTTGGATATGCTCACCACTGGCGTGCGCACGCCGGTTGGGATCAAGATCTTCGGACCAGACCTCAAAAAGATCGAGGACATCGGTAAAGCCATCGAGATGATCGCCAAGGACGTGCCCGGAACCCGCAGCGTCTATGCCGAACGGGTTTCCGGCGGCTATTACCTGGATTTCGTCATCAAGCGCGAGGAGATAGCCCGCTACGGCTTTACCGTCATGGACATCAGCAAAATCATCGAATCGGGCATTGGTGGCGAAAGCATCACGACCACCATCGAGGGGCGCGAACGCTATCCCGTTAACCTGCGATACCTGCGCGAATTGCGCGACAATCTGGACAAGCTGGGACGGCTGACGGTAAGCGCGCCCAACGGCGCCCAAGTGCCCCTGGCGCAGCTGGCGGATTTGCGTATGATCAGCGGTCCCGCGATGATCCGTGATGAAGACGGCATGTTGTCCGGCTATGTATACGTGGACATGGCTAGTCGCGACGTGGGCGGCTATGTGGAGGATTTAAAACGCCTTGTGAATGAAAAAATCGAACTGCCGACAGGCTACACCCTAAGTTGGTCAGGACAATACGAATTCATGGAACGGGTTCAGCAGCGACTCAAGATTTTCATACCCTTGACGCTGGCCATCATCTTCGTGTTGTTTTATCTTACCTTCCGTTCCGTGGCCCAGACGCTCATGGTCATGCTCGGCGTGCCGCTTTCGTTGGTGGGAGGACTCTGGTACTTGGTCTTGCTCGATTACAACATGAGCATCGCCGTATGGGTGGGCTTGATTGCGCTGGCTGGAGTGGCCGCAGAGACCAGTGCCGTGATGCTAGCTTACCTGGACGAAGCCTGCGTAAGGCGCAAGGCTTCGGGGCGCCTTCTAACTCTGCAAGATTTGCTGGAAACCGTCCAGGAAGGCGCGGTGGAGCGTATCCGCCCGATGTCCATGGCGGGGCTGGCCAATATCCTGGGGCTTGTTCCGGTGATGTGGGCCACCGGCACCGGCGCCGACGTGATGAAGCGTATCGCCGCCCCCATGATTGGCGGCATTGGTTCGGCCATGCTGTTGACGCTGTTCGTCATTCCGGCGCTCTATGTGATTTGGCGCTGGCACAAAGACATCAAGCGCCTTTTGGTAAGAAAGTAGAAACTTACAATGATGGACATACTGTTAGTCGCGATATTGCTCATTATTCTCATTGCCGCTGAGACTTTTACCAATGCACTAGAACATCTTGGGACTCGGCTTCATATCTCTGAAGGCGTGACCGGATCACTGCTGGCGGCAGTGGGAACCCTTCTCTGCCCGAAAGTATGGTCCCCCTTATTGTGCGGTCTTCGCCGGCACAGAGCGCGTTAATGTCAATGAGGAAGTTGCGTTGGGGTGATACTCGGCGCACCGCTCATGCTGTCAACCTTGTCGCTCAGCTTGATGGCCTTCTCGGTATTGAGACAACGTGGATTCAAAGGGCAACTCACCCCGGAGCTTTCGGGGCTTACACGCAATCTCGATTGTTTCCTGCTGGCCTACGGCATTGCCGCTATCGCATTGCCATGCTAGTGCGTTAATAATAGTAGCGGCTATCCAATTATAGTTACGGAAGTTTACTCAGTAAAACAAACATGATGGAAAAAGTCACATGTAACTTGGTGAGTCAAATTGAGGTGAATGAATATGGTAACGTTTCGCATAGGTATGACGATTTCGGCAAAAATGCCTCCGACAACAACAGCATTTTTTTGCTGGACTGGCTCTTGTTCTGAAGCGAAAGCTTCTATCTGATACTGATGGAGGTACCTATGCAAGCGTTTGTGGAATCAATGTCATCCTGCACCTTGAGGACATTGCCGGCGCCCCTGCGCCTATTGTTCAGCGTTTTTTTGCTGACGATTGGGATAGGGTATTTGGCGGCGTTGTTCTACTTGTATCTCGTGGACGTGGACCCACACAAAAGGATGGGAATGGGGTTGGTCGAAGGGATCACCATGAAATATCACGGCGTGCGCGGCAATACCCACCTTGAGGCTGCTCTGCGGGGGATAATGGCGAATAAGATCACGTCCTCCGAAAAGGAGGAGGTGTTGCGCTGGATAAGCGATGGGGCGTCAGAGGCAGGATACCGAGAAAAGGTGGAACCGCTGTTGAATAAAAACTGCGTTACTTGCCACAACGCTAATTCAAGTCCTTCCGTTCCGCCGTTAACCACCTTCGAAGAAGTCCGCGAAGTGACACACGTTGACATGGGGCCGGGCCTAAACCAGCTTGCACGTGTGTCTCATGTCCATCTGTTCGGCATCAGCATCATATTCCTTCTGACTGGAACGATTTTCTCACTGAGCGAAATCTCTTCAGCCTTGAAACAGCCTATCATTGCCATGCCTTACGTAGCGATTTGGATGGATATCGGGTCCTGGTGGATCACAAAGTACCAGCCCTTTTTTGCCTATACCGTCATTATCGGTGGAGGTTTTATGGGTCTGGCGCTGGCAGCGCAGATCCTTATTTCGCTCTGGGAAATGTGGTTTAAAAAACCTGGCGCCACTCCTATCGATACACCAGCTAAGCATGTGAGTCATCGAGAATGATGAAATGAGATCAACGAGTAAAGGACTGTTTTGGAACGTCTGGTATTATATTGCTAGCGATTTACGCCCTATTCATTGGGATATCAACGGTAGCTGGTTCAGAAGATGAACGCAAGGTCGTTGATGGAGTGGAAATATACCTGGGTGTTTTGCCAGTCGAAATGGTTCGTGGTCACCCTAAGGAACATGCTGAGAGCTCAATGTACAGCCGACTCGCTTTGGGTGCAGAACAGTCACCCTACTACACACGCTACAATAGAATTGCCTTTAACAAAGGAACTTCTGCTTGTTAAATTGGGCAATTCAAACAAATAATAGGGGTGATTTATGCATACTTTTGTTAAACGAAGTTACAATTTGAATTATTTTCTGGCATTGCTATTGGCACTAATAACAGTCATTTTGTTAACAATTCCAGAAGCAGAAGCTATGCCGAGTTTTTCCCGGCAAACAGGTGTGGCCTGTAGCACGTGTCATACCCAATCCTTCGGGCCTAACCTGACGCCTTTCGGTCGTGATTTCAAACTGGGCGGCTATACCATGGGCGGGGGCAGCGGAATTGCTGCCAAATTGCCGCCACTCGGTGGCATGGTACAGGGATCATTCACCAATACCCAAAAAGATCAGACCGTACAAAGCCAGAGTCAACCCGATGGAACTCTCCGATCCGGCTCTAATAAAAACAATAATTTCACTTTCGATGAAGCGTCTTTGGTTTATGCCGGTCGTATTTATGGCAAGGTTGGCGCATACAGTCAGTTAACTTATGACGGCTATGAGGATCGACTTGTAATGGAGCACACCGATATCCGTTTTGCCGATCAGTTAGATTTGGGCGACATTCCCATTACTTACGGTATCTCTTTAAATAATAATCCAACCGTACAGGATTTGTGGAATACCACACCGGTCTGGGGATTTCCTTATACCGGAAGCGGGGTACAGCCTGAAGTCGGAGCCAGTCCATTGATAGATGATGCATTGGGATCTCAAGTAGGCGGTGCTACCGCTTATACGATGATTAACAATCTGCTTTATCTGGAAGCCGGCGCTTATGGCTCATTTTCCAGCAATTTCCAGCGAGGATTCGGCATCGCCGGGCCTGACAGGGTCAGTCTCGACGGTGCTGCGCCTTATTGGCGTGTCGCGCTGCAACATAACTGGCAGGGTCACTATTTCGCGTTGGGTCACTTCGGTATGAGTGCCGATGTTTTTCCCGGACGTGACAAGACGTTTGGCGCAAATCATTTTACCGATGTTGCAGTCGATGCGACTTATCAATACATGGCGAATCCGAAACATATCTTTGAAGCCAAAACGTCTTATATTTATGAAGATCAGAAGCTATCGGCCGATCGAGGGGCGGCATCCGATCCGACGACGGGTAGAACTTACCTGGCAACGTATAACCTCAATCTTGCTTATACATACGACCAGACCTATGGTTTAACTTTTGCCTATAAGAAAATAAATGGATCACATGCTGCCCAATTTGACGAGGAGGGCAGTATCGTTGCTCTAACCAGACCAAACAGCCAATTCTATACCGCTGAACTGGTTTATGTTCCATTTGCCAAATCCAATTCGTATTCATATCTGATGAATTTGCGTACCAGCTTGCAGTATATTGGCTATTCTCAAGCCAATGGCACAAATACTGATGCTCAATTTAACAACACCTTCATGGTGAATGGTTGGTTAGCTTTTTAATCCGAATCTACCCGACTAAACATCGGGTAGATTACATGATTCCTCATAACTAGATTAAGAGCTTGGATGATGTTAGCTGATGAACAACCATAGCCGCTAATAATCGTAATCCAGGCAAATTCAGTGTTCAGCTTGGTGAGCCACCATGAAATAACATCGATAATCAGGAAGGCAAATGGAATCATTACCAACGTAGCCTTGATCCATTCTGGAATTTCCACCGCAAATACAAAAATCGCTCCCATCAGCATAAATATAAAGGCAATCCCAAAAAGATGGATATATGACGCTGTTGTCAGCGAGGTAAAGGAAATTCCCGTATCGAGGCTCGCACGTTGCTGAACATTTGCCAGTTTGGAAAAATCCGGCAAGGAAGAACCGGAGTTTGAGGTCCAACGGTACGGAAAATTGCGCTAACCCCTGAAACGCGCCTCGCCACGCCGGCGTACGAGCTAGCGATACGCCCTCTGCACTCCTGGGTGCGTTTACCGGATAAGCACGATTTATTCATCTCTGAGAACACCGATCCTGAATCCGTAGGCCAGTACGCACCCAATCCTCTAAACTTTAGCGAAATCACTGCACAAGGCACTAAAATCATAGTATAATGTGAACGTAATTTATTGATATTAAAGGATAACAATTATGTCGTCCTCAATACCTTAGTCTTTTACTCAACTTTAGCGAAATCCTGCATTCCGCAGAACTCCTCGACGAGTGCCGTCTTAGCCCGAACGCCTTCCGCCGCCAGCGTACCCTGACCTTTCCAGTGCTGCTGGCGATCATGCTCTCCGGTTTCAAGGCCAGCGTTCAAAATGAATTGAACGCGTTCTTCGCCCATCTTGCCAATCAAGCCGATCTCGTCCGCCTGGTCAGTGCGCAAGCCTTTTCCAAGGCGCGCCGCCAGTTTTCGCATCGCGCCTTTACCCGTCTCAACGAACACCTTTTGCGGCTGGTCGCCGACGAGGTGACGGTGCCACGTTGGCACGGCTTGCGCGTGGTAGCAGCCGATGCTTCGAAAATGCAGCTGTTTCTCAGCGATGCCTGCCGTCGCTGCGTCCGTGAGGTGATCGCCTTTGCCCTCTATCTGCCCGGTCTGGAGATGACGCTGGCGTCGTCCCTGTATCCGCCCGATGTCGGCGAGCGGCAAATGCTGTTCCAGCATCTGGAGACGCTGGCGCCCGACGACCTGTTGGTGCTCGATCGGGGCTATCCGGCGCGCTGGCTGATCGCCTACTTGACGCAACAAGGCATTCGTTTCTGTCTGCGCGTCGATCAAACCGGGTTTGCCGCCGTCGATGCCTTTCTCCGTTCCGATTTGGCCGAGCAGATCGTCACGATTCGCGCGCCAAATGCCCGTGACTGTACCGATTATGAATGCCAACAGACATCGACGGCCGTCCGTTTGGTAAAGGTGATGACACCCAACGGGCGCCTCTACGTCCTGATGACTTCGTTGCTCGATCACGCGGCCTATCCCGCCGCCGATTTCGCCGCCCTCTACCACAGCCGCTGGCGCATCGAGGAAGCCTTCAAGCGACTCAAGCATCGTCTGGCCCTGGAGAACACCTCCGGCGTATCGTGGCTGTCGGCGCAACAGGATTTCGCCGCCAAAATACTGGCCGATAATCTGCACGCCTTGAGTGTCTTGGCGGCGGACGGACTCGATACCCTGGAGCAAGGCTACAAGATCAACCGCACCTATGCCTTTGCACACCTCAAGCGCTGCTTGCCCCGTTGGCTTCTGATGGCTTTGCCAACCACCGAGCAACTGCTGACGACGCTGGGCGAGTTGGCGAAAAACATCATTGCCATCAAACCCGGTGACTCCAAACCGCGTCCCCCTCATCCTAAACCTCACCGTAAACAGGCTTATAAGTCAACGTGTTGAGGATTAAGTTTATAGGATTGAGTACGCACCGGGGGTTCTCTGAAAATTTGTATACCCATCGTTTAAACCGGAAGCCAAATCTCAAACGTCGTAAAGCCGTCCTTCGAATGCACCAAAGCCTCTCCGCCATGGGCGTGCGCGATGGAACGCGTGATCGCCAAACCCAGTCCAGCACCTTCTCCAAAACGCTGCCGTGATGCATGAACTCGGTAGAAGCGGTCGAATAGTCGCGGCAAATGCTCAGGAGCGATGGTTTTTCCCGTGTTTTGCACTGACAAAACGACGGTCGATTTGGCGGAATCGTCAATGCGAACCGTTATCCTTCCTTTTTCAGGAGTATGACACACCGCATTCGCGATCAGATTGTTAATGGCTCTGCGCAGCATCAATCTGTCGCCGATAACAGCGCCCCTTCCGGAATAGGTCAGACTGACGCCCTTTTCTTCGACCAACGCCTCGTAAAATTCGACTAGGCTACTTACCTCCACCCCCAAATCGACCATCTCGCGATGAGGGATAATGAGGTTGTTGTCCGATTTGGCTAGGAACAGCATGTCGGCAATTATCCGCGACAGGCGCTCGAACTCTTCCGCGTTGGAAGCCAGTACGTCTTGGTATTCGGCGAGTGTCCGGGTCTTGGACAAAGTGACCTGGGTTTGTGTCAGCAGATTGCTGACCGGCGTGCGCAACTCATGGGCGATATCCGAGGAAAAGTCGGACAGCCGGCGGAAGGATTCTTCGAGCCGTGCCAGCATCTCGTTCAGGGTTTCCGCCACCTCGGCCAGTTCGACAGGAAAGGCGGCTACAGGCAGCCGTTGGTCGAGGCGGTTCGCGGTGATGCCCGCAGCACTACGACTGATGTCCCGAAGGGGTGCCAGTCCCTGGCGTGCCGCCAACCAGCCGAGAAAGCCGGTCAGCAGCGCCGCCAGACCCATGACCGTCCACAACGCCGTCCGAAACGAGCGCATGAAATGCTCGTGGTGCGACAGGTCGGTGGACACGGCCACGACCACCGGAGCCGCGCCTTCGATACGGGTCGGCGCTTCGGCGGAAATCCCGCGATAGCGATGGTTCTCAGGGTCGGTCCAAAGCATCGGGCGGAGGGGCCTCTCTCTGACTCCGGCAAGCAGTTCTTCCGGTAACTTCGCACCTTCAGTCGAATACAGAGTCTGACCGCCCGGCTTTAAAACGACCACCGCCAAACCGGGGTGCCCCACCATGGAATCTTGCAGTTGTCTCGGCAGCGCCTCCAGTTCCTGGTCGGAGCGAACTTTCTCCAAGGTGTGGCGGAGAAGTTCCAGTTTGCCGCCGAGCAATTCCATGTCCAACTCTTCGAAATGTCGCTCGACGAGCGCGCCGATCAGCAGCCCCAACAGCAGGAGTACCGTCGTCGAGGCCGACGCAAAGAGCAAGGTCAACCGGAAGGTGATGGATTTGCGTCCGATCGGCCTCACTCGGTCGCCTCCAGCACATAGCCCATGCCGCGGACGGTATGGATCAGTTTCTGATCGAAACCGTCATCGATTTTTGCCCGCAGACGCCGGATGGCAACCTCGATCACATTGGTGTCACTGTCGAAGTTCATGTCCCAGACCTGGGAGGCGATCAGGGAGCGGGGAAGCACCTCGCCCCGGCGTCGCAAAAGGAGTTCCAACAGGGCGAATTCCTTGGATGCTAAATTGATCTTCTTGCCCGACCGGGTCACCCGGCGCCGCATCAGGTCGAGTTCAAGGTCAGCGGCTCGCAGAAACTCGGGCTCCTTGGCCATTCCTCCGCGCCGGAGCAGGGTTCGGACACGGGCCAGCAGTTCGGAAAAGGCGAAAGGCTTCACCAGGTAGTCGTCGGCTCCGAGTTCCAGTCCCTTGACCCGATCATCGACGTCGTCGCGGGCCGTCAGGAAGAGCACCGGCATTTCCTTACCCGAGCGACGGATGCCTTGCAGCACCTGCCAGCCGTCAATGCCTGGCAGCATCACATCCAAAATTGCCAGGTCGTAGGCTTCTGTCAGCGCCAAATGCAAACCGTCCAGCCCATCCCGCGCTAAATCGACGACGAAGCAAGCCTCGGCCAGCCCCTGTCTTAGATAATTTCCAATTTTGGGTTCGTCTTCCACGATAAGGATTCTCATGCGTACTCTCCCGCGTAACTTTTCTCGTAATAACGCCATTCTAAACTGGAAGTGAGAGCAAGTCTCGAAGATGACATAAATGTAATCCGCGCGTCAGGTTCTCGTTAACCGGAGTATCGTAAAATCCATCTACAGACAATCTGCAAGAGGTAACCATGAAAAAAATTCTGCTGGGCGCATTGGGCGTTCTTGGCCTCGGTGCCGTAACGGTGATTGGTCTGCTCCAGGCCGGAGCGATCGATATGGCGGCCGATACACCCCACAGCCCCGCCGTCTACCGCCTCATTGAGTGGGCGCGGGAACAGTCTATTATACGCAGGGCCGCCGACATCGTTCCACCGGACGACTTGCCCGATGCCGGACGGATTCGCCGGGGCGCCGGTAACTACGACGCCATGTGCGCGAACTGCCACCTCTCACCCGGCATCGAAGATTCCGAAATACGAAAAGGCCTCTATCCGATTCCCCCGAATCTCTCCAAACCTGCAAATGCCGACGATTCCGACCGGACGGATGCCCGCCGGTTCTGGATCATCAAACACGGTGTCAAGGCGTCCGGCATGCCGGCCTGGTCGAAAGGCGGCATGGAAGATGAGGCGATATGGGATCTGACGGCTTTCCTCAAGATCATGCCGAGCCTTTCCCCGGAAGAGTATCGCCGGCTAGTCGAGTCCAGCAATGGGCATACCCATGGCGGTCTGGAGGAGCACGGAGCCGAAATGGAAAGCAAGTCCGGCGCCGCACACACTCACGGCACGAAACAACATTCCCACAAACACGCCCATAAGCATGGCGCATAAGCACTGACCAGATCCCGGAAGATTACGGAAATGTAATGTCCCGGTCAGCCTCCCGTAAGGAAAAAGCGTTTAAACTGGCCCCATTTAAATCAACCTGGAAACAGTCATGAAATCAGTTCTGAAACTACAGCTTCGCTCCTTGCTGTTAATTGCCCTCGTCAGCACCGGCACTGCTTATGCGCAAGCCGCGACGGAGGTGGAGGTGTTTAAGAGTCCCTCTTGCGGTTGCTGCGGAAAATGGATCGAGCACCTGCAACAGAACGGTTTTCAGGTAAACACTCACGAAATGAACGACGTCCCGGTCGCGCGGAAAAAACTGGGCATGCCCGATCGGCTAGGTTCCTGCCATACCGCCCGGATCGGCGACTACGTCATCGAGGGCCATGTGCCTGCCGCCGACATCCAGCGCCTGCTCAAGGAAAAAACCAAAGCGCTCGGCTTGGCCGTTCCCTCCATGCCGCCCGGTTCTCCGGGCATGGAAACCGCCAAGCCCGTTCCCTATGAAACCCTGCTTGTCCAGGCGGACGGCAGCACCCGTGTTTTTGCCAAACACTAAATCCTAGGCGTATGAAGGACTTATGACGATTTTTCATGACGGTTGGTAATTTAATATTTGTGATTAAGAGTATTAAAAACTTGACATAGGTGTAACTCGAGGGTTTTAGAATCAGACGAGTGTAAATTCGAGTCATTGTTTTATAAAGAGGACGGATAATGGAAGCTAAAACCTCATTAATGCCTCGGTTCCACCTTGAGATTGCACTCTGGAAAAAGGAAGTTGTACAACTTATTTTTTGACAGCGACTAAGTCGAACCATGAATAACCTAACTCAAACAAACTCTATTTAGGAGAAGAAAATGACTGACAAAAAATCACAACAAAAAAACGATAACAACAATATTGATCCTGACAAATTTCGTGAAATGGTTACAGAGCTTGCTTATCTTAAAGCCGAAAAAAGGGGTTTTGTAGCTGGCCATGAACTAGAAGACTGGCTTGAAGCCGAACAAGAGGTAAGTAATCAATGCCATAACGGGTCTCAGGAAGTTTAGTCATATAGATCAGGTTAGAGTAGCGTGCCCAGACACTTTGCTGCCCAGGTTGCCCGGGGGTCGCCCTGATAACACGACTTACGAACTAAGTCGAACTTTGAAAAGGAATGAGCTAAACAAAGTATAACCAGGCATCAGTGGATTTCAGAAGCGGCCTATGACAAAGCAGAAGCCAGGGCATTTGCAGCCGGTCGTGAGTTAAACGACTGGCTGGCGGCTGAAAAGGATTATACAGAGATGCTGGTAACAGCTTATCTTTCATTGTTCGAGGAAGACGGGGGTATAACCAAAGCCAATCTGAAACAGTTAGCAAAAGTGATGGGTGTTGAAAATCCGGAGAATATAACCCAACCAACCGAACTAGTGCGAGTTATTCAAAATGCCAGTCAGTAGCGTCCTTGTTTTCGATCTGATGATTCCATGCTTTGCCAGGACAAGGACTGCAAATGGCGAACTGAATGTCAAAAACTGGTCGCAGTATGGATGAGGTGAGTATGACTATTTCAATGACTTAATATTTGCAGGTGCACAATGTCTTATCAAGTCAGTGAGTTGGCCCTAAAATGCAATGTCAGTAGGGATACGGTCAGGTTTTATGCCAAAACCGGCTTGCTTCAACCTCAGCGCAATCCAAGCAATGGCTATCAGTATTTTAGTGAACGAGATTTAAAATGTCTGGATTTTATCAGGCGGGCTAAGTCTCTTGGTTACACGCTTAAAGAAATCAGACAGATTATTGAAGAAAGCCGGAAAGGTTCGTCTCCTTGCCCATTGGTCCGTGATCTCATCCAGCGACGCCTTAAGTCAAATAAAGAACGACTCACACAACTGATAGAACTACAGCATCATATGGAAGCAGCATCGGTAAAGTGGCGGGCGATGCCGGATGGCGTTCCGGATGGTGACAGTATTTGCAAGTTGATTGAATCCATTGATTCATCACCAGGCAACGTCGTAACGTCTGTGATGGAGACCGAAGAGGGCTGTGAGGAATGAACAGCGGAGTTAAACAATTCATTAAGCTTACACAGTGGAAGGCATTTCTAACGGCGGCCTCCGCCAAGGCTGTTATTGAATCCTGATGGTAGCAATTAACTGGAGAACATCATGAATTATTTATTTGCATTTTTACTGGTTTCGGTCTTGCTGTATTTATTAATTCGTTTTGCGCCCGGAGCACTATCCTTGTTGGGCTATCGGGGTTGGTACAGCACTGAACATATCGATCCCGTCTGTGGTATGAAAGTTAAGGCGAATAAAGGTTATGGGATGATGTATGAAGGCAGACTTTATCGTTTTTGTTCAAAACTTTGCCTGGACCAGTTCGACAAAAACCGGCAACAGTATTTACCCGTGAAAAAGGATAATCAAGCAGAAAAACCATCAAAACCTGAGTAAATATAGCAACCGTGGAGCCTTGGGGCGATTTTAAGTAGCCAATTGCTGTGTTTGATGAGTGATATCGTTCACGGCCTACTCTTGATTTTATTGAATATTTTACTTAGAGAGTATCTGAACAAGGGTACCCTTTTAAAGCCTTTTCGAAAAAGGAGATACTTGAATGACCGGGGTATACACCCTGTTGGATTGGTCAAGACGAAATGTCTTTTTTCGGATCCACTTTTAAACCAAGGAGCAAACCTATGCTTGAAGAATTCATTCATGAAACTCGTATTGCCTATTTCTCGATGGAGATTGCTCTCCATAATAATATTCCCACCTATAGCGGCGGGTTAGGCATATTGGCCGGTGATACGATACGCTCTGCCGCCGATCTTGAACTTCCAATGGTTGCGGTTACCCTGGTTAGTCGTGCCGGTTATTTCCGCCAGGAACTGGATGCCAATGGTGGTCAGATTGAACATCCGGATTATTGGCAACCTGATATCGCCGCTAGTCCGCTGCAAGCCAAGATAGCGGTTAACATTGAGGGGCGGTCTGTGTGGGTCAGTGGCTGGTTATACATTCTGGAAGGCCACATGAACGGCCGGCAACCGGTTATTCTGCTGGATACTGATGTGGCTGAAAATCATGATGACGATCGTCAGATTACCCATTATCTCTATGGCGGCGACGAAGCTTACCGGTTGAAACAGGAAATCGTGTTAGGCATGGGCGGCATGCGTATGCTGCAAGCGCTGGGTTTTAAAGTGCGCCAATACCATATGAATGAGGGTCATTCGGCGTTGCTTGCCATTGAATTGTTACGCCGTTATGCCTATCCCAAAGAAGACCTGCGATCAGGCGAATCCGCCTATGACATACCTCAGGTACGGGAACTTTGCAATTTCACCACGCATACCCCGGTCGACGCCGGTCATGATCGATTCGCCTATGATTTGGTAGGGCGGATTCTCAGCGAGGAATTCGACAGAGCGACGCTTAAACGCCTGGCGGGTGAAGATACGCTCAACATGACCCGGTTGGCCCTCAATTTGAGCGAGTATGTGAATGGTGTTGCCAAACGGCATGCGGAAGTTTCACGGAAAATGTTTCCAGGTTATCGGGTTCATGCGGTTACCAATGGAGTACATCCTTTTACCTGGACTACCAGGAGTTTCATTGATCTTTATAATAAGCATTTACCGGGTTGGTGCCATATACCTGAAATTTTGGTGCGTGCCGAGTGTTGTATCAGCGATGAAGCCATTTGGGAGGCTCATTGCCAGGCAAAGGCCAAGCTGATAGAAAAAGTCAAAACTCTGTGTAATTTCAGCCTTGATCCACAAATACCAATCTTTGGATTTGCTCGTCGTATGACGGCATACAAACGACCTGATTTGTTATTTTCCGATTTAGAACGTCTCAAGAATATTGCCCGGCAGCGGCCTTTTCAAGTCGTGCTGGCCGGCAAAGCCCATCCCCGGGATCAGGACGGGAAACACTTGATAAGAACCATTCACCAGCACATACAAGAATTGGCCGGTGATATTCCGATGGCTTTTGTTCCGGACTACGATATGGAGATTGCGCGGACTATGGTAGCCGGCGTAGACCTCTGGTTGAACACACCGTTAAGGCCCATGGAAGCGTCCGGAACCAGCGGTATGAAAGCCGCTTTTAATGGGGTGCCCAATCTCAGTGTCCTGGATGGCTGGTGGGTTGAAGGTTGTATCGAAGGCATTACCGGCTGGGCGGTCGGAGATGATACCGAATCCTCTAACGGGGATGATGCCAAGTCACTGTATGACAAGCTTGAACAGACGATACTGCCTTTGTATTACGATGATCGAAGCCGATGGATCGCGGTCATGAAAGGCGCCATCAGCAAAAATGCTTCCTTTTTCAATAGCCACCGCATGATGCGGCGTTATGCCACCGAAGCTTACATTCGATAGTTGGGAAAAGTAAAAATGGATAAAGAACTTGGGGCTGGATTTTTTGTGACGCTTGAAAAGTCCGTTCGTACAATTGATTTAGCCAGAGGAGATTAAGTGATGGTTCAAGATCCGATTTGCCTAATGACATTTTCGCCACGTGAGGCAAAAACAACCGCTGAATACGAAGGAAAGCTTTATTATTTCTGCTCGCCTTCCTGCCGGGATACTTTTCTCAGCCAGCCGGGCTTATATCAAAATAAAGTCACATCGATGCATTTGACTGTAGGGGTCATGGGTTCAGCCGGTAACGAAGCAGCAGCCGATGTCAAAGAGAAATCCATGCTTCTGGGTCAGAGTATTGCGCAACGGAGCTTCATATTAATAACGGGTGCGTGCCCCGGCTTGCCCTATGAATGTGCCCGTGGAGCAAAACAAGCAGGTGGACTATCCATTGGTATTTCACCGGCTCTGAGCTTGGATGAACATATACACAAGTATCGGTCGCCGGCTGATGTTTATGATGTCCTTGTCTATACCGGTAGTGGCTTGATGGGGCGTGAAGTGACCAATATACGCTCAAGTGATATGGTTGTAATCCTTGGAGGACGTTCCGGTACCTTAGGGGAGTTTGCTATTGCTTTTGATGAAGGTAAGTTGATCGGGGTATTGCAAGGCAGTGGCGGAATTACTGATCAGATTCCGGATCTTGTGGCTAGTTTTCAGAAAGATAGCGGAGCACGATTAGTATATTCAGCCGATCCATTGGAGTTAATCGACGAAATGGCAAAGTTATATACAGAGCGTCATTATCTGCGGCCTTCCTGTTTCTGTGACGCGATGCCTGCGGGTGCAGGGTGAATTGATTACTCAGTTGTATTAAACCGGTTCAGTAACTTTTACCGCTCATAAGCACTGACCAAGCCTTGGAAGATGACGCAAATGTAATGTCTCGGTCAGCCTCCCGTAAGGAACAACTGTTTAAACTGGGCACATTCAAATCAACCCGGAAACAGTCATGAAATCAGTTCTGAAACCACATTTCCGTTCCTTGCTGTTAGTTTGCCTCGTCAGCACCGGTAGCGCTTGGGTGCAAGCCGGGACGCAGGCAGAAGTGTTCAAGAGTCCCTCTTGCGGTTGCTGCGGAAAATGGATCGAGCACCTGCAACAGAACGGTTTTCAGGTAAACACTCACGAAATGAACGACGTCCCGGCAGCGCGGAAAAAACTGGGCATGCCCGATCGCCTAGGTTCCTGCCACACCGCACGGATCGGCGACTACGTCATCGAGGGCCATGTGCCTGCCGCCGACATCCAGCGCCTGCTCAAGGAAAAACCCAAAGCCCTCGGCTTGGCCGTTCCCTCCATGCCGCCCGGTTCTCCGGGCATGGAGACCGCCAAACCCGTTCCCTACGAAACCCTGCTCGTCCAGACGGACGGCAATAGCCGCATTTTTGCCAAACACTAAGTCCATTAACCCTTAGGAGAAAATCCATGAAAAGTATAGTTGTCATCGTTAGCCTCGCCGCCGCAGTTTTTTCCACGCACAGCATCGCCGCTACAGACCACGACGCTCATGGCGGCCATGGCACGATGCCCGCGCCGGCTGCCGCCGAAGCCTTGCCGGTCACGGAACCCGTGCAGAAAATCGACAAGCCGGCCGGCAAAGTCACGACGCCCCTGGGGGTGGCAGTCAACGCAAAAAAGCACTCGAGTCATTCCGAGTCAGCCTCATCTGACGGTCATGCGCACGAACATACTGACGCTAAATAAGAAATTCACGTCAAGATTTAATTACATACTCCTGAGAAACCTATGAAATATATGAAATTTGCATTAATCACGCTTTTGTTAGTCGCTGTTTCTGCGTGCGCAACAGATGCCAATAGATCTAAAGATGACAGTCATTCACATCCTGGCAGCGGCGGCGGACATAGCCACTAAAGCGATGGCGTCTTGATATCCCGATGACTTCACACCTTCAGGCGACCTAGGCCGAATACTATTTCTTGTCTGAGTACACATTACGATGAAACCTAATTCCAAACCTTCGCTACTATTGCCTAATCCTTCACGTCGGCGCTTCATTGAAGGGCTGGCCGCCGGCGGTATGCTATTAGGGCTATCGCCGTGGATCAAAACGGCTCAGGCCAAGGAAACAACACAGCCGGTCGAGATACTGACCGGCACGAAGTTTAACCTGACGATAGCGGAAACATCGGTTAACTTTACCGGTGCGCCACGTGTGGCAACCACCGTTAATGGCTCGATTCCTGCGCCTACTCTGCGTTGGCGGGAGGGGGATACGGTGACGCTTCGTGTCACCAACCGCCTCGCTGAGGAAACGTCGATTCATTGGCACGGCATGCTCCCGCCTTACCAAATGGATGGTGTACCGGGCATCAGCTTTAAAGGCATCGCGCCGGGGGAAACCTTCACCTATCGCTTCAAGGTGCAACAATCCGGCACCTACTGGTACCACTCCCATTCCGGCATGCAGGAGCAGACCGGTTTATATGGCGCCATCATCGTTGACCCGGCCGGCGCCGACCCGATCCGCGCCGATCGCGATTATGTAGTGCAACTGTCCGACTGGACCGATGAAGACCCGATGCGGGTCTTCGATAAGCTCAAGAACCAAAGCGACTACTACAACTTCAACCAGCCGACGGCTGGCGATTTCTTTCGTGATGCGGCCGGTGAGGACGTTGTATCAGCTATCCAAAAGCGGCACATGTGGAACATGATGCGCATGAATTACACCGATCTGTCGGACATTTCCGCCTATACCTATACTTACCTGATGAACGGTACTACACCGGCCGGCAACTGGACGGGGCTATTCAGTCCAGGCGAAAAGGTGCGGCTGCGCTTCATCAACTCAGGTTCGATGACGTTTTTTGATATGCGTATACCGGGTCTCAAAATGACGGTGGTTCAGGCCGACGCACAGAACGTCGAGCCGGTCACGGTAGACGAATTCCGCATCGGACCGGCGGAGACCTATGATGTCATTGTAACTCCCGAAGAAGGAGCCTATACCCTCTTTGCCCAGTCGATGGACCGTACCGGTTATGCCCGCGGCACGCTGGCAATGCGTGCCGGCATGACAGCGGCGGTGCCTTCTCTGGATAAACCTGAACCACTCACGATGGCCGATATGATGGGCAACATGGGCAACATGGGCAATGGTGAAATGCAGGGAATGAATCACGGCGGCATGGCCATGGATCACAGCGCTCACGCCATGGGCGGACAGGTACGCGTGCGCCACGCCCGTACCGAATATGGCCCAAGCGTGGATATGCGGGTGGACACGCCGCGCACCAATCTGGATGATCCCGGTATCGGCCTGCGCAACAACGGCCGCCGAGTATTGACGTATGCCGATCTGCACACCATTGGTGGGCCGCTGGATACGAGAGAACCGGTTCGGGAAATTGAGCTCCATCTCACCGGCAACATGGAGCGTTATAGCTGGTCGCTTGATGGCCTCGAGTTCGGCAAATCCACACCGATACATTTCCGTTACGGCGAGCGGCTGCGCGTGATCTTTGTCAATGACACGATGATGACCCACCCCATGCATCTGCATGGCATGTGGCAGGAGCTGGAAAGCCCTGACGGACGCTTCCAGGTGCGCAAGCACACCATCATTGTGCAGCCGGCGCAGCGCGTTACTTTCCTCGCCACACCCGACGGCTTGGGCCGTTGGGCCTGGCATTGTCACCTGTTTTTACATATGCATGCTGGCATGATGCGTGAAGTGGTTGTGGCCTGAAGATGAAGGTATCAAACAGGCGTAATCGAAGAGTGAAACAGAAAACTATGATGACCCGGCGAATATATAGGATTGTTGCTTTGTTGGTTTTTAAACTGTCTTCCTCCTGGGCACAAGACCTAACGACCGTGGAAAACGGTCAAACGCATGCCGAGCACGCCAATCATTCCAAACAGACGGAGCAGAAACGGCGTGAAGTAAAGTCCGGGACAAAATCAAAGCCGGCTTCGGCAAAAGTATCCGAGCAGCTAGATGCGACCAAGGACATGGATCACGGCTCCATGCCGGGCATGGACCACAGCGGGATGAATCACGATTCCATGCCGGATATGGATAAAGGTGATAAGTCCGGCACGGTGAAAGGTTTAGGGCATGACATGAACTACGGTAGCGCCACTTCCGGGAAAGCCAGCGACATGAGTAACATGAATCACGGCGGTGATGATTCAGACCATGGTTCCATGTCCATGCAGGGTGGCTCCCCCCCTCCCGATGCCCGCGATCCGCACGCCTATTCGGATGGCTACGACTTCGGTCCGATTCCACGGCCCAAGATGGGTGACGAAGATAATTTTGGCTCATTGTTGGTCGATCGGCTCGAAAGTTCGACTGCTCGCGGCAGCACCGCTATGACCTATGACTGGCAGGCCTGGTATGGTCAGACTTATGATCGCGCCCTTATCAGAGCCGAAGGCGAGATTGAAAACGGCACGTTTAAAGACGCACGCAACGAGTTGCTTTGGGCGCACGCCATTACCCCTTATTTGGACACCCAACTGGGGCTTCGTTACGACAGCGGTAAAGGAACAGATCGCGGCTGGCTCGCCTTCGGTATCCAGGGGCTATTGCCTTACTGGCTATATATTGAAGCAACGGCTTATGTCAACGAGCAAGGGCGTACCGCATTCCGTCTGGAAACAGAATACGACTTATTGCTGACGCAAAAGCTCATCTTGCAGCCACGCATTGAAATGAATTTTTATAGCCAACGAGACGACACGCGCGATGTGAGTAGCGGCTTGTCCAACATTGAAGCGGGTCTACGCCTGCGTTACGAGATTCGACGGGAATTTGCTCCCTATGTCGGCGTTGATTGGGCCAGCCGATTTGGCTCTGCGGCAGATAATATACGGGCTTCCGGTAACGCTGCCGAGGAAGTGCGGCTCGTTGCCGGGGTGCGGTTATGGTTCTGAGCCTTCGCACTTAGCCGTACGTTATTTGAGGGCGATGCGCAGTTATTCGATTTCGAAAGGTGAAAGAATGAATAAAAAAGACCCGATAGAAAAGTCAACAAAACCCAATAGAAGACGGCGCCCCAAAAGAACGATGTCGCCCGTGTCCTCAGCAGGCCATCCGAAGGAAAAACTCGATGTGTGCTGCACGGCACAAATGAATACGCCTGAACGCCCGCTACATGATTACGCGGCAGAGGTTTCTGAACGGACCGAAGTTCGGAGGGGCGTTCCGTTGCCCATGGGCACCCATGAATCTGGGGGAGGAGTCAATTTCGCCTTCTTCAGCCGGCATGCCAGCCGCGTTCGGCTGGAGTTGTTTGACCACCCCGAAGATGCCACGGCCGCTCGGGTGATTGATCTCGATCCCGCGCGCAACCGCACAGGTGACGTGTGGCACGTCTGGATTGAGGGGATTCGATCTGGCCATCTGTATGGCTATCGCGTAGACGGCCCGTATCAACCCAAGGACGGGCATCGTTTCAATTTCAACAAGCTGCTCCTGGATCCATTTGCGACAGCGATCTCGCCATTACCCGATTGGGATTTTGGCACGGCGCTAGGTTACGACACGTCTGAAACAGACAGAGATTTGGTTTGCTCGAAAGTCAATGATACCGGAGACATGCCGAAATGTGTGTTTACTCACGAGCACTTCTGCTGGCAGGACGACCGGCCGCTTAGGCATTCATGGTCAAAAACAGTGATTTATGAAATGCATGTGCGTGGTTTCACCATTCACCCGAGTTCCGGCGTGGAGAATCCCGGCAAGTACCGGGGACTAATGGAAAAGATCCCCTACCTCAAAGACCTGGGAGTGACGGCTGTGGAATTGATGCCGGTATATGAGTTCAACGAAAACCAGGTGCCGGTCGTCAATCCGCAAACAGGTCAACCACTCAGAAATTACTGGGGCTACGACCCCGTGGCCTTCTTTGCTCCCAAAGCATCCTACAGCAGTACCGGAGGCTTGGGTCAGCAGAAGCTTGAGTTCAAGGAAATGGTCCGGGCCTTTCACGAAGCCGGAATTGAAGTGATCCTGGACGTGGTGTTCAATCACACAGCGGAGGGAAACGAATTGGGGCCGACACTCTGTTTTCGTGGTATTGACAACGCGATCTTCTATACATTGGCGGACGACAAACGCTACTATAAGGATTACACAGGTACAGGCAACACCATCAACGCCAACCATCCCGTGGTGCGGGATTTCATCTTGAGCGCATTGCGTTATTGGGTGGTGGAGATGCATGTGGATGGTTTCCGGTTCGATCTGGCTTCGATTCTCGGGCGGGATGGCGCAGGCAACTTGCTGTCGAATCCTCCACTGATCGAGCGGATCGCCGAGGATCCGATCCTGCGGGGAACCAAACTCATTGCCGAAGCATGGGATGCCGCCGGAGCCTATCAGGTGGGCAATTTTTCGCGGGGCTGGGCGGAGTGGAACGGCCGCTACCGTGACGATGTGCGCCGATTCTGGCGTGGTGACGATGAGATGCTCGGTTCATTTGCCAGCCGCATCTGCGGTAGCGCCGACATTTATGCCGGCACTGGCAAATGTCCCGGGTACAGCATCAATTTCGTCACTTGTCACGATGGCTTCACCCTGCATGATCTGGTGAGTTATCACACCAAGCACAATGAAGCCAACGGAGAAAACAACCATGACGGGACTGATGCCAACTTCAGCGAGAACTACGGCGCTGAAGGCGAGACGACGGATGCCGGGATCGAGGGCTTGCGAAAACGCCAGATCAAGAACTTCCTGCTCACCCTGTTGATCTCGCGCGGTGTGCCGATGCTGCTCGGCGGAGACGAATTTCGTCGCACCCAAGGCGGCAACAACAACGCCTACTGCCAGGACAATGAAACGAGCTGGCAAGACTGGAGCTGTCTAGAGCAGCACCAGGAAATTTACCGCTTCACTCGTGGCATGATCGCCTTTCGTCGAGCCCATCCGATTTTGAGTCAGGAGCACTTCTACACGGATGCCGAGATTCGTTGGTTTGGCTCGCAACAGGGATTGCCCAACTGGGCCGACCCGAAAGAAAATCAGTTTGCCTGTCTGATCTATGAAGACGAACAGAACGCACTTTACCTGATGTTCAATGCCGGCGCCGATGCGGTCGATTTCGGTTTGCCCCCAGTACCACCGGGGGCTCGGTGGTATCTGGCCGTTGACACAGCTCGTGAAGCGCCACAAGATCTGTTTGCTGCGGGCGAGGAACCGCTTTGGGAAGATCCACAGACTTACCACCTGAGCCCCCGATCCAGCGCCATACTTCTGGTTCGAGGAACGAAAGTTTAAAGGCGATACATAGTGATGACGGAGGCCAAATGAAAGGCGTTGAAGTCCATTATCAGTTTGGTGATTTTCTTAATAAAGCGGTGATCCTGTTCAACCAGGTTATTCAAATAGTTGACTTGGCATATTTGAATAACGCTCAGCAAACCTGCAAGCATCAGGAATACAGCTTAACAGCGCCCCAGTAAAAGTTCGGTAAATTAATATAAAAATGACATTGCAGATTCTCTGCTAATGATAATGGGAGAAACACGACTATGAACACGTGGCATAACCAATCAATTACCGAAGCCGCAAGCCTTCTTGCGGCTGATGTAGAGCAAGGGCTTTCCGGCAATGAAGCGAAAAAGCGGCTCGCCCGGTATGGGCAAAATAAGCTACGCAAAGGCAAGCGATTTTCGGCCTTGGTCATTTTTGTCAGCCAGTTCAAAAGTCTGGTTATTTGGGTATTGATGGGTGCGGCGGCGGTTTCCGCCGCACTGGGCGAAACAGTTGATGGAATCGCCATCATTGCCATCGTGATTTTGAACGCCGTGATTGGTTTTTTTCAGGAGTATCGTGCCGAAAAGGCGGCGGCAGCGTTGGCTCGCTTGACCGCGCCCCATTGCCGGGTGTTGCGAGGCGGCCATAGCGTGGTAGTCACCGCAACTGAAATAGTCCCTGGCGATATCTTGTTGCTCGAAGGCGGGGACCTGGTCGCTGCGGATGCTCGCCTGATTCAGGCATCTGTTCTTCGCATCAACGAAGCGCCGCTGACCGGCGAATCACAAGCGGTAGGCAAGTTCACCAGCAACCTGCCTCTAGAAACACCACTGGCGGAGCGGAAAAACATGGTCTTCCTCGGCACCAGCGTGACAGGTGGCACTGGTCACGCCTTGGTGGTTAATACCGGGATGGAGACGGAACTCGGGCATATCGCCAAACTTCTGGAGACGGCCGGAAGCGGAGAAACTCCACTGCAACGTCAACTTAACCGGGTAGCGGGTTGGTTGTTGTGGGCCTGCTTCGGCATCGTCGCGCTAATTTTTAGTCTCGGATTACTGCGGGGAATTGCGCCGTTTGAGCTTTTCATGAGCGCGGTGAGTCTTGCGGTAGCCGCCATTCCGGAAGGTCTGCCGGCAGTGGTGACTGTCGCTCTCTCATTGGGTGTGCAGCGCATGGTGCAGCGTCATGCCTTGGTGCGGCGCCTGGCCTCGGTTGAAACACTAGGCAGAGCTCAGGTTATCTGTACCGACAAGACCGGTACGCTGACGATGGGTGAAATGACTGCCCGCAAGTTGATTACCTCGGAGAACTTGTATCGTGTCACCGGCGAGGGTTACGCCACGGAAGGCGCTTTTTTTTCCGGCAATGAGGAAACCCTGCCGTCGAAAAGCCTCGCGCTCATGGCCTTGTTGCGCGCATCAGCCGCCTGCAACGATGCCGAACTGACTCTAACGGATGATCGGCCTGGAATAGTAGGCGATCCTACTGAAGGAGCGCTGCTGGTGGCTGCCGCAAAAGGCGGTATTACCCGTGATGTTTTCGAAACTGAAATGCCGCGTCTGTCTGTATTGCCTTTCGATTCAGACCGCAAACGCATGACCGTCATCCGAAGTCGGGAAAACCGTTCCTGGGCCTTCGTTAAGGGCGCACCTGAAGTTATTCTCGACCGTTGCACGCTGGTCCGTACCGACCAGGGAGTAAGGGAATTGACTGAAAACGATCGCACCCGGCTGCTCCAGGCTAATACCTTACTGGCACATGATGCACTGCGCGTTCTTGCCGTCGCTGAGCGGCCCCTGGATGGCTTCAGTTTCGCAGAGGGAATGGTTGTAAACGATAACGAGATCGAGCAGGAACTTACCTTTTTAGGGCTGGTAGGCTTACAGGATCCACCTCGCGCCGAGGCGAAGGCGGCCGTGGGCAAGTGCATACGGGCCGGCATTAAAACCGTGATGATCACCGGCGATCATCCCGATACGGCACGGGCAATAGGCCATGAATTAGGCATTCTGGGCAAGGGTAACGAAGTTCTCGTAGGTGCCGAGCTTGACCACATGGATGACAAAGCGCTGAAGCAACGGGTGGCTCAGGTCTCGGTTTATGCACGGGTTACGGCTGAGCACAAGCTCAGGATTGTTCGCGCTTGGAAGTCGCTAGATGTAGTCGTGACGATGACCGGAGATGGGGTTAACGATGCCCCGGCGATCAAAGAGGCGTCCATCGGTATCGCCATGGGCATCACCGGCACCGAGGTGACCAAGGAGGCCGCCGACATCATTATCACCGACGACAATTTTGCTTCTATCGTCGCTGCCGTAGAAGAAGGTCGGGGCATTTATGACAATATCGCCAAAACCTTGGCCTATCTGTTGGCCGGGAATACCGGCGAATTAATCGTGATGCTGAGCGCGGTCCTTCTGGGCTGGCCGCTGCCGCTTCTACCGTTACATCTTCTGTGGATCAACCTGGTGACAGACGGCTTGCCGGCGCTCGCTCTGGCGACTGATCCGATTGATCCCGACGTATTGAATCGCCCCCCTCGACGTTCCCAAGAGTCGCTATTCAACCGGGATTTCCTCACACTAACCCTGCTCACCGGCTTGCTGACCGCCGGCGTTACTCTCGGCGTATTTAGTTATGAGCTCTATATCGACAACAGCGTTGAGCAAGCCCGCGATGCTGCCTTTACCGCCTTGGTGATCGCCGAGCTGCTGCGCGCCTTCGGTGCACGGAGCGAGCAGCGTACCATCTGGCAGATAGGCCTGTTTTCCAACCTGCGCTTGTTTCTGATTGTGGCGGTGAGCTTTGGCTTGCAGTTGGCGATACACCATGTTCCCATGCTGCAAAAACTGTTTCAGATCGAACCGGTTACTTTAAATCAATGCGTGGCCTGGATCGGGGTTGGATTTATACCGCTAATCATCCTGGAACTGAGAAAAGTCATCCGCCGCCCCCGAGCGAAGAAGGTTTGAAATAAAATTGCGCCATAACGATTCAAAATCAGATTGTGGAAAACGTAACTTGCCACCAATGGATCTCAGAAGCGGCTTATTACAAAGCAGAAGCCAGAAATTTTGCACCCGGCAGGGAGCTTGAGGATTGGCTGGCAGCCGAAAAAGACTATGTAAAGATGCAAATTGCACTTTATCTGTCTATGGTTGAAGAAGATGGTGCTATGACCCTCCTGGGTCTACAACAACTGGCAAATTTGGTGGGAGTTGAAAACCCTGAATGTAACAATTTGAAAATCGAACTGATTCATTCCATTCAGAATGCGAGTCAGCATCGACCCTGCTTTCGAACGGATCCAAGCAAAACCTGTCAAGAAGAAGACTGTATATGGAGAGCTGAATGTCACAAATTGATTGCGGTGTGGTACCGCTAACCGGAAAATACTGGTGTTTTAGCCAGACAGAGTAAGCGGCTCTTTTGCCTACCGTCTACGACTATAGGGTAAGACAATGACAAATTACGTTCTCAAAAATACTTATACCTGCCCCATGCACCCCGAGATTCGCCAAGCACAGCCGGGAAACTGCCCCAAGTGCGGCATGGCTTTAGAGATAGCGATAGCTTCCGCTCCCGGTGGGCGCACGGAATATGTCTGCCCGATGCATCCGGAAGTGGTCCGCCAGACCCCCGGATTCTGCCCCAAGTGCGGCATAGCCCTGGAACCTCGCGATGTCTCGGGGGAAGAAGAGGAAAACCAGGAGCTTAGCGATATGCGCCTAAGGTTCTGGGTCAGTTTTGTGTTGTCCCTGCCGGTGTTTTTGGTCGCGATGCTGCATGATCTGATGCCGGCATTCGTCTCCGACTACTTATCCCTACGCCAACTCCAATGGCTGGAATTCGCTTTGGCCACGCCGGCCGTGTTGTGGGGAGGCTGGCCTTTTTTTCAACGCGGCTGGATTTCTGTGATTAATCGCCGCCTGAATATGTTCACCTTGATTGCGTTAGGCGTTGGCGTGGCCTGGATTTACAGCGTACTGGCCATTTTTCTTCCGCCGATTTTTCCGCCGTCGCTGCGCGATGAACATGGCGTGGTGGCGGTGTACTTCGAAGCCGCGGCCGTGATCACGACGCTGGTTTTGCTTGGCCAAGTGCTGGAATTGCGGGCAAGAAGCCGTACCAGCGCGGCGATTAAACTGTTGTTGGGTCTGGCTCCCAAAACCGCACGGCTTCATCATGCCGACGGCAGCGAAACGGATATTCCCTTGGAACAGGTGAAACCCGGCGATATCTTGCGGGTGCGTCCCGGCGAAAAAGTGCCAGTGGACGGTGTCGTACTCGAAGGGGCGAGTTCGGTCGATGAATCGATGGTAACTGGTGAGCCGATTCCGGTTGAAAAAGTGGCGGATCTGCCGCTGATCGGTGCGACGATTAACGGCACTGGGAGTTTGTTGATGCGTGCCGAGCGGGTCGGCAGCGAAACCTTGCTTGCCCAAATCGTGCACATGGTCAGTGAAGCGCAACGTAGCCGGGCGCCGATCCAAAAACTGGCCGATACAGTTTCTGGCTACTTTGTGCCCGCGGTGGTACTGACGGCCCTGATCACGCTCGTGGTTTGGTGGGCCTGGGGACCCGAGCCCAAATTGGCTCACGCGGTCGTGAATGCGGTAGCGGTATTGATCATTGCGTGTCCCTGCGCCCTGGGATTGGCCACCCCGATGTCGATCATGGTCGGTACCGGCCGCGGTGCAATGGCGGGCGTCCTGATTAAAAATGCCGAAGCGCTGGAGGTGATGGAAAAAGTGGATACTTTAGTAGTGGATAAAACCGGCACCCTCACCGAAGGAAAACCTCGACTGGTCACGGTCGAGGCGGTCAATGACTTCACGAAGGACGAGGTCTTGGCTTATGCGGCCAGTCTGGAACGAGCCAGTGAACATCCGCTTGCCGCGGCGATCGGCCAAGGCGCAGAAGAGCAGGGGGTAAAAGCATTGCCTGTCACTGAGTTTCAATCTCTGACCGGAAGAGGAGTGAAAGGGCTGATCAATGGCCGACGCGTGGCGTTGGGTAATGCGCAGTTGATGACGGAAGAGGGCATTACGACAGGCTTATTGGCAAACTCGATAGAGGCGCTGCGTCAGCAAGGGCAAACGGTAATGATTATCGGGATAGACGGCCAAGCGGCTGGACTTCTCAGCGTAGCCGATCCGATTAAGCCCACCACCTTCAAGGCTTTAACTGATTTGCATAAAGAAGGCATTCAGGTGGTGATGTTGACCGGCGACAATCGCACGACGGCCGAGTTTGTGGCCAAAAGTCTGGGGATCGATCAAGTGCAGGCAGAAGTGTTGCCGGAGCAAAAAACCGAAGTGATCAAAAAACTACAGAGCGAAGGCCGTATCGTCGCGATGGCGGGCGACGGCATCAACGATGCACCGGCGTTGGCGGCGGCCCATATCGGGATCGCGATGGGTACGGGCACGGACGTCGCGATGGAAAGTGCCGGTATTACGCTCGTGAAAGGTGATCTGATGGGGCTGGTCAAAGCCCGCCATTTAAGTCGAGCGACTTTACGTAATATCCGCCAAAATCTGTTCTTCGCGTTTATCTATAATGCCCTTGGCGTGCCTATTGCCGCCGGCGTGCTCTATCCGTTTTTCGGTATTCTCTTGTCGCCGATGATTGCGGCGGCAGCAATGAGTCTGAGTTCGGTTTCGGTCATCAGCAATGCGTTGCGGCTAAGGCGTGTCGCATTATAAAATAAGGGTTAACCTGACGAGATGCTGCTAAAAGCCATTCTCTAGCGAGAAGATAGCGGTCGTTCTTTAATTATATTTTGCTATAAACTGAAAAAATCTAACAGACTGATTCCATCTGTATTACCGGGGTAATGATCCAACCGATGACTACCCCGGTAAATTTGCCGTTATGGCTTTACTCCTGCGGCCAATTCACGATGCATCTTCGCCATTTCCAGGTTTTCTTCGGCGGCTTTTTGATAGACATCAATTAGCCTTTGGCAATGGACTCCGAATCCGGTTGCCTGCTGCTTACCAATTAACCACGGCTCTCTCTCGTATTCACTCAGGATTTTCTTGTGTTCCTCAACCTTAAACTGCATTTCTTTCGCCACTTCTTCATAGTGTTGTGCCAGAGCCTCGTGATCGGCTTTGGATTTTGCGTTATGAACCGCTTGGTCCATGTCCATCGAATGCGGGTCATATTCAGCACATGAAGTCAACAGACCAAGTGCTAAAAACAAGATAATCAGTAATGGTGTTTTCATGGGTTTTCTCCAAAATATCTCAATAGGTTAATGAAATTATTTTTCATATGGTCAATATATCGTTCAGTTTTGCCTCCTTAAGCGAGTTTCGTTGTTGATAGAATATTGTTTACACAGAGCATAAAGCGCCGGAATCACGATCAGCGTCAACAAGGTGGACGACACCATGCCTCCCACCATCGGGGCGGCAATGCGGCGCATCACCTCCGAACCGGTTCCCGTTCCCCACATAATCGGCAGGAGACCCGCCATGATCGCGGCCACGGTCATGATCTTCGGCCTGACCCGCTCGACGGCGCCTTCCCGGATCGCGTCGTACAGGTCAGATTTGACCAGCGGCCGGTTTTCCGCCGTTCGGATCGTCCTGATTCTTCCCAGCGCCTGATCCAGATAAATCAGCATCACGACACCGGTCTCGGCCGCCACGCCGGCCAAGGCGATGAAGCCGACAATGACCGCCACGCTGAGGTTGTAATCGAGCCAGTAGAGCAGCCATATGCCGCCGACCAGCGAAAACGGCAACGACAGCATTACTATCAGCGTTTCAGTGATGCGCTTGAAATTCAGGTACAACAGCAGGAAAATGATGAACAATGTCATTGGAACGGCAACGGCCAGCTTGGCCTTCGCGCGCTCCATATATTCGAACTGGCCGCTCCAGGTCGCGTAATAGCCGGGCGGAAACTTAACTTTTTCCAGCACGGCCTGTTGCGCGTCGACCACATAACCGCCGATGTCGCGACCCCGGATATCGACGAAGATATAGGCGGAAAGCAGCGCGTTTTCGGTGCGGATGCCCGGCGCGCCTTTATCGAGGCTGACCTGCGCCAGTTGTCCGAGCGGAACCATAGCTCCTCCCGCAATAGGAACCAGAACTTGTGTTGCAATCATTTCCGGCGAATCGCGCAGTTCGCGCGGATAGCGCACGATCACATTGAAGCGTTCTCGGCCTTCCACCGTCGTGGCGACGGTCTCGCCGCCCAATGCGGTCGCGATCACATCCTGAAAATTGCCGATGCTCAGCCCATAGCGAGCCAATTGCTTTCGATCCGGCTCGATGTTGAGGTAATAGCCGCCTGTAATCCGTTCCGCATAGGCGCTGGTGGTACCCGGCACGGTTTTGACGGCGGCTTCGATTTCGGTCGCAAGCTTTTCCATTTGCGTGAGGTCGGTACCGAACACCTTGATGCCGATCGGTGTCCGGATACCGGTCGAGAGCATGTCGATGCGGTTTTTGATCGGCATGGTCCAGGCGATCGTGACGCCAGGCATTTGGGTCGCCCGATCCATTTCCGCGATTAGCCTGTCGGTGGTCATGCCGGGCCGCCATTCCGACTCCGGTTTCAGGTTGACCACCGTTTCGAACATTTCGAGCGGCGCAGGGTCGGTCGCGGTGGCTGCGCGCCCGGCTTTGCCAAACACCGATCCGACTTCCGGAAAGCCTTTCAGAATCCGGTTATGGGTTTGCATGATTTCCGCAGCCTTAGTGACCGACAAACCGGGCAGGCTCATCGGCATGAACAGCAAAGTGCCTTCGTTCAGTGTCGGCATAAACTCGCTGCCTAATTTCGACGCCGGATAAGCCGAGACGAGCAGAATGAAGATTGCAATACTGATGGTCAGCTTTTTCCAGCGCAATACCGCCTCGATCACCGGTTGGTACAGCCAGATCAGCAGTCGGTTCAGCGGATTGCGGCGCTCAGGGACGAGGGTGCCGCGTATAAACAGCCCCATCAAGACCGGCACCAGGGTCACCGACAACAAAGCGGCGCCGGCCATCGCGAAGGTCTTGGTGTAAGCCAGGGGTTTGAATAGCCGGCCTTCCTGTTCTTCGAGAACGAAAACAGGAAGGAATGAGATGGTAATCACTAAAAGACTCAGGAATAACGCAGGACCGACTTCCTTGGCGGCGCTGATTATCAGGCCAAGACGGTCGGCGTCAGGCGGGGCGCGCTCCAGATGTTTGTGCGCGTTCTCGATCATCACGATCGCCGCATCCACCATTACCCCGATCGCAATCGCAATGCCTCCGAGACTCATGATATTCGAATTAATGCCGAGACCGTGCATCACGATGAAGGCGATTAGCACGCCGACCGGCAGCATCACAATCGCGACCAGCGCGCTGCGCACATGGTAGAGAAACACGATGCAAACAAAAGCCACGACCAAACTTTCTTCAATCAATTTGTCGCGGAGATTCTCAATGGCTTTCAAAATTAACAGGGAGCGGTCATAAACAGGAGTGATCGAAACACCCGCCGGCAACCCCGGAGCAATTTCCCGGAGTTTGGCTTTCACATTCTCGATCACTTCCAGCGCATTCTGACCGTAACGGGCAATCGCAATACCGGATACCACCTCACCTTCGCCATTCAATTCGGTAACACCGCGGCGCTCGTCAGGTCCGAGTTCCACACGAGCAACATCGCGAATCAGTACCGGAGTTCCCCCCTCGGCTTTCACCACCAAATCCTCAATATCCTGAATGCCTCGCAGATAGCCTTTGCCTCGCACCATGTACTCGGTTTCCGTCATTTCGACCACGCGCCCGCCAACGTCACGGTTGCTTTCGGCGATCACACGGCCGATCGCTGACAACGGAACGGCGTAAGCCTGGAGTTTGCGCGGATCAGCGATCACCTGATATTGCTGTACGAAGCCACCGACACCTGCGACTTCCGCTACACCGTGCGCTTTGGTCAGCTGGTAACGGATGAACCAGTCCTGTAATGTCCGAAGTTCCGCCAGCGAATGCCGAGCGCTTTGCACCACGTATTGAAAAACCCAGCCGACGCCGGTTGCATCAGGCCCAAGACTCGGCGTGATCCCCTTCGGCAGACGGGCGGAAGCGAAATTCAGGTATTCCAGCACGCGCGATCGCGCCCAATACACATCGACGCCATCTTCAAATATCACATACACGAAAGAGGCGCCGAAAAATGAAAAACCGCGTACTACCTTCGAGTGAGGGACGCTCAGCATCGCCGTAGTCAAGGGATAAGTGACCTGATCCTCAACCACCTGCGGCGCCTGGCCGGGATATTCGGTATAGACGATCACCTGCACGTCGGACAGATCCGGCAAGGCGTCGAGCGGGGTTTTCAGTACGGCATAAACGCCAGCGATCACGATAAAAAGTGTTGCTAACACAACCAGGAAACCGTTGCGAGCCGACCATTCAATGATTCGTCCCAACATGTTACATTCCTCCTTGATGGGCCTGGTCTCCGGCTGGCGGCAATGGTCCAGAAGAAACGGCGCTGTCTTGTTTCACATCGGCCGGCGGCTCGAATGCGCTTACTGCAGCCTTCAGGTTACTCTCGGCATCAATCAGAAAGTTTGCTCCGACCACGACGCTTTCCTGCCCATGAAGTCCGTCCAGAATCTCGGTCATCTCCTCACCCCGAAGACCTAGCTTAACCGCACGGGGTTCGAAACGTCCTTCGCCGCGATCGACAAGCACCAGCGTGCGACGGCCGCTTTCCAGAACCGCGGATTTCGGCACCGCCAATGCCCGATGCATTTGGGCATCGATCTGAAGCTGGGCATACATCATCGGCTTTAACAGATGACCGGGATTGGCGAGTTCGACGCGTACCTTGACCGTTCGTGTCGAAGCATTGAGCGTGGGATAGATAAATCCCACTTTGCCGGTAAAGAGCTTGCCGGGATAAGCGTCGAGGGTCACTCGTGCGGTCTGGTCGAGCCTGATCGAGCCGATATCTTGCTCGTAGATTTCGGCGATTACCCATACCGTGGAAAGATCGGCGATTTTATACAGCGTATCTCCAGCCATGGCCCGTGCGCCTGCGATAGCCGTTTTTTCGAGGATGACGCCGGAAGCAGGCGAACGCACGACCACCGTTTTGACAGCCTTACCCTGTCGAAGCCGCGCCAAATCGGCTGCCGAGATGCCCCAATTTTCCAAACGCTCCATACTGCTGTCCGCCAGGCTCTTCATGCCCTCTTGCAGCCAGTCCTGGCCCTGGGAGAGCATCGTCTGGCCTTTTTGTGCAATCAGATATTCGTGCTGGGCGGAAATCAAATCCGGGCTGTACAGTTCAAATAAAGGTTGACCACGCGCTACCAATTGCCCCGTGGCGTTCACATACAGTTTCTCGATAAAGCCGTCGAAACGGAGCGTCACGTTATGCAGCCGGCGTTCATCGGCCTCGATAATCCCGACGCTGCGCACCGTCTGCGCAATGTCGATGTTTTGCACTATCGTTGTTTTGACGCCGAGCCGTTGGATTTTTTCCGTGCTCACATGCAGTACAGAAACTTCGCTCTCTGTGTTTTCTTCCGCATAGACGGGTATGTAATCCATGCCCATCGAATCCTTTTTGGGTACCGGCGAAGTATCCGGCAGGCCCATGGGGTTGCGATAGTACAAAATTTTGCCCTCCTGATTGCGAGAACTGCTTTCGGAAGGGGCGGCCGGTTTTGTATCCTTCTCGGCATGTTCGTAGACTGGAACATAGTCCATGCCCATTTCATCCTTGGCCGGTACCGGCGAAGTGATCGACGGGTTCATTGGATGGCGGTAAAAGAGCGGTTTCTTTTCGGCCTGTACCACCGGGGGCGGGGTAGAGGAAGCAAGCCTTGAAGTCAGCCAATAACCCCCGAGAACGCCCAGGCCGGAAGCAACGAGCGCTGTCCATAGTATGGTTTTGTTCACAATGCCTCCTTGCCGACGGCAGCGGCTAATTGCGCCAATGCCTGATGCGCTTCGGCCAGCGTCTGCCAGTACTGATTCCGGTAGTCAAACCAGGCATTTTCAGCCCGTATTACGCTCTGAAAGTCGGTCTTTCCGACCTGATAAGCGGCAACAGCGGCGGTGATCGTCTGTTCGGCGAGCGGCAGAGCGCTATTCTTCAACAGCTCAAACTGTTCTCGACTGCCCTGGTAAAGCGCCAGCGACTCATTGATTTCGGTCTGGATTTTCCGTTCCGCGTCATTCAGCGCATATCGCTCCTTGAGTAATTCGCTTTGCCGCTGATAGACTGCTTTGGCTTGTTTACGGTCGATATAAATCGGCAACGTCACAGCGATCTGAAAACTGGCGAAATCGCTGCGGCTTTGGCCGTTCGGATGGTTTTGCCGGAACGAATAGGCAGTACCCACCGTGAAATCCGGATAATAATCTTTCTTAGCCAGCTCCAGCCGGGTTTGCGCGGCGCCGATTGCTTTCTTGCGCTCGGCCAGCAGAGGCCGCGATTGCTTGCTTTGCGTTTGCAAGTCCCCGGCAGATCGGATATCCGGTAGCTCAGCCGCTACCTCGTCAGGCAGCCGAATACCATGATCCGCAGGCCGGTTGAGCAAGGCGTTCAGGCGCGCCATGACAGCACGATGCATACCAATATGCTGCGCCTTTTCCTTGGCCAGTTTGGTCTGTTCCAGAAGCGCCGACAGAACATCCTGCTGAAGTCCTTTTCCCACCCGATATTGACTATCGGCAATCTCGGCCAGTTGCTTTAGCAGGTGTCCGGCGTCGTCGATAATTAGCAACGAACGGTGTATGAAAAGTAGTTGCCACCATTGCAGGGTGACCTCGCGGACAAGTTGAAGCCGAGCTTCCTCCGCCGTTTCCGCGATAGCTTCGGCTTCGAAGGCCGCCGCTTTTTCTCGTAGTGCCAATTTCCCCGGAAACGGAATAGTCTGGCTGACGCCGACTTCCATCATCGTGAAATCATCCTTATTGAGACTCAGTCCGGACGCGACCGGCAGCCAGAGCGCTCCAAAACTGACTGTCGGATCGGGCAAACTGCCTTCCTGAGAGGGAATCGCCGCCATGGCTTCGGCGCGTGCCTTAATCTCGGCAAGACTGGGGTTGTCTTCGAGAGCGATGCCGACCGCCCGCTGAGGCGTAAGAACGGGCTCATCGGCCCAGAGGGAATTTGAAAATAGTACGAACCAGCAGACTGCCGACATGGTAAAGACTCGCCGCAGTCGCCGAAATATCACGGAAACCATGAGATTTTCCTTTCACAAACGAAAATAAGGCTCCGCCAGTTGCGGAACCGCCATCGAGCTTTAAAAAGCGCGGTTTGGTTTTGAGTGAAAGGCTAATTCAGAAGCGTACAGAAACGATAGATCAACAGAAGGCGTCTGCCGATCGGCGGCGCTTTCGCGCGCGGAATAAGTGGAGTGTAAAGAAGGCACTGAAAAAGGTAGCCGATCAGCCCAATCAGGCAGAGAACGAAGATCGGCATTTGCGGTTTATCGATCTTGACTTCAAAAGCCGGATTGGGATGGGAGTCAAGACAGGGTTTAAAAGAGCAACCCTGATGGGGCATGGCTGTGTGGCTGCCATCGTGCATAGCGGATGAGTCCATTTCCCCGCATCCCACAGGCATAGTAATGACTGAACTTTTGAAGACCGGTTCCGGCATCATGCAGGTATTCGTGATCAGCATAGAAAGCCAGCTCACCATCAATACGAAGATGAGTGAGATCAAATAAGGGCGGTTTTTGGGAGAGCGCAACCGAATCAGCACAAAGGGTCTTACCGTGGAAAACTATACAGTTTACACTACCACATCGGCTTTTTGACTTCAAATATATTGTTTTAAAGCTATCCTTCGCAACTGGATTGTATTCATGGGACCTCTATTATTAATGTCTTGCTTGAATCTGTTTTTCAGCAGAATGCTGCTCATCTAGCGGCTGAGATTTTGGGGGCATGTCCTGAGCCAATGAATTGCCCAATGCCTGCAGGCCTCTAATTAGCGCATCAATCATCCGAGTTTCATTGGGTTCTGTTTCGTTATTTGGCAAAAGTACAGCCTTAAATCCGTGTTTCATGAACGCCTGGAATCTTGCTTTAATTACCTTTGGCATGAGTAAGGCAAAGGCATCAAAACTTTCGGCGGCCTGCTCTATTTCTCCCTGAGCATTTTTGCCCGGTGGATCAAATTGATTTCCAGTTTCGCCCTGATTTTGATTTTGGGCAGTCTTTCCCCAGCTATTGTTCGAACCAACGTCTTGCTTAGTTTCATGAATAACCAATTTCGATGAGCCCGCATAAACAACACAATCAGGAGCCAAGGCTAAGGCTGTTGACAATAGAATCAAGAAGGACAAGTTTTTGCTCATCAACATCCCCTTAATAATTAACGACAATTGAAACTGGGGTTGACTCTACCTTGGCATCATCAAGGGCTGTGATAGTGACATTCGCTGATTGAGGTGTACCGGTTTTGCCAAAGCTTATTCGGTAAGATGTCGCGCTGATTGGCTGGTCATTGACCTGCCAGGCATAGCCAACAATCTTTCCATCCGCATCTGTGCACTTGGCCTCGGCATAAACCACATAGGCATTTGGAATGGCAGTTAATTGGCAGGAAGGTGGCTGGTTTGGCACAAGTTGCAACTGCTCCGTTACGGTAGTGGTTTCACCCATCTTGCTATTCAGCGTGTAACTGATGGTGTGATTACCTGGCGCGGTAATGGTGGAGACCATATAGCTTCGATTGGTGTACTCGTAGATCGTTGTATCATCGATCTTCCAAATCTGATTTACTACCGAATCCAACGGATGTCCTCCGTAAATGGTCGGGCGAACAGTCAAAGTCATTGGGGCTCGTTCATAGATGTTCGATTTCCCAATCTTAATCGTTGGCGCATAAGGAGCGGCCGGCTCTGCAATGACATGCTGAGTCAATAGGGTTTGATGTCCACGATTATCGCGAATCGTTACTGACACATCATATTCTCCGGCAAAGATTACCTGTCCAGCGGCACGATTTGGGAATGCATCGTTTTGGCGTCCATCTACATTTTGCGGGAAAGTCCATTCATAAGTTAGGCCTTCAAAACGACGCCCCATATCAGGCCGATCATGTGTAACGATCAGATTGATATCCGATGGAGCTTGTATCGTTTGCTGTTTGAGCGCAATCGAGAAATTCGGCCATACGTATTCCCAAGGGACATAGTTGAGCGTGGCTTCCTTGGTCGTTGTGTCCTTAAACCCATCAACCCAAGCTCTGAACAAGAGGGGCTTGCGATCGGCCAAATCAGATTGGGAAGGAGACCAACTTAAAGTATCCCCTGGTACGGTACTGCCATTGGGTAATTGCCATTCTGACTTAATGGCGTGAACACTTTCCATCGCCCCCCAGGAGGGCTTTACAACGCCTTCGTATTGGTAGGTTTTTCCAACTTCGACATCACGGGGACCTTTTAACATTACTGCAGGCGCATCAGGGGTTTTAACCACCAAGTAATGTCGAGCTACGGACCAGGCGTTCTTGTCATCTGCACGCGTATCTGAAGGTCTAGACCTCAAGGTTATATTTACTTTGCCTTCCAACTCCTCGGTAATTGCAACAGAAGAACCATCGGTTGTGGTTTTGCCGCTTGGCGCTTCAACGATCCATTCATTGACAGTGTCATTTGTAAGCTGCCCATCTCGAAACAGTTCAGCTGTCAACAATGCGGTATAGCCTGGCGATACGTGTCGAGGCCCTGTTATCGCTGATTCCAGCTTCGAATAAGCCCAAACTTCTGCAGGAGTGGTGTAGCTTTCCACCAGTGTGTTCTTGTTGATCATCTTGGCGCGAACCTGACGTTTGCCCGGTGATTGCATGGACACCGTTCTGCGAGTCGTGTTGGACTTTTCGATCGCTGTCCAGGTCAAACCATCGTCTTCACTTTCTTCCCAGGCGATCTCCTTCAAGGCAACGCGGTTGTCCTGAGTCAGGATAAGGTTCAAGGTAAAAGTTTTTGGGGCTGGGCCATCCAGCGACATGCTGGTAATTTGACCTTCGATTGGTGAACCCTTAACAACTTCAATGTAGCGAGTAGGTGAGCTTAATGTCGTATTCAGGTCATCCACATTGGTCACTAATTCGGCCACGGCTGTGAGCTTCATAAACAGGTTGCCGGCAGGATTGATTTGAAACTCCGCCACCCCATCTGTTAAGTCCTGCGTTTCTGTAACAGGAACCTTAACGCTTTGGGTATTAGTCTGAGCAACTATTTGGGCACGCCACTGCCCCATCGTAGCAGCAGAATAATTCATCACGTTGTTGATGTATTTGCCGACATTGACGCGCACTGTGATGTTCTCAGTATCCGGAGTAATTTTCGGCGCATCAAGGGTTAACTTCATATTGCTCTCGGCGCCACCAACCGCGGTGATCACTTTTTCGGTGTAAACCGACGGATAATCTTGCCAGGCAACCCGAAGCGTAACAGGCCTTTGTTCCAGTAGGCCAAGGTTTGGCGTATAGATCCAATATGAGCTATCGCTAACAATATCGTTACGAACAAAGTCTTGTTGCGTATCAGTGACCGTAAGCTTCATTTTGGCGTTTGTAGGCACACCGGCAGAAACTGTGGCTCTGGTAATTGGCTGATTTAACGGAACGTAATATTTGCCGTCGCTGATCGGATATCCACCTTTCAGTTTGATGGTAGGCGGAGGAATATCATTGACAGTGATGATCTGTTCGCCGGCCACAACAGCAGACTTCAGGCCATCGGCGAAAACGCGACTGACAACGTATGAAATTGTCTGAGTACCAATTGTCCCAATAGTGCCGGTAATTTTGTACTGATTGAATGCCAAAGATTTCGTTAATCCGAAGTCATCCTGGAACTCAGCGATACAAGTCCTTTTACTTTTTGCCGCTTCAGCTTGGGCAACTGATGCATCAGAATACAAGGTACATGTAGTCCCCGAGTCTTGGATAAAAACGAGGCTTAGCTTTTCAACGCCAACATAAATGTCGGCATCGCCAGTAAATTTGAATGTCGGTTGGATTAAGGGATCAACATGGACGGTTTTAACCAAAGGCTCCGAATCGTAACGAGTCCCTTTTATCCAGCGCGATATTATGACCTTGACTTCAAAATCACCTGAAGTACCAGGGTGACCGGATAACGTTGGCAATCCGTTGGTGTCTATCCCCGGCACCATATCTGATAAAGTCGTGGTCATAATCACATAGCATTTTCTCTGGTTCGCCTCTGCTTCTGCTTGTATAACAGTGAGTGGACAAGCCGTATCTGCTGATGGTTGTAATGATGCATCGACACGACCTTCAGATTGGAATACAGAAGTTGGGGAAACCATCAAATTAGGCATGGGCGGTTCTTTAACCAAAAATGATTTGGCTTGAATTTTCGTGCCACTGTCTCCTGTAATACTTAGCTCTGCAGTGTAATAACCTCCAGGCAAACCATTTGCGGTCACAGATATCGGAATATCTAGGCCTGGATCAAGCGAACCGAGATCTTTCGTATCAACAATTGATGTCCCTTTTTTTATGACCAAGGAACCAGACATTGGCGCATTACAGCCATAACCCTTATAGGTTGTGTCAAAGGTTAAGTCCTCATATGACAAAACACTTGGGGCATTTAGGGAAGCAATAACAGCTGGGACACATGCAACTTCAATGGTTTGAGTGACTTCACCCATTTTCAGCATTTGCGCTCCATTCGATTTTTGAATTTCAGCAGTAACAGGAAAACTTCCACCGTCGGTGATAATGCCCGTTAAATAAGGCAAGGATCCGGAAGTATTCTCGGTCATCCCAGGTGGAATGCCTGTGAACTTGACATAGCACAAACTTGGATCGGCTTGTGCGGCCGAAAGATCGGTCGTGAATGGACAATTAGCCACAGGAGGATTCGAAAGCGAAGCCCTGACCAGGGTATCCTGGCCTACCGTAATATTTAGGCTAGGCGTAATAGTTAAGATTGGCAAAGCTATTGGATCGACAGAAAAACTTTGCTGCCATGAGTCACCATCCGCATAGGTAATAACATCATTAACCATATTCAGATTAAAGATATATGGCCCTCCCACCGAAACAGACAAAGGATTGATCGTAAAAGTCTTGGTAAGGTTATTCCCAATTCCAGGCAAGAAAAGATTATCAATCAAGAAAACTTGGGTACCGTTTCCATCTTTTATATCCAGATTAGTAGTAACGCCCATAGCACATTGCGGAACACTATAGTCGACAGTGACATTTATGGGTGTTTGCTCTAAATAACTACTGGCAAGACTGACACTGTTGATGTAATTTTTGCAGTAGATATAAATATCCCCGGTTCCGTTAAGCATTGCCCCGACTTTATCACTGACACTATAAGTAAATGTGAAGTGACCTGATGTTGCACCATCACTTGGCGGGGTATAGGTAAATTTGTCGCCACCACTTATGGACACTAGCCCCTTACTGGGCTGCGTCAGAATTGCAAAGGTGAAATTATCATCCTGTCCCGCCTCTTTATTAGGATCTGTTACTGCAGGCACTTGAGCTGAACTTGCAGTGGTCGAGGTTGGCGATGTCAATATCAGCGATGTCACTGTTGGCGCTCGATTGGCATAACCAGATGCTTGATTGCTGTCAGCGCCGACTAGAGAGCCAACAGCGGCTCTTACGGTATAGTAATAAACGGAAACACCGGATACGCTGTTGTCAGCGTAGGTGATGGATGGCGCGGTGACAGCGCCTATTTTAGTAGTGGCACCTGTTGATGTTGCTGAACGCCAAATTTCATAGGATGTAGCATCGGCAACGGCAGACCAATTCAATCTAACTAGATTGGTAACCGTCCCCTGAGTGGCCACTAAGTCCGATACGACACCAGGAACTTTTCCCCAGCCTGCGGCCTGATCCGAATCAGGCGAGACACCCAAGATGTTTTTGCCAACTACCGTATAAAAATAATGGGTAATACCTGAAACGGTCGTGTCATCATAGATTGGCGATGTGGAAGAACCGATGAGGGAGCCTTTTGTTCCAGCCGAAGTCGACCGGTAAATGTCATAAGTTGATGCGGCAGTATCAACATTCCAGGTAATAGTCGATTTGCCGTACAGAGTACCTTGAGTAGCAGTTACTCCAGTAATTTTAGAAACTGGAATTACTGCAAAACCCATGGCCTCATTACTGGGTAGTGATTTGACAGTCCCAACAACAGTCTTAACCGTATAGAAGTACTGGGTCATGCCAACAGTCGTGGTGTCTTCATAATAACCAGTCGCTAGGGCGCCGGTAGTAGTGATCAGCGTTGCGGATCCACCGGACGACGTTGCTCGCCAGATCTCATAGCCGGTAGCATCTATGTTTTTAGTCCAAGTCAACCCAACTTTTGATTGAAGCGTACCTTGAGTTGCCGTCAGATCGGTAATTGTTGTTGGAACTTTACCCCAGCCTTCGGCCTGGGCGGAATCGGGCGCGGTACTAATCAGGTTTTTAGCAACGACAGTATAGAAATAATGTGTTGTTCCGGATACAGACGTATCGTCGTAGGTATTTGTCCCAACAGTAACAAGAAGTGTCCCTTTGGTGCCCGAAGCTGTAGAACGGTAAACGTCGTAACTTGCCGCAGCGGCATCGGCATTCCAGCTGACTGTAGATTTTCCGTAAAGGGTCCCTTGTGTGGCCGTTACGCCTGATACCTGAGAAACAGCCACAATTGCATAACCCATCGCTTCATTACTTGGAGCCGAAACCGTAGTCCCAACTACGGCTTTAACCGTGTAGTAATAGCGCGTCATTCCGACAGTCGTCGTGTCTTCGTAATAACCAACAGCCATAGCACCGACTGTGCCAATTTGAGTGGCAACACCGCCTGACGTTGTTGCTCGCCAGATTTGATAGCCGGTGGCATCTGGGTTTTTAGACCAACTCAAACCGACCTTATTCTGCAAAATGCCTTTTGTGGCCGTTAAGTCGGTAATGTTGGTTGGAACTTTCCCCCAACCTTCGGCCTGAGCGGAGTCAGGAGACGTGAACAAAGCATTCTTTGCAACGACCGTATAGAAGTAATGGGTTGATCCAGAAACGGTCGTGTCGTCGTATGCCGTTCCAGTAAAGCCGGCGCTGATGATGCTGCCCTTGGTTCCAGCCGAAGTAGACCGGTAAATGTCATAACTGGTAGCAGAAGCAACGGCAGTCCAGCTAACCGTTGATTTCCCGTAAAGCGTACCTTGGGTTGCGGTTACATTTTGAGGTTGGCCAAGGACGCTAACGGTCGCAGAAGCAACAAATGTAGCACCTGCCATATCAGTTACGCGGTAGGTAAATGAGTAACTGCCGCCGGTACCGCTCGAAATAGGGGTGTAGCAAACCTTGTTTGAAACAATTGAAGCCGTACCCACAGTTGGCTGAGTAATAATCGAGAATGTGAATGTATCGCCTTGCGAAGTATTAGCATCCGTGACGGATGGTGTCACACACTGCCGTGCACCGCCGACCACAGTGGAAATATTTGCAGAAGATGCGGTTGGAGCAAGGTTGGCATGGCCAACGTTTTGATTACTCCAAGGGCCGGGGCCATTAATGTTCTTTGGGATAACGGTGTAATAGTAAAGCGTAGCTGTATATTGCGTGTCGGAGTAACTATTGGTAGTCGTATTTGTAATCAGAGCCCCAAGTGTCCCAGATGCTATCGAGCGATAAATGTCATAGCTTGTAGTCGAAGTTGATGGTGACCACGACAAATTGATCGCATTGGTAATTGTTCCGTCAGTCGCACTAAGATTTGAGATTTGCGAGGGTGGCGGTGTTGGATTGGTCACCGTTCCGGAAGCCGTTCCATTCAAAACGCTACCCGCTTTATCAGTGACCCTGATGGTGAAACTGTAACTCTGTGTTGGGCCTGAAGCGGGAGGGGTATAACAAACCTGATTGCCGGATACGTATGCACTACCAACGGCCGGTTGAGAAACCAAAGAGTAAGTAAGGACTTCTGGAACTGAAGTGTTTGGTTGGTACTGGTTTGGATCAGAGACGCTTATCGTAGTACATACCGTGCCGCCACCAATAGTAGACCCCGGCATTGAGGCACTTAATGCCGTTGGAGGATTGTTGGCCCAACCACGGTCGGTATAGCCATTGCACCATAAATAGAGTGATGGACTTGCAACTTCCATGTAATAGTCGTAACTTTGACCAGGAGTTCCACCGGTATCTTCCGCATACAGGTAATAATATCCACCGGGAACATATCTAGAGAAATAAAGCGTCCACGTAGAGGCTGTAGGGAGCTTCCTATAATGCAACTCATAATGGTTGTAACTCACATAGGTACAACTACCTCCTGAAACAAACGAATGAATAACCTTATTAATCTGGGTTCCATCAGTCGCAGTGGAGTTAATAATCGCCTTTGCATTCCCAGCAAACAGTATTGCAAACAGTAGCAGTAAAGCAGAAAAAACTTTTCTGATTTTAGATGGCATAGCCGATAAACCTTTGATGAGAAATTAGTAGTCGATAGTGATGGATACTGGGACCGATGGGTCTTTCGCATCATCAATGGCGGTAATAGTGGCTTTGGCTGATTGAGGCGTACCGGTTTTGCCAAAGCTTATTCGGTAAGATGTCGCGCTGATTGGCTGGTCATTGACCCGCCAGGCATAGCCAACAATCTTTCCATCCGCATCCGTGCACTTGGCCTCCGCATAAACCACATAGGCGTTTGGAATGGCAGTTAATTGGCAGGAGGGCTTTTGGTTGGCGACTAAATGCAGCGAGTGGCTCACGGTAGCTGTTTCACCCATCTTGCTATTCAGCGTGTAACTGATGGTGTGATCACCTGGTTCGGTAATGGTGGAGACCATATAGCTTCGATTGGTGTAATCATCAATCTGCAAGCCATCGACTTTCCATATTTGGCCAACAACTGAATCAAGAGGATGTCCTCCATAAATGGTTGGACGGACTGTTACAGTCATTGGTACACGATCATAGTAATTGGACTTTCCAACTTTAATTGTCGGTGCATAGGGAACGGCTGGCTCTGCAACGACATGTTGGGTCAATTGAGTTTGGTTCCCTCTGGAATCGCTAATCTTGATCGTGATGTCATATTCACCTGCGTATACCGCCTGCCCAGCCGCACGGTTTGGGAATGCTTCGTTTTGGCGGGCATTGACATTGGTAGGGAAAGTCCATTCATACTTCAAATCCTCAAAGCGCCTATTCATTTCAAGACGATCATGACTTACGATGAAAAACAAATCCGCGGGGGCTTGGACGGTTAACTGTTTTAGGACGATCGAGAAATTCGGCCAGACATATTCCCAAGGGACATAAGAAACGCTGGTTTCCTTGGTTGTAGATTCCTTGAATTCATTAACCCAAGCTCTAAATTTCAAAGGCTTTGGATCGACCAAATCAGATTGCGAAGGAGACCAATCAACTTCATTTCCTGCAACTAAGCGGCCATCGGGCAATTCCCATTCCGACCCGATCGTGTGAACGCTAGGAACATTGCCCCAGGAAGGACGTGTTGTACCTACATAGTGATAGGTCTTTCCAACTTCTACATCTCGTGGACCAGTCGCTGAAACAGAAGGATAACTGGGGATTTTTGTCGTTATGACGTGGCGATCTATAGTCCATGCGTATTTATCATTTGCACTGGTATCAGACGGTCTGGCTCTCAACGAAATAAGGATTTTATTTTCGGTGTTGTCATTGATGGTTACGGTTGGTCCCGACATTGTTTCGGTTCTGTCGTGATATTCAACAACCCAGTCATAAATTGCGGCGGCGGTTGCTTTTCCATCGCGATATAGTTCAGCACCAATTGTTACTGGATAACCAGGTGCAACATGGCTTGGGCCAATAATGTTTACTTCGAGCTTCGAGTATGCCCAAACTTCTACAGGTGTGGTGTAACTTTCAATGTCAGTTTTACTGACCATTTTTACCCGAATCAATTTGCGGCCGGGTGTTCGCATTCCGATACTGACTCTAAGAGGGCTCAACGTTTCAATTTCTTGCCATGTGTCGCCGTTATCTATACTTTCTTCCCAGTGGGTTTCTTTTAATGCGACCTTGTTATCGACAGTCATATCAAGATCGAGCGTGAACACCTTCGGAGCAGGCGCTTCGAGTTGTTTCGCGATAATGGTTCCAACCAAAGGCGCAGTATTGACTATGCCAACATATTTAGTTGGTGACTGAATTGAGTAATGTAATCCATCGATTGACGAAACAATATCGGCTGACGCTGATATCTTCATAAACAGTTTATTAGCTGGATTTAATTTGAACTCGGCCTCGCCATTCACTAAATTAACGACATCAGATACAGGTGATCTAGCTGAATTATTTGTTTCAACGAATAATTGACCTTTCCAATCACCCAGCATTGTTTTGTCATAAACAAATCCGGCAGCGGTGTATTGTCCAATTTTTACCTTGGCTACTAATTCGTCTGTGCTATTGGCTGTCTGCGGAACTTCGACGATGAGTTTTGGTGTTCCTTGTGGCCCACCAACAACTTTTAACAACTTTTCACTGAAGACAGATGGGTAATCCATCCATGCAACTCGAACTTTGACCTCACGTTCCTGAAGTAAAGGTAGATTTTCTGTGGCTAACCAAAAGGAACTGCCATTAGTTACATTATTTCTTGTAATGAGTTGAACGGTATCATCGGAAGTAATTTTTACCTTGGCTGAAAGAATTGGATTTGTGGATACGGTTAGTCGAGTGAAGGCAGAACCGGACTGAAGAAAATATTTGTCCTCAGCAATTTTGGAGCCTCCGGAAAAAGCCATTCCAGGAGCTGGTGGTTCTGTCACCTGAACAGTATGAGAACCAGTCCCCAATTGAAGAGCCATTCCATCCGCATATATTCTGCTTACTGAATAAGAAATTGATTTTTCGCCAACTGTTGCAAAAGTTCCATTTAGTTGGGCAGAGTTTAAGTTAACTGCTGGTGTTAAATCAGAAGGGATCGTGAAGGTTACGAGACAAGATTTCTTGCCAGCAAGGGCATTTTTCAATGCATCGTCATAGTTCAAAAACAAATAGCAATTGGTACCGTCAGTCTGTTTAAGTTCTAAATCTGACTTGGAAACACCAGTAAACATTTCTGTAGCGCCAGAAAATGCAAAGACTGGAATGCTATAACCCCTAACTACAAGCGTTTTTGTTACAGGCTTTGAATCGTATCTTTGACCATCAACCCAACGTGATACATTCAGGTCAATATCAAAATTCCCCGACTGTGAAGTGTATCCAATTATTGACGGCAACCCATTGCTACCGATAACAGTTTGAAGCCCTGGAACCGAATAGTTGAAATAAATAAAACATTTTCTCGGATCGTTTTCCGCATCGCTTTGTGTAGAGGTAAGCGGGCAGCTTTTGTCCTGAGAAGGAACTACCCCGATTGAAATTTTTGTTTCCCCTTGATCAATAAGTGAAGGCGAAATTGAAATAGATGGCAATGGGGTTTGTTTAACATTGAAAGCAAATGTCTTCGTTGCAGTTCCTTCTGCACCTTGAATTGATAAGTTGGCGGTATAACCACCTTCTGGCAAACCCTGACCAATCAATGAATAATCAAGATCACTACCAAATTCTATGAGAGTAATTGGTTGTGATTCAACTGTACTTCCATCCTTATTGCTTGTTAGAACTAAATTGGCGGATAAAGCGCCATTACAAGCCAGCGCATCATAATTGAATTTATAGGTTGGCTTTATGTATGACAATAAGTTCGATGTCGTGGAAAATGAATTAATTGTTGGCTGAGGGCACGATGCTGTTATAGTTTTTGATACCTTGCCGACGACTAATAATTCTTGCCCATTGAATTTGCTTACGGTAGCTTCAATAGGATATTGACCTGAATTTTGAATAACGCCATGAAGCGCTGGGAACGCGCCGGAATTATCTAACGTTAATCCATCAGGCGGAGTTGATAACTCAACCAAGCACTTCGATGCATCTGCCAGAGCAGTTTTTTTATCTTTTGTAAATTGGCAATTAACAACAGATGGATTCTGCAAAGTAACATCAATAGTATCCTGGCCATCAACTACTGATGTTGATGGCAATATACCCATAACTGGCAAATTAACCGGTTTCACAACCAGTTGCGCGGATTTAATGTCTTCGCCTATATCTGTTGATATATGAGCTTTAACAGAAAACGTCCCTGATTTAGATAAGCCTTTAGTGTTGAATAAGGCAACATTCCCTATGCCACTGCTTATATTTTGTAAAACCGTAGACGATACGGAAAGATTATTATTATCAAAGATATTGATATAAATCTGTTTTGTTTTTGAACATGCCGGGATTGAGTAAGTTATTGAAGAAGAAAATTCCGTTGCTATCAGAACAGGCGTTGTTGGTGAAAGCGCTGAAATAGAAGGTGTTGTACACGAAACATTTACAGAACCATTTGCAGTAAAATTTTGACCACCACGATCAGTAACAACGAATTTAAACGACAATGGCCCTGAAAAAGAGCCGTCCACAGGAGGTGTATATTTAAACTTCCCATTACTAATACTTACCATTCCGGAAGTGGTTTGTTCGGTAATAGCGAACGAAAGAATTTCACCTTGTCCAGCATCAATATTAGGGTCCACGACAATGGGCAATGTTTCCGCACTGGGAACATAGGATGTTGTGATTAGAGTAACTGATGCCGATGTTGGGGCTGCATTTGCGAATCCCTTTGCCTCATTCCCTACTGGCCCAACGGCTTCTCCAACCTTCGTTTTAACGGTGTAGTAGTAATACGCAACACCCTGCGTTGTTGAGTCAACAAAATTTGACGATGTTGGATTGCTTATCAGAGACGCTGAACCACCACTTGCGGTACTTCTCCAAACTTCGTAGCTTGAAGCTTCTGGATCTGCTGTCCAGCTTAATGATATGGCCCCAGTGACGGTCCCAAGGCTTGCGGTTAATGTGGAAATTGGCGCTGGCTGCTTGGACCACCCAGCAGTTTCATTTCCTGCGGGTCCAACAAGGGCACTAACTTTTGTTTTGATGGTGTAGTAATAGGCGCTTCCAGGGAGCGCATTGTTGTCATCGTAGGAAGTAGTCGTACCGACGTTTCCTATTAGAGAGCCGGCGCCTCCGGAAGAGTTTGCTCGATAAATCTCATACCCGGTTGCATCAGGAAGGCTGACCCAAGTTAATTTAACCTTGGCAGTTAAAGTTCCTTGTGTGGCAGAAAGCGTATTAACTGCCGCCGGTAACTTGCCCCAGCCTTCGGCTTGGGAAGAATCGGGAGCGCTGCCAGTGCTGTTCTTGGCCACAATCGTATAGAAGTAGTGAGTGCCGCCAGATGCCGTGCCGTCATCGTAGCTATTGCCTGTTTGCTCTGCAGCAATAAGGTTGTCCTTGGTACCGGCCGTCGATGATCGATAGACATCATAAGCAAGAGCACCGGTGGCCGAGGACCAAGAAACAGTCACTTTGTCATAGTAGGCGCCTTGTGAGGCAGTGACCCCTGACACTTGCGGTGGAGCGGGTTGCTTACCCCAACCGGTTGCCTCAGCGCCAGCCTGACCTTCAACAGTTCCCACGAGGGCTGTCACTTTGTAATAGTAAGCAGTTCCCGCCCCGGTCGTAGCATCGGTGTAATCGGTTGTGATCGAAGAACTTAAAAGAGCAAGAGAACCGCCTGGTACGGTTGATCTATAAATCTTGTAGCTAATAGCATCTTGAACAGCGCTCCAACCAAGGTGAACAGCGTTGATTACTGTGCCTTGAGAAGCAGTAAGGGTGTTGATGGTTGCCGGTAACTTGCCCCAACCTTCGGTTTGATTAGAGTCGGGAGAATTACCTGAGGCATTCTTCGCCACAACCGTATAGAAGTAGTGATTCCCACCAGTGGCTACCGTGTCATCGTAGCTTAGGCCGGTTAGATCTGTGGAAATAACAGATCCCCTTGATACAGCACTAGGTGATCGATAAACGTCATATGAGGCTGCACCAGTGACCAGTGACCAAGAAACCGTCACTTTGTCATAGTAGGTGCCTTGTGAGGCCGTGATGCCGGTTACCTGAACGGGAGCCGGTTGTTTCCCCCAACCCGCAGCTTCGTTACCCGACGGACCTTCAACGGTGCCAACGAGAGCCGAGACTTTATAATAGTAGGCAAGTCCCGAACCGGTATTATTATCGACATATCCTTCGGTATTCGATGTGCCAATCAAGCTGACAGCACCTCCTGATGAGGTCGCTCGATAAATGTTGTAGCTATTCGTATCGGCTATGGCAGTCCAACTCAATTGGACTGAATTCACGATAGTTCCCTGTGTAGCAGAAAGCGTATTGACTGCCGCGGGCAACTTACCCCAACCCTCGGTTTGAGAAGAATCGGGAGCGCTACCGGTGCCGTTTTTGGCCACAATCGTATAGAAGTAGTGAGTGCCGCCAGATGTAGAGCCGTCATCGTAGCTATTGCCTGTTTGGTCTACAGCGATAATGTTGCCTTTGGTACCGGCGGTCGATGATCGATAGACATTGTAATTAAGAGCACCGGTGGCCGAGGACCAAGAGACAGTCACTTTGTCATAGTAGGTGCCTTGTGAGGCTGTGAGTCCGGTTACCTGAACTGGGGCCGGTTGTTTCCCCCAACCCGCGTCTTCGTTACCAGCCTGACCTTCAACCGTGCCCACGAGGGTCGTCACTTTGTAATAGTAAGCATTACCAAATCCTGATGTGGAATCGGTATAGCTTGCTGTTAATGAAGCACTTAGCAAAGTGAATGCGCCACCTGAAGAATCCGAACGATAAACTTTATAGCTAGTCGCATCGGGTACGGCTAACCAGGATAATTTGACGGCATTGATTACTGTGCCTTGAGTAGCTGAAAGCGCATTGATTGACGCTGGTAACTTGCCCCAGCCTTCGGCTTGGGAAGAATCGGGAGAGCTGCCGGTGCCGTTCTTGGCCACAACCGTATAGAAGTAGTGAGTGCCACCAGTTGCAGTTGTATCGTCGTAGGTAAGGATAGCTAGGCCGGATGCGATTAGAGACCCTTTGGCTCCTAAAGCTGTCGAACGAAAAAGATCAAAGGATCCTGCATTGAGGGAAAAAGACCAGGAAACCCTTACCTTGGCATAGAAAGTGTCTTGAGTTGCAGTAACACCCGTTACTTGAAGAGGAGCGGGTTGCTGTCCCCAACCTACTGCCTCATTACTCTTAGAACCTTCGACCGTATCAACCATAGCTGAGACCTTGTAATAAAAGGCAAGACCAAAGGTAGATGTCGAATCAGTAAAGCTTGGTGCTGGTGAATTTCCAATCAGAGTTAATGTACCGCCTGAACTGGAAGCGCGATAAATGTTATAACTTGTCGCATCGATTACAGCCGACCAAAACAAGTTGACCGCGTTGAGTACGGTACCTTTCGTCGCCGAGAGTGTGCTGATAGTACCAGGAACATTCATCCACCCTTCGGATTGGGTGGAGTCTGGTGAATTGCCCGTGGCATTCTTTGCAACTACTGTGTAGAAATAGTGAGTGCCGCCGGTTGCAGCTGAGTCATCGTAGCTTAGTCCTGATAAATCTGTTGCAATTGCAGTTCCTTTGACGCCAGAGCTTATAGAGCGATACAGGTCGTAAACTAGCGCTCCGCTAGATGTGGGCCATGAAACGCTGATCTTGTCATAGTAAGCACCTTGTGAAGCAGTGACTCCTGAGACTTGCGGTGGAGCGGGTTGCTTACCCCAGCCGGTTGCCTCATTACCCAGCGCCCCCTCAGCTCCACCGACAATTGCCGTTGCTTTGTAATAATAGGCTGTTCCAAACCCTGACGATGTGTCGTTATAAGAAGGTGTTGTTGATGCACCAACAAGACTCAGCGTTCCGCCTGAGCTGTTTGCTCGATAGATGTTATAGCTTGTTGCATTAACAATTGGGCTCCATGTCAATTGAACAGCATTAACGACAGTACCCTGAGTGGCGGTTAATGTGCCCACAGGAGGTACTATATTCCCCCATCCTTCAGCTTGAGCAGAATCGGGTGAATCCCGCGTTGCATTCTTAGCAACTACCGTATAGAAAAAGTGGGTCGTATCAGAGGTGGGATCGTCCAGGGTGAGTACTGTTAAATTCGAAGCATGGAGAGTGCCTTTTGTTCCGGATGATGTAGAGCGATAGACATCATAGGCATTAGCCCGCGGCGCCGATGACCATGAAATCGTTACGCGTTGTAATAATGTGCCTTGAGTTGCTGTTACACCTGTTACCTGAGACGGAGCAGGCTGGGCTCCCCATGCGGTCAAGAAAAATGAAAATAACGTAAAAAATGTATAGATGCGCATGAAAATGATCCGTCCAGAATTTCTGATCATTAACACAAAATTAAGCCTGCTTGATAACTTCAAAAGGCCGCAAAATAGGCGTGTCTTTTAATTCGCTTCGGCGGAAAGACCAAGATATCCACTAAGAACGAGCCATTATGAAAGCTTGTTGTGATCGATACTTTACGGCGGTGACATTAAACATCCATGTCTAACTTCAGTGAAAAAAAGAAAAAACCGAACACTGAAAAAAATCAGGTTCGGTTTTTGGTTGGAATTGGCGTCAACATTGCAGCTAACGCCCTTTTTGTCCGAAAGTTTCGATGATCTCAAGCAGTTCCATTCTGAAGCTGCCGAAAATATTGATCTCTCTGTTCAAGCTTCTGGCGCGCAAAGCAATTCCAAGTCTTTGCCGAAGATTCGGATTGACACGGAATTCGCTGCGGAGCCAGTCGCGATAATGTTCCTTTCCGCCATCCCATCCCTGGGGTGGTGAAAAAGGAGACAGCGGATTGCCAGGAGATGTATCAATTCGACTGGCGTCGAAAACATACTGACACATAGCAACCTCCTGCCTAACTTAGAGACCGAAAGACAAACGCATTTGGCCCGCTTTGATTGAGAACATCCAGCCAATCGATGCTTTTGGCGTCAATGGGTAACGATCCTGACGGTTCACGGATTTCAACTTGAATGCCTTGCGTTTTAGCACGTTCGGCAAGTTTTTGAGCCGCGAAGGTTCCTGCATGCGTTCGATCCAGATCTGACCAAATGATGAGCTTTTCCACCCCTTGCGGAATGATAAAGTGACTCATCAACGTGGAACTGATCAATGGCCATGTCACCATTCCCGTAGCCTCGATAACAGACAAAGCTGTTTCGATGCCTTCGGTAACAGAGAGAACACGACCGGGGTTTCCAAGACGAATACCAGATCCCACAATCAAACGATCCGCGGGCACTGGCATTAACTTCTTTGGAGACTCAACCGGTGCTTTGCGACCATCACCCGTCAAAAACGAGCGATGGATCGTAATGGCTCGGTTGTCCTTTTCGACCAAAGCCAACATGGCCGGAAAGTAACCAATCACTTGGTTGTCTTCGTTTCGATACTGCATCTTCGGGTGAAAACGAAGGCTTGGCCAATTGGGAAGCCAACCATCCAAACCGCGCGATTGTAAGTAAAGCCTTACAGGTTCGGCATCGGGATGATGGATCGATTTTGACTCTTGCCAAACGGTTCTTAAAAGCGCTCTGATCTTATCGTCATTGATCGACGATTTACATTGATCAAAGTGCGCTTTTCTGTGAACGATCCGCTGTGGCTGATGAGAATCAGAGGATAATCCCAGGACGCCAGCAATCGCTGAAAGCGCTTCTGGAAATGTCCAGCCTCTCAACCACATCAACAACGAAAATCCATCAGGCTTGGGGCCGCAAGTATTGCAACAGCCTCCACCAGACAGATTGGCATCACGGAACAGACGGAAACCATCTTTTCCACCATGGACAGGGCAAGCGATATGCCTTTGACCCGGTTTCTCGATAGCTTTGTCAATCTCGGGCGCCAAATCATCCAAAACGGATAACCAGGAACCGCGAGCGGCATTTCTTACAACATCAGATTCAATGGCTGAGGCGTTCATGCGAGCACCTCATCAACAATGGCTACAGTCTTGACGAAAAACAGCGCATTCAAGAAAGATTCACAGCCATTGTCCCAGCGGATAGTGACATAAAAATCTCTGCCATAACGACCGACTTCTTTGAGATTGACAACTTGACCCAAAGAGTTTTTGGTCACATCAGGAAGCGCGTCTTCACAAACGGGACGTACATTGGTTCCAACTTTAACTTTTACAGCAAACATGGTTTTCTCCTAGTAATGTCCCGACCGCCGGGACTTCCTAGATGCCCCACCAGTCCGGGAGAGAATCGAGGAAGTCCCGGCAGGCGGGATGGAAAAGAAAACCACCCGAGAGAAACCAAGCCCCTGTTGGGAGAATGTTTTCTCCCAGATGGGGTAAAAAAATGCCTAACAGGCTAAAGGTTGGTAGCCTGTTTTTTTCAGGGTACCTAAAACACAGCTTTCTATCGAAGCTAACGTCGTGGCATAACTCATCAAAATACGGTCCAGAAGTACCGTACCTTGAATCGATATACCAAATTGCTCTTGAGCAATCCTACAAGCTTCTTGCTGCGGCAATGATCCAGAAGTTAACTGGCCAAAATACTCGGCAGCAGCTTCCAAATCTTCGGTATTGATTTCATCAGCCTCACACATGCCACCACCACTTAATTGATAGCAGTTATCGAGAACTGATACCTACCGGTGTCATTACGATCAAAGCCGGATGTATAGCCTTCAGAAACCAGTTTGAGAGCTTCATTCAAAGTCAATTCCAGATCAAAGGTCTCGACACCTTCAATCTCAAGCGTCATTTTCAGGCGCTTTTGGTTCTTGGCTGAATAATGATTTTCAGCTTGTTCGAAAGCGGCTTCCGGTGTTAATGCAGTTGCTGCAATGCTTCCAACCGCACCGAATAACTGAATGGCAATCCAGGTGTGGTCAGCCGTTTTGCGGATGACGTAATCACCCAAAATGCCTTTGGCATCGCATTGGGTATCGCCGTTAGGGTTTTGATAAGGTCGTCCAATAGACATGATATGTTTCCTCTTAGAATGAGACCAGGAAACACAATCCGCGAGCGGGAATGAGTTTCCCGGTCGGGTTAGAAAAAAATGAATCAGGCTGAAGTTACAGAAGCAACACGGCCATTTTCATCAAGCGTGATAACGAATGACTTCCCATACAGAGAAGGACAGCCACCAAAACTAGGCAGCAATCGTTTCAATGCTTCAGCAGTATCAGAGGATGTATTCGCAACCACAAATTGCGAAAAATCATACTCATCTGTGTCGTAAGCTGACTGTTGAAAGTCGTATTCATCCCTAAATGAAGAAGCCTGCGTAACAACCGAACCAGAGCCATCCTTTTGGGGAACTATGGCTTTGGTTCCATCAAACATGGAGTCATCATCAATTTCAATTGAATCATCGCCAACCCAAATTCGATAAGATTGGCAGAAAAGCGTATCAAGAGAAATCCACTGGCCATCAAAACAAGCACGGTGAGTTTCATTGATGAATTCAATTCGAACCGACTCCTTATTCAAATTACGAAGATGGTTGTGCATCCAGTGACCGTCATCCAACTTTTTAGAGCCTGCTGGGTAGACATAGAAGCCATTTTTGAATACATACATCGACAAAGCAGAGCCTTCATCTTGAATATACTCGTCGAAAGTCACTAACCGGGCTCGGCCAGACATGACATCTTCCTGATGAACTGGTTTTTCAGGGCGAGCTTCAAATTCTCCAAAGCTCTCTTCAGAACAATTTGGATAGGTTGAATATTCTGTTAACGCTTTAATGGGAATGGCAGGCACATCGTTGAGAATAGGTAATAAACCCCATTCACTGATCATGTCGTAATAGCCCACAAATTCCTCAGAAGACATCCTGGACTTCATTTCGGTCAGACGTTTCTCGATTTCGCATCTTAAAACGGCCTTCACCAGACTTGCTGCATCATCTTTATCGACCAACTCATCACGATCCGGTAACCGTCCGAAGAATCTAGACGAGTCAAGATGAACGATATGAAAACCAGCTTGCCCAAAGGAACCGTAGTTAGAAGACTTGTAGATTGGCAAGCCCTGCAAATACATTACATAGGCATAGTTGTTCAAAGTCGGCTTATCAAAGCCGGCAAGAGAAACCAAGCCAACCTCAGTATTCACAAATTCAAGACCTGAATCTATCGCATGAGGACGATCAAGTTCGGCGCCATTGAACAGAACTGGAATTGGAAATGCCGAGGCAAGACGTTTTAGTTCATGTTCGATGCGACCCAATTCAAGGTCAACGCCAACCATGGTAATGGTTGTTACGTTGTCCCATTCTGGGACAGGCGTAATATCGACCGTCTTGAATGACAGAACATCATCGGTATTGACGGAAATTCGTCCGCTTTTACTGACGACAGTTATATGACGGCAGGCAAATAACGCCGACAAAAAACCAATGCCAAAAGGATGCTCTTGAGCAACCACATCGGCGTCCCAACCGGATTCGGCGACGGTAAGCAAGGTCTCGATAGAATCGATACCACAGCCATCATCAGTCACGCGAAGTATCTTGGTTTCGGGAGCAAATTCGAAATTTACCGAAGTTGCGCCGGCACGACGGGCATTTTGCATGAGTTCACCCAAAACCGTGGTCTTATTGGTAAAGCTGAACTTCAAGCTTTTGACCAGGTTGGATTGATTAACTTTCATTGCAACTTGTTTCATGTTTTGTCTCCAAAAAAGAAAAATCACCGGAAACAAAACAATTCCGCTGGGAAATAGTTTGTTCCCAGCTGGGTTAAGAAAAGGTAAGTCTTAGTGAACTAGATCAGTTTAAGTGAATAGCTTAATCCTGATCTTTTGCAGTCTTTCAAGCTAAAAAGGCAATCCTGAAGAAAGCTTTCAAACTTAAAAAATCTACGGGTTTGCGCGTATTCTTTCAGCGATGTGAGCAGAATGCGGCAAGTGTTATGGTCGGTGGTATTGATGAATTCGGAATCATCCGAAACAGAAAATACCTTGGCCAAGGAACTGGATTCGTCCTCGTTAAGAACAAGTCCGACATCGATATTGTCGCCGCTATTGGCGGGCGAAATTTGAAAATAGAATTTACACATGACAATCTCCCTAAAAAAGAGGGAAATCATCATTGCCCAGCTAGGGAATAAAGATTTCCCGGTGGGTAAAGATAAGAATCACGCCGAGGCGCTTAACAGGTTGCCTTATTTAGAGTGCTGAACTGGCACTTGCTTTTGAGTTCTCTTAGAGAACTACAAAAATCCGTCTTTCCACAACACTCATGCCAAGCATTCTGGAAAGACGGTACCGGCAGTATGCCAAATACCGTCAATGTTTTTACATTCGAAAGACGCCTGTTTTAGCACGTCTTTCGTTTGGTGGTTAGCTTAGCTCGTGGGCAATGACTTCAGCCTCTGAACCAGCATCGTTTTTCAGAAAACAGACATCGCTTGAATGAAGCAATTTGCCGGATTCTGTATGGATAGTATGGATCTTGTAGATACCACTGCTTATTCCCTGGTCAGGATCATTCCAGAATACCTCGTCACCAACGCTTAGCTCAGTGGACAAATAGTCCTGAGCATCAGCGAGATCGATGAATTCGGCATCATTGCCTAATGACATGGGAAGATTGGCAGCAAGAACCCCGGCAAGGGAAAACTTGGAAGCCGAAGCAACATCAAAACTCCATCTATTTTGATTTGACCAATAACCACGCTCAGAATCAGATTTAATGACCTTTAATGTCGTAGCGTCGAGATCAGAAAATGATTCGAGACGATAATTGTCTTGCCAGGTAGATGAACAATCCATGCAGGTCACGAACGACCAAACAAGATTGCCATCTGCCTCCATCGAGCCGGGAGACTCAATGTTCATAGAACCGCAGTTTGGACAGAATTTACCGTGCGTTTTTAGGTAATTTTCCTGCGCGGAATCTTCTTTACGATCACACTCAATAGCTTGATCGAAAGCCGCGAACACTGCGTCAACATGCGGATTATCGCGAATGGCCTGCTCTATGTGCCCGAGAAACTCGGCTCCATTGGGCAATGTGGCCAATTCGTCTAAATCAGCGCCCTCAATATCGAAGTCCTGTATAGAGACACGAATATTGAGAGATGAATCGGTGTAAACGGCTTGAACCAAACCGCCTTCAACGTGAACGACCAAATTGATGGTTTTTTGACTGGTAGTCATGATATTTCTCCAATAAATGTAATTAAACGGGAAACACAAAGCCCATTCCGGGATAAGTGTTTCCCGGAAGAGTGAAAGAAAAAGTGTTAGCCTTGGAGCGCTAGATCAATTGAATTAAGCAACTCTTCAGAACAACCACCGTGATTATGCCAAGCAATCGGCAATGCGCTTCTGCATTCAATCAATAAAGTTTTGAGCTGTTGATCATCAGAAACATCCGACGACAAAGCATCATTGATGCGTTGAATTAAAGCTGGATCAACCCCTTCAGACTTTGCAAAAGACCAATCAGGCAAAGCTGCGCGTGCTTGTTCAATCGCTTCACGAATAGACCATTGAGAAGTATTTCCACCCAAAGTCGCAGCGTGAAGAATCTCTGCACCAGGATAAGCGTTTTCGGCTTGTTCCATAGCGTGTTCAGCATCCGTTGCAAAACAATCGAAATGCAAGATCGTTTTGTCACCAGCTTCATCATGATAAGAAACGCGGAAAAGCTTGAGGTCAGGATTGAGGAGAAGCATCAAAACATCACTCCAGTTCCAGTCATCTTTGGACGGCGTTAGCATACTTATGACACTGATATCGCAAGCAAATGCATTAGCCAAATTGAAACCAGCAGTTTGAACCTGGTCAACGGGTTCAAAATTGGGGTCGGCAGTCATAATGACACGATCATTAAGAACTAATCCGCAATCACCAGATGACAGGGTAATCAACCTCAAAGAAGGATGGATATTAGGACCGTAAAGATCGAGGCTAGATTTGACCTCCTCAATCAATTTCTTGGTATCACCAATCGTTTCCAAACGCTTTTCATTACAACGGTTATAGCCATAATCGTTAACCATTTCCTCTAAAACGTTGATCAAATCTTGAATCATTTTTTTATCTTTGCTCATTGTAAGAATCTCCAAAAGAAACAAACAAAGAGCATGCCCCAGAGGGAAAGGCTCCCTGTCTGGGTAGAAAAAATGGCGATCCCGAAGAATCGCCAAAGGTTTAGTTAAGCAGCCAACAACAAATCTTTACTGATTCGAAAAAGCTCGGAACGCAGGTCGGACACATTGTTGATGCAGATCGAATTGTCAAACAAATGACTGGTATCGATACAGATCCCAACACCTACCAATTCAATGCCGGTCGCTTCGCAGCGGCGGATTACTGATTTGGCGGCATCATAATCATCAGGCTCACCGTCGGTGAGTATCATGATGACCTTACGATCTTCCCTGGTTGCCATAACGCTCGCAGCGGCATACCAAAGTGCGGTATGAAGTGGCGTGCCTCCATTGGTAATTGCAGAAAACGCGGACGCATTAGGACGAACCTTCTGGCCATGCTTCAACAATGGATTGACGTTATCGGTATCTCCATGAGGAAAACGTGTAATCGCCGGATTGACACCTGAAATACCTTCAAGCGCCAAAGCCAGAGCCACAGCAGAATCCATGGCTATACGAGCCAAGGTAATCGACAAATTCGAGCTTATACGGTTATTCATAGAGCCCGACGCATCGACCAATAAGTGCAAGGCCGTATTAGGTGCCTGCTTGTGAGTTCTGCGTTCGAAAACGCGAGAATCACCTTGCGACAAGCGAACCAATTTACGACCATCAATGCGATTTCCAGATCGTTTGTTAACAGGACGTTCATAACGACTGGATTGAATTAGGCCTTGTAAAGAAGCCCGGATTTTGCCAGATTCTGAAAGCGCTCGATTCAATATCGCATTGCCAGTCGGTGGATTACGGTTCGGATCCAACGCCAAGGGCAAATGGGTTTCAGAATCGTAACTATTTCTTGGCTGATTTCCCAACAGCTCTTGAGCTGCTTCAAACAAATCATCAGGTAAGTCATCTTGACCGGCAGAGAGCACCGAAGACAAGATTTGCGCTAATTGGTCGGCATCCTGAGATTGATCATTAGCATCGGAATGGGATGACGTTGCACCCTGTCCAGGTTGTTGATCCGTGTTGTCATCGCCGGCATCAGACGTATCTGATTGGCCATTAGCATTATCTGCCTGTGACTGTTGATCCTGTTGAGAGTCCCCAGTATCAGAAGAGTCATCACTTTGATCGTCGGTGGAGTCATCAGAAGGATCCGATTGTCCACCAGAGTTACTTGGTGATTGTTGCGACTGTTGTTGCTGGGATTGTTGCCTAGCCTGTTCTTCAGCCTTTTCTTTCTCTTCTTGAATCATCCGCAAAATCTGATCGGCAAGCCGAACACAATCACGGGTATGACTCAAATGAGGCACATCAGACATAAGACCAAACAAACGGGTGACAGCGCCTACCGGAAAAACATCTTCCAGGAGGGCTTCAGCGGTATCAGCATAAGACGACAATGCCTTTTGACCAAGGACATCATGACGCAAACGAAACAGCAGAAACTGTGAAAGAACACTGGCAGGATGCGGTTCGTCATCTTTTGTGACAAAACCATAAGCATCCGTTTGAACCAAGTATTCAGTCACTTTTTCCGTTGTCCGTTTTGTACCTGGATAGGGTTCTTGCATAGATTTCTCAATGCGAACGTCTTCCAGGATGTTGACAATATGCTTCCGTAGAGGATTTGTAGCGGCGTTGCGAAATTCACCAAAATCGGTAAAGCGAACGTGCGCTGCTTCATGTACCAAATAACCCCAGGCAACATCCTTAATATTGGAATCCTCACTATCTAATGCAGGAAGGTGAATCCGATCGCCGGTTGTATAGGCATCGTCTCCACCTACCGAAACTTTGACGCCAAACTTGTTGCCCAATGCCGCAGCAACAATTGGAAAGGCGTTATTCAAGGTTTGATTTTTCATGGTTTAAATCTCCAAAAAGGAGGCAAACCATGAGCCCGAGAGGCAAATGGTTTACCTCAAGGGTCAAAAGAAAAGGGGTTAAATCAAAGCAGTCGAACAGCGTAGCTATTACTAATTCGACATTTTGAACAAATTTAAGGCACAAGGCGCTTAATTGGTGAATGCTGCAATCTTTAAGAATCAGAACCGATTCTGTCTTCAGAATATTTCGTCCATGACTTTGATAAAGACCGGATAAACACCAATTGAATTGATCGCCAGAAAAATAGACTTGGGTCTCTTTCTTGCCAACAGCTGAGTCGTACATTTTGAATGATAACGCAGCGGATGGTGGATCAAAAATATTCCAACCATTTGCATGAAGGATATTGCAAATAAATTGCATGATTTCCTTTTGAGAACTCATAAACTGCCTCACATAGCAAACAAGCTACCAGAAATAAAGTCCATGAATTTGATGGCTTCAACATTAAGCGTAAAACGAGCATGAAGCACACTATCAATGAAAACTTCCCACGGATATTTGGGATCGTCGCACTTGGACAGAGTCATATCACCAACACGAAACTTCTTGTGTTGGTAAAGCGTTTCTTCGCGCGAGTCGATGCGGATAATGCAATGATCCAATAAGCCTGGACCACCACAATCACCAGAAGGCACTAACAAAGGAATTTTAATTCTTCCCGTAGAGCGCCCAATTCGACCGACAACATCAAACTCATCATGCCAGGACTGGCCTGTTTGAGCGTCACCGTAATAAATCCTGACTTCAGTGCCGCTATTTTGAAGTTTCTCCAAAATACGAATCACTTGATCAGGGGTTTCCTGGTGATAGCAAGTGCCTGAAGGCAATCTTGCATATTTAATGACATTGCCGTTGGAAAGTTTTGATTCGAATAATTCTTTTTTCATGGTTTTTCTCCGAAAAAGAGGCAAACCATGAGCCCAAGAGGCAATGGTTCACCTCAAGGGTTAAATAATTTGGCGGAGGCAAAACATCCAATGGGATGAATTTGCACCCACCGGGTAAAAAAAATTAGAACCAGAAATCCGCAACTACTTCTGCCGCATCTGGAGTTTCAGTTTCGTCCTTTGATTGAACAGGAATCGACGTTGAAGCGGTTTCAGCGGCAACTTGTACAGTTTCTTTGACAGAAGCCATAAAGCTGTTTGCTTCGGGAACCGAATTCAAAACATCTTGTGCGACATTGTCGAGGCAAAGAGCAGCATCAACAGAAGGCGTTGCATCAAATACATCCTGTGCAGGATTGTAGTTCGAGAGGAAGTCGTCAAAACCGGGAAGATCATCGTCTTCGGTATTGACAGCAGGAGTATCAGCAACAGGGGCTTCAACAGGCGCTTCATCCACTACTACAGTAGAAGATGAATCGAGCATTACTGCGTCGTCATCTTGTTCGTCATCAGGTTCAACTGCGGCTATAGCATCTGAAACCGAGATGGATTCCATTTGCAACAAACCACCGCCATGACGCTTGATTTTGTCCGGATCGGACAACAGCAAACCAAGTGTAAAAAGGCTGTTGAAAGCAACGCCGTTATAGGGACCTTGTTTGGGCAAGGCATCCAAAACAGCATCGATCTTATCGACAACCGGCATACACCGATGATCAAGAAAACCGAGACTGTCTAGCTTATCCCGCATTCTCCGAAAAGCATTGAGGGATCGACCGGTAACAGTATCCTTACCGACGAAAGATCGATCGATAAGTTGACTGGCTTCCTGAGCGATTTCATGGAAAAGCTGCTCACTCATGGAATTGGTACGGCGATGTAAGGAATCGACGGCAGCCGGTGTCGCATCAGGCAATGTGGTATCTGCCTGGGGAACGGTTACGCGAAAAACAACGTAATCAAATCGCAACTTAGCAGCTACGGATTCAACAGGCTCAATCGCACGACGAATGGCATCGCCAAATTCAGCATGGCGGGCAATCCAGTCTTCGGTGTCCTCATGATAAGTAGCTAGGAGTTGATCGCGGGCCTCGTAGAAGGTCTTCGATAACGCATCCAGCTCTTGCGTAATACGAGGAATTTCCGCCCGCGGATTAGCAAACCCCCCGATAAAGCGTGTTCCTGATTGAAGACAAATTCTTTCCGCTTCTTTTTTGATGCGATTGAATTCTTTCAGTTTGTCGGGATCAATGGTTTTTTTGGTGCCGAGATAAGCCAAATCTTCCGGTGGAAGCTTGGAACCATCAGCTAAAACGAGATCCTCGGGTCTTAATTTTTTTGAACTTGTCCAAAGGTTGATGTCGAGTTTGACAACATCGATTTGGTCCAAAATCATTTCTGCATTGTGTGACATAAAAGCCTCCAAAAAAGGTAAAGAAGAGGCAGCACACGACCCAAGGGGCGATAGACTGCCCCTTTAGGGTTAGGAAAAATTAAAAGTAAAAATCATCCTGAGAAGACGCAATAATCGATAAATCGATTCGCTTCTCTATCAGGCCAAGTTCTTCAGCAACTGGTCTCACCGATTCAAGATCCGTGTCAAAAAGAGACAGGGCTTTAGGTTCGAGTTTGATCTGGTTACTGATTTCAACACCATCATCATGCGATAAATGGATGCTGATTTGGTCAGGTGATACTTTCATCATGGCCATGAACAGCAATAATGAAGAAACGCCAAATTCCTTAAAGAGTTTCCCAGATAAAGGAAGCTGATCTTTGACGATCTTCTCAGAAAAACCTTTAATCCACTCGTGATCCGGCAATAATGATTGAATCGTCTTGCTCATAGACAAAGCGTTCAGCTGAAACGTACCAATTGCTTGAGTATCGGCTAATGAAGTTTGTTTTATCTTGACTCGCCAATAGATACACAATTCATCCTGGGTAGGATGAGGGTCTTGACCTTGAGGTTTTGATGTTTGAGAAGCAGATGCGATCTTGCCATCGTCATCAATCAATACCTCGCCAATCAGTCTGTACCCTTTATTGGTTTTAGACCGAATATGCTCATTCATGGAAAGCATATTTTTATTGAAGGTCTTTGATTGTAGCCTAGTACCCGTTTTGCCCCATCGAGAGGTATAGGTACCATCACCGTTATCACGAACAGCCCAATCTTTGGTTGAGTGATCCGGATTGGTGAAGCGATAGAGCTCAAAGTTTAACCCTGCCATTACGCATCATCTCCCCAAGCATCACCGAATACATCTTTGGCGATCCTGTGAATAGCTTCACGTTGAGAAGGCTCCGCACGCAAAGTAAGAGATCTATCCAACGAATAAGACAGCGCATTAGGAGCTCGTTTATAAGCAATCATCAAGTTTGTCCAGCGAACCAATGTTCGGGTAGACATGGTAACGCTCAACTCGCCCGCACCATCAGTACCGCCAACAAAGAGTCGACGGATTTCGTTGGCCACGTTGATCATCTTTTCTGTCAAATTTTCCATGACAGAATCGAACGGTACGCCCATTCCCGTTAAAACTGACTTGAGAATGGATTGTTCGACGGATGCTTCGGGATAACCAACTTCCATCAGGCGAAAACGATCAAGGAAAGCCAAGTTTTGTTGCATGACACCTTGATAAAGACCTGATTGATCACCTTGGCCAGCGGAGTTGCCGGTAGCGATCAAACGGAATTTAGGATGAGGCTTGATGACTTCACCGCCGTTTTGAGGAATTACCAAAGGTTGTCCTTCGATAATATCGTTCAAACCAGCCAACTCAGACGGGTCCATCAAATCAATCTCATTTAATATCAATAGATGTCCGTCTCGTACTGCTTGAGCCAAAGGTCCGTGCACAAATGACATAGAGCCATTGACCAGCATAAATTGACCAATCAAATCGTTCAGTTCAAGACGACCATGACAGGTAACTTGATGAACAGGCCAATTCAAACGGGCTGCAACTTGGCAGATCAACGATGTTTTGCCAGAGCCCGTGGGTCCAGTTAAATACAATGCATCGCCAAGCGGATTGGAAATGAATGTAAGAACATCACGAAGATGCTCATTGCGAAACACATATTCCTTTCTGGCTGGGATTGATGGATGGTTTTCATCCTCGAATCCCTCGGCCATCATTGCAGCTGGAGCAGCAATGTTAAAAGTTGTGTTGATTGGGAATTTTTTTGCAATTGCAGTCATGATGTTTCTCCTGGTTTTCAAAAAGAAAAAGGGGAAACATCAACGCCCATGCCGGGAGAAGTTGTTTCCCCGGTGGGTAAAGGTAAGAATCACGCCGAAGCGCTTAACAGGTTGCCTTATTTAGAGTGCTGAACTGGCACTTGCTTTTGAGTTCTCTTAGAGAACTACAAAAAATCGTCTTTCCACAATACTCATACCAAGCATTCTGGAAAGGCAGTACCGGCAGTATGCCAAATGCCGTCAAGGTTTTTGCATTCGAAAGACGCCCGTTTTAGCGCGTCTTTCGGTGGAGGATAATTAGTATTCAGACGGCAAAAGTAAAACGTCGTCGGTCAAATAGAACTTCCATTCGCCGGCCGGCATTGTTGAAAATGAAAATTTTCTTGCCGTTATCTGGTCGTCATTACCATCGGTAACTGTGATTTCGGAAGAAAGTCCATCGAATGTAACGGTGATCGACAGAAATGGCTGTTCTGCCAGCAGTGGAAAAAACTCTGTTGCGACAACATCAATCAGCCAAAAGCAGCCTGTTCTATTCGCAAAATATTTAACGCCATCGGTATAGGTCATGGCGTTCACCAGGTGATGTGGATACCAATGACGGGTGCCACAGAAATCAGCCAACTCAGAAGCCAATTGGCAACGATCAAGTAATTCGGTTTGCATGGAAACTCCTGGCAAGGCCGCAAAAAAAACACAGATCCAAAAAAGAATGCACGGGATTGATGCGCAAAGCACAACGATCCCGTTGGTAAAAAATAACGACTAAATCCCTGATAGAGTCAAACAGAAAGTTGAAAACGCAAGCATCAGGCTGCGCGTGAATTTGAGGGTGCCAAAAGTCCGCGTGTTTCATACTCGAAACAAGGTCCGCTGGTAGCTATGAAGCTCCAAGGCGACAAAGGTAGAAACCTAAATTTGAACAAAATGGCAGCATCCTTTAAGGAAATTAGGGGGTGCAGTCGCCAATAGCGTTCGCCAGTCTCGGTCTCATCCCATGATGCATGCTGATTGAGAAGATCAATGGTATACGGATAGTCTTTGACCAGTTTCTGATCGAGCTGAACTTGTAAGGAAAATACCCAATGGTTCGTTTCTTCAACAGAAATCGGTGCGGACAATGCATTTCGAACTCGGCGGATATAGCGTTCCGGGGTGGTATCGCGTTCACCGTAGAATCGTAGATTCCGGCCTTCGCAATACGCAGCCGAACGACAAGCTTCTTCAATGATGTCAGTGGCATCGCCTTTGGCTCTGGTAGTCCAGTCTCTTGCATAAACTTCACGTCCAGTTACCGGATGAAAAGTCGTGCAATTGCTGGGGCCGCAGAGTTCGAGCAAGATGAACTGATCGCGCCAAAACGAATGCGGGTAATCAGCAAGCTGTTCCTGCAATTGTTCGTGCGGAAATTTGATAGCCACATGTTTGTACGAAATGGTGTGAGACATAAATGACTCCTTGAAAAACAAAATTCGCGGAGTCATTCCCTTGCGGAAATGAGCCCGCGAGGGTTGAAAAAAAAGCACTATTCCTGGATAGGAATAGCGATTATTGAAGCAATTCGGTAATGCGCTTGGCTTTCATAATCGAAAGTTTGCGCGATAACCTGGCTTGCTCTTCGATGGCAAAAGCCTGTGTCTGAAGATTATTTGGGCCAATCAACTGAAGATTCAGTTGACGGAACAAGCGATCAGAATGAAGCCAATGAGGGCCATCATGATCTGTGCAGCAACAGTCCTTTTCCAGGGTAACGATCGAGCCGTCTTCTAACCTGGCCAACATGGTCAAAATCCCCATGCAACTAGGGTATCCAGCAATTCTTTTGGAACCGTGAGATTGGAGCGAATCGGCCAATAGGTATCGGCTTCAAGAATCATGGCAATGGTATAGCGCTTGCCATCATATAGAGCACCCCAATTTTCACCAGTTTCCTTGTGAATGACGATATCGAGCTTGCCATTACGATTCATAAAAATACTGGGTATTTTTCGAATGAGAAATGATCCGACCGTTTTAGAGGCAACGGAAGTCTGCGTATTAACCGACATGATGCTCTCCTGAAAAGTCACGAATGGGCGCCCATGCCAAAACGCTTTGCATCGGAAAGCTCTGAGATAAATTGGAAACGCTTTCACCTTTCCAATACCCATCATTGTGAAGCCACAGGAATTTTCTACCGAGCAAACCATGAGCGAACTCAGGCTTCATGACACATTCGACGCGCACAGCGACCGGCGGGCGTTCTTTGGATACATACCTCCAGGTGTTATCTGGAAGATTTTCGGCATCATTGATTCTGCCGTCATCCGTCAGAGGCCAGTCACCAATAGCCTTTGCAAAGTGCATCAAAGGTAAAAAATCAAGATGAATGGGGATCAGCTCATCAGGATGAGTACATCTTGCATCATCGTAATCGAGAACGACGGCATTGACGCCGTGATCAGCAAAGATTGTGGGAACTCCACCGCTTATTGTTACCAAAACTTTTTTGTTCATAACATCTCTCCAAAAAAAAGAGAGATGCCAATCCCCCAAAGAGGGAATGGGACATCCCTCTTGCAGGTTAAAAAAATTGATTAATTAATTGAAATAGACCAGCGGCGAAAAATACGACAAGCTGATCATTCGATTAACAATGGATTGACGGATACTGCAAAAAGTCTGATAGACTGATTTCGCAGGTGTATTACGATCAATGCGCCAAACCTTTCCAAGGCAATTCGGGTAATAACGCAATATTTCGACAGGAAGCACCTGATGAGATCTGCCATCGAATCCTTTGTGGGAATGAAGACCAAGCGCAGATTGGGCGCCTAAATAAAGACCCGTGCGAAAACCACCGTTTAACGCCAAAGACATATCGAGATGATGATCTTGTGCAAGATCAAGCAACTCCACAGTCGTCAAACAATAGGTTTCAGGATCATCAACCAGTGAAGGAAATGCCTTTTTGGCGTAATCCATAGCTGACTTTTGATCGCCGGCCAAAATGGATTGGCAGGCTTGATACGCATAGGTATTTTCACTGTTTTCGCTTTGCATGAGTTTCTCTCCTAAATTGGTAGAGAGATGCAACCCCAAGGGAGTATGAATCTCCCTTGATGGATAATTAAAAGTTAAAGGTCAAATGACGAAGACGTTTCCTTGGAAGAAACGCTCCAACCAATCGCATATAAGGCATCTCGAAGAGCATCTTCACGATTAGCAGCAATCACTTCAAAAGGATCGCAGCCGTTATCGCTCTTAACGATCCAAATGGTTTCTTCCGGTTGAGATGCGGCAAACTGAGGCAAAGCCTTTTTCGCAAACTCAAGGGCAGAATCCATTTCTCTGGATAACAATGCCTGTGTGCAATAGAACGCGAACTGATTGGTCTTTAGCTGTTTGACGGATGAATCAGGCTCTGGAAACGACTGAACTTCTTCAGCGGAAAATTCCAGTGTTTCGCCTTCAACTTCTTCATAGTCATCGAACAGCAGCGGCATATCGCGCTTATCGTCCCAAATCACACCTTCATCAAAGGCATTGCTGGCAATTTGAACAGCCGCGTTTTGGTCGGAAGCAGTAACACCGACAACAACACGGTGTTGATAGTCAATGGTGTAAGTGACTGCGAATTTTTTTAAATCAGACATGGTGTTTCTCCAAAATGAAAAAATGGGGAAACACCAATGCCTCCAAATGAGGAAAAGATGTGTCCCCATGTGGGTTAATGTAATAGAGTCAGTCGACGCGTTCTTTTCAAACGATCAAGAATCGAGTCACGAACTTCTTCGGAATCGAGTCCAGTCAACGTACAGCAATTCACGAAGCTGAATGGATTCGGATCTCTGATGTCAGTCATCCACTTGTAGATTTCAACAGCGGTTTCCAACGAGCATCGACCATCAAACAAATTCCGTAGTGAATCCTCTAAAAGACATTCGCAAATGTGCAAGATGTCTTGTTCGGACCACGAAGGAAGTTCCTCGATAATGGGTTCTGGCTTATATAACCAAAGCCATTTATCGTCAATCCAATCAAGATTGAACGTGCGATCGTGGCCTTTGAAGTAGGTTTTGCGCATGGTGCACCTCCAAAAGAAGATGAGGAACACATGCACCCAGTTGGGGACAGTGTTCCCCGGTGGGTTAACAGGTGTGATTCTTGGGTCGTTAAAACCAAAAATCGTCTTTAACTGAAGACATAATGTCTTCTATGGAATATGGCACGGAAGCCTTGTCTTCCTCTTTGAGCGTAAAACGCGATCGCTCGGTAGACGGTTTCCTAAACTGCTCCAAAACAGCTGGATCAAGATCGGGATGCAATGACTTCAGGGCTGCCCTGTAATCAATGCTGCCTTGCTGTAGATAGCGACTGACACGAAGTCCGGCGCTTTCAGCGTGAGCGAAATCTCCCATCAATTGCAAAATACTGCTCTCAACGTGAGACTGCTCTTGTTCGAGCGCTTTGATTTTCGACTTGTAGTCCGAAATCATTTCCTCGGCATAGTGGTATGAAGATGCCAATGCGTTCCATTGATCGAGTTGCAAACCAGAGGGGATAAAAATGTCTCGGTCTGGGTCTCTTTCAGGAGGCATATTGGTTTTCAAGCATTCCCAAAACTTTCTTGCTTCGAAAATGATCGTGTTGATGATCGCGTCATCACGAGGGATCGGAATGTCCAGATACTCGCGCTTGTTGAGATAGAGCGAAAGCTAAGCTCGGTCAGAATTGGCAACCAATATCTGCTGCTGAATCTGAAAGTAATAGCGCTTGTAAAGTTTGGATTCAGTCCGATTTTGTTGAACATCGCGAAAGTCTTCTTCAGATAAAAAAGCCTCTTGATCCTCTGAAGATTGAGCATCACGAAAATTTTTCTCCGTTGGCGCCTTGATTTCAACAGGAATACCGTTGTCGTCAATACCATCAAACGATGCCCGGATGAACGGATAGCCATCGGATTCGGCACACACGGGTAACAGCATCGTGTTGTGACGACCTTCATATGCACGCCTGGCAACCGGTTCTAATCGAATACCGCGCTGAACGTGCGGATTTCGATCGAGATTATCAGGGAGGATAAGTCCCTTCTTTTCAGCATAAAGCCGATACCGTGTCTTGTATGGACTTAACCCAAGAACAATATCGGCTTCAGAAGCTGAAACACCTAAGTTTCGCCATTGATGCCATTCGGGTGTTCTCTGGGGAATGTCCACAATTTTCATTGGAGATCCCCGGAATGAATACGAGTAAAGCGGCTTTTGCGTGGCTGGTAAATGGGTTTCCAGAATCTTTCCCGGAATACGCTGCCATGTTTACGCAAGAAAGCTGGCTTGTCGTATTCACTGTAATCCCGAGAATAGAAAAGCGAATTTAAAACGATAGAACTCATAACGACCTCCAAAATAGAAAAAGAAGGGCGTCATGAAACCCAAATGAGCATCAAGGGACGCCCAGGTGGGTGAATTAAATTTACTGCATCAAAACATGGAACATGTCATTCCAAAGTTCGGTGCAAATTTGCTTGCCAAGCATGCCGGCCAGCAAAACGATTGCGAAAAACAGATAACCAAACATTGCCAAAATTAAGTTTCTTATCATGATGACTCTCCAAAAAAAGTTGAGGCATCATGAATTCCCAAAATGGGCATAAATGATGCCCATTAGGGTTGAACTAAGTCAGACAAATCAAGCTAAAGCATCGCGTGCTTCAGACAAGTGTTGTCTATGCGGTTTGTTATTTACGGTTGCGCCAGGTGCAGCATTGTTGGCTGCATTGTCAGACACAGTTTCAGCAGCATTAGGCACCGCAGAACTTGATTGAGGCGATTTGGCTACATTTTGCGCAGGAAGCAAAGTGGCGTCAGCAGCAGCTTTAGCCTTATTGAGTTCCTGTGAGATGAAGTTCAAATCGATGCCAGTAAAGTTTTCACCAGCATAATCAAGTGCTGCTTGCCATGAGGCGTTTTCACTCGCTCTTTTGACAAGCTTTGGAAGAATGCGCTTGGCATTTTCACTGGGCTCTTGATGTGCAGCAGGATCAATAACGACTTCGGCTTGGCCTTCAATAATGCGCTCAGCTTCATCTTGGTCATAAATACCGACGAAGCCAAATGCAATACGAGAGCACTGAATCAATGACTTGTGGCGCAACATACGCTTGGTATGAGATTGCCATGGGCCGCTGACTTTGTAGGGGGAACCGTTGTTTTTACTGGTACCTTCAAATGGTGGACGATAAACCTCATCCAAGAACTCTTTGACTCGAACGGGATGGGATCGACCTTTACGATAGATCACACATTCAATCCAAGATGAGCAAGATTTGGCGTCAGGCAAATCGGTGATGACCTCGTCAGAATAAACGAACTCAAGTCCATCCATATCGGGATGCTGATTGATGATACGAGACCATCCATCAACAGATACAACTGGAACGATGCCATTCTGCTTATCGGGATAAGCAAAAATTTCTTTGGTGAACGGATTTAAACCGTACTGATCGGCAACGATCAAAAGAGCTGACATTTGTTCATCAGTCACAACGCCATCTTTGATCTTGAACGCGGTGGCTTTCAAGGTATCGATCAATTTTTTTTCGCCCGGAAAGTTGAATTTATCGGCGAATTTTTTGACCAGTGTATTGGATTGATTTTTAGCATTAGCAGTCATGGTGTTTCTCCAAAAATGAAAATAAAAAGAGGAACACCATGAGTCCAATGGGACAAATGGTGTCCCAAAGGGAAAAGCTAAGAATTAGCGAAGCTCAAAATGACGGAGCAACGCCGTGGGTAACCTAAAAATCAATGTCATCGAAATCATCATAGTTAGACGGATAATCGGCTGATTGAGAGGTTGATGTAGATGAGTCAGAAGAAGAATTAGAGCCTGATTTAGAACCAAGCATCTTCATTTCTTCAGCGTGAAGCTCAGTGGTGTACTGATCTTTACTATCTTTATCTTGCCATTTACGTGTGCGTAATGGACCTTCAAACAAAACGAGGGCACCTTTTTTAAGGTGATCACGAGCAATTTCAGCAAGTTTTCCAAACAGAACGACACGATGCCATTCCGTTTTTTCTTTACGCTCACCCGATTGGCGATCTTTCCAGGTCTCCGTAGTAGCCACTCTCAAATTGGCAATCGCCTTTTGATCTTGAGTAAAACGAACTTCTGGATCAGTTCCTAAACGGCCGATGATTGTAGATTTGTTGTACATGATGAATCTCCTAAAGGAAAAAATTAAAAAGGAGACCAAGATACCCACAGGGAGTACAGGGTCTCCCAAATGGTTAATTTGAAGCCAAAACAGCTTCGATTTGAGCGTGCCGGTTGGCAAGCAGGGATTTGCCGTTGTCCAAGGAATCCTTGGCTGCAGACAGTGCGGTTCCGATGCTGTAAAGGAATACGGCAATGACGATGAACGTTTTCATGATGTTTCTCCTAAAAAGAAAGGGAAACATCAACGCCCATACCGGGAGAAGTTGTTTCCCCGGTGGGTAAAGTAAGAATCACGCCGAAGCGCTTAACAGGTTGCCTTATTTAGAGTGCTGAACTGGCACTTGCTTTTGAGTCCTCTTAGAGAACTACAAAAATTCCGTCTTTCCACAGCACTCTCAACCAAGCACTCTGGGAAGACGGTACCGGCATTATGCCAAATACTGTCACGATTTTTTCATTCGAAAGACACTTGTTTTAGCGCGTCTTTCGGTGGCCGCAATACAAAAGAGGCGTTTTTTCCGCGTCTTTCAACCCGTTGCGTTTTCGGAAATATAAATAGTATTGGGTGCACGATAGAGCCAAACGGATTGGTCATGACTTCACCCGATAAACCTAAAAAAGAAGCTAAATTCGAGCCACCAAATCAAGATGCTTTCACTTGCAAACAAATAGATCTTTTTCAGACCTTTTTATGCAACGGGGATGAGCAGCGAGAAAAGCTTTCCAATGCGATTCCACTATGGGATTGCCTACCCCTTTATTCCGTCTCAAGGCAATGGGCGCACAAGATGAGGAAGGAAGGAAGTTTTCCTCAGTTATTGATAAGGGATAGTCTGTACAAAGGGGGCAAAATCAGGATCGAAATTCAGCCGGCAAGGATATTGGAGAACGGCCTTGTAACTGAATATTACCCTGGGGCAAACGAAGAATTGATTGAGGCAGCCCTTCGAAAGATCGCTACTATACAAAACCACGGGTATTACGACGAGTCGACTCCTAGGTATGGCGTTAATTTTTCAATTTATCAGCTTAGAAAAGAACTGAAAAACAGAGGGCATGCGCGGTCCTACCAAGAAATAGTGCTAAGTCTACGAATTCTGGCCCGCAGTTCGATAGAGATTACGGCGAATAACAACAAAACCAAGATTTACGATGTAAGTAATTATTTTAGCCGATTGTCATCCGTTTCTCGTTTTGATATCGAAGAAGACCCGCATGCGCGATGGTATGTTGAATTCCATCCACTCATCACAAAAGCCCTAAAGGCCATTGATTACCGGCAGTTCAATTACGAATTAATGATGTCGCATGATACGCAGCTCACTCGATGGCTTCACAAATACCTTATAGCCAAATTTACCTACGCAGGAAGAGGCCAAAAATTTGAGATCCGGTACAGCACCATCAAACGTGACAGCGGCTTGCTTGAAAGTTTCGGGAACCATCGAAAAGCGATGCAATACGTGCGCAAAGCGCTAACTGAACTAGCGGACAAAGGGATTTTGGAACCGAAACTTTTGAGCCTTGACGGCCAAGAAAATCTAATCCCATTCGAAGAAGCCAAGATTCTTGGGGAAAAAGGCCAAACCGAAGATGTTATTTACACCATCTATCCTGCGGGAAAATTTTCGAGTGAGTCCAAACAGGCAAATGCAAACCTGAACCGATTGTTGGAAAAATAGCGGTAGGTATAAGGTACGGGTTCTCGCGCTTTTCGGTAGGTATAGAGTACGACCCTTGGTAGGAATAGGGTACGGAGGGGTTCAATGGTTGGGAAAGTAGGCATTTTTTGAAAAAGTTGTCGGTAGGTATAGGGTACGGACATCAAAAAATGCGGTAGGTATAGGGTACGGGTATTAAAAAATGCGGTAGGTATAGGGTACACCCGATCAAATTTAAGTCTGATTTTGGCTAAATCTGTGGATAACTTTTGGTTGCTCGGTAGGTATAGGGTACGGGCTTAAAATATAAGGCAATGATTTATATTAATAAAAATTCAATTTTTTTGCTCTTATCCTTTTAACCTTATTTTTATCCAAAAATTATCCCTGCCGTCATTGTCTGTCGGATCTCATAATTAATGAAAAAAATCTCACAATTTCTTAAACATCCTGGCGGTTGACCGTGCCGACGGGCGCCCCAGTTATCGTGCTTAGGCGACCGATTGCTCGAAAGAAGCAGAAAAACAGCGCCTTTCACCCCGATACAAATCAAATTCTCCTTGTAGTATCACCCAGACACAATCAGGAGAATCTGAAATGCAATCGAACGACGCCTCATCCTTAAACAACATCCCTTATAAACCGACCAAACTAGGTCGTCTTTTTTGGCTAGCAGCCAAAAATCTTGCCGTAGCGGATCCTGAATTCTCACATAAAGACAATGTCCGTTTTGCCCTAGCCTTGTATTCAGGCGCGTATATTAATCACATCCTGCTCTCAGATATGGTGGATTGCGTTATCAACACATTAGCCAACTATTACAAGCATGTTGGAGTCAACGATGTTGAGTTAAGGGCGCTGTTCAATGAGTTGAGAACGGACTACGCCACCTTAACAAACCAAAAATGGGATCAAGATTAGGCTTTAGAAAAAATCATTTCAGCCTGCATGAGCCGATCGATGCTTGCGCAAGTACGGGATGGAGACAATCTGCTCGTCGATCTTAGTGGGCCCGAGGTTGACTACAGAGAAGTCTGGGGAAGAGTCGAACGAGAAGAGAAAAAAGAACAGGAAGCAGAAAAAGAGAAAACTTTGGCGGTTTTCGAGAAATGCCGGTGCGATGGTATTGCGAAATGCCTTCGATTATTTGAAGTGGCTACACTAAACCGGACATACAATCTAAAATAACCTAAAAATAGAGAGTGTGTCGAAAATGGATCAAGAAAAACAAAAAACAAAAAGTAAAAGTATATAGTGCCGAATTTAGAGAATCCTCCGTGAAGCTGGCGATAGGCTCAGATCAGCCGATCACCCAGACAGCAAAGGATTTAGGTGTTAATCCCAATACGCTCCATACCTGGATCAACAAATATAGCCAGCCAAAGGAGCCCAATAAAATTGTGCGAACCGATGAGCATCTCTATGAAGAATTGAAGCGGCTAAAGAAGGAAAACGCCCGATTGACAGAGGAACGTGACCTATTAAAAAAAGCAGCGGCGTACTTTGCCAGAGAACAACGGTGAAGTACGCCTGGATCAAACAACATGAGCCCGAATTTTCGGTTAAGTCGATGTGCCGTTTCATGAGCGTTTCTCGTAGCGCTTACTATGGTTGGCTAGAACGTCCTCAGACAGCTATTGAAAAAGACGATGCTGAGTTGGTTGAGGTCATTAAGACCTTGTTTAAAAAAAGTCGAAAAAACTACGGAACGCGTCGTCTCAAGGAAGCCTTAATCAAACGAGATCGGCAGGTGAGTCGCCGTCGCATTGGCCGGTTAATGGGAACTGCGGGTTTAGCCTGTAAAACCAAGCGCAAATTCAAAGCGACCACGAATTCCAAGCATAATTTGCCCATTGCCCCCAATCACTTGGATCGGCAATTCACGGTGGCGCAACCGAATCAGACCTATGTCGGCGACATCACTTATATTCTTCATACACAGGAAGGCTGGTTGTACTTGGCTGTCGTAATCGATCTCTATTCGCGGCAGGTGGTGGGCTGGTCAATGGCCGAGCATATGAGGGCTAAATTAGTGAATGATGCGTTATTGATGGCCGTTTGGAAACGCAAACCCGGTAAAGGCTTGATTTGGCATACCGACAGAGGCAGTCAATACGCCTCTGACAGTCATCGTGCCCTATTGAAGGATCATGGCATCATCCAGAGCATGAGCCGCAAAGGCAACTGCTGGGACAATGCCGTCTCAGAAAGCTTCTTTCATACCCTGAAAACAGAACTGGTTCATCATCAGCGTTATCAAACCAGAGCTGAGGCTAAGCAAGAACTTTTTGAATATATCGAGGTGTTCTACAACCGTGAACGGCTTCATTCTGCCAATAACTATTTGTCGCCAGTGGACTACGAAATGAAGCTAAAATCTGCTTAACTTTGTGTCCGGAAAAGTGTTGACACATCAGTTTCGGTTGGCCACAGGGGAATTGCTGGGTTGTGCTCAGCCGTTTTCTTTGCGACTACTCACTCCCAATCCAAGAGGATTGAATGCTATTTTGATGGAGCTGGCCGACTGCGCCTATCCGGTACTCCACGAAATCGTCGTGACCGATAACCCCTGGATCGCTTTCAAGGATGTGAACTATTCTTTTCTCGTTGGCGCAAAGCAAAGAAGACATGGCATGTTGAGGCGCGATCTGTTGCTGGAAAATGCCGAAATCTTTAGGGTACAAGGCAAAGCGTTGAATGATGTCGCTAACCGAAACGTCAAGATTTTGGTCGTCGGTAATCCAGCCAATACCAATACGTTGATTGCGATGAAAAATGCGCCCGACTTGGCGCCTGAATGCTTTTCATCCATGGCGATGCTCGACCATAACCGAGCCGTTGGATAGCTTGCGGAAAAATGCGGCGTACCTGCTGGCAAGATTCAGCGAGTGTCGGTGTGGGGAAATCACTCCAGCATGCAGTACCCGGATCTGCACTACGCGAAAGTTAATGGAGTTGATGCCTTATCGCTGGTGGATAAAAATTGGTTCGTGAATGAATTCATCCCGGCGGTACAGCATCGAGGCGCAGAGGTTATCAAAGAACGAGGTCAATCCAGCGCTGCTTCCGCGGCGAATGCAGCCATTATGCAAATGTCGGCATGGATATTTGGGACTCGGCAGGGGGACTGGGTCAGTATGGGGGTTGCGTCAGACGGCAGCTATGGCATCCAAGAAGGACTGGTGTGTTCGCTTCCTGTCGAAGTAAGAAACGGTCACTGCCAAATCGTATATGGACTCGATTTGAATGATTTCAGCAAAAAAATGTTGAAACAGAACGAAACTAAATTGAGATCAGAGCGAGACGCGGTTAGGCATTTGTTGGTTTGACAAAAAAGTTTTAGGAACACCGATGTTGATTGTTTATATGCGAGCCATCTGCCTTGGATGGCACGCAGGTTTTAGATTTGCAACCTGATGCCTTATTGTAAGCCGGTATTTCGCCAGAACACCTTTATGAAGATTTTGCATCCGGCAAAAGCGACGAGCGACAAGGATTGAAAGCTTACCTTAAAGCCTTACGCTCATCATGGAAACTAGATAGTCTCGATCGTAATTTGTGACACCTTGTCAATACCGTGCATGAGTTACCCAGCGGAGGGATTAGTTTCAAAGTGCTAACTGGGCAAGGGGCGAAAATCGATACCACCACTTCGCAAGACAAATTAGTATTCGGAATTTTTCCGCTCTCGCTGAACTTGAGCGTGACTTGATTTCTGAGCGTACCAAGGCGTGTTTAGCTTCCGCTCATACCCATGGACGGAAAGGAGGCGCTCCGTTTAAAATGGCAAATGACACCACCTAAATTGCGGCTTGCAATGACCTCTATGGGCAAACTTGAAACCAACATTGGCGATTTATGTAAGTAACTTGAAATCACACGCCACTCTCTCTATCTTCATACCGCCCCCGGCGGGTTTTGCGAGAGGACGGAGAGAAGTTATTGAAAAATACCTAATTTTGTTAATGAAATTTGAAGTTATCCTACTGCCAACCTTAAAGCCTTGGCCGCCTCGGTCATGTTGGCCAAGGAAATTCTAACATCCTCCCACTGCCGCGTTTTCAATCCGCAATCGGGATTGACCCATAACTTGTCGGTATCTATCCTTTCTCCGGCTTTTTTCAGCAACGCAATTATGTCGTCGGTGGTTGGTACATTGGGGCTATGTATGTCATAGACGCCAGGCCCTATCTCATTCGGATAGTTAAAATCGATAAAGGCCTCCAGCAGTTCCATATTGGAACGGGACGTTTCAATGGTAATCACATCGGCGTCCATGTCGGCGATGGATGTTATGATGTCATTGAACTCCGAGTAGCACATGTGGGTGTGGATTTGCGTACTGTCTTTGACCCCGCTTGAACAAATTCGGAACGCGCGCACCGCCCAATCCAGGTAAGTTTGCCAGCGCGATTGGCGTGGCGGCAAGCCTTCCCTGAAAGCCGCCTCATCGATTTGAATGATCGGGATGCCGGCACGTTCCAAGTCGTTGACTTCCTCGCGTATCGCCAGGGCCAATTGATAGGCCGTGGTTGATCGTGGCTGGTCGTCACGGACAAACGACCAGTTTAGGATAGTGACTGGGCCGGTCAACATGCCTTTCATGGGTTTGCCGGTCAGCGACTGGGCATACTGGCTCCAACGCACTGTCATCGGTTTAGGCCGACTCACGTCGCCGAAGATGATCGGCGGTTTGACGCAGCGGGAGCCGTAGGATTGCACCCAACCATTGGCGGTGAATAAAAATCCGTCCAGTTGTTCGCCGAAATATTCCACCATGTCGTTGCGTTCCGCTTCTCCATGCACCAATACATCAAGCCCCAGTTTTTCCTGCTCGCTGACGCAGAACGCAATGGTTTGTTCCATGTGTTGGATATAGTCATCTTCGCTGAGCAAGCCGCGTTTAAAGTCCGCGCGGGCCTTGCGGATTTCCGGAGTTTGCGGGAACGAGCCGATGGTCGTGGTCGGATAGCCGGGCAGGTTCAGCCTGGCTTTCTGTTGCCCGCGCCGCACCGGGAATGGATTTTGCCGTTGCATCAGCGAGCTGTCGATCTTTGCGAGTTCGGCTTGCACAGCGGGATTATGAATCAATGTGGATTCCCGGCGGGAACGGATGGCGTTTGCCGAAACGATTAAATCGGGTTCTGCCGCCGCCGGTTCTTCGATCGCCAAACGCAAGACTTCCAGTTCGGTCAGTTTTTGCCGGGCGAACGCCAGCCAGGATTTGAGGGTCGGGTCTAAAGCGGCTTCGTGTTCCAGATCGATCGGCACATGCAGCAAAGAACAGGAAGGCGCGAGCCAAAGCTCGCCTTTAAAGCGTTCCCTTGCGACTGCGATGGTGCCGAGTGCCGCGCTTAAATCGGTGCGCCAGATATTGCGCCCATCAATCAACCCTAATGACAGCACTTTATGGTTGGCGAAATTATCCAACACCGCCGTCAATTGTTCCGGTGCCCTGACTAGATCTACATGCAGCCCTGCAACAGGGAGCTTGCAAGCTAAAGAAGTGTTTTCACCCAGTTCCCCGAAATAAGTCGTCAGCAGCATTTTAACCGGGGCGCTTTGCAACTGATTATAAACGGCTTCAAACGCATTTTTCCAGGCAGTGGGCAAATCCAGCACCAGGATCGGTTCGTCGATTTGCACCCACTGCACACCCTGGTCGGCCAGGCGGCGCAGGATTTCCCCATAAACCGGCAGCAAGCGGTCCACTAAATCGAGCTTATCAAAGTCGCTGGTCGTTTTCGCCAGCCACAGCCAGGTCAATGGCCCCAGCAAAACGGGTTTCGGCTGATAACCCAGAGCTTGCAGCTCGCGGCATTCATCGAACAATTTGCTGCCGGATAGCGCAAATTGCTGATCTGCCGCCACTTCCGGCACCAGATAATGGTAATTGGTATCGAACCATTTGGTCATTTCACAGGCACGATAGGGCTGACCATCGCTTGCTTGCCCGCGAGCCATCCTGAAATAGGTGTCAAGGCCGGTTGATGATCCAAATCGTTCGGGAACGACGCCGAGCAGGACGCTGGTATCCAGTACCTGATCGTAATAGGAAAAATCGCCGACCGGAATCAAATCCAGGCCGCTGCCGGCTTGCAGTTGCCAATGGCGTTGCCGAATCTCTGCGCCAACTCTCAATAATTCATCCTGATCGATCTCATTGCGCCAATAGCGTTCCAGGGCAAATTTCAGTTCGCGGTGTTCGCCGATGCGGGGAAAACCCAGGTTGTGAATCTTAATCATGTCTAGCGTTCCAGTCAGTTGAATAAAAAAACAACATTGTAGAGCCCATTAAATATGATTAATATTGATAGTTTCTCACGATTTAATGACAAATATTCATTATTGTTCAGAGCCTTTCAGCAAGAGGCTTAATTTGTTGTCATTTCGACCAGCGGAGAAATCCTGGACGCTCAGTTTTGATATATTCATCACCTTGAAATTTCGACGCCGGGGGATTTGTCAGAGGGTGCCGTAAATCCGTCCCTGGAGGCTTTCGACAACATCCCTACTGTCGAATCTCTACCAAAAACCCCGGCACCTCCGTCGCATCAAAGCCAAAATTTGAAGTACGATAGGTATAAACAAAACTGGGAGTCTTGTAACAAATCAATGAACAGTTGAAACTGAAACTATGACAAAATGAGTTGTGCGAGTTATCAGCAGAAGGGGATTGCGACGTTGACAGGCCGGAGCTGCCAAAAGTCAGGCCCAGCTTGCGGCACTATGATCCTTGTTTTGGTTAGGATTTATTAGTCTGCGATAAACGTTAAAACTACCGCCTGTAGGCGGTCAAATTTATTCAATCCGTTCAGAAAAAATAGCGCAGACCGATGTAGCCTCCCGCGGACTCCCATTTGATCCGGTTCAGTTGGGTGCTGCCGCTGGTGTTGTCGTGGAAAAATGTTTCGTCATTGCCGGTATCGGTGGTCCAGTTCTGATAGGTGGCGCCCAGTTCCATTCCCCAACCGGAGACGGTCAGGTAACGCAGGCCCAGCGCGGCGATATAACCGGTGCCATCGGCGTGATGGCTGAAGCTTTTCGGTTGCTAGAAGTCTTCGCGCAGATTCCAGGTTCCCTGGCCATGGTATGACGCCCAATGATACGAGAAATCGCCGAACAACTGAATGGGGTTTAAGGCTGCCTCAACCCGTAGATTCGCTTTGCGCACGTACGGCGGCACCAGCGCCGAGTTGAATTTAATGCCGCCGCCCGAACGATCCCGCACCTTGGGGACTTTAACTGCCACACTACCCACTCCGGTGACGATCTCCCGCTCCGGCAAATAACCATTACGGACGACGGTTTGCCGCCCGCGTAAATCAGTGACCTTGGCGTATTCCGCCAGGAACGCTTGCAACTCGGCTTCAACCGCCTGCTGAATCAAAGCCTTAGCTCCTCTTCGCAACAAATCCGTCAAAGGATCCTCAATGACCCTACACATTCCCAGTTTTTTGCTTTATCTTTGCTCATGGCGTCTCTCATTTTTGCTGTTATTCAATCTCGACAATCTTATTTCAGCAGAGGACGCCACCTCCCTTCAAGCTGCTATACACCAGATTCAGTTATAACTCCAGCAGCGCCTAAAGTGCCTACTTTTGGTGCCCACCCTACTACACTAGACCAGCCGAGGAAAAAATGATTGGCGAGCAGCTGAGAGGGCTGCAAGCGTTGGGAGATTCGTTATCCGAAGACTTGTCGCGGCCAAGCGCGAGATCGCAAGAAGAATACCCTGTCAAGAAGCAGCCCAAAAGCCAATAATTCGAGAATTCATAATGTCACCCATAGGGCATTATTTTGCTTTATTATAATGGTAGACGCGCGCACTCAAAATTAGGCTATCAATCCCCGCTGGAATTTGAGCGGGAATTCCATAGAAAGTCTGCCTAAGAAAGTATCCTGTTTTAGTTGACCATTACACTTCCCTTGGTTCCAGATGGACGGTCACCTTAGCCATTAAAGCGATCCGGTAAATATCTTTGGTTACTTGGCATAACGCAACATGTGAAGGTAACAATCGTAGCGATTTCAAATCGATTAAGCCGCCATACAACAGGGCTGATAATAATATTTGTCCTGCTCGTATTTGCTTTACCGTTGACTTGCCTTTTAATCGGGGTTTACCTTCAAGACGTTCAAGATAAAGTTCTGCTGAAGAAAAGAAATTGGCATCGGTTAAAGTTTGTTGAAATGCCTTTTGAACAATTCTAATACTGGGTATCAGCGCGGCTTGATAATGCGCCAGCCATGGTATAAGCCGCTGCCAACCAGAAAAAACAGGGCGGAGCCGAAAAGAACTAGCAGCCAATGGCCGTATATGCCCGGTAATTTGCCGCTATGCAGAGGATAGAGCAGCATAGTCCAATGAGAGGATGGCGTTTTGAGTCTAAGCAGTGTTCCATTTTGACCGTCCACGAATCCCCAGCTTCCGTCCAGGAAGCGAAAACGCCACGGCTGGCTCGCGGTGGCCGGAAAGTAGATGCGCTCCAACGGAGAGTCGTGGTAACCATTAACCGCTGCATCGACCAGTCTGGGCAGCGATAACGTCATTAGCTGCTGCGTGGAAATTGGCGTCACAATTGCTGGCGGCGGGTCAAGCCATTGCATCAATGGCCCAGCAAAGTTGAGCAGCGCTCCCAGCAAGGCCAGACCGGTGATGGGGCCGCCCAGTAATAATCCGGCCTTTCGATGAATTCTGATGGTTTTGACATAAGTGCTTGCGCCGCGCCGATGCAGTTTTGCTGTCATGGTGTGTCTGCACCATAGCCACAACCCCATCAGCCAAAGGAGTAACGTCCCCAGTCCGGCCGCGCTGGCGGCGATTTTCCCGGGCAGGCCCAACACGCTGCCTCGGTGTAGTTCCCGTAGCCAATCCAACCAATCCAAATCAGCAGTGCCCTTCACCGCCAGAATGTCCGCTGTGCCGGGATGGACAAATACCAGCAACGGTTCCGGTCCGGCCAGCCGGGCTCTTGCGCTACGCTCCGGAGCCGTTTGCAAGAATAACACCTCCAGGCGGTGGCGGGGATAATGGCGCCGGATGGCATCGGCCAATGCGGAGGCATCCTGTGACTGATAAACAGGGGTTGCCAGGCGATAAGGCAGCGCGGCATAGCGCAGGTCGTCGTAGAAGCCCAGAACGGTGCCGCTGGCGGCGATAATCAGTAAGGGAAGAGAAATTGCAATCCCCAGGTAAAGGTGGCCGAACCACAGTTTTTTGGTAACAGTCGCGCTCATGGCAATGCCGGGCTTTGCCAATTTTGCAGGTATGCCTTGAATGCCCGGAAAGCGACGCCCCGGTCATCGCCAAGAAGGAAAGCATGAACGCCACGCTGAAGCCAGTAATCGCCCTGTTCCGGCAGACGCGGCACGGCGCAGAACGGCACGTCGTGTTTGCAGCAGGCATCTGCGATGGTGAGGATGGCGGTCTGCACGTTAGGATGCTGAGCCTGGCCGGGCACGCCGTAAGATTGGGACAGGTCAATCGCCCCTTCCAGTACCAGGTCGATACCCGGCACGGAGACGATCGCGTCGATATTCTCTACGCCAGTCCGGTCTTCGATCATGACCGCGACCAGCAGCTCGGCGTTGGCTTGTTCAAAATAGCTCGGCAGGTCCAGGCGGCCAAAACCCGTAGTGCGGCCGCCGCTGATGCCGCGTTGGCCCAGCGGATGGTAGCGGCTGGCGCTGACGGCGGCTTCTGCTTCGGCACGGCTTTGCACATGGGGGACTACGATGCCTTGCGCGCCGCTGTCCAGGGCGCGCAAAACCGCGGCGGGATCCATGCCGGGCACGCGTACCAAGGCGGTAAGGCTGGCGCATTCCGCAGCTCGGATCATGTTTTCCAGGGTTTCCGGATTGCTGTTCACATGTTCCAGGTCCAGGATGACGAAGTCGTATCCGGCATAACCTAGCATTTCCACCAGCAACGGCGACGGCACCGAATTCAGCAGCCCGTATACGGCATTACCGTTACGCAGGGACTGTTTCAGTTTATTAGTTTGCAGCATGAATCGGCTCCTGTGCCGGTAGATAGATGTGCTGCGGATGCGGGTGGCGTAGAAAATCGTGATGGGAGATATGCCAGGCGTAGGCTCCGGCATAAGGAAATAGCAGCAGGTCGCCGACCCGCAGCCGCTCCACCGATGCATCAGTGGCTAAGACATCTTTCGGGGTGCAGAGCTGGCCTACCACGGTGATTTCCGCCTGCTCCACGCCGGGCCGGGGAAACGGATAGGGCCAGTGTTCGCGCGGCAATACCAAAAACGGATGGCTATGGCCTTGGGCGTAAGGCGTGCGGAAATGGTGGCTGCCGCCGCGGCCGACCGCGAAATGGCGGCCGAAGCATTGTTTGATGTCCAGTACCTGCATCACATAATAGCCGCAGGCCGCCGTCAGGTAGCGGCCCGGTTCGAAGCGGATGCGCCAGTCGTCCATGTTTTCGCATTTTACCAATGCCGCCAAACCGGCGCTGAAAGCCGGCCAGTCGAATTGCCGGCCGGGTTCGCGGTAATTGATCCCGATGCCGCCGCCGACGTTGAGGTGGTTAATAGTGAGCCCGAATTGCTCCCGCCATTGCCGCGCCTGCCGGAAATAACGCGCAAGCAAGGCCAGATGGGCGCCGGCATCCAATTGGTGGGACATCAGGTGGAAGTGGAAACCGTGCAAACGGATTTCCGGGTGCCGCGCCAGCCATGCCAGGCATTCCGGCAGTTGCCCGGCGTCTATGCCGAACGGCGTGGCCCGGCCGCCCATGGTCAAGGTGGTGGCCGGTACGCCGTCCAGGGCCAGGTTGATACGCAACAATACATCGGCCTGCCTGTTCATGTTTCGAGCCAGCCAGGCCAGGCGCCGCAACTCGCCCAGGCTTTCAACGTGCAGCAACTCCACGCCTTGCTCCAGCGCGGCGGCCAGCTCCGTATCCAGCTTGCCGGGACCGCCGAAAATCACCGGCGTATCCGGAAAATGGCGGTGTACCCAGTCCAGCTCGCCGCCGGAGGCAACCTCGAAACCGCGCACATGCGGCGCCAGGGTTTGCAGGATCGGCAGGTCGGAATTCGCCTTGACCGCATAAAAGAGCTCGCAGTTGTCCGGCAGCGTAGCGGCCAACCCGGCTGCATGCTTATCCAATGCCGCCAAGTCGTAGATATAGGCGCATAAAGGCTCATCGGTGCAGGCGAGATGAACGGCGTCCGTCACTCGTGCTAACGATCGGTTCATGTCACGCATCTCCCAGGTAAGCCAGCGGGCTGGGCAACGGCAGGTAGGTGGAATCGCGGTCCGGACGTTTGTAAAAGCGGTTGATCAGGTTGGCCTTGGCCGGGAAGGGCGCGCCGGACAGCAGGGCATTGATGCGCCGCACCGCATTCGGGTTGCCGTGCTGGGCCAGGTAACAGCGTAACTGCTGGCCGACGATACGCCACAAGCGCGGCTCCAGCGACGGGCGGAAGACGCTCAATTGCGCCACGGCCTCGCAGAAATTGTTGACCAGCAGGCAATAGGCGATACGATTCCAGCCTTGGTCTTCACTATAAAACAGTGCTTGCCGAACCCGTGCGTCGACAGCGTCGAGCGGAACCGCGTTGAATCGTCCGGCTACCAGTTTGACACCCTCGAAATCGCGCAGCCAGACGTGGCTGGGCCAGTCATGGGTCAAGCCGATCAGCACGTTTTGCAAATGCGGTTCGAAAACGATGCCGTGGTCGAAAAAGCAATGCAGCACCGGCGGCAGCAGCTGTTCGACATAGGCCGAGAACCAGTCTTCCGCTACCGTATCCCACAGCGAAGCTTGTCTTCGCGCCAACCGGCCGATAATGTCCGCCAGCCGTGCCTGGCCCCGCGTATGATTGCCGAACAGGGAACCGGCCAGTAACGGCGTCGTTGCGGCAGTGTCCGCCGGGTCCAGTCCCTGGCGCAGGATCAGGCCGAAACCTTCCGCCGCCTCCCGCTCGGCTGGAGTTTCATTGCTGCCCAGACGGACAGACGCGTAGGCCGGTTCCTCCAGTATCCGCAGGCTGGGGAATTGCGCGGCCAGGCGCGGCCCGACGGTTCGCATGATGCGGGTGACTTGCAATGCTCCGGCCAGTTCGTAAATGGCGTTCTTGCGCACGCAATTGGTGATGCGCACATGCAGGGAACATTTGTAAAAATAGGGATTGTCCGGATGGAACAAGGTGCGTATCGACGAGGTGGCGAAATAGGCCGGACCCTGCAGACCCAGGTCGCGCAGCCGGTCCTGTTCGAGGGCCGCCTGTACGGCCGGCCGGGACAGTAAATAACGTGCTTGCCAGGGATGCGCCGGCAGCAGGGCGAAGTCGTCGTCCGCTTCCAGGCCGGCGGGCACCTGGGCGGCCAGCAAGGAATCGGCGGATTCCGGCAGCAGCGATTGCTGGAGCCAGTGTTCGCGGCGCACCGCGAAATAATGCAGCGGGAAGCGGGCGCGCAACTCCGGGGCGTAGCGTTGCAGATCCTCGGCCGAAAAGCCTTGCCGGCTCTTCGGGGCTGGGTGGAATGGATGGCCGAATGACAAAGACTGCTCGGAATCCAGATAGGCGGCCAAGGTTTTTTGAGGTGCAGGCGGTTGCGGTGCCGCGAGAATAGCGCAAGTCACCACAACGCTGTCGCGGATTTGTTCGAGCAGTTCTTCATTGAACGGGACATAGTTTTGGCTGGCCAGGTCGCGCAGCAGCAAGGTGGCCAAGGTGCGCCAGTCCAGAGGCGCCCAGGGCCGTCCCGGCGATTTGTGGTAAAAAGGCGAGCGATAGCGGTAGTTGCCGGTAGCCGAAGCTTGATCGACTGCCACTAGCAAGCGTTCCCCGCTGTGCGGCAACAGGATGTGCATGGCTTTTCCGCCGCCTTGCCTTAGCGCCGTTCGTAACGCCATAGGCCAATCGCCTTGGCCGAACAGCGGGCCGATGCCGATTTGCCCGGCCGGACCGGCGACTTCCCGGCAATAGCAATTGAGCAAGGTTTCCAGGCTGCGCTGGCCGGCTTGATCCTCGGCCGAACAAGTTTGGTAAAAAGCTTGCAGTGCTTGATGTCTCATGATCTGTCTCCAAAGGGTCAAATATTTTCGGTGCGGGGGCGGCAACAGTTTGATATTGCCAGCCAAGCGGCGGCCGCGGTCATAATCCCGGCGCCGAGTAAAAAAGGTGTGTGCGGGCCGAAACCATCCACGATGGCCCCGGCAGCCAGGCCGGCGGCTACCGCGCCCCATTTCGAGCCACTTTCCAGCCAGCCGAAGGTGCGTCCGGCATTGCTTTCATGAATCAGGGCCGCCACCAGCGCATGCAGTGCAATAAAGCTGCCAGTCATGGCCAATCCCATCAATGTCCGCCACAGGATCAAACCCATCAGGCTTTGCGCCTGGGCCTGGCCGAACAGGGTGACGGCCATTAACAGGAACAGCCATGCCAAGCCGTTCGGCGATACCCGTTGCCCGAAACGGCCGGCCAGGACGCCGGCCGTCGCAAGGTAAAGCAGGTTGGGCACGCCGAACAGCAGGCCGGCCAGTTCGACGGAGACCGATTCCAAACCTTGGGCGTAAGGGATGAAGTAAGGGAAGGTAGCGACGGTCGCGAAAACAAAAGCAAATTGCAGCAGGTAAACATTGTTTGCCGGCAGCAGCGGCGGACCCGCGGCGGTGTTTTTCGGCCGATAGCTGTCGTCTGCGGTTTTCGCCGGTTCGGGCAATAGCCAAAGCAGCAAGGCCGCAGCCAGCGGCAATAGAGCCAGGTAGCGGTAAAGCTCTATCGGCGAAACCGAAGCGGCGAACAGCCCCAGCACGGCGGGCGCCACGACCAGGGCGGCGCGCGCGGAGCCTTGCATCAAGGTCAGGCTGCGGGCCAGGGTGGAGCCGCTGGATAGGGTCGCTAAATAAGCATTGGAAGCGGCGAAGGTGCCGCCCAGCATCCCCTGTAAAGCCAAAGCCAGAAAAAACAGTTCGGTGTCATGGCTAAAGCCTGCCAGCAGGAAGCTTGCCGATAGCCCCAGTTGCGCGCGCAGCAATGAGATTTTTTTGCCGACCTGATCGGCAAACAGGCCCCACCAGGGACTGGATAGCGCCGTGAAAAACGTCGGGACGACGTAAAACCAGCCGACCAGGTAAGTATTGCTGTTGTGTAGCGACTGGCTGAGTATCAACGCGAAAAACGGCGGCATGCCGAGAGCGGCGAATGCCGCGATAAAGTGGCAAAACATGACCACGCTCACCATGCGGCGCTCAACGATCGTCACAAGCCCGCCTTCAGGAAGTTAGGCCCGCTTTTTCCGTAGAACTTATTGACGTCGGTAGCGCCGGTTGCGGATTTGGGTTTCAGGCTGGCCGCGGTCAGCAGGTATTTGACGTATTGACGGTCGTCTTCAAGCAGGATGCGGCGCGCCAATGCGGTGTCTTCCCCTTGCCCGGCCAGTTCCGTCAGCAATGCCTCTATCTTGCCGCGCACGCAGCCGTAGAGTTGATTGCGGCTTAAGTGGTCAAGCCCCGCCAATCCTTCGATCAGGACGGCGATATTGAGTTGCAAGGTGATGGTGGTGAACATCTGCGCCAGCGGCAATTCGTCGTCCACTACAATACGGCGGTCCTGCAAGCCGTCCACGAACATTGCTAGCGAAGGCCACCGGGCTGCGAAGTGGGCGCGATGGATGCGCGGCGCGTCGTTATCTTTCAGCAACAGGCGCAGGGCCGGCGTCCCGGTGCCGAGCGCCAGCATGGTATTTTGCTGGTTGGATTCTAGTGCGATGCCGTAGCGCAGCCACAAAACCAGGTGAATGCGTAAGGTCGTCTCCAGATAGGCGTCGAGAAAATCCTCCAGCCGGCCGGCAAAAAAACGCTGCGCCAGTTCTTCGGCCACCGACAAGCCTTGCGGCGCGGCCGCGAGCAGGCCCGCGACCGGCACCACGGTAGCTTGCTCCAATCCAGCCGGATAGCGGCGCAGAATATAACCCAATTCGGGCAGGTGGTTGATATGGGCGCCGATGCTTTCATCGGTCAGCAGCAAGCGTCCGGCGATGTCCGCGTCCTGCGCCGCTATCCGCCCGAGCAGGCTTTGCACGGCATGGCCATCGGCGATGGTGCCGGGCTTGATGGTGCGTATGTTTTTGCCGCCCAAAGTTCGGATGGCCATCGGCAGTTTGATGTGCAGCCCCGGCTTGCCTTGCACCGCCAAGGTCCGTACCGACAAGGTCGGCAGGACTTCCAGATAGGATTTGGGCGCCAGCAGGAGTTTGCCTTGCAAGCCGTTCGCCTCGGCCAACGCATCCAGCATTTGCTGCGTAAACAACGGGTGAACCGGCAACAGCACATGATCGCCGCTCAAGCGGGCGTCGAGCCCGACGTCCGCAAAGCTGGGCGATAGCTCTTGCAGGCTTTCCGCAATCTCCGGGCCGAAATGAATAGCCTTGGCCGCCGCGACCCAGCGCAACTGAAAAGGGCGCTGGAATTCCGGGGCGTATAAGGCCAGATCGTCCGGGGCAAGGCCCAGTTTCGCGCGCGCCGTCGGATATAAAGGGTGATCGAGAAACGCGGCCAGACGCTCGTAGTGCAATTGCCGTTCCTGCCAGCGCGGGCTGAGCTGTGCATCTTGGCTGCTATGCAGCAGTTCGGCGAAATAGCGCTGCCTTTCTTTTGAGCACAAAATGCCGTGCTCGACGGCGGTCAGACATTCCAGGGCATAATTTTCAAAGTCCACCGCTGAGACTTGATCCAGCCCTTGCCGGAACAGCGCGAGAATGGCGAGTATATCGTCCAGCCGGCCGTAGCCGCTGTTGCTTTGCCAAACCAGCGGAAGATCGTGTAACGTCCATTCCTGCATGAAGCTGCAAGGTTGAACCGGAATCCACAGGCGGCCGTCGCCCAGATGCTCGACGGCGAGCCAATGGCTGGGGCGCACCGGGAGATCGGACCATGGCGCTTCGTCCGCAGCGACAATTTCCCCTCGACTTATTATTTCCCGCACGTCTTCCCGCAACAGCGCATCGATGACGCGCCGGCAGATATAGTCCTGTTGATTTTTGTCCATAAGTTCCGGCATTCCGCTCATCAACGGATCTCCCACGCCAAGCCGGCGCGGGCTTGCGCCAAGGCTTGATGCACGGTATCCGCATCCGCTCCGACGCCGGTCAGGACGCCCAGATAATCCTTATTGGAATGCGTGATCATTATGGATTCACCGGCTTGGCGCAAGACGCTAAGGCCGATGTCTACGGCTTCGTCGCGACGGCTGAACGGCATCGGGGCGGTGACGATTTGGCCGTCCGCCGAGGGCGTCAGATAACGTATCGCAGCTGCGCGCGGCACCAACGGCAAGGCCGACAGCGATTCGCCCAAGTGTAGCCGCAGCACTGTTTCGAATAGCGGGATGCCCAGCGTCTGCTCCAGCAGGAAATCGCGTCGGTCGCCTATGCAGCGGTAATTGATTTCAATCAGACGCGGTCCTTGGGCGGTCAACACGAATTCGGTATGGCGGGAGCCGAAACCGATGCCGAAACGGACGATCTGGTTCAGTACCTCCTGCTGCTTCGCCAATTCGCTGCTCCAATCGGCTTCCAGTTCGACGAAATGCGGCGGTGCGGACAGGCGAACGTGAAATCCGCCCAGGGCTTGCAATCCTTTGCCGTCGCCTAATGTTTCCAGAGTGCACAAAGGGCCTTCGAGGTATTCTTCCAAGAGCATCACTTGACCGGGCCGCGATTGCCAAACCGCTTGGCAGTGAGCGGCGAGTTCGGCGTAATCCCGCACCAAACCGACTTCCTGGCTGGCGACGCCTTCGCGCGGTTTGACCACGCAGGGGAAGCCTAGCTCTGCCGCGGCCTTTGCCAAGCTTTCCAATTCCGATGCTACCGCGTAGCGTACCGTTTCGATGCCTTGCTCGCTGAGGTAGCTGCGCATTTCGGCTTTGTTCTTGGCGCGATAGGTCACCTGCCAGTTTTTGCCGGGCAGCCCGAAATATTCGGCGACAATCGCGGTACTGGTTTGCAGGTGATCGCTGTTGGAAAAAATCGCCGCCGGTTTTTGTCCGCGCCGACTGATCGCTTCAATCACGGCTAACGGATTGAACACGTCGCACGCGATGATGGCCTCGGGGTAGGCCGGCAGCCCATTTTGGCTAAAGTGCTTGCGGTGGGCTTCTGCCTGGTCGGTTAATAGCACTGGCGACAGGCCGAGATTCCGCGCCGCCGGCAGAAAACCGTCGTTGACCGATTCGGTCGTGACATGAGTGAGTAGAATCAATTCTTGGTTATGCATGAGTTTTCCTTATATATCCATTTGAACGCTGAGCATCACTGAGCGGCCCGGTCCCGGCATTCGGCCCAGACTGGTATCCACGCCGCGGAAGTAGTAGTCCTGGTTGAACAGGTTGTTGCCGGCGAGACCGACCCGCATGTTGGCCTTGTCCAGGCGGAAATCCTTGGTGATTTGGGCGTTCCACAGCCAGTAGCCCGGTATCTTGCCTTTGTCGCCAATGGCGCTTTCCAGCTCGGTGTTGGCCGCATCCGTGAAGGCGGAACTCAAGTACGAGCCATTGACGTTGAAATTGATCGTGTCGAGACGGTAATTGCCTTGCAGGGTAAGTTGATGATGCGAACTAAACGGCACTTCATTGTCTTTAAACGCGACCTGCGACGTGCCGCTGAACAGATCATTCATCTGCTGTGTATCCACATAGGTGTAGCCCGCCTTGAGATCGAGGCCGGCCAGGAAAGACGGTCGCCAGTCCAGTTCGGTTTCGTAGCCTTGATGCTCGGCTTGGCCCAGGTTGCGGAATTTAGTGGAGCCGTTTTCCACGACGCCGACGATTTGATTGTCGAAGTCAAAACGGAAATAACTGAACGTGGCGTCGAGCTCCGGTACCGGCGACACGCGCAAGCCGGCTTCGTAGTTCCAGGCCTTTTCGACGCCGGTATCGCCTTCCAGGGTAATTTGTGTGAATTGCACCGGCTGCAAGGACTTGTGCACGTTGCCGAACAGGAAGACTTTATCCGGCCACAGATGGAAACCTATGTCGACGCCGGGCAATAGTTCATTGCTGTGGCTGTCGACTACTGTATTTTTGAGACGGTTGTCGCTGGACTGCTCGATCCATTCCGCACGCAAGCCCGGCGTGACGCTGAGCCGTTCGTTCCAGACGCTCAAGGTGTCGCTGGCATAGAGGGCAAAGGCATCGGTGCCGAAACGGAAGTCCTGAGCATTGGTGACGTTGCCGGTGCTCAGGCGGCGCCGGTCGACACCCTGCTCGACGTCTTCACTGACATAACGTCCGCCTAATGTGAACTTGTGATCCAGCCAGCCGGTCTTGGCGCCTACGGTCAGGCGGGGTTCCGTGCCAAAGACAGTGAACGTGCGCGGGCTGGTCTGTACGCCGTTGGATGTCTTCGACGGATCGAGGCTACATGAGGTCGCGGCAGCATTAAGCAGACAGCCGACGGTGAATTCGCGGTCGCTGGTGTGCGCGAAGTTCATCCAGTTGAATTCCACGGGACTGCCGAAAAAGTCAAAATTTTGGTTGTAGACCAGGTGACCTCGCACAGTATCGCCCTGAAATTTGTCGTACGGACGCTGCGACTGGAAGCGGTCCTGCTCGTAAGCCTGGGGCGACAGGCTGCCCGGCAGCTCGGTATCGGTGTTGTAATACTGCAATCCGGCCTTGATGAAAGCATTGTCGGTGACGAACCAGTGGGCGTCCAGTGCCAGGTTTTCCACTTCCGTGTCCGAATGGGCGCGAGACGAATCGCCCAGCACAGTATTTGCCTGGAATTGCAGACCTAGCCTGTCATTCACAAAACCGCCGGCGCGCAGGTAGCTGTCGGTAAGCACATTGCCCGTGTCAGTGGAGATAGTCAGCGCCTCCCTGAGGATAGCGCTGAATTTTTCCGGAATCGGTTTGCTGACGAAATTGATGACGCCGCCCACGTTATTCGGTCCATAGCGCACGGCTGCCCCGCCGCGCGCGACATCGACGCTTTCGACTGTTTGCATGGTCAGCGGAAACAGGGACAAGCCCGTCTGTCCATAAGGCGCCAGGGCGATAGGGATGCCATCGACCAGCACCAGCGTGCGCGAGCTGCGCCTGGGGTCCAATCCGCGCACGCCGATATTCGGCAGAATGCCGGTGCCGGTTTCATCCTGGGCGCGGACGCCCGGCACCAGGCGCAAAGCGTCTTCCAGTGTACGGGCGCCGGCCTGCTGCAATTCGGTGTCGGTGACCACGGAGCGCCCCCCTGGATAGGTGCGCACGTTGTCCTTGGTCGGAGGTCCCAGCCAGTCTCCTTTGACCGTGATTTCTTCCAATATGGCAGCGTCTTGGTTTGGCTCCGCAGCTGCTAGCGGCAATGAAGCTAGATAGGCACTACCGGCTAAGGTGATGGCCATGCGAGTGGTCACGCGTTTCATAATAAAGCTCCTTGATAATTCAGTTGTTGTTCGTATGGAGGGGCATGTTTCATGACGTCACAATTGATATAAGTAATTGCTATTACTGATGCCGACGATAATATTTAAAGTATTTATTTTTATAACCTCAGGTTGTTTAATGCCCGGCTTTTTACTGGATAAACATGGAGTTGAATAGCAGTTTTGCGCGACTCGCTTTGTTCTTTCTCCTCTGTACGGTTATCCGGCTAAGGAAGTTCCCGTGCTTGCTTTCTTCTTTCAACAAAACGGACAGGGCTATTATTGATGACAAACCGGAACTGTTTACGGCAGCGCCTCTATCTGCCCCCGTCGAAGCAGCCGTATTTCCAGTTTTAAATCTGCAAATCCATCATGACCGATGAGCTCGTCATACAACTCGCAAAGTTTCTTTTTAACGTCACTATATTTCGCTATGCTTTCCCGCATTAATCAGCACCTTTCAGGGTAGTCAATTATCTGGCAGGGTAACCTCGGCACTTGTTGCAAATGATAACCTATATCATTTGCAATAGCAATTACGTCTTTGCTGTTTTTTTACTTTCCTTTTCACTGCAGTTATTTCATCCGCCACCCAGCTATCTGTCATTGCTGAGCTATGAGGAAAAATACAATTCGATTACAATAAACCCGGATAATAATGCGAGAGGAGAATTCCATGAAAGGCGATAATAAAGTTATTGAACAACTTAATACGTTATTGGCCGGCGAATTAACGGCTATGGATCAATATTTTATACATTCACGGATGTATCAGGATTGGGGATTTGATAAGTTATATGAACGCATTAATCATGAAATGCAGGATGAAACACGTCATGCAGACGCTCTGATCAAACGTATTTTATTTCTGGAAGGTGTGCCTGATCTTTCGAAAAGAGCGCCGTTAAAAATCGGCAGTCATGTACCTGAAATGCTGAAAAATGATCTTGAATTAGAACTTAATGTGGTCGCTGCATTGAAGGAAGTTATTGCTTATTGTGAATCGGTCAATGACTATAATACCCGCGAGATTCTGGAAAGCATGCTGCAAGATACAGAAGATGACCACACTTATTGGCTGGAAAAACAATTGGGTTTAATTGACAAGATAGGCCTGGAAAATTATTTGCAATCGCAAATGTAGAATAGGGTGGCCTCTTTTATATCAATCCTGGCGGATGCGGCAGTGGGGCGACAGTAAAAAGCATACTGATTGTCGCCCCACTGCCTACAATACCCAAGCGGAACCCTCTTGGTGTCCGTCCTGCAAAGCATCCCTGCTCCGGCATTGGGGAGATTTCTTTTGCTCTATTTCAATCACCTAGAGAGGTCACAATAGATTATCAGAAACTCGTGTTGGAAAGTCTCATCCTGACTGGTGGAAAAATTTTTGCCACAAAAACAACCTTGCTATTCCCGCCGCTGCCAGCCTGTTTTGCCGGCCTCCATTATTTCCGCACCCGATATGCAATTGGGTGCAAAAAATTTGTTAGTACGACCCATGCACTGTTTCAAAAACCGATATTATTCCTTTGTGTAGATTACGCCGCATTTTTTATAGATAAATGAGTGTCTGAATTGACAAATTCCGCAGATAATTGATTAATCCAGGCGCTGACTCGTTCAGCGGTTAGCTCCGGCTGTTGATCTTCATCCAGCGCCAAGCCATAAAAATAGTCTGCCTCAACTAGACCTTGCGATTGCTCAAAATCATAGCCGGATGCAGGCCACCTGCCTACTAAAGTGGCTCCACACGCCAATGCTTTCTTGGCAAGCCAACCCATCGCATCGACAAAATAGCGGCTCCAATTTTCCTGGTCACCCAAGCCAAAAACGGCGACAATCCGTTGATTTAAGTGAACTGTGTTCATTTTTTTAAGCATCAGCTCCCAATCTGATTGTAATTGTCCGTCATACCAGGTGGGTATGCCAAAAATAAATACGCTGTATTGGGAGAAAATATCGACATCAATTGAGGCGACATCATATAAATCCACAATATCCTTACCAAATCCAGACTGAATTAAATGGGCAACATGTTCCGTATTGCCAGTATCTGATCCATAAATGATGGCTATTTTCATGACTTTTCCTTCAAACAAAGGGTTACGACACAGGTGTATAGAGCGCTGACCAGGAATTGCGCTTGGAGAGCAGACTTTTTACGTCTTGATCAGTGCTCTATATACCCAAAGACTTGTAAATACGAATTACTTGACGATCGCTAAGGGTTTCCGCATGGTTTTTTTGGAGTGAGCCATTATTTTTCCGGTTGCTTCATTTAAAGTATTGGTAATACCAATGAAGGATTCCACGCTGAAATGCAATGACAAATTTTGTAACTGTAAATGCACTCTTTCGCATTTTTTGCAAATTAGTACTTGCCCAAATGCTGTCGCTGCCAGGTATTCAGGGACACAGGGTTCTTTATTCATATAGTTTTATTCCTAAATGGTTGAGATAACGCCAAATTAATCGAGGTGTATCTGGCAAATTAATGAGTGATTTTCCCATCCTTTGAAAGAGTTCTCTTTTGTTCCAGCAATGCTGCGGCTATGTTTTGCCATTGTTGCAGTAGTCCTAAGTACAGGGTTCTGCAGTTTGGAGAATCAACTACATCAGGGTGCTCAATCACCAGCCGAATGTGGCTGACAATAAAGTGGGCAAGCTTGGGGCATTGATCTTTATGGAACCGCGTCATTAAAAAGCAGAGGGTTGAATGTAATTTAACAAATGATAAATCATCCGTTTTTTTCTCTTTAATGAGCGTTGCAAGACTATCCGAATTTTCTTCCACGGTTTTTCCTTTATAGTGTTAATGAGTTACATTCATGAAGCTGAACAAGATGATTGAGCTGATTTTGCATTTTTTGGGAATGCCATGGGCTGTTGATATGGCATGTCAGCCATGACTTCGACTGTTTGGCGTACCCTTCCCGTTTATTTTTTGCAATATTTAAGTTTGCTAGTAAGTTGTAGTAACGGGAAATGTGTAGAGCAAAACAGGGATTTTGCAGTGATCCATACAGAATTTTTAAATATTCAATAGCCATTAACAACACCTCTTGTTGATCGTTCTCAAACATAATCGTTTTACCTGTTCTTCAGATTTGTTCCTTTAACGTTGATTTCAGTGTGGATAACAATAATTTCCAAACCGTTTTTTTGGATTCCGTATTCAGGCACTTAAAATCCGCAGCATGAATAGCTCCCCTCTCAATCAATGATGCTAAAACGTTTGGCGAAATGGCTATGTGCACCAGGCTATTTTTCATATCAAAACCGGATCGGTCGCTATTTGATACAAATGATAATCATTCTCATTAATATGTCAAGTAAATTTCTTTCCCCGATGGTTTAGTGGCATTAATTTGAAACCGCGCTTGCACTGTAAAAGCGGGCTGCGCCGACTCCATTTAAGAGTGCAATGCTCAGGGCCGCTCTGTCCTGTGCTTTTTCAAGGGGCGCAGGGGAATGCCAGAAGTCCTGACTACCGGTATTAACGCACCACTATAATGGCAACACGGGCCATTCTCCACGAATCGAGAAATGAAGCATATGAAATTATATTGCGAACGATTCGCATTACGTATACACTCATATTTAAATACTTCTTTTTCTCTAAATTTCCTTATGGGAAGGACTCATGAAAGCCCAAAAAGTACGTAAATGTCCGATCGTTTTACTTCCCCTCGCAATACTAGTGGCCATGCCTGCTATGGCTCAAACTCGAGACTATTATGTTGCTGCCGAGGACGGTATCTGGGATTTCGCCCCCTCCGGGAAGAATCTGGTCCACTGCCCAAATACCGCCCCTTGCGATATTCCTGAGCCTTGGACAGACAGCCACAGCTTTCCCGTGACGCGTTTCATCCAGTATGAAGCCGATTTCAAAACCCCGGTGCCGCAACCCGAATGGCTGGGTATCTTGGGCCCCATCATCCGTGCCGAAGTCGGCGATACTGTCAATGTCCATTTCTGCAATCGTGCTGAGGGGGCCTATGGCATGCATCCCCATGGATTTCGCTACACCAAGGACAATGAAGGGGCGCATTTCTTTGGCGCCAATTCGGGAAGCGCGCCAGGCGCCGGGGCGGAAGTTATGCCGGGTCAATGTTTTGATTATACCTGGATCGCCGACAAGAACAGCGGGCCGGCGTCGGGCGAGTTGAGCTCCAAGGTCTGGTGGTACCACTCACACATCGACGAACCCGCTGAGACCAACAAGGGCCTGTTGGGCCCGATCATCATTACCCGCAAAGGCATAAGTATCTACACAACTTTTCGTAAATTTTGGCATGATGCCGCATGATTTTAAAAAAGCCTATCCGGCGTGGACTCACGCCTAAACGACCGCTA